>Ga0207706_10000902_pt1 | contig 30516 bp, 23 predicted proteins | sample KBSC53metaG_FD_184318 | JGI IMG/M metagenome (GOLD analysis project Ga0207706, IMG submission 184318) | Corn rhizosphere microbial communities from Kellogg Biological Station, Michigan, USA - KBS C5-3 metaG (SPAdes) (version 2) | ecosystem: Host-associated > Plants > Roots > Rhizosphere > Soil ... | reverse complement strand
CCGCTACGGCCGCTCCTGACCGACGTGCCGCGGCGCGGCGGCGGGGGAACCGCGCGGCGCCCGCGGGGTCACACGCGAGGCGCGCGCCCGTCCCGCCGCCGCGCGTGCGAGCACCCTGACGCCGGGCTCCACCCCTTCGCCGAACGATGCCGATCACCATCCTGGCCCTCCTCCCCCACTACCTTCCCGGCTACAAGGCGGGCGGGCCGGTGCGGAGCGTGGAGAACATCGTGGAGCAGCTGGGCGAGCCGTTCACCTTCAAGATCGTCACCCGCGACCGCGACGCCGGCGACCGGATGGCGTTTCCCGGAGTCACGCCCGGCCACTGGCACCAGGTGGGGAAGGGGCGCGCCATCTACCTGACCCATTCGCCGCTGGGTGCGCTGGCGATGCGCCGGGTGATCCGCGAGGCCGGGCACGACGTGCTGTACCTGAACAGCCTTTTCTCCCCCTCGTTCACGCTGGCGCCGCTGCTGCTGCGCCGCCTGCGCCTGATCCCCGGGCGCGCGGTGGTGCTGGCCCCGCGCGGCGAGCTGCACCCCGGCGCGCTGGACACGGGCGAGTGGCCGGGATGGCTTCCGGCGCGTTTCGCCTCCGGGCTTCCCTCCCCCCGCAAGCTCAAGAAGCTGGCCTACATCGCGGTCACCCGCGCGCTGCGGCTGTTCCGGGGGATCACCTGGCAGGCCTCGAACGAGGAGGAGGCCGCGCAGATCCGGCGCTACCTGGGACGCCGGGTGACGGTGGCCGTGGCGCCCGACCTGGTCAAGGCGCCGCCCGCCGGGCCGGCCGCCCCGCGCCCCAAGGCCGCGGGAACGCTGCGCGTGGCGTACCTGTCGCGGATCGACTCCAAGAAGAACCTGCTGGGCACCCTGGCCGTGCTGGAAGGGGTGCGGGGGGAGGTGGGCCTGGACATCTACGGCCCCGTGGACGACCCGCGCTACTGGGCCCGCTGCCAGGCCGCCATCGAGCGCCTGCCGGCCAACGTGACGGCGCGCTACCACGGCCCGGTGCCGCACGAGTGGGTGGGCGAGGTGTTCCGCGCCCACGACCTCTTCCTCTTCCCCACCTGGGGCGAGAACTTCGGCCACGTGGTGCTGGAGGCGCTGGTGCAGGGGTGCCCGGTGCTGGCCAGCGACCGCACCCACTGGCGGGGCCTGGCCGCCCACCGCGCCGGGTGGGACCTCCCCCCCGACGACGTCGAGGGGATGCGCGCGGTGGTGCAGGCGTGCGTGGACATGGACCCCGCCGGGTACCGCGCGCTCTCGCGCAGCGCCGCGGCCTACGGGCGCGCGTGCAGCCTGGACCAGCAGCCGGTGGACAGCACCCGCGAGCTGTTCTACGCCGCCAGCGGCAACCCCGCGGCGCAGGGCGGCGCGGAGCGCCCCGCGCGGAGGGCGCTGGGCTGAGCATGGATCCGCCTCCCGGCGCGCGGGGCGCCGCGCGCCCGTGCGTCACCCTCTTCGTGCACGACCTGGCCGGCAACCCGATCGTGCGCGCGTCGCCCCTGGCCCAGGCGCTGGAGGGCGACTTTCGCGTGGAGGTGGTGGGTCTCCTCCTTTCGGGGAGCGAGGTGTACGCGCCCTTCCGCGGCCGCTTCGACTTCCGCACGCTGCGCTGCGCGCCGCTCCTCCCCGCCGTGCTGGCGGCGGCCCCGCGGCTGGCGCGGATGGCGTCGGGCCAGGTGCTGTACGCCTGCAAGCCGCTCTTCTCCACCCTCCTCCCCGCCGTGCTCGCCGCCCGCCGCGCCCCGCGCCCGCTGCTGCTGGACGTGGAAGACGACGAGTGGGCGGCGCGCAGCGTGGACACCCCCGCGGCCGGCGTGCGCGGCGTGCTGCAGCGGCTGGCCGACACGCACCGGCTGGAGGCGCGGCTGGCGCACCCGCTCGCCCGCCGCGCCGCCGCCGTCACCGTCTCCACCCGCGCGCTGCAGCGCCGCCACGGGGGCACGCTCGTCCGCCACGGCCCCGACGCCGCCGTCTTCGACCCGGCGCGCCCGGACTTCGCCTCGCGGGAGGAGCTGCGCCGCCGCTTCGGCCTCCCCGCCGACCGCCGCATCGCGGTCTTCGCCGGCCGGCCGCGGCCGCAGAAGGGGTGGGCCACGCTGCTGGACGCGCTCGATCTCCCCGCCGCCGCTGGGTGGGACCTGGCGCTGGCCGGGCCCGGCGGCGCCGCGCCCCGCGCGGCGGCGGAGCGGCTGGGCGGGCGCTTCCACGCGCTGGGGCTGATCGGCAACGACCAGATGCCCGCCCTCCTCGCCGCGGCCGACGCCGTCCCCGTCCCCCAGCGCGACGAGCCGTTCACCCGCGGGCAGCTTCCCGCCAAGGCGCTGGAGGCCATGGCGATGGCCGTCCCGGTGGTCGCCACCCGGGTGGGCGACCTGCCCGAGATCCTGGGCGAGGGCGAGCGCGGCTGGCTGATCCCCCCCGGCGACGCGCCCGCGCTGGCCGCAGCGCTCGGCCAGATCGCGTCCGATCCCCACGAGGCCGCCCGCCGCGCCGCCCGCGCGCGCCGCTGGTTCACCGCCGAGGCCAGCATCGGCGCGATCCGCGCGCGCATCGTGCCGCTCGTCCACCAGGCGCTGGGGAGATGAGCCTCGTCTCCCCGGCCGTGCGTTCACCGCGCGGAGGAGGCCGGTGAGCGCGCCGGCGGCTCCGTCCGGGCCGGTGGCCTCCGATTCCGCGGACGTCGCGGTCTGCGTGGCCACCTTCCGCAGGCCCGACGAGCTGGCGGCGCTGCTGGGGAGCCTGGGCGCCCTGGAAGTGCCCGAGGGCGTGCGGGTCTGGCTGTGCGTGGTGGACAACGACGCGCAGGGGAGCGCGCGGCCGGTGGTGGAGGCGGCCCGCGCGCGGCTGCCGTTCCCGGTGGAGTACCTGCGCGAGCCCGAGCGCAACATCTCGCTGGCGCGCAACCGCGGGGTGGCGCGCGCGCTGGAGCGCGGCGCCGGCTTCGTGGCCTTCATCGACGACGACGAGGTGGCGCGGCCGGGGTGGCTGCGCGCGCTGGTCGAGACCCGGGCGCGGTTCGGCGCGGACGCGGTGGCGGGGAGCGTGCGGCCCCGGCTGGACCCCGGCGCGCCGGCGTGGGCCGGGCGCAGCGGCCTGTTCGCGCAGGCCCAGCCCGCGGCCGGAACCCCGCTCCCCACCGCGGCCACCAGCAACGCGCTGGTGTCGCGCCGGCTGCTGGAGGCGGTGCCGGGGCCCTTCGACCCGCGCTTTGGACGCAGCGGGAGCGGCGACTCGCTCTTCTTCACCCACGGCGTGCGGCGGGGCGCGCGCGTGGTGGCCGCCCCCGACGCGGTGGTGGAAGAAGCGGTCTCCGTTGCTCGAGCGCGCGCGGGCTGGGTGCTGCGCCGCGCCTTTCGCGTGGGCAACGGCGCGGTGTGGGTGGAGCGCGCGCTCGGCCCGCCGCACCGCCGGTTGGGATGGCGCGTGCTGGCGGGGACGCTGCGGCTGGCGGGCTCGGCCGCCGTGCTTCCCGCCGCCGCGCTGCTGGGCCGCGCGGCGGCGGTGCGCGCGCTGTGGGGGGTGTGCTACGGCGCGGGGTGCCTGGCCGCCCTGGCCGGGTACCGCTATCGCGAGTACGAGGTGCTGGACCGCTGAGCCGCGTACGCCGCGGGACGATCGGGGCGGAATGCTCGTCGGGGGGGAGTGGGCCGATCTCCGCGTGGCCGGCCGCGCCCGCCGCTGTCCCAACCGGGGCGGCTCGCGCGTTTCTGGGGATTGGACTTTTTGCGCCTTGCCGTCGCCGCGCCGGAGCCGGAGTTTGTCGGCGGCGACGTGCGGGCGAAACTCCGTGGGCACGATGATGCGTGCAACGATGAAGGGTTGATGGCGAACCACCTGGACCGGGCCGGGATCGAACTCGCCGCCCGCGCCGACGCGGACGACGCGGAGGCGCCGGGGTCGGTGCTGCGCGTGCTGCTGCGCCTGGCCCCGCGCCGCGGCAACGCCCGCGGCATCGCGTACTACCTGGTCGGCTCGGCGGCCCCGGCGGCGCTGGCGCTGCTCTGCATCCCCCGCATCGCGGGCGCGCTGGGCCCGGTGCGCTTCGGGATCCTGGCGCTGGCATGGACGGTGGTGGGGTACGCGGCGTTCCTGCACCTGGGGCTGGGGCGCGCGGTGGCGCAGGGCACCGCCGCGCGCGGCGGCCGTGCCGGCGAGCTGCGCGACACGGTATGGACGGCGCTGCTGGTGACGGCGACGATGGGCACGGCCGGCGGCGCGCTGCTGCTGGCGCTGGCCCCCGCGCTGGTGCGGCTGCTGGAGGTGCCCCCCGGGCTGACGGGCGAGGCCACCGCCGCGTTCCGCGTGCTGGCCCTGCTCTTTCCGCTCACGGTCACGCAGCCGGTGCTGGTGGGGGTGCTGGAGGCCCGCCGCCGCTTCGGGGCGCTGAACGCGGCCGGTCTGCCGGGCGCGGTGCTCACCTACGTGGGGCCGGTGGTGGCGCTGGCGTTCACGCAAAGCCTGGTGCCGCTGGTGTGGGTGCTGGCGGCGGGGCGCCTGCTTTCCTGGCTGATCGTGCTGGCGCTGTGCCTGCGCGAGGCGCCCGAGCTGCGCCGCGGCCCCATCTTCCACCGCGGGCACGCCGGCGTGCTGCTGCACTACGGCGGCTGGACCTCGGTGAGCGCCGTGGTGTCGCCGCTGCTGGTGTCGGTGGACCGCTTCGTGATCGGCGCGGCGGTGTCGGCGGCGGCGGTGGCGTATTACGCCAGCGCGCAGGAGATCGTGGTGCGGATGGGGATGGTGTCGGGCGCGGTGGTGGGCGTGCTCTTCCCCGCCTTCGCCGGGGTGCCGCTGCGCGAGGGGCAGCGGCTGGCCCACCTGCTGGAGAGCGGGGTCGTCGCCGTGCTGGGGCTGGTGCTGCCGCTGGCGCTGCTGCTGGCCGCCGGCGCCGAGCTGCTGCTGCGCGCGTGGCTGGGGGGCGACTACGCCTTCCACGGCGCGGTGGTGCTGGCCTGGCTTTCGTTCGGGCTGGTGGTCAACGGCCTGGCCAAGCTCCCCTCGGCGCTGCTGCAGGGCGTGGGGCGGCCCGACCTGACCGCGCGGCTGCACCTGGCCGAGCTCCCCGCCTTCGTGCTGGTGCTGGGCGGCTGCGTGTGGATGTGGGGGATCGAGGGCGCGGCCGTGGCCTGGGCCGCGCGCGTGACCGCCGACGCGGCCGCGCTCTACTGGCTCACCGTGCGGCGGGTGCCCGAGTGCGGCGCCGCCGCCAGGCGCGCCGCGGCCGTGGCGATCTCGGCCGCGTGCGCCATCGGCCTGCTGCGCCTGGTCGACTCCACGCTGGCCCGGGTCGCGCTGCTGGCGCTGGCCGGCACCCTGCTGGCGTGGACGCTCGCGCGCATCCTGCACCGCCGCGCCGGGGTGGTGGCCGGCGCGCCCGCGCCCGTTCCGGCGGGGTCCCGGTGAGCGCCGCGCGTTCCGTCCGCCCAACCGCGGACGGCGGCGGAACCGTCCGCCGCGGCCCGACTCCCCCGTGCGCGGGCGGGAGCGCCGCACCACCCCTGCCGCGCCCAGCGTGATCGACTTCCACAACCACCTGGTCCCCGGCGTGGACGACGGCGCCGCGACGCCCGACGAGACCCGCGCGGCGATGGCCACGATGTACGCCCAGGGGGTGCGCTGCATCATCACCACGCCGCACTTCAACGCGTCGAGCAGCGCCCGTCCCGACGAGGTGGCCGGGTGGCTGGCGCACCTGGAGCCCGCCTGGGAGCAGGCCAGGCGGATCGCGGCCGAGTTCCCGGGGCTGCGGCTGGAGCGCGGGGTGGAGGCGGCGCTCGACACCCCCGAGCCCGACTTCGCCGACCCGCGGCTGCGGCTGGCGGGCACCGACTTCGTGCTGGTGGAGTTCCCCTTCATGCAGGTGCCGCCCAACGGCAAGGGCGCGCTCTTCCAGATGAAGCTGCGCGGCTGGCGGCCGGTGGTGGCGCACCCCGAGCGCTACTCCAACGCGCGCAGCGACCTTTCCGACGTGGCCGAGTGGCGCGGGATGGGCGCCTTCGTGCAGGTGAACTCGGGCTCCCTGCTGGGGCGTTACGGCGAGCGTCCGCAGCGGCTGGCCTGGCGGCTGCTGCGCCGCGGCTACGCCGACTACCTGTCCAGCGACTACCACGCCCGCGGCCGCTGCCCGGTGGCCGAGGTGCGCGCCGAGCTGGAGCGCCGCGGCGGCGCCATCCAGGCGCGTCTGCTCACCGAGGCGAACCCGGCGCGGCTGCTGGCCGGCGAGGCGCCGCACCCCGTGGCCCCGCTCGAAGCCGCCGCCCCGCTGTGGGCCCGGGTGATGCGCCGCCTGCGCGGCCGCTAGCCCATTCCGCGAACGGCCCGGGGGCGTGGCCGGGACCGCCACCCCATCATGCCAGACCCGGGACTTCAGCTGCCCTCCCGATCCCCGGTGCGTCCCTGCAGCCTCGTGGTACGGCGAACGATCGCCATCCAGCCATCGATGCGCGGGACGTGCACGACGACCGACTCGCCACGTGATCGCCTGAGTCGATCCGTTGAGACAGCCGGCCTGCTGTGAGTGGCCGCGGGGTCGGAGGGGTCTCTCCAAGAAAATTTCGATACTCAGCGCGGGCGCCGCCTGCAGCCACTCGTCGGCGGGATCGGTGCGAGCGAGCAGGAGACCGGCTGCAACCAGATCCGCGATGAACCTGATTTCGGGGGACCCGGCATGAGACGAGTCGTCAGCCGGATGTAGTGCCGGACCCGAGGCGGTCACCGGACTTCGAGAGGAGGCCGCGGAGAAATCCACCTCCGCGGCCTCGTTGTGATCCGTCCGTCCGCCGATCGGCACGAGGCCGGGTCAGCGCGGCGCCGGAGCGTGGCGCAGGGGGCGGATCTCGAAGCCGAGCGTGTGGTTGGTCACGTTCACCGCCTGGTCACGCGTTTCCCAGCTGGTGGAGAAGTTCTGGAAGAGGTAGTTGTAGCGCCTCCCCACCGTCCACTCGCCGGTCAGCTCGAACCCGCCCAGGGTGGTGCCCGCCCGCGCCCCGCCGAAGATCGTCACCTCGTGGCCGCGGTAGCGCCGGAGCTTGCTGTCGGGGGTGTCCATGTATGCGTCGTCGGCCCAGCGCACGCGGCCCAGGAACAGCCCGGCGCGCGCGCGGCCGCCCAGCCAGTCGGCGCCCAGCCACTGCGAGCTGGCGCCGGGGCCGATCGCCGCGCCCAGCACCTGGCCCCGCTGCGTGTACCCCTGCGGGATGCTGCTGCTGGCGTACCAGCTCCCCTCGGGGCGCACCCGGAAAGTGGAGCTCCGCTCCAGGTAGGTGAGCTCGCCGCGCAGCGCCACCGTGCCCGATCCCGCGCGCCCCGCCCACCCCGCGCCCAGCGTGTACCCCTGCGAGTGCTCGGGGGCCACCAGCAGGTCGCGCAGCGACGACGGCAGCTGGTTGCGCCCCCACTCGCCGTACACCTCCAGCCCCGCGGAGGGGATCACGTAGCGCGCGAACAGCGACATCACCTGCTCGGTCTCGGCTGCCCGCGTCGTATCTCCCGTGGCCCCCCGCCGGGTCAGCACGTCGGCCGCGTGGCCGGCCACGCCGCCCCACGACTCCACCGGCGCGTACACCGCGCGCGCGGCGCCCACCGTGAGCCCGCCGCCGGGGCTCAGCGCCAGCGCCGCCGCGCTGAACGACCGCCGCCCCGGGCCGGCCGCCGCCGTGTCATAGGCCGACGCGGAGAGGCCGCCGATCATCCACCGGCCCTCCAGCACCCCCAGCGGGGTGCGCACCGGCGCGGCGGTGGCCAGGAACAGGTGCGGCACGCCGGCCGCGTTGTCGCTCAGCACCAGCGCGTTGCGCACCCCCGGGCCCCACCACTGGCTTTCCGACGACGCGCCCGCCATCACCTTCCCCGCCACCAGTGCCAGCGTGGACTGCCCCGGCTCCACCCGCCGCACCTCGCCGCGGCCGAAGCGGTAGGGCAGGTCCACCGCGTTGCGCCCGGTCTGCCAGGGGGGGAGGAAGCTCGCGCGCTGCGCCGAGTCCCACGCGGCGGGAAGGAGCGCGTCGAACTGGCGGTTCTGCTCCACCACCACCTCGGGGGCCAGCACCACCAGCAGCGGGCCCGTGCGCGCCGCGAACCCCGCGCGCACCCGCGCGCCGGCGCCGCGCCCGGCCCACAGCGCCCCGTCGTTGAGCGAAAAGGGGATGCGCGAGTTGTACACCGCGCGCGATTCGGCCACCACCGCGAACGGGGCTCCCTCGCGCACCACGGCCGACGAGAGCGAGCGGACCATGAAGCCCTCGGCGGGCGCGAGCCCCAGCAGCTGCGCCGCGCGCCAGCGGTCTTCGGCCGCCGAGGCCGCGGCCACCGCGCGGACGCCGCGCGACGGGGCGGCCGAGTCGCGCGGCGCGCCGGCCGGCGCGGAGGACTGGGCGGACAGGGTGGCCACGCTCCCCAGCGCGAGCGCCAGGGCGGCGGCCGCCGGAACGGCAGGGTGCAAGAGAACACTCCGGGGAGGGGTAGGTGCGCGGTCGGGAAACCCCGTTCAAACGAACAACGATAACGGCCGCCGCCCCGGCCGTCCACGGCCACCCCAACGGAACCGGGAGGCCCGCTGTATTCCCCGGGATGCGGCGCGGATGCGGTGTCCGGGTTTTGCCGGCTCGCGCGTTCTCTGCACGTTCGCGGGTGGTCCGTATCCAACGCGATGGCGGCGGACGAGCGCGGCGGCGCCTTCCGTTTTACGCGCGGCCGGCGGACGGCCCGGGCCGGTCGCGAACGAGGTGGACGGGTTCCCATACGGCGGGCAAGGGGTTGCGATGCATATGTTTCGCACGTATCTTGGACATCCTGCTGTGTCGCTGTTCTCCGATTGGCAGCCCCCCCAGCCGGATGCTTCCCCGGGCAGGTCCTGGTATCCAGCGCATGAAAACGATTCTGGTCATCCTGGCGCTCCTCGGCGCCTCTCCGCTTTTCGCCCAGGAGCAGGGCGACGGCCCGGTGCTGCACCCCGGCGACGCGGTGCAGGTCACGGTGTGGCGCAAGCCTGAGTTCAGCGGCGAGTTCAACGTGGGCGCCAACGGCGCGCTGGACCACCCGCTGTACCAGGAGGTGGTGGTGGCCGAGGTCCCCCTCTCGGTGGCGCGCGAGCGTCTGCGCACCTACCTCAAGACCTGGGAGAACGATCCGCGCTTCGTGGTCAAGCCGCTCTTCCGCGTGGCGGTGGGCGGGCAGGTGCAGAAGCCCAGCCTGTACGCGCTCCCCCCCGAGATGACCATCGCCCAGGCGGTGGCCACCGCCGGCGGGGTGACCCCCCAGGGGCGCCTCAACCGCGTGCGGGTGCTGCGCGCCGGTGGCGACCTGGTGCTCGACCTGACCCGCTCCGACGGACCCGGCGCCCGCGAGACCGTGCACTCGGGCGACCAGATCATCGTGGAGCAGCGCGGCGGCGAGGTGTTCCGGCAGTACATCGCCCCGGCCGGGACCATCGCCACCGCCGCGGTGGCGCTGATCAGTCTGATCCTGCGCTAGCTCCCGCGCAGGCCAACCGAGCAGGATATCCGATGCTGCTTCCACAGAGGCGCCCCTTGGCGCTGGTGCCCCCCGAGAACGACCCGCCGCAGCTGGCGGTGGGCGAACTCGGCGAGTACCCCGACAAGATGGACCTGAACGAGGTGTTCGCCGTGCTGCGGCGGCACTGGGCGCTGGTCGCCGTCATGGCGCTCGTGGTCGCCCTGGCGTCGGCGTTCGTGATCCTCCGCCAGCCCCCGCAGTACCAGGCCAGCGCGCTGATCCGGCTGAAGGACGAGCGCAGCGCCATGACCGCCGGGCTCGACGATCCCGGCCTCAAGGGGCTGCTGATGGGCCGCACCGCCGACCCGCTCCTTTCCGAGATCGAGGTGCTGAAGAGCCGCGCCGTGGCCGCCGACGTGGTGGACCGCGAGGGGCTCAGGCTGCGGGTGCCGGCCTCGGTGCCCGGGAACCTGGTGGAAGACGTGCAGATCGACTCGGGCGTGCCCGCCGACTCGATCGACGTTCGCTTCACCGCCCGCGGCGTGAGCGCGCGCTCCACCGGCGGGCGCGCCGCGGCGGCGTACGGCGCCCCGCTGGTGCTGGGCGGGGTGCGCTTCACCGTGGCCCGCAGGCCCGGCGTGGAGCGCGCCCGCTTCGGGGTGGCGCCGCGCGAACTGGCCATCGCCGGGTTCCTGCACCGGCTGGCCGCCATCCCGCGCGAGCAGACCAACGTGGTGGACGTGTCGTACACCACCGGCACCCCCGAACAGGCGCGGCGCATCGTGAACACGGCCATCACCGTGTTCCGCGACCTGAACCTGCGCATCGCGCAGGAGCAGTCGCGCAGGCGCCGCATCTTCGTGGAGGAGCAGCTGGCCGGCAGCGACTCGATCCTGGCGCACGCGCAGATGGCGCTGAGCGACTTCCGGCGGCGCGAGAACGTGTACAGCACCAGCCAGAAGTTCGCCGCCGAGCAGGAGAGCCTGCAGGGGCTGGACGTGCGCCGCGAGGAGCTGGCCGCCGAGGAGCGGATGTACCAGTCGCTGCTCGACGGCGTGCGCCGCGCCCCCGCGGGCGACAAGTCGGCGCTGCGCGCGCTGGTGTCCGCGCCCGGGATGGCCGGCAACCCGGTGGTGGCGCAGCTGTACGAGCGGCTGGTGGCGTACGGGATCGCGCGCGACTCGCTCACCACCGGCGCCTTCGCCAGCGCGTCCACCAACCCCGACGTGCAGCGCCTGAACACGCTGATCACCACCACCACCGCCGACCTGGTGGGCGCCGCGCGCAGCCACGTGGAGAGCGTGCAGGCCCGCCTCACCGCGCTGGGCCAGCTGCAGTCGCGCACCTCGGCGGTGATCCAGTCGATGCCGGCGCCCGAGGCCGAGGAGGTGCGGCTGACCCTGCAGGTGGAGACGATCCGCAAGATCGCCGACCAGCTGCGCGAGGAGTACCAGAAGGCCCGCGTGGCCGAGGTGGTGGAGGCCGGGCAGGTGGAGATCCTCGCGGCGGCGCCCCTTCCCGCCGAGCCGCTCCCCCGCCACCGCGGGATGAAGCTGGCCATGGCGCTGGTGGTGGGGCTGCTGCTGGGGAGCGCGGGCGCCTTCCTGCGCGAGCACACCAACTCCACCCTGTACAGCAAGGACGAGGTGGAGCAGGTGTTCCACGCGCCGGTGCTGGCCACCATCCCGCAGTTCGAGGTCGGCGGCGCCGGAAAGCGGCGGCGGCTGTGGGGCCGCAAGCGGCGTGGGCGCGCCGAGGGGCCGGTCACCGGCTCGCGCAGCGAGCTGGTCACCGCGCTGGCCCCCAGCTCCAGCGGCGCCGAGGCGTACCGGGTGCTGCGCACCAACCTGATCTTCTCGCAGGCGGTGCGCACGCTGAAGACCGTGGTGGTCACCAGCTGCACCCCCGGCGAGGGGAAGACCACCACCGCCGCCAACGTGGCCATCACCTTCGCCCAGCAGGGGCTGCAGGTGCTGCTGGTGGACTGCGACCTGCGCCGCGCCCGCCTGCACAAGCTGTTCGACGCGCGGCGTGACCCCGGCCTCACCCACCTGGTGCTGGGGCACAACACGCTGCAGGAGGTGGTGCAGCCGTCGGGGGTGGAGGGGCTGTCGCTCCTCCCCAGCGGCGCGCTGCCGCCCAACCCGCAGGAACTGCTGGGCGGCGCGCGCATGCAGCGCACGCTCGACGAGCTGGCCTCGCGCTTCGACATGGTGGTGCTCGACACTCCGCCGCTGCTGGCCACCGCCGACGCCGCCGTGCTGGCGGCCCGCGTGGACGGCGTGGTGATGGTGGTGCGCGCCGGGGTCACCGAGCGCGACGCCGCCCGCGAGGTGGTGGGCCAGCTGCGCGGCCTGGACGTGCACCTGCTGGGCACCGTGCTGAACGACGCCGACGACCGGCTGCCGGCGTATGGCGGCTACTACGGCACCTACGGGTACGGCACCACCGACTGAGTCCGGCCGGGTGCGGCGTGCCCCCGCGCACGCCGCACCCGGCCGGTGCCGGAGAATGAAGCCCGTCCGGCGAAGTCCAAGGGGCGCCGCACGGCACCACCCGGCCGCCGCGTGCCGCACCCGCGAAAGGACCTCGCCTGAATCGCGATAGTTCGCCCCTTTCCCGCCCTTTGCTGAACTGGTCGATCGTGCATACAGCCATTCGACAGGAGGCCACCCGCCGCAAGGTGGCGCTGCACGGGTCGGTGCTGATCCCCGCGGTCGACGTGCGGGAGATGCACGATACCGCGGTCCGCCGCGGGTGGGTGGAGATCGGCCGCCGTGCCGCGCGGGTGGCGGTGCTGGTGTCCGCCGACGTGGGAAGCGTGCTGGCGGTGCTGGCGCTGGTGGGGTGGGCATGGTCGCCGCTCGGCGCGGTGATGCGCTCGGAGGTGGGGGCGTTCCGCGCGGCGTCGGTGCTGGTGCTGCCGCTGGCGCTGCACGCCTTCGGCGCCTACGCCGCCGGCCAGCGGCACGCGCGGCTGCGCACGGCGCTGGCCGCGGGGGTGGCCGCCTCGGTGGTGCCCTGGACGCTGCGCGAGGTGCCGCTCTCCGGGGCGCTGCACCTGGGGGTGCACGTGGCGTTCGCGCTGGGGACGGCGGCCACGCTGTACCTGTCGCGCCTGCTGGTGAACGCGGCGGTGGACCGCGCCTACGCGGCCGGCCTGGGGCAGCGCCGGGTGGTGGTGGTGGGGTCCGACACCGAGTCGCGCCGGCTGGAGCAGATGGTGGGCGCCGGCCCCAGCGGCCACCTGCGGGTGGTGGGGCGCTACGCGCTGCACCACGCCGGCGAGGGCGCCGACGCCGCCTGGACCGAGCTGGAGCGCGAGCTGCGCGCTACCCGGGCCACGGGGATCCTGCTGGCCTCGGAGCTCCCCTTCGAGACGCTGGAGACGGTGGTGCACCGCTGCTTCGAGCTGGGGGCCACGGTGGGGCTGGTGCCGCAGCTGATCCACAAGCTGAACACGCGCGTGGAGCTGCGCGACAGCGGCAACGGCGCGCTGCTGCAGCTGGAGCCGCGCGGGCTGGGGCTGCCGCAGCTGGCCCTCAAGCGCGCGCTGGACCTGGTGCTCTGCTCGGTGGGGCTGTTGCTGGTGTCGCCGCTGCTGGCGCTGGTCGCGGTGGCCATCAAGCTCGACTCGCGCGGGCCGGTCCTCTTCCGGCAGATCCGCGCGGGGGTGGGAGGGCGCCCCTTCGCCATGTACAAGTTCCGCACGATGGTCGCCAACGCCGACCGGATGAAGAGCGAGCTGCAGCACCTGAACGAGTCGGGCGACCCGCGGCTCTTCAAGATCAGGGGCGACCCGCGGGTCACCCGGGTGGGCCGCTGGCTGCGCCGCACCTCGCTCGACGAGCTTCCGCAGCTGCTGAACGTGATCCGGGGCGACATGAGCCTGGTGGGGCCGCGCCCCTTCTTCCCCGGCGACCTGGACGGCTACGAGGAGCACCATTTCGAGCGGCTGCTGGTGCTGCCGGGGATCACGGGGCTGTGGCAGGTGAGCGGGCGCAGCGACGTGGTCGACTTCGAGGAGGTGGTGCGGCTCGACGCCGAGTACATCCGCGAGTGGTCGGTGAAGCTCGATCTCCAGATCCTGGCGCGCACCCTTCCCGCCGCCTTCGGGCGCGAGGGGGCGTATTGACGCCCCGGGCGTCCCGCGGACCCGCCGAGTCCGCGCCGCTGGCCGAAGATGGCGCTGCGCCGCCGGTCCGGTCCGCAGTCCGCCGCCTGCGCCGGGAAGCGGCGGGCGGCCGTTGAACCAGGGAACCCGAAGTACATGTCGATGCTCGTGAGGGTGGAAGGCAGGCTGGTGGCGGCCGCGCGCGGCTGCGGAAGGACGCAGGGACGGGCGCGGGCGCTCCGGCGCGCGCCCGCGCGGGCCGGCGCGGGTGGACCGTGACCGACGCCGTCACCGCCGTCCAGCCCCCCGCCGGGGCCCGCGTCACCCCGCCGCCGCCCCCCTCCCCGCAGGCGGCGCGCTCGTCGCTGGCGGGGAATTTCGCGTGGATGCTGTCGGGGCAGATGGCCCGCTCCGCGGTGCAGGGCGGGTGTTTCGTGCTGGTGGCGCGCGCGCTGGGGGTGCAGGGGTACGGCGCCTTCCTGGGGGTGATGGCGCTGATGGCGATCCTGTCGCCCTACGTGGGCTGGGGCGCCGGGTACCTGCTGATCCAGCACGCCTCGCGCGACCGCGCGGCGTTCCGCGAGTGGTGGGGGTACGCGGTCCAGATGACGGTGCTATCGGGCGTGGGGCTGATGGCCGCCGCCGCGGCGGTGAGCTACGTGGTGCTGCCGCGCTCGGTGCCGCTGGCGCTGGTGCTGCTGGTGGCCGCGGCCGAGCTGGTGTGCCAGCGGCTGGTGGACATGGGCGCGCAGGCGTTCCAGGCGTTCCACCGGCTGGGGCGCACCGCGCAACTGCAGGTGGCGCCCAACCTGCTGCGCCTGTTCGCGGCCGGCGCCATGCTCCTGGCTGCGCCGGGCTCGCCCATGGTGTGGGGCGTGCTCTACTTCGCCAGCACGGTGGCGGCGGCGGCGGTGTCGGTCGTCCTGGTCTCGGCCGAACTGGGCCGGCCGCTCTTCCGCCGGCCGTTCCGCGTGCGCCAGCCGCGCAACGGGTTCTACTTCGCCGTGACGCTCTCGGCGCAGGGGATCTACAACGACATCGACAAGACCATGCTGGTGCGGCTGGCGGGGCTCGCGGCCGCGGGGGTGTACGGCGCCGCCTACCGGCTGGTGGACGTGTCGTTCGTGCCGGTCAAGTCGCTCCTGTACGCGGCGTTCGCCCGCTTCTTCGAGCATGGGAAGAACGGGATCGGCGGCACGGTCGCCTTCGCGCGGCGGCTCCTGCCCATGGCGGTGGCGTACGCCGGCCTGGCGGGGGTGGCGCTGTACCTGTGCGCCCCGCTCCTGCCGCTGGTGCTGGGAAGCGACTTCGCCGGGGTGGTGCCGGTGGTGCGCTGGCTGGCGGCGCTGCCGCTGCTGCGGGCGCTGCACTACTTCGCCGCCGACGCGCTGACCGGCGCCGACCGGCAGGGGCTGCGCAGCGGCGTGCAGGCGGTGGTCGGGGCCGCCAACGTGGGGCTCAACCTGCTGCTGATCCCGCAGTACTCGTGGCGCGGCGCGGCGGTGGCCAGCCTCCTCTCCGACGGCCTGCTGGTGGCCGGGATGTGGGCCAGCGTGTGGTACGTGGCGAGGGTGCAGCCCCGGGGCCGCGCGGCGCCGGGCGGCGGCGGGCCGGCGGGGGGGCGCGCATGAGGATCCCGCGCGACCTGCCGGAGCGCGTGTTCGTGGTGGCCGCGCTGATCCTGTTCTCGGGAGCGGTGATGCCCATGCTGCGCCTGGGCGCGGGAACCGGCGCGCAGGCGCTGGAGGGCGATCCGGTGCAGCAGATGGTGTGGCTGGGGTTGTACGCGGTCACCGCGGGGCTGATCCTGCTGCGCATCGACCGGGTGCTGCGCGTGGCCGCCGCCAACTGGAGCCTGTGGGCGCTCATCCTGCTGGTGGTGGTGTCGGCGGCGTGGGCCGACTACCCGTCGGTGACGCTGCGCAAGACCTTCGCGCTGCTTGGCACCACCGCGTTCGCCCTGTACTTTGTGGCCCGCTTCGGGGTGGAGGAGCAGGTGCGGCTCCTGGGGTGGGTGTTCGGGCTGCTGGGGGTGATGAGCATCGGCGCGGTGGTCTACGTCCCCGAGCTGGCCATCGACCAGCGGTGGACGGTGGGCGCCTGGCAGGGGGTGTTCATCCAGAAGAACGCGCTGGGCCGCGCCATGGTGGTGGGCGTGGTGGTGTTCCTGGTGCTGGCCGGCTCGGTGCCGCGCCGGCGGAGGTGGGTGCCGCTCTGCGGGCTGGCGCTGTGCGCGGTGCTGATCGTGCTGTCCACCTCCAAGACCGCGCTCCTCCTGGCGGCGGCGCTGGTGGTGCTGTACGGGGTGGTCAGCGCGCGGCGGCGGATCCGCTCCACGCTGCTGGTGCCGGCGGCGATCGCCCTGGTGCTGCTGGGCGCCGGCGGTGCCCTGGCGCTGGCGTTCCACGCCGAGGCGGCGGCCAGCGCGCTGGGGCGCGACGTGACGCTCACCGGCCGCACCGTGCTCTGGTCGATGGTGCTGGAGTACATCGCGCAGCGCCCCCTGCTGGGCCACGGCTACGGGAGCTTCTGGCTGGGCGCCCGGGGCGCCTCGGGGGTGATCCAGCGGGTGCTGGGGTGGCAGGTTCCGCACTCTCACAACGGCCTCCTCGACCTTGCGCTCGACCTGGGGATGGCGGGCGTGGCGCTCTTCCTCTGGAGCTACTTCCTGGGGCTGCGCCGCAGCTACGCGCTGGCGGTGCGGGGCACGGGCGCGTCGGCGCGCTGGCCGCTGATGATGCTGCTGATCACCGCCCTGTACAACATGACGGAAAGCACGCTGCTGTCGCGGAACAGCATCTACTGGGTGCTGTTCGTGGCCGCCCTGGCCTGGGCCGCGCACGCCCGGCGGAACCCCGCCGCGGCGTTCGGCCGCCCGCGCGGCCGCGGTCCCGGCGAGGGGAGCGCGCCGCGGCCGCCGGCGCGGCGCCGCCACCCCGTCGCGCTGGGCGCGGGAGCCGCGGCGGCCGCACCGGTGCACGGCGGGGGAGCGGGCGCGCGATGAGGGTGATGGCGTATCCGGCCTGGAAGAATCGCACGATCCAGCCGTACAACTGGCTCCTCTCCACCGCGCTGGCCGGGGTGGGGATGGAGGTGGAGGAGTTCTCGCCGCTGGCGGTGGTGCGCCGCCCTCCCGACGTGTGCCACCTGCACTGGCCCGAGCGGCTGCTGAACCACCCGTCGCTCCCCCGCGGGGTCGCCCGGGCGCTGGGGCTGCTGGCGGTGCTGGGCTGGGCGCGGCTGCGCGGGTCCAAGCTGGTGTGGACCATCCACAACCTGGGCGCGCACGACGCCTTCCACCCCCGGCTGGAGCGGCTGTTCTGGAAGCTGTTCGTGCCGCTGGTGCACGCCCACGTGAGCCTGAGCCCCGCGGTGGAGCGCGCCGCGCTCGACCGCTTCCCGGCGCTCAGGCGCAAGCCCGGCGCCGTGGTTCCGCTGGGCCACTACCGCGGCACCTATCCCGACACGGTGAGCCGGGGCGAGGCCCGGCGGCGGCTGGGGCTGGGCGGCACGGAGCCGGTGCTGCTGTACCTGGGCGGGATCCGCCCGTACAAGAACGTCCCGGAACTGGTCCGCCGCTTCCACCAGAGCGCGCTGCGGGGCGTGCTCCTGGTGGTGGGGACCCCGGACTCGGATGCCACCGCGGCCCTGGTCCACGCGGCCGCCGGAGGCGACCCGCGCGTGCGGCTGCGGCTGGAGTTCGTGGACGCGGCCGAGCTCCAGCTGTACTTCCGCGCGGCCGACCTGGCGGTGTTCCCGTACCGCGAGATCGCCAACTCGAGCAGCGCGCTCCTCGCCCTTTCCTTCGACTGCCCCGTCCTGGTTCCCGACCAGGGCGCCATGGGCGACCTGAGGGACGGCATCGGCGGGGAGTGGGTGCGCACCTACGCGGGGCCGCTCACCGCGGGCGAGCTCGAGGCCGCGTTCGCCTGGGCGAGCGGCGCGCGCGAAGGGCGCGCGCCGCTCGACGACTTCGCGTGGGAAACGCTCGCGGCCCGCACCGTACGGCTGTACGCGCACGTGGCGGGCCTGGCATAGGACGGTCCCCCGCGGCGCGCGGGCCCGCCCGCACGCCGGTGTCCGGCTGCCGGACCCGCGCCGGAGAGGAGGAGCGCGTCCGCCGGAGTTCCGCCCCTGCCCCGAACCACGTCGGCGCCACCGCATTCGCGCCCAGAGGAGCATCGATGCCGAGCCCCACCGCCGAACACCAGCGCAAGCAGGCGGAGCAGATGGACGCGATCTTCGCGAAGGGGCCGCGGGGCCACATCGTGTCGCGCGACCCGCTGGTCCGCTACGTGGTGGACTGGCGGCTGAAGACCGCGCTCGACCGCCTGCGCTTGGCCGCGGGCGACCGCCTGCACGCCCGCAGCCGGGTGCTGGTGCTGTGCTCGGGCGAGGGGCTGGAGGGGTCGATCCTCTACGACATGGGCTTCACCGACGTGACTGTGGGCGACATTTCGCCGGTGGCCATCGAGCAGGCGAGGAAGCGCGACCCGCGGCTGAAGGGGATGGTGGTGGACCTGGAGCACCTGGCGCTCCCCGACGGCGCCTGCGACCTGGCGCTGGTGCAGGACGGGCTGCACCACCTGCAGGACCCGGTGCGCGGGTTCACCGAGATGCTGCGCATCTCCACCACCGCGGTGGTGTTCCTGGAGCCGCACAACTCGCTGGCCGGGCGCATGGTGGGGAGAACCTGGGAGCACCACGGCGACGCGGTGAACTACGTGTTCCGCTGGACGCGGCGGCTGGTGCAGGACGTGGCCAGCAGCTACCTGGGCCCCGACTCGTTCCGCAACCTGAGCTTCGCCTTCTGGCACCACAACGTCATGCTCGAGAAGATCGGCAGGCGTTTCGGCAGGCGGCTGTCGATCCCCGTGCTGCGGACGGCCAAGACGCTGATCGACCGGGTGCTCCCCGGGTCGGGCAACCAGTTCTGCGGAATGATCCTCAAGACCCCGCGGAGGTAGCCGCCGGAACGCCGCGCCGGACACCGCCCCTCCGTCCCGGCGGCCGCGCGCCTCACGGAGCCGGGACGGCGGGCCGGCGCACATGATACGACACACGACGTGGAGGGTTGGTGGACAGGCTGCATCTGGGCTGCTTCGACAAGCCGGTGGACGGGTGGGTGAACACCGACGTGACCCCGCACCTGTGGATCGCGCGGGTGCCGGGTCTGGCGGCGGCGCTGCGGGTGGCCGGCCGCATGTCCGAGGAGCGGGCGGAGCAGCACCGCCGGGGCATCTTCCGCCGCGTCCGCCGGCTGGACGTGAGCAAGCGGTTCCCCTACGCCGACGCATCGTTCGAGGCGGTCTTCACCTCGCACATGCTGGAGCACCTCTTTCCCGACCAGGGGCGCAACTGCGTGGCCGAGGCGCTGCGCGTGCTGGCTCCGGGGGGGGTGCTGCGCGTCGCCGTGCCCGACCTGGACCGGATGATCTCGACGTACCGGCCCGACCGGGCGGACGAGTGGGCGGAGGCGCTCTTCCAGGTGCGCGACCAGTCCAGCAGCAAGAACCAGCATCACTGGATGTACAACGAGACGTCGCTGCGTGCGCTGCTGCTGGGGGTCGGGTTCTCGCGCGTGGTCCGCACCTCGTACCGGCAGGGCGCCTGCCCCGACGTGGAGATCCTGGACAACCGCCCCGAGTCGCTGTTCGTCGAGGCCTTCAAGTAGCCCCGAGCGGGCCCGGCCTGGATTCCCCGTAGCGCTGATCGCGATTTGCACACGACACGAAGAGCTTCCGGGGGCTGTCCCGCCCCGGCCACGAGGACGACGCAGCCGTCGCCCGCGCGTCGCGCCGCCCCGCGCCTGGACGGGGGGTGCGGGGTGCCGGGGAGGGCGGGACCGTGAACGGCGGCACGCTCGCGCCGGGCGCGGCCGGCGCGCGGGCCGGGTCCGGCGGGCGCGGCCTGGAGCGCGCGCACCCCGCGGCCGCGGAGGGCGGCGGCCCCGGCAGGCCGCGGCTGGCCCTGCTGGTGAACGTGGTGGCGCCGTATCGCGTGCCCGTGTACCGCGCGCTGGGCGAGCGGTTCGAAACGCACGTGGTGGTGTCGGGAACCGAGGGGAACCGGTCCACCTGGGACGACGCCGCCCGCAGCCTGCCCGGGGTGAGCGTCACCCGGGCGCGCGGGGTCACGCTGCGCTGGAGGCCCCGCCGCGGCGGCCGGGTGTTCGATCATCGCTACCTGCACCTGAACCCCGGCTTCTTCGCCGAGCTGGCGCGCATCCGCCCGCACGCGGTGGTGAGCAATGAGCTGGGGCTGCGCACCCTCTGCGCGCTGCTGTACGGAGCCCTCTTCCGGGTGCCCGTGTTCGTGTGGTGGGGGGGCACCCCGCACACCGAGCGCGGGCGCAGCCTGGTGAAGCGGGTGCTGCGGCGGGCGATCGCCGGGCGGGTGCGGCGGTGGATCAGCTACGGGAGCACGTCGTCGGAGTACCTCGCGCGCCTGGGGGTGCGGCCCGAGCGGATCGTGCAGGTGCAGAACTGCGTGGACCAGTCGCTGTACGCGCCGGAGGGCCCGGCGCTGCTGGACCCCCCCGTCCGTCCGGCATTCCTCTTCGTGGGGCAGCTGATCGAGCGCAAGGGCGTGGGGGCGCTGCTGCGGACGGCCGCGCGGCTGCAGCGCGAGGGCCGCGAGTTCTCGCTCCTGCTCGCCGGCGACGGGCCCGAGGCCGCGCGGTGCCGCGAAACGGTCGCGGCATCGGGCCTGAAGCACGTCACCTTCCTCGCGGCGCAGCCGCCCGCCCGCATGCCGGAGGTGTATCGCAGCGCCGACGTGCTGGTGTTCCCCACGGCCGAGGACGTGTGGGGGCTGGTGGTGAACGAGGCGCTCTGGAGCGGGCTCGAGGTGATCGCGTCGAAGCACGCCGGCTGCGCCCCCGAACTGCTCCCGCCCGACCACCTCTTCGACCCGGCCTCGGACGACGACTTCGCCGACGCCTGGCGGCGCGCGCTGGACGGGCGGCTGGCCCCGGCCGACCGCTCGCGGCTGTGGCCGGTGGAAAAGGTCGGCCGCGTGCTGGTGGACACGATCGCCGAGGCGCTGGCGGGCCGGCGCGAGGGAGCGGCGGGGTGACCGCGCCCGCGGCCGTGCCGCAGGAGCCCCTGCGCATCCTGGTGGCCCACAACCGCTACCGCCAGTCGGGGGGCGAAGACGCGGTGTTCCACGCCGAGGTCGCGCTGCTGCGGGCGCACGGCCACCGGGTGGAGGAGCTCTTCCTGGACAACCGCGAGATCACCACCGCGCAGCTCCCGGTGCTGGCGGCGCGGGCGGTGTGGTCGCGCCCGTCGTTCCACCTGCTGTCGCGCACGCTGCGCGGGGGCGGATTCGACGTGGCGCACTTCCACAACACCTTCCCGCTCCTTTCGCCGTCGGTGTACTCGGCCGCGCACCGCGCCGGGGTGGCGGTGGTGCAGACGCTGCACAACTACCGCCTGGCGTGCCCGGCGGCCACCCTGCTGCGCGACGGCCGGCCGTGCGAGGATTGCCTGGGCCGCGCCGTGGCCTGGCCGGCGGTGCTGCACGGCTGCTACCGCGGCCGGGCGGTGACCTCGGTGGTGGCGGGGATGCTGGCCGTGCACCGCGCCGCCGGCACCTGGGCGCGCGAGGTGGACGCGTACATCGCCCTCACCGAGTTCGGGCGGCGGGTGCTGGTGCGGGCCGGCCTCCCGGAAGACCGCGTGCTGGTGAAGCCGAACTGCCTGTCGGCCGACCCCGGCGAGGGCCCGCACGACGGCGGCTACGCGCTGTTCGTGGGGCGGATCGACGCCTCCAAGGGGATCGAGCCCCTGGTGGCGGCGTGGCGCGAGCTGGGCGGCCGGATCCCCCTGCGGGTGGCGGGCGCCGGCCCCGACCAGCACCTGCTGCGCGACCTTCCCCCCGGCGTGGAGTGGCTGGGGCCGCAGGAGCGGGGCGGCGTGCTGGAGCTGATGCGCCACGCCTCGGCGCTGGTGGTGCCGTCGGTCTGGTACGAGGGGTTCCCGGTCACCATCGCCGAGGCGTTCGCCACCGGCCTGCCGGTGCTGGGGAGCCGGATCGGCGCCATCGAGGCGATCGTGGACGACGGTGTCACCGGCGCGCTCTTCGAGCCCGGCTCGCCCGCGGCGCTGGCCGCCGCGGTGCGCGCCGCCTTCGCCGACCCGCGGCGGCTGCGGGCGATGGGGGCGGCCGCGCGCCAGGCGTTCCTGGAGCGGTACACGCCCGAGCAGAACCACCGCATGCTGATGGAGATCTACCACGCGGCCCGCGCGCGCTTCGCCGCCCGGCAGGCCGCGCCGGGGCACGCCCGCCGCGGCGCCCGCACCGACCCCGCCCTGCGATGACCGACGCGATGGAACGCTACTTCTCGGGTGAACAGCTGTACGGCGACGACTTCGGCCCGGCCGAGATCGCCGCCTGGTTCGACGACGAGCGCGAGGGGTACGCGGGGCTGGGCCAGGGCGAGCACGGCGGGATCGAGAGCTACGGCTACCACCAGCTGAACGTGCGCCACGGCTTCCGCCGGTTGCCGGCGCGGCGCTTCGAGCGCGTGCTGGGGCTGGGGAGCTCGTACGGGGGCGAGTTCCTGCCGATCCTCGACCGCCTGGGGGAGGTCACCATCCTGGAGCCCTCGGCCGCGCTGCGCAGCGAGTCGCTGAACGGGGTGCCGCTGCGCTACGTGGAGCCCGCGCCCGGCGGCGACATGCCGTTCGCCGACGCGAGCTTCGATCTGGTGCTCTCGCTGGGCACCCTGCACCACATCCCCAACGTGTCGCGCGTGGTGCGCGAGCTCGGCCGGGTCACCGCGCCGGGGGGGTGGCTGCTGATCCGCGAGCCGGTGGTGTCGCTGGGCGACTGGCGCGGGCCGCGGCGGGGGCTCACCCGCCGCGAGCGCGGGATCCCGCCGCACCTCTTCCGGCGGATGTTCCGCGAGGCGGGGCTCCGCGTGGTGCGCGAGGTCCCCTGCATGTTCCCCACCACCTCGCGGCTGGGCAGGGTGGCCGGGCTGGGGTACAACAGCCGGCTGGGCGTGCTGGCCGACGCGGTGCTGTCGCGCCTCTGGGCGTGGAACCACCGCTACCACGCCACCACGCCCTGGCAGAAGCTGCGCCCCGCGTCGCGCTACTACGTGCTCCGGCGTGACTGACCGCGCCCAGGGGGGAAGCCTCCGCTCCCGGGCGGCGAGGCCCGCCGGCACCAGGCCCCGTGTCCCGCGCGCCGTCCCGGAGCGGGAGCGTCCCGCGGGTCCCGGCCCGGCGTCCACGCGCATGCAGCAACCCATGCATCTGTTCAAACGCATCTTCTACCTCGTTTCGCCCTTCTTCCGCCGCCGGCGGATGGACGCGCTCCTGCGCTTCGCCGAGCTCACGCCGGGGACCGCCACCCTCGACGTGGGCGGCTCGCTCTGGTTCTGGTCGGAGGTGGACCCGCCCTGCAGGGTCACCATCCTCAACCTGGTCCAGCCGCCCTCCAACCCCGCGCCCGAGCGGTACGAGCTGGTGCAGGGCGACGCCACGCGGCTCCCCTACCAGGACGGCGCGTTCGACCTGGCGGTGTCGAACTCGGTGATCGAGCACGTGGGGACGTGGGAGAACCAGCGGCGTTTCGCCGCCGAAATCCGCCGGGTGGCGCGCCGGCTGTGGGTGCAGACCCCCGCGCGCGGCTTCCTGTTCGAGCCCCACCTGATCACCCCGGTGGTGCACTGGCTCCCCCGTGGGGCACAGCGGAAGCTCCTGCGCAACTTCACCCTGTGGGGGCTGCTCACCCGGCCCAGCCGCGCCAGGGTCGACGAGTTCCTGGACGAGGTGCGGCTGCTGACCTACGCCGAGATGCGGGAGCTGTTCCCCGACTGCGAGATCCGGCGCGAGCGGGTGCTGGGGTGGACCAAGAGCTACGTGGCCGTGCGGGGCGCGAGCCAGGCGGCGGCGTAGCCCCGGCGCGGTCGCGCTCACTCCCCTCGTGGCGACGACGGCGCCGCCCGGCGCGGGTCCGGCCCGGGTCGGCGGCGCCTCCCCTGATCCCTCTGGAAAGCCTTTCCGTGAGTTACCTGCGCCGCCTCTACGACGCGTCTCCGCTCCTGCGCCCGGCGTTCCGCTTCGGCCTGCGGGCGAGCACCGCGTTCCGGTACGTTCGCGTGCCGATCGCCGCGGTCCCCCGCTGGCTGGTCACTTCGCGCGAGACGACGAACTTCACCTACGACCTGACCGAGCGGAACCAGGCGTACCTCGCCGCCTTCGTCGCCGAGATCACCGGGCGCGACTACGATACGATCGCCGGCTTCATCCGCGAGGTCGAAGGCGACGAGGCGCTGAAGCAGCACATCCAGGCGCGGACGCGCGAGCATCCCGGGCGCGACATGGCCGACACCGAGGTGCGCTTCGGCAAGCGACTGGGGTGGTACGCGTTCGTGCGCGCGGCCCGGCCCCGCACGGTGGTGGAGACCGGAGTGGACAAGGGACTGGGCTCGTGCGTGCTGGCGGCCGCGCTGATGCGGAACGCGGCGGAAGGACACCCCGGCTACTATTACGGCACCGACATCAACCCGAAGGCGGGGTACCTGCTGTCGGGGCCGTACGCGGAGCACGGGCGGGTCCTGTACGGCGACTCGCTCGACTCCCTGGCCCGGCTCGCCGGGCCGGTCGACCTGTTCATCAACGACAGCGACCACTCGGCGGAGTACGAGGAGCGGGAATACGAGGCGATCGCCGCGAAGCTGGCGCCGGGCGCGCTGGTCCTGGGCGACAACGCGCACGTGACCGACAGGCTGTTCCACTTCGCCCGGCGCACCGGAAGGGCGTTCCTGTTCTTTCACGAACAGCCGAAGGACCACTGGTATCCCGGCGGGGGGATCGGGGTGGCGTTCGAGCGGGGCGCGGCCGCGTCCGGCGAGCCGTCCGCGGCGCCCTCCGCGGGGTGACGGAGGACCGCGGGCGCGGAGGCCTGCGCCGCCCCCCGCCCCGCCCGCCGCTCCCCGCGCCGGGGCCGCGCGAGTTGTGCAACAGACGGCGTGCACATATCTTGAGAGCGTTCGCGGCGCACACCGGAACCCGTGCCGCAACGCCCCTCGGTCGCTCCGCTGTTCCCCCGCGGGACTGCAGCAACGGTCGCCGTACGCCTTGCCTCCCATCCCGGTACCCCTGATCTCATGAGCGTGGTGATCGTCACCGGCTCCGCCGGCCTGATTGGCTCCGAAACCGCGTTGTACTTCGCCGAACTCGGCTTCGACGTGGTGGGTATCGACAACAACATGCGCCGCATCTTCTTCGGCGAAGGCGCGTGCACGCGCTGGAACCAGGTGCAGCTCGAGCAGTCGCTGGGCGCCCGCTACCGGCACCACCGCGCCGACATCCGCGACCGCGAGGCGATGCGCGCGATCTTCGCCAGGCACGGGCGCGACATCGCCCTGGTGGTGCACGCCGCCGCGCAGCCCTCGCACGACTGGGCGGTGCGCGACCCGGCCACCGACTTCTCGGTGAACGCCACCGGCACGCTGAACCTGCTCGAGGCCACCAAGGAGTTCTGCCCCGAGGCGGTGTTCATCTTCACCTCCACCAACAAGGTGTACGGCGACACCCCCAACCGCCTCCCGCTGGTGCAGCTGGAGGAGCGCTGGGAGCTCGACGCCGCGCACCCCTGGTTCCACGGCATCCCCGAGGAGATGTCGATCGACCAGACGCTGCACTCGCTGTTCGGCGCCTCGAAGGTGGCGGCCGACGTGCTGGTGCAGGAGTACGGCCGCTACTTCGGGATGAAGACGGTGTGCTTCCGCGGCGGGTGCCTGACCGGGCCCAACCACTCGGGCACGCAACTGCACGGCTTCCTCGCCTACCTGATGCGCTGCGCCGCCACCGGCCAGCCGTACGTGGTGTACGGCTACGAGGGGAAGCAGGTGCGCGACAACATCCACAGCGCCGACCTGGTGCGCGCCTTCCACGAGTTCTACCGGGCGCCGCGCGCCGGCGAGGTGTACAACATCGGCGGGTCGCGCTTCAGCAACTGCTCCATGCTCGAGGCCATCGCGGCGTGCGAGCGGATCACCGGGCGCGAGATGGACTGGAGCTACGTGGAGAGCAACCGCATCGGCGACCACATCTGGTGGATCAGCAGCGTGGACAAGTTCCGCGCGCACTACCCCGGATGGGCGCTGCGGCACGACGTGAACGCGATCCTCACCGAGATCTACGAGAAGAACGTGGAACGGTGGACCCGGGAACTCGCGCATGCGTGACGGCGGGAAGAAGAATGTCCTCGGCGTCGGGATCGACGCCGTGGACTACGACGGCGCGGTGGAGCGGGTGCTGGACGCCGCCCGCGGCCGCCGCGCCATGGCGGTGTCGGCGCTGGCGGTGCACGGGGTGATGACCGCCGTGGCCGACCCCGTGCACCGCCACCGGGTGAACTCGTTCGACCTGGTGGCGCCCGACGGGCAGGCGGTGCGCTGGGCGGTGAACCTGCTGCACCGCGCCGGCCTCCCCGACCGGGTGTACGGCCCCAACCTGATGCTGCGCGTCTGCGAGCGCGCGGCGCGCGAGGGGCTCCCGGTGTACCTGTACGGGAGCCGCCCACCGGTGCTGGAGCTGCTGGAGAGGAACCTGGTGGCGCGCTTCCCGGGGCTGGCGGTGGCCGGCGCGCGCCCCTCCATGTTCCGCCAGACCACGGCCGCCGAGAAGGAGGAGGTCGCGCGCGCCATCCGCGAGAGCGGCGCGGCGATCGTATTCGTGGGGCTGGGCTGCCCGCGGCAGGAGGTGTGGACCTACGAGTACCGCGAGCTCCTCCCCATGCCGGTGCTGGCGGTGGGCGCGGCGTTCGACTTCCACGCCGGGCTCCTGCGCCAGGCGCCACCGCTGCTGCAGGACTGGGGGCTGGAGTGGCTCTTCCGGCTGGCGCAGGAGCCCCGCCGGCTGTGGCGCCGCTACGTGTACCTCAACCCCGCGTTCCTGGGGCTGCTGGCACTGCAGCTGCTGGGGGTGCGCCGCCCGCCGCTGTCCGCCACCGTCCGGCCTTCGTCCGAGCTCCGCTACGGCTGAGCCGGGCCCGCGGCCGGCCCGGCGTCCGCCGCGGCTGTGGCCCGGAACGCCACGCGGCGCGCCGGTCCTTTCGCTCGCCTCGCGCCGGGCCCGCCCGGCACCCGGCGGGCGACGCTTTCTTCGCCCGGCGGCGGAGCCGTCCGCGCCGTACCCTGTCCACCCGCCCTCGCACGCATGCTCCGAGCCGCCTACCGCGCCGCCGAACGGCTGTATCCGCCGCTGTACAAGGCGCGCATCCTGCGCAAGGCGCTGCGCACGCCGCTGGGGCCCGACTACCCGTACGAGGGCGAGGCCAAGGTGGTGCGCCACCTGGTGGACCCCGGGACGGCGTTCTTCGACGTGGGCGCCAACGAGGGGTTCTATGGGCTGCTGCTGGAAGACGCGATCCGCCCCGGGCGTGTGGTGTGCTTCGAGCCGCTCCCGTGGCTGGCGAAGCAGCTGCGCGGCCGCCTTCCCCGCGCCACCGTGGTGGAGGCGGCGCTCTCGGACCGCCCGGGGACCATGACCCTCCGCGTTCCCGAGATCCAGGGGAAGGTGGTCGCCACCCGCGCCACGCTGGAGGACGGCGTGACCGAGGCGGGCCAGACGGGGGCCCTCACCCTTCGGGTGCAGGTGCTCACGCTGGACCAGTACGTGGAGCGCGAGCGGGTGGACGCCATCGGCTTCCTGAAGATCGACGTGGAGGGGCACGAGGAGGCCACGCTGCGCGGCGCCGCGCGCACCCTGGAGCGGCTGCGCCCGGTGCTGATGGTCGAGATGGAGCAGCGGCACCATCCCGGGCCCCTGGCCCAGCTGCTGTCGGCGGTGGAGGCGCGGGGCTACCGCGGCTACTTCCTGGACAGCGTGGAGGCGGGGATGCACCCCCTGTCGCGCTTCGACGTGGCGGTGCACCAGGCCGCGGAGCTGCACACCACCCGTCGCTACGTGCCCAACTTCTTCTTCTTCCCCCGCGAGCGCGCCGAAGCGCTGCTGGAGCGCGCCGAAGCCGGGCTCCGGACGGAGCGCGGAGCCCCTGGGCGGGGTACGGAGGGGGCGTCCCGGGGCTGAGCCCGCGGACGGTGCGCGGTGAAGCGGCGCGGTCCGCTCTTCGCGCGCCATTTCTCTGTTGCAACGCCGATCGCGGCGCGCCGTCCGTCCGGCCGTCCGCCGGGCGGGGGCGCAGGGCCGGTGGCGAGACGCGGGGAGGTTCATCCCCGCCCCTCGATCCGGCGGCCCGTCGCCACCCGCGGCGCCGCCGCTGCGAACCGAGCGGCCGGCGTGGTGGTGAACGAGGCGCGGCAGGCGGCAAGCGAGCGCAGGGTCCCGCGCGGGTGGCCGCCGGACGTACCCCGATCTTCCCGAGCCATAGAGACGTGACCATACCCGCCCGTCCACCCCAGCGCACCCGCCGGCTCCGCGGCGCGGCCGTGCCCGTCCTTGCGCTCGCCCTGGTCTCGCTCGCCGGCGGGCGGGCGGCGGGGCAGGGGGCCGCCGCCCCGCGCCCCGAGCCGGTGCGGGGCGAGGTGTTCGTGGGGAGCGAGGCCGAGCGCTACCTGCGCGTGCTGCAGCTGGCCGGCCGCGCGCCCGTGTACCCGTGGTCGGTGCGCGGCCTGGGCCCGCGCGAGCTGGACGCGGCCGCGCCCGACAGCGGCACGCACCCCTGGGCGCGCGCGATGGACTATCGCCGCCCGCCCGGCGCGCGCCTGACCCTGGTGGGCCCGGCGCTGGCGCGGCGCTACAACTCGGCGTTCCCCTACGGCGGCGGCGATGGGCCGGTGTGGGCGGGGCGGGGCTTCACCGGTTCGGCCACGGCCGGCTTCGCGCTGGAGGCGGGGCCGCTCACCCTGGTGGTGGCGCCCACGGTGTTCGACGCGCAGAACCGCGAGTTCGCGCTCATGCCGAACGGCCAGCCCGCCCACGAGCGGTTCATGGACCCGCGCGCGCCGCATCAGATCGACCTGCCGCAGCGCTTCGGCGACGGCGCGTACCGCCGCGTGGACCCGGGGGAGAGCACGCTGCGGCTGGACCTGGGGCCCCTGGCGCTGGGCGCCTCCACCGCGTCGCAGCAGTGGGGGCCGGCGGTCGAGCAGCCGCTGGTGCTGGGGAACAACGCCGGCGGCTATCCGCACGCGTTCGTGGGCACCTCGCGCGCGGTGGACATCGGGATCGGACGCCTGGCCGCCCGCGGCGTGTGGGGGATCCTGGAGCAGTCGCCCTTCGCGCAGGACACCATCGAGCCGCGCCGCTTCATGTCGGGGTGGGTGTTCTCGTTCTCGCCGCGGCCGTCTCCCAACCTGGAGCTGGGCGTCGTGCGCTTCTTCCACACCCCGTGGCCCCAGGGCGGCCTCACGCTGCACAACTTCCTCAAGCCGTTCGACCCGTTCCTGAAGGCGCAGCTCGACAGCACCGACTTTCCCGACCTGCGCGGCGACCGCGACAACCAGCTGGCCTCGGCGTTCGCGCGCTGGGTGCTGCCGCGCGCCGGCTTCGAGGTGTACGGCGAGTACCTGCGCGACGACCACGCGTGGGACCTGCAGGACTTCCTGATGGAGCCCGACCACCAGAGCGCGTACACGCTGGGCTTCCAGAAGGCGTGGGACCGCGGCGGGCGGTCGCTGCTGGTGCTGCGCGGCGAGGTGATGAACGCCCGGCGCTCGAACCTGACCAACGTGCGGCACCAGAACCTGACCTACATGCACTTCTCCACGCCGCAGGGACACACCCTGCGCGGGCAGATCCTGGGCGCGCCCGACGCGTACGGCGGCGCCGGGTCCACCGTGGCGCTGGACCGCTACTCGCCCTCGGGGCGCTGGACGGTGCGGTGGGACCGTGCGCTCAGGAACGAGCGCGCGGCCACCGACACCCTTCCCGGGGTGCTGGACGTGACGCACGCGCTCGGCGTGGAACGGGTGCTGTTCGTGCGCGGCGCCGAGCTCACCGGCGGCGTGCGCGGCGTATGGGAGCTGAACCGCGATTTCGGCGCCGACGCCTTCAACCTGAACGCCACGCTGGGTCTGCGTGCCCGGTTCTAGCGACTACCCCGGTGCGCGGCTTCCGGCGGGCGCGGGCGGCGGCGCCGATGGGGGTTGCGGCTGCGGGCGCCTCGGCGAGCGGGTGGTGACGAGGGCGGAGCACGGCCTGGAGCTCGCGCGCCAGAAGCCGGCGCCGCGCGACGCGGGAGCCGTTCTTTCATAGAGTGGAGGCAGGACCGGATGGAGCACCACGACAAGATCTTCGTGGCCGGCCACCGCGGGCTGGTGGGCTCGGCCATCGTGCGCCGCCTGCGGGGCGCCGGCTTCGACAACCTGGTCACCCGCACCCGGCAGGAGATGGACCTCGAGGACCAGGCGGCCGTCTACCGCTTCTTCGAGGAAGAGCGCCCGCGGCACGTGTTCTTCGCGGCGGCCCGGGTGGGGGGGATCCTCGCCAACGACACCTACCCCGCCGAGTTCATCCGCGACAACCTGTTCGTGCAGCTGAACGTGATCCACGGCGCGTACCGCGCCGGGGTGGAGAAGCTCCTCTTCCTGGGCAGCAGCTGCATCTACCCCAAGCACGCGCCGCAGCCGATCCGCGAGGAGTACCTGCTCACCGGGCTGCTCGAGCCCACCAACGAGCCGTACGCCATCGCCAAGATCGCCGGGATCAAGCTGTGCCAGGCGTACAACCGGCAGTACGGCACCCGCTTCATCAGCGCCATGCCCACCAACCTGTACGGCCCCGGCGACAACTTCGACCTGCAGAGCAGCCACGTGCTTCCCGCGCTGCTGCGCAAGTTCCACGACGCCAGGGAGAGCGGCGCGCCGCAGGTGTCGGTGTGGGGGAGCGGCACGCCGCGCCGCGAGTTCATGCACGTGGACGACCTGGCCGACGCCTGCGTGTTCCTGATGGACGAATACGACGGCTCCGAGATCGTGAACGTGGGGGTGGGCGAGGACGTGAGCATCCGCCAGCTCGCCGA
>Ga0207706_10000901_pt1 | contig 30536 bp, 30 predicted proteins | sample KBSC53metaG_FD_184318 | JGI IMG/M metagenome (GOLD analysis project Ga0207706, IMG submission 184318) | Corn rhizosphere microbial communities from Kellogg Biological Station, Michigan, USA - KBS C5-3 metaG (SPAdes) (version 2) | ecosystem: Host-associated > Plants > Roots > Rhizosphere > Soil ... | reverse complement strand
CCGTCCTGCCCCACCTGACGACGTTGTACTCGATCGCGCACTCGCGCCCCGTGTCGATTATCGCGCAGTGCTCGAGCGGTATGCCGCCGCCGTTCGAGAACAGGTGCTCGTAGAAGGCGCGCAGGCCGTCAGGTCCTCTGTAGACGTACTGGCCGCCGGAGGGCTCGCGGGCGTAGGCATCCGGCTCGAAGGTCGCCACGATCCCGTCGACGTCGCCGGCGGCAAGCGCGCGCTGGTACTCCCCGACGACGTCCCACGCCTCAAGCTCCGGATCGCGCTGGAGCATGGGTGGGCGATGCACGTGGCGGCCCAACACGGGCCACATGCTGTGGTACACGCGCAGCTCCGCGAGTCGCCCGTCGGGCGTCCGGTCGGCGAGGATCGCCACCGGCACCTCGACAGGCCCCTCCTGGCCGTCGAGGTGGAGAACCACCTCCTCGAGAGAGCGGTCCGCGGTGAGCACGTCCTCGACCGCGTCGAACGACATGTTGTACTGCGCGAGGAATGCTTGGAGTGCGGTGACGTACCACCCGAACGCCCGCACGCCCTTGATCCTTCCGTGCAGGGGGTCGTGCAGCACGGGCTCGCCCGCGAATGACCTGATCAGAGCCTCGTGTTCGCCGGACATCAGACCGTCGTAATAGAGCACGGCCTCGAGCCGCTCCTGCTCCCACTTCGCCTGTAGTCGCTCCAACGCCGGAGCCGAGAACAGCTCAGGGATCCACGGCATTACTGAGGCCCGCGCTCGAGCCGTGCCGTCTGCTCGAAGCTGGGCGACCAGGGCTGCGCCGACCTCGTCCACACCTCGATCGCGGGCTCGAGCCAGGACGCGTCGTCCAGCGAGCCCGCCTTGATGAACGCCAGCTGCGGAGCCACCGCGGCGATGCTGAAGACGGGCGAGCCGCACGCGGAGCAGAAGTGCCGCTCCGTGTCGCCCCCGTGGTCCTCGCCGGTGGTCGTGAACGAGGCGAGAGTGTCGCCTTCGACCTCGAGCGCAGCGCGCGGGACCCCAACGATCACCGAGAACGGGTTGCCCGTCTGGCGCTGGCAGTCCGTGCAATGACACACGGCCTGAGCCACGGGCTCCGCGTCGGCGGAGTACGTCACGGCGCCGCAGAGACAGCGACCCGTGATCGGCCTCGGTGCATCGGTCATGGCCAGCTGAACCTACCCGACCCCGGCGGCCGTTGGCATCGGTGGGCGCACGCCAGGACAAGAACCGGCATGCCGCTTGTTGAGCACGCGATAAGCCCGGGCTCAGCGCAGGTCTCTGATCGAGGCGAGAGGCGCCGCGAGGCGGTCGGCCAGGTCGCCATCGACGTGCCGCGTCTCGTCGCGGAGCCCGTCGACGACCGCGTGGAAGGCGCGCTCGAGCTCGCCCGTGTCGAGCGCCCCGACGAGGGCGGCCTCGAGCGGTACCAGGACCTCGGCGGGCAGATCGTGGGCGCCCCGGGCATACGCGGCGGGTAGCTCATGGCGCACGCAGGCCAGGGCGAGTACCTGGTCGCGCGCCGCGCTGATCATGTGCTCGGCCTGCCAGGTTCGTCCGCGGGCGATGCTCGAGCGAGCGTGCAGGGCATAGAGCCATCCCATTCCAATCAGGTGCACGGGGTCGGGCGCCCGCCCGGGAGGCCGCTCGTTGGCGCTTCCGAAGAGCAGCCGGAAGCTCGGGCCGATCGCCCCGAACTCGGCCGCGGCCCAGAAGGCGATGTCGACCTGAAGCGTGCTCGGGAGCAAGAAGACGCGGAACAGCGTCGCGCCGAGCCATACATCGACGTGATGGACGGCGCCGTGGTCGCCGTACATCCGGGCGCTCCAGGCCTCGACCACGCCGTCGACTTCCCCGGGATCGCCAACGCTGAGCGCGAGATCGATGTCCGACCAGCGGTCCTCACGGTCGAGCGCCGCCGAGCCCGTGAGCGCGGCGGCGATGATGCGAGGGTCGTCGCGCGCGGCCAGGACGAGCGCCTCGCGGAGTGCCTCTCGCTCGGCTGGCGTGAACACCCGCCGATCCTAGCCCCGCCCCGGAACGCCTCGGGGCGGGGCTGTTCGTTGGCTCAGGCCTCGACGCCGGCGAGCTCGAGCGCGCGCTGCGAGGACTCGCTCGCCTGGCGGGCGGGCCTGTCGGGCTTGAGGACGGTCAGCGCCACGACTATGGCGGCTGCGACCAGGAGCGCCGCGATCGCGAAGGCCAGGCGGTAGCCGTCGGTGAGCGCGGAGGCCTTGGAGGCGCCGTTCGCCACCAGGTGCTCAGTGCGCGTGGCCGACAGCGTCGCCAGCACCGCGAGGCCGAGCGCGCCGCCCACCTGGACCGTCGTGTTCACGAGCCCCGAGGCGAGGCCGGCGTCGCTCGGCGTGGCGCCGGACATCGCGATCGTCATCAGCGCGGGGAAGGTGAGGCCGGCGCCGGCGCCGATCAGGACCATGGTGGGGAGGACGTCCGCGAGGTAGACGCCGTCGACCGGCACGCGGGCGAACAGGCCGAGGCCGGCTGCGATCAGCGCCAGGCCCGGGATCACGATCGCCCGCGGGCCGAAGCGCGTGATCAGCGGCTCTGAGAAGCGCACCGAGAGCGTGCCCATCACGAGCGTCACGGGCAGCACCGCGAGGCCGAGCTCGAGGGCGTCGTAGCCGAGCACGCGCTCCATGTAGAGCGAGCCGAGGAAGAACATGCCGAACATCCCGGCGACGCTCAGCACCTGGATCAGGTTTGCGCCGCTCACGCTGCGCGAGCGGAAGATCCGGAGCGGGACGAGCGGGTTCGACGCCGTCGCCTGCCGCGCGACGAAGCCCGCCGCGAGCAGCAGCGCGAGGCCGCCGAGGATCAGCGTGTCGGGCGCGCCCCAGCCGCTCTCCGCCGCCGGCTTCACGATCGTGTAGACGCCGAGCATCAGCGCCGCCGTGATGAGCGCACCGCCGAGCACGTCGGCACCCTTGCGCTCCTCGGCGCGCGGCTCGGCGGCGAGCAGCCGCAGCGCGAACGCCGCCGTGGCCAGCCCGATCGGGACGTTGACGAAGAAGATCCAGTGCCAGTTGATCGCCTGGGTGAGGACGCCGCCGGCGATCAGGCCGACCGAGCCGCCCGCCGAGGCGACGAACGCGTAGATCCCGATCGCCTTCGCCTGCTCGCGCGGCTCGGGGAACATCGTCACGATCATGCCGAGCACGACCGCCGAGGTCATCGCGCCGCCCACGCCCTGCACGAAGCGCGCCCCGATCAGAACCTCCTGGCTGGGCGCGAGCCCGCAGACGAGCGACGCGGCGGTGAAGACGCCAAGGCCGGCGAGGAAGATCCCGCGGCGGGAGGTGAGGTCGCCGACACGGCCGGCCAGCAGCAGCAGGCCGCCAAAGGCGATCAGATACGCGTTCACGACCCAGGCGAGGCTCGACTGCGAGAAGCCGAGGTCATCCTGGATGTCGGGCAGGGCCACGTTCACGATCGTCGCGTCGAGGACGATCATCAGGACTCCGAGGCAGAGGACGTAGAGGGCGAGCCAGCGCGAGCGGTCGGTATGTGAGTCGGCGTTCATGCCTACAGAGACCGACCACCCTTGGTGGATTCATCGGCTCGCTCTGTGAGGCTGGTCACACCAATCCGAGACGCCCGGTTCGGGCGCGCTGGCTGATGGACATGGCTCGATACGCGGTGGTATCCGGCTACCCGCCGGCCCCCTAGCCGTGGCTACCGGGCGTCGTCGTCCAGCTCGGCGACGAGCCCCGCCACCCTGCCCGCGATGTCGTCGCGCGTGGCGCGCACGTCGTCGAGCGGCCGGCCCTTCGGGTCGGGCAGGTCCCAGTCGATGTAGCGCTTGCCGGGGATGTAGGGGCACTTGTCCCCGCAGCCCATCGTCACCACCACGTCGGCCTGCTCGGCGAGCTCGCGCGTGAGCCTGCGCGGCACGCGGTCGGCCAGGTCGATGCCGAGCTCCCTCATCACCTCGACCACCTCCGGGTGCACGCGCTCGGCGGGGGTCGTGCCGGCGCTGCTCGCCGCGTGCCGCCCATCCGCTGCCCGCTCGAACAGCGCGGCGCTCATCTGCGAGCGGCCCGCGTTGTGGAGACAGACGAAGAGGACGTGCGCCATTCAGAGCGATTCCAGCAGCACGCCGACGATCTTAGGCTCAGTACCCTGAGGCTGCGTGGGGATCGCGCTCCTTCCGGCGCGCCGGCGCGCCGCCGTCTCTCCGTGGACGGTGGCGCCGACTGCCGTGGCGCTCGCGTTCGGGATCGCCTACCTGGTGCTCGAGCCGCGGCCCGGCGACCTGGCGGTGCACGTCTTTCGCGCGGAGCTGTTCGGGCGTGAGGGCTTCACCATCTGGAACGGCCAGTGGTACGGCGGCCACCACACGCTTGCGTACAGCGTGCTCTCACCGCCGCTCGCGTGGCTCTTCGGCGCGCGCCTGCTGCTCGTTGGCTCGTGTGTCGCCTGCGCCGCCCTGTTCGAGCAGCTGGCGCGGGGCCATTTCGGCGCCGAGCGAGCCCGCCTCGGTGCGCTCTGGTTCGGGCTCGGCACCGTCACGCTCCTCGCCACGAGCCGGCTGCCCTTCGCCCTGGGCACCGCCTTCGGGCTGGCGGCGGCGCTGGCGCTTCAGCGACGACGCCCACGGCTCGCCATCGCCTTCGCGTTCCTGAGCCCGGTCGCCAGCCCTGTGGCGGGGCTGTTCACCGCGATGGGCGGGCTGGCCTACGCGTGGGGAGCGCGAGGCGGCACCCGGACCGGGGTGTCGATCGCGATGGCGGGGCTCCTCCCGACTGTGCTCCTCTCCGTGGCGTTCCCGGAGGGCGGATGGGCGCCGTTCCCGTTCACGGCGTACGTGTCGATACCGATCTTCTGCTTGGCCTGCCTCGTGATGCTCCCCGGCGAGGAGCGCGTGCTGCGGGCGGCGGCGGTGCTGTACGCGCTCGGTGCGACGCTCGCCGTGGCGGTCGAGACGCCCGTGGGCGGCACGGCGCCGCGGCTGGGGATGCTCTTCGGCGGGCCGGTGCTCCTCTGCGTGGCGCACGACCGGCTCCGGCGCGCGAGGGCGCCGCTGCTCGTGGTCGCGCTGGCCGGCTTCGGGCTGCTCGCGTACTGGCAGTGGACCTCTGCGATCCGCGACATCGACAAGGCCCTGCGCGATCCCGCCGCCGAGTCGAGCTACTTCGAGCCGCTTCGGCAGTTCCTCGCCGGCCTGCCCGATCAGCGCCGCATCGAGATCCCGTTCACGAGCAGCCGCTGGGAGAACGCAGAGGTCGCCCCGCTCGTGCCGCTGGCACGCGGCTGGGAGCGCCAGCTCGACACCGCCAACAACCCGGTGTTCTACCGCGGCGATCTCAACCGGCTCACCTATGCCAGCTGGCTCGTCGACAACGCGGTGCGCTACGTGGCGCTTCCGAGTGCGAAGCCGGACAGGAGCTCGTACGCCGAGCGCGCGCTGATCGAGCGGGGCCTGCCCTACCTGCGCCTCCGCTGGCGCTCGGACCACTGGCGCGTCTACGAGGTTCTGCTCGCTGCCCCGATGGTGATCCCGACCGGGGACGCGAGGATCGTCCTCGAGCAGCTCGGCACAGATGAGCTCCTACTCGACGTGAAGCGACCCGGAGGCGCACTGGTGCGCGTGCGATGGACGCCCTACTGGTTCGCGGAGGGCGGGTGTGTGGAGCGAGCCGGGGACTGGACGCGGGTGACCGCTGAGCGCGCAGGGTTCATGCGCGTCTCCATCCGCTTCGCGCCCGAGCGGATCGTCCAGCACGGCCCGCGCTGCGATACCGGTTGAGCCTCCGGCGACCGCGGTAGTCTCGCCGCCCAGTGACCGGCGGCGACTCCGCGCACCCGCCCGAGCTTGCGGGCTCCGCCTACCTGCGGCTGGTCCTCCTCGGCGCGTTGGTGGGCATCCCGGCAGGCCTCGTCGCCGCGCTGTTCCTCGGCTTCGTGCACGACCTCGAGCACTGGCTCTGGACGGATCTGCCCGACGCGCTCGGCGAATCGTCGCCGCCGTGGTACCTGGTGCTCGGGCTTCCCGTGGTCGGCGCGGCAATCGTCGCCGCGGCGCGGTTGCTGCTGCCCGGGGACGGCGGCCACCCGCCGCTCGAGGGGCTTCATGCCGGAGTCGTGCCGGTTTCGCACGGCCCGGGCATCGCGCTCGCGGCGATCGGCACGCTGTCGTTCGGCGCGGTCCTCGGCCCCGAGGCACCGGTCGTCGCGCTCGGTGCGGTGATGGCGATCGCGGTCACATGGTTCGCCCGCCTCGGTGAGAGGGAATCCACGGTGCTGGCGACGGCCGGCTCCTTCTCGGCGATCTCCGCGCTCTTCGGCGGGCCCCTGGTGGGCGGCGTGCTGCTCGTCGAGAGCGGGATGGGACTCGGAGCGGCCCTGCTTCCCGCCCTCTTGCCAGGCTTCGTCGCCGCGGCCGTCGGCTACCTGATCTTCGTCGGCTTCGGCGACTGGGGCGGCCTGAACGCTCCGGGCCTCGTCGTCCCCGACCTGCCGCTGTACGAGGGAACCCATCTGCTCGACCTGCTCGTCGCGATCGCGGTCGGAGTGGCGACGGCGGTGGTCGTCGTCGCCATCAACCGGGCGGCAACCCGTCTGGAGGGCGAGGGCAGCGGCCGCCTTGGCATGGTCGCGTTCCTCATCGCCGGCGGCTTTGCCGTCGGGCTCATCGCCCTGGTCGCGGACGGCCTCGGGACGGACTCGCAGGACGTGCTCTTCTCGGGCCAGGCGTCGATCCCCGCGCTCATCGCTGAGACGTCGACGGGTGTGGTGCTCCTGCTGATCGTGGCCAAGGCGCTTGCCTACGCCGTCAGCCTTGCCTGCGGCTTCCGCGGCGGCCCGATCTTCCCGGCGATCTTCCTCGGGATCGGCCTGGCGACGCTCCCCGTGGTTTGGTTCGACGTGTCGCCGACGCTCGCCATCGCGGTCGGCGCGGCGGCGGGCACGGCGGCTCAGACACGCCTGCTCCTCTCCTCGATGCTGCTCGCGACCCTGCTCGTCGGGTCGCAGGGGCTCGACGCGGTCCCAGCGGCTGTCCTGGCTGCGGCGGCTGCCTGGATCGCCAGGACGGCGCTCGACCAGCGGCATGGGCCCAAACCCCCATACCGCGACGCACACGCCTCGGCGTAAGCTCGACAGGGCACCGCCATGACCTCGCCAGCGACGCAGAGTCGGCCGATCCCCCTGCTCTGGAGGGTTTTCATTGCCAACGTCGCGGTGTTCGTGATCGCGCTGCTGTTGCTCACGTTCAGCCCGATCGAGGTGAGCTTCCCGATCAAGTTCAGTCAGTTCCTCCTCCTCCTGGCGGGGTTCGTGGTGCTGACGGCGATGAACCTCTACCTGCTGCGGCGGGTGCTCTCCCCGCTCAGCACGCTCACCGCCGTGATGAGCTCGGTGGACCCGGACACGCCGGGACTCCGCCTTTCTGCCGTGGACTCGCGGAGCGCCGAGGGCGAGGCCCTCGTGCACGCCTTAAACGGAATGCTCGACCGGCTGGAGAGCGCCCGCCACGAGGCCGCTCGCACCGCGCTGCATGCTCAGGAGGCCGAGCGGCTGCGCGTCGCGCAGGAGCTTCACGACGAGATCGGGCAGACGCTCACGGCGGTGACCATCAAGGCCGAGCGCGCGGCGGACGGAGACGCCGGCGCCGCCGCCGAGGCGCTCCGGCAGGTGGCCGACGCGGTTCGGGAGAGCCTCGACGAGGTGCGCCGCATCGCGCGCGAGCTGCGGCCCGAGGCGCTCGACGACCTCGGCCTCGTGAACGCCCTGATCGCGCTCTGCAACCGCATGTCGAGCGAGGACGGACCGCTCATCAAGCGGGAGCTGCACGCGAACCTGCCCCTGCCCGAGGAGGTGGAGCTCGTCCTCTACCGGGTCGCGCAGGAGAGCATCACGAACGCGATTCGACACGCCGACGCCGACACGATCAGCCTCTGGCTCGAGGCGGACTCGGACGTCGTCTCGCTCCGCGTCCGCGACGATGGGGACGGGATGCCACGCCGGCTTCCGAGCGGTACGTCGGGGATCAGCGGGATGCGCGAACGCGCGCTGCTGGTCGGGGGTCGGTTCAGCATCGAGTCCGTGCCCACGCGCGGCACCGAGGTGCGGCTGATCGTGCCGCTGGAGAGCGAGCGCGCATGACCGTCCCGCTGAAGACGCGCATCCTGCTGGCCGACGACCACGAGGTGGTGCGCGAAGGGCTGCGGCTCGTGCTCGACTCGGCGCCGGACCTCGAGGTCGTGGCACAGGCGGGCGACGGGGCCGAGGCGGTGGAGCGGGCGCTCGCCGAGGAGGTTGACCTCGCCGTGCTCGACATCACGATGCCGCGGATGACCGGGCTCCAGGCGGCGCGCGAGCTCGCGCAGCGCAAGCCGGAGCTCAAGGTGCTGATCCTGTCGATGCACGACAACGAGCAGTACTTCTTCGAGGCGCTCAAGGCCGGCGCGTCCGGCTACGTGCTGAAGAGCGCCGCGAACCGCGACCTGATCGAGGCCTGCCGGGCCACCATGCGCGGCGAGCCGTTCCTCTACCCGGCGGCGGTCAGGGCGCTGGTGCGCGACTACCTGGACCGGGCGAGCCGCGGCGAGGATACCCCCGAGGATCCGCTCAGCCCGCGCGAGCTCGAGGTGGTCAAGCTGATCGCGGAGGGCTTCACCAGCGAGGAGATCGGCGAGCAGCTCTTCATCAGCAAGAAGACCGTGGACCGCCACCGCGAGAACGTGCTGGAGAAGCTCGGGATGCGGAATCGCGTGGAGCTGACGCGCTACGCGATCCGGCGCGGCCTCGTAACCCCCTGAATGGGCAATTCTCCCCCCGTCGTTGGGGCTTCTGCCCCATGGTCGCTGGGCGGCGCTGGGACGACCCTTGGTGGCAGACCAATCCAAGGAGGCGACATGCCCAACGGAGTCTTCCCAGTCCCAGCATTCAAGACCGTCCCCCCACGCCAGGCCGCGCCTGGAAGCCCCCTGCGGGTGAGGACCCGGCTGCAGCGCAACCGGCTCGACCAGCAGATTGCCGGCGGTGCCGACCCGACCACGACGGCCAAGCTCACCCTGCGTGCGGCGCAGCTGCGCTCTCGTGCCGAGCGCCAGCGAATCGCCAACGCGCTCGTAGAGGCGGTCGGCGAGTCGCGGCGGGGCGATCCCGTCACCGTGACGACGAAGCCGCACCGCGCACAGGTGCGCGCGTGCGCCGACGAGCTGCTCGGCCTCGCGGCGAGGCTTCGCGACGACCTGCCGGTCGACGTCCGCGGCGCGGCCATGGCCGCCCGGCTCGTCAGCGATCGCCACGGGCCGCTGCGCAGCACGCGCGGAGGCGACCTGCGTCAGGCGGTTGAGGCCGCCCGCACCACCATGGACACGCGACGGGATCTCGTCGCCGACCTGCGCGCCGCCGCCTAGCCGGTGTAGGCCATTCGATCGGGGTGGGGGCCGTTACGTCCGGCCTCGCCCCGGTCGAGTCCGTTGATCCGCTCGATGTCGCCGGGCTCGAGCTCGAAGTCGAACAGCTCGAAGTTCTCGCGGATGCGCTCCGGCGTCGTGGACTTCGGGAAGACGATGTTCCCGCGCTGGACATGCCAGCGCAGCACGACCTGCGCCGGGGTGCGGGCGGCCCTCTCCGCGATCTCGACGATCACCGGGTCGCGCAGCACCTCGCCCTGCTTCAGCGGCGACCAGGCCTCGGTCGCGATCCCGTGCTCCTCGCCGTAGGAGCGGACCTCCTCGTTCAGCAGGTACGGATGGAGCTCGATCTGGTTCACGGCGGGAACGACGTCGGTCTCCGCGGCCAGCCGCTCCAGGTGGTCGACCTCGAAGTTGGAGACGCCGATCGAGCGGGCGCGCCCGTCGGCCTTGAACTCCTCGAGCGTCTTCCAGGTCGAGACGTAGTCGCCGTCATAGAGCGTCGGCAGGGGCCAGTGGATCAGGAACAGGTCGACGTAATCGAAGCCGAGCTCTGACAGCGTCTGGTCGAACGCCCTGCGCGCATCGTCCGGCCGGTGGTAACCGTTGTTCAGCTTGCTGGTGACGAACACCTCGCCGCGATCGAGCCCCGACGCCCGCAGCGCCTCGCCCACCTCTCGCTCGTTGCCGTACATCTCGGCCGTGTCGATGTGGCGGTATCCGAGCTCGAGCGCGACCCTGGTCGCCTCGGCCGTCTCCTCGGGTGGAATCTGGAAGACGCCGAAGCCGAGCTGCGGAATGGAGTTGCCGTCGTTCAGCTGGATGGAGGGAACATCAGTCATTCCCCTGAAGCTAGAGCACCGGCCCGGCTCAGCAGCACGTCGCGCTCGCGCGTGTTCCGCGTGAGCGAGGCGGCCAGCTCGAACTCGGTCCTCGCCTCGGCGAAGCGGCCCAGCTTCTCGAGCAGCTCGCCGCGCACGGCGGGGAGGAGGTGGTAGCCGTCGAGCGCGCCGGAGGCGACCAGCTCGTCGACGAGCTCCAGGCCCGCCTCGGGACTGGACGCCATCGCTATCGCCACGGCGCGGTTCAGTTCGACGACCGGCGACCGTGTGAGCTCGGCGAGCGCGTCGTAGAGGGCCACGATCCGGTCCCAGTCGGTGTCCTCGTTCGTGCGGGCGCGGGCGTGGCATGCGGCGATGGCCGCCTGGAGGGTGTAGGGGCCGAGTGCCCTGCTCAGCTCCTCGGCGCGCTCCAGCTCGGCGAGGCCGCGCCGGATCAGGAGCTGGTCCCAGCGGGCACGGTCCTGGTCGAGCAGCAGCACCGCCTCTCCGGACGGCCCGAGGCGTGCCCGCGCGCGTGATGCCTGGATCTCCATCAGCGACAGCAGTCCGTGCACCTCAGGCTCGTCGGGCGCCAGGCCGGCCAGGATGCGGCCCAGCCGCAGCGCCTCCTCCATCAGCGCCGGCCGGATCCAGTCGTCGCCCGCGGTGGCGGCGTAGCCCTCGTTGAAGATCAGGTAGATCACCTCGAGCACCGAGGCGAGCCGCACCCGCAACTCCTCGCGCGGGGGCAGCTCGAACGGCACCTGCGCGGCCGCGAGCGTGCGCTTCGCCCGGACGATCCGCTGCGCGACCGTCGGCTCGGCCACGAGGAACGCCCGTGCGATCTCGTCAGTGGTGAGCCCGCCGAGCAGCCGCAGGGTGAGAGCGGTGCGCGCGTCCTTCGAGAGCACCGGGTGGCAGGTGAGGAACATCAGGCGAAGCAGGTCGTCGCCGACGTAGTCGTCGAGCGCCGCGTCGATGTCCGGCCCGCCGCGGTCGCGCGCCAGCTCGAGCTCGCGGGCCAGCTCCTCCTGCTTTCGCTCCAGAGTGCTGCTGCGGCGCAGCACGTCGATCGCCCGGTGCTTGGAGGTGGCCATGAGCCAGGCGCCCGGGTTGTCCGGGACGCCCGACTCGGGCCACTGCTCCAGCGCCGCCACCAGCGCGTCCTGCGCGAGCTCCTCGGCGAGGCCGACGTCGCGGACGATCCGCGTCAGGCCGGCGATCAGCTTCGCCGACTCGATCCGCCAGACCGCCTCGACGGCGCGGTGGGGGTCGCGCTCAGCCGCTACGACTGCTCCTCGAGCTGGCTGCGGAGCCGCTCGTCCCGCTCGCGGACCTCCGGCGTGACGTTGTCGCCGAAGTCATCGAGCTCGAACACCGGCCGCAGCTCCAGCGCGCTCTCCACGCCCGTGGGGTTCGGGCAGCGCTTCGCCCACTCGATGGCCTCGTCCATGTCCCGCACCTGCCACACCCAGTAACCGGCGATGAGCTCCTTCGTCTCCGTGAAGGGGCCGTCCACGACGTCCCGCTGGTCACCCGAGAACTGGATCCGAACGCCCCTCGAGCTGGGGTGGAGCCCCTCGCCGTCGAGCATGATGCCCGCCTTCACGAGCTCCTCGTTGTACTTGCCCATCTCGGTGAGCATCTCCGTGCTCGGGAGCGCGCCGGCCTCGCTGTCCTCGTTTGCCTTGACCATGACCATGACTCGCATCTGCTGCTCCTTGTTTCGGGGACTTCACGAAGACGTCGAACGGAGTTGGCCGAAATCGACACGTTAGGCTGAGCTCGTGCGTGACCCGGTCGTCTTCCTGGGCGTCATAGCGCTTCTCACCATCACGCCCGGGGCCGATATGGCGATGGTCGCGCGCAGCGTCTTCATGGGCGGTCGGCGCGCCGCATTCGCCACCACGCTCGGCATCGGAGCGGGCTGCCTGATCTGGGCGCTTGCGTCGGCCGCGGGAGTCGCGGCGGTGCTCGCCGCCTCCGAGACCGCGTACGACACGCTGCGCCTCGTCGGCGCCGCCTATCTCGTCTGGCTGGGTGCGCAGAGCCTGTCGGCGGCGGCCCGCGGCTACGGCGGCACGGAGCTCGCCCACGCGGTGAACACGCCCAGCGGCCGGAGTGGCTCGCTGCGCACACCCTTCCGGCAGGGGCTCCTGACCAACCTCTTCAACCCGAAGATCGCGCTCTTCTACACGACCTTCCTGCCGCAGTTCATCCGGCCCGGCGACCCGGTGCTGCTTCTTTCGATAGCGATGGCCACCGTTCACGTCGTCCTTGGCATCGTCTGGCTGTCCGCGTACGCCTGGTTGCTCGACCACGCGGTCGAGGCCTTCAGGGGCAGCAGGATCCGCCGTGTCCTGGATTCGGTGACGGGCGGCGTGCTGGTTGCGCTCGGGATCCGCGTCGCTGCCGACTAGGCGGTCGTCGCCGGCTCGGGCCAGCCGTCCACGAAGATGTCGAGCGCGAGGTTCGCGCCCGGCTTGCCCGCGTAGGCGTCGAGGTCCGTGATGCCCGCCTCGCCAAGCACCTCGTCGTCGATGAAGACGTTGCCGGTGCACTCGCGCGGGTCCCGGCTCAGGATCTCGTAGGCGGCGTCGGCCACGATCTCGGGCATGCGCGCGCGCGCCATGGCCTCGTCGCCGCCGAGCAGGTTCTGGACCGCCGCCGTGGCGATGATCGTCCGCGGCCAGAGGCAGTTGGCGGCTATCCCGGCCTCGGCCTCGTCGGCGGCCACTCCGAGGGTGACCATCGTCATGCCCATCTTGGAGAGCGTGTACGCGCTGTGGCCGGCGAGCCAGCGCGGGTCCGCGGACAGGGGCGGCGACAGCGTCAGCACGTGCGCGTGGTCCGATTCGCGAAGGTGCGGCAGGCACGCGCGAGTGACCACGAAGGTGCCGCGCGCGTTGATCTGCTGCATGAGGTCGAAGCGCTTCACCTCGAGATCGCGCATGGGCGCGAGGTTGATCGCGCTCGCGTTGTTCACGACGAGGTCGATGCTGCCGAAGCGCTCCACAGCCTGGCCGACCGCCGCGTCGACGGCTTCGGCATCGCGGATGTCGCCAACGATCGGGAGCGCCTCGCCGCCCGCCGCCTCGATCTCCTCGGCGGCGGTGTAGATCGTGCCCGGCAGCCTCGGGTGCGGCTCGGCCGTCTTTGCCATCAGCGCGACCTTCACGCCGTCGCGCGCGGCGCGAGTCGCGATCGACAGCCCGATCCCCCGGCTGCCGCCGGACATGAACATGACGCGGTCCTTCAGCGAGTCGGCCATGGCGCGGCAGCCTAAGGGGTCAGACCCCCTTGAGGGTGGTTGAGGGTTAGCGGAGCAGCGGAAGGACGTCCTCGGCGAACTGGTCCAGGAAGCGGCCCTGGTCCTCGCCCGGCGCGTGGAGCACGAGCTCGTCGAAGCCGAGCTCCGCGTAGCTCCGGATCGCCGCGGCCGTCTCCTCCGGGTCGTTCGAGACGATGAAGCGCGACGGCGCGCGATCCAGATGCTCATCCGCGACGCGCTCCATCTCGATCGGGTCGTCGATGCTCTCCTTCTCCTCGGGCGTCAGCGCGAGCGCGGCCCACCACCCGCACGCCTCGCGGGCGAACTCGAGGTCGCGGTCGTACGAGACCTTGACCTCGATCATGTGGTGAATCCCCGCCGGGTCGCGTCCCGCTGCCTCGGCGCCCTCGACGACCTTGGCGAGCAGCTCGTCGTACAGCGCCGGGTCCTTTCCGCTCGTGCAGATGAAGCCGTCGCCGCTGCGCCCGGCCAGCTTCGCGGCGAGCGGCCCCGACGCGGCCACGTAGATCGGCACCGGCTCGTCCGGCTTGTCGTAGACCGTGGCTCGCGAGGCCCGGTAGTAGTCGCCCTCGAAGTCCACGCGCTCCTCGGTCCAGAGCAGCCGGATCAGCTCGATCGCCTCCGCCAGCCGCCGCCGGCGCTCCTTGCGGGGCGGGAACTCCTGCCCGGTGGCGGGCGTCTCGTTCATCGCCTCGCCGGTGCCCACGCCGAGGAACACCCGGCCGGGCGCGAGCAGCCCCAGCGTCGCGAACGCCTGCGCCACGATCGACGGGTGGTAGCGCAGGGTGGGGGTGAGGACGCTCGTGCCGAGCGCGACATGCTCGGTTCCGACCGCGGCAGCGCCCAGCCAGGCGATCGCATTGGGCCCGTGCCCGCCGTGATGGCGCCAGGGCTGGAAGTGGTCCGAGATCGCAACGATCTCCAGGCCGATCCGCTCCGCGTGCCGTGAGAACTCGAGCAGCTCGACCGGGCCGAACTGCTCGGCCGATGCCTTGTAGCCGAGCTTCACGCGGCCCGGGGCCTCACGCCGCCGCCGCCAGCGGATAGTGCTTGCGGATCCCGTACAGCGTGTCGCGCTCGGCGGCCGGCCGCCCGGCCGCGTGAGCGGCCCCGATCAGGTCGGCCGGCTCCAGCTTCACTCCGTGGTAGGAGCCGGCGAGCCTGCTGATCGACTCCTCCATCAGCGTGCCGCCGAGGTCGTTCACGCCCCAGTCGAGCGCCTCGGTGGCGGCGTCGAGGCCCATCTTCACCCAGCTCGCCTGGAGGCTCGGGACCGTCCTCCCGAGCGCCAGCCGGAAGGCGGCCGTGTGCCGGAGGTTGTCCTCGCGCGAGATCTCCTCGATCCCGTGCGTACGCCCGAGCAGCGTGTGGAACGGGATGAACGACAGCGGCACGAACTCGGTGAATCCGCCGGTCCGCTCCTGCAGCTCGCGCACCACGCGCATGTGCTCGGCCAGCTCCCAGGGCTCCTCGATGTGGCCGAACATCACGGTGACCGTGCTTCGGACTCCCGCGCCGTGGGCCGCCTCGATGATCTCCACCCAGCGCGCCACCGGCAGCTTGTTCGGTGAGATGCGCTGGCGGACGCCGTCGTGGAGGACCTCGGCCGCCGTGCCGGGGGTGGAGCCGAGCCCGGCGTCCTTCAGGCGGGCGAACACCTCGGCCAGCGGCAGGCCGGCGGCCATGAAGTGGACCTCCATGGGCGAGTAGGCGTGGAGGTGGACCTGAGGCGCCTCTTCCTTGGCGATCCGCAGCCAGCGCTCGTAGTCCTCGATCGCCCAGTCGGGGTGGATGCCGGACTGCATGCAGATCTCGGTGGCGCCGAAGTCCACGGCCTCGCGGACGCGGCCGCGGAACTCCTCCTCGGAGTGCTCGTACGCGTCCGGTGAGCGCCGCCCCTGGCCGAAGCCGCAGAAGGCGCAGCCCACGCTGCAGACGTTGGAAACGTTGATATTGCGGTTGACCACGAACGTGACGGTGTCGCCGGCGAGCTCCGCCCGCAGCGCGTCGGCCGCCTGGCGCATGTCCTCGATCGCCTCGGGCCGCGTCTCCGCGAACAGAGCGGTCAGCTCGTCCTCGGAGAGCTGGGCTCCGCCGGCGGCGCGCTCGATCGCCCCCGGCACCAGCTCGGTCCGGATGGCGCGCTCCTCGCGGCGGCCCGAGCCGCTCCGCGGGATGAAGGACCAGTACTTCAGCTTGATGACGTCGAGCACGCCCTGCTCCAGCCAGTCGGCGCCCATGTACTGCGGGTACACGCACAGCCGCTCCGCGAGCGCCTGCCCGCGCGGCGCGAGCCGCTTGCGCATCTCGTGGACCGAGGGAAACGGGTGCTCGGGGGAGATGTGGTCACCGTTGGCGGACAGCCCGCCGAGGTCGGTGGCGCCCTCGTCCACAAGGGGCAGCCACCAGTCCGAGAGGTTCGGCGGGATCTGAATGCCCACGTCGGGCATCAGGCGGCGGCACTCCCGCACCAGCGTGCGCATGTGGTCAAGCGTCACCTCCGTGGCCCAGGACGGGAGCTCCAGCGCGGCGCCCGCCGCTCCGGTCCGCTGCGCCTCGTCCGCGATCTCGGCCGGCTCTTCGCCGTAGTAGCGCCGGTGCGGCACGAAGTTCTGGAGGATCACCTCCTGGAGGTGTCCGTGCTCGGCATGCACGGCCGCGAGCGCCTCGAGGGCCTCCACGCGGTCGTCCTCCGTCTCGCCGATCCCCACCAGGATCCCACTCGTGAACGGGATGCGGAGCTCGCCGGCGGCGCGGATCGTCTCGAGCCGAAGCGCCGGGTCCTTCGTCGGCGAGCCCTGGTGCGCGACCAGGTCCGGCCGCATCGACTCGAGCATGAGCCCCTGCGAGGCGGTGACCTCGCGGAGCCGCGCGAGCTCGTCCCGCGAGAGCGCTCCGAGGTTCGTGTGCGGCAGGATGCCGCGCTCCAGCGCGCGCTCGCAGCACCAGGCCACATAGGCCACGAAGTCGTCGAAGCCGAGCGCGGAGAGGCGCTCGCGCACGCCGGGGTGGTGCGCCGGGTCGTCGCCCGTCAGCACGAGCAGCTCCTTCACGCGCCGGCGCGCCGCGCCGTCGAGGAGCCGCTCGACCTCATCGGGCTCATGCAGGTGAGCCCGATGTGTCGCGAACGCGCAGTACTTGCAGTGCGACACGCACGTGCGCGAGAGCGACAGCGTCAGGTTTCGGGAGAAGGTGACGCGGCGCGGGGCCACGTCCTGAAGCTACAGGACGGCTCCGCGTTGCCCGGCTCAGCCCTTGAAGGCGAAGGCGAAGTAGCTCGCGTAGCCCGCGTCGCCGCCCAGCGCCTTGAGCTGGTCGCGGGCGGCCTCGAGGGCGCCCTCGTAGCGGGAGCCCCAGTGCGCGCGGGCGGCCTTGGCCTGCCGGCGAGCCACGTAGCGCACGAAGTCGTTGTAGATCTTGCCCGCGTAATAGTCGCCGGCCACGCCGTGGCTGCCGCCGATCTTGAACTCGCGGACCTTCTTCATGAGCCTGTTGAAGGTCCCGCACGTGCCGAACGAGTACGCGGCCTGGTCGAAGGCGAGCCGCTTCCGCTGCGCGTCGATCCCGGCCTGGAGCACCGGGTCGGACAGCGGCGTCTCGAAGCGACGCAGGAAGCGCTCGAGGTAGGGGGTGTAGACCTCGACCCAGGCGCCCTCGACGGCCGTCTTGCCCAGGTTGTTCCAGAGCGTCTTCGCGCCGCGCGCGTAGGCGTTTCGCTGCGAGCTGTCCTTCACCTTCCGGATCCGCGCCCAGCCGCGCCCCTTGCTGCGGCATGAGCGGAGCGCCGACTCGGCCGCCCGCTCGCGGGCGTTGACCTGCCCCTTGGCGGCGCTCTTCAGCTTGGCCAGCTCGACCACCGCCGCCTCGATCCGCGTAACGTCGGCGGGCTTCTGGGCGATCTGGGCCGACGCCGGAGTGGCGAGCACGAGCAGGACAGCGCAGCAGGCGATGGCGATGCGTCCGGTCATCCCTCCCAAGATCGGCCGCGCGCGCCCCAACTTAAAGGGACAGTCCCTTTAAGTTGGGGGTGTGCTCTTCCGGCAGGACGATCTGCGGCGCATCGGCGAGGGGGAGGTCACGCTCGCGTTCCGCCGCTGGCGGCGTCCCACGGTGAAGGCGGGCGGCACGCTGCGCACGCAGGTGGGCGTGCTGGCGATCGAATCCGTCGAGGTGGTGGCCGAGAACGAGGTGACGGACGCCGACGCCCGACGTGCCGGCGCCGAGAGCCGCGAGGCGCTGCTCAGCGAGGGGCGGCAGGAGCGGCCGCTCTACCGGATCGAGTTCCGGCTCGCCGGCCCCGACCCGCGGATCGCGCTGCGCGAGCGAGCGGACATCTCGCCCGGCGAGCGGGCCGAGACCGACGCGCGCCTGAGCCGGCTGGACGCGGCGAGCAGGCACGGGCCCTGGACCCGGAAGGTGCTCTCGCTGATCGCCGCGCGGCCCGGCACGCGCGCCCCCGACCTGGCCGCCTCGCTCGGCCGCGAGACCGCTCCCTTCAAGGCCGACGTGCGCAAGCTGAAGGAGCTCGGCCTCACGGAGAGCCTCCAGATCGGCTACCGGCTGTCGCCGCGCGGCCGCGCCTATTACGGGTACAGCGGCGTGGCGCGGAAGCGGTCGCGCAGCAGGTAGTAGGCGGGCTTGCGCTCGCCCTCGTAGGTGATCAGCCCCTTCTGGTGGCGCGTGTTCGGCTCGAACTGCGCGGCCCGCCGCCCGGCGCCGCCCTGCCAGCCCGGATTGATCTCGAACTCGCGGAGCGTCCAGTAGATCGCGCCCGAGAGCACCGGCGAGCGGTCGATCACGTCGATCGTGCGCTGCGCGTGGAAGGTCTGGAAGGGATAGCCGCCCTTGAGATCCGGCGGCGCGTCGGCCAGCTCGGGCCGCCCCTCGGCACCCCATTCGGTCATCACGATCGCCTTGCCCGGATACAGGTCGCGCAGCTCGTACAGGTACGGCTCGAGCAGGGTGAAGTCCCCCACCCATCGATACCAGCCGAAGTACTGGTTCAGCCCGATCATGTCGAACGAGTGGTAGGTGAACTGCTCCGCGTACCCCGGCCGGCCCTTGATGTCGACCGAGATCGGGAGCGTCGGGTCGATGTCGCGCGCCTGCGCCTGCGCGGCGAGCAGGAACCTCTTGGTGGCCGGGTGCTCGTCCGGCGTGAAGGTCAGCTCGTTGGCCACGGAGTGGGTGAGGACGGAGGGATGGTTGCGCGCCTCGGTCACCGTGCGACGCACGGTCAGAAGCGCGCGGTTGCGCTCGTTCGGCCGCCGCAGCAGGCGCGCTCCCGAGTCGCGCTGCCAGATCGGCGCCTGGCTCCAGACCATGATCCCCGCGCGGTCGAAGCGCGACAGCAGCCGGTCGTTCAGCAGGTAGTGGGCACGCGTGATGTTCGCGCCCAGGTCCTCGAGGTCGGCGACGATGCGATCCATGTCCGCAGGGGTCAGTGCCGCGCCGGAGCCGGGCATGTCCTCGTGGATCGACGCGCCGCGGAACTGGACGCGGCGGTTGTTGAGGAACAGGTGCCCTCCCTTCACCTCGACCGACCGCAGGCCGATCCGGCGGCTCTCGCGCTGCACGATCTGGTCGCCGTCGCGGAGCGTGAAGCTCGCGGAGTAGAGCTGCGGCCGGTCGGGAGACCACAGCTGCGGCGCGGGAACCGGCATCGAAAGCTGCATGCGCCGGCTCTTCGCGCGCTGGTCCGGAAGGCGGAAGGTGCGCTCGATGACGCGCCCGCCGGGCGCGCGCAGCCGCACCTCGAGCGACGGCTTGATCGTGCGCTCGCCGCGGCGCTGGAGCATCCCGTCGAGGAGCAGGTCGGCCTTGCACCGGCGCGCCCGTCCCTTGCAGCGCACCCTCGACATGGTGCCGAGGTCCTGGATGTGCGCCGGGCCCGCGGGCTCGAGGTGCACGGGGCGGATGATCCCGTTCCAGTTCCACCAGGCCTCGGGCATGTCGGGGTTCTTGCGGCCGTCGACGATCACCACCAGCGTGTTCGGCCGGCCCGGACGCAGCCCCCGCGCCGGCACCGTAAAGGGCGTGTAGGGGTCGAAGTTCCGGCCGATCCGCGTCCCGTTCAGGTACACGCCCGCGTTCCGGCGCACGCTCTCGAAGCGGATCAGCCAGCTGAAGCCCCTTGGTGTGGGCGGTCCCTGGAACCTGATCCGGTAGCGGCGCACCGTGCCCGCAAAGAGCGAGGGGAGCGCGCGGGTGTCGAACACGCTCGGCACGTGGGCGGACCGCCAGGGGCCGGGTGCCTGCGCTGCGCGGCCGGCGGGGGACGGGGGCGCAGGGGCTCCCTCTCCCTCGGGAGCGGTCTCCTCGGGCGGGGCCGGCTGGGGCAGGGCGGGCGCAGCGGGCTGGAGGCGCATCTCCCAGCCGCTCGAGAGGGTCCGCTCGGACGGCACCGCGCCCTGGGCCGCCGCGGCCGACGGCATCGCCAGGAGCGCGAGGGTCGTGGTGATCGCCATTGCCCGCGCCATGAAGCCAGCAACCGTAGCTTTTCAGCCGCCGAGCGTCTGAAAGAGTGCGGCGGTGCCGCCGATTGCAGCAGGCGTTGACTTCCTCGAGGCGCCGCTGGCCGTGTTCGGGGTGCTCCTGGTCGGTGGCGCGCTCATCTCCGGGCTCGCGAAGCGGAGCTTCCTGTCGCTCACCGCCGCATTCGTGGTCGCCGGGTTCGTGGCGGGCGAGGGCGGGCTGGACCTGATCGAGTTCGACCCGACGTCCGGGTTCGTCCAGGGCCTGACGGTGGTCGCGCTGATCCTGATCCTGTTCCGGGACGGTCTCGAGGTCGAGGAGGAGATGCTCCAGGAGGCGTGGCACCTGCCGCTCCGGAAGCTCGCGCTCGCGATGCCGATCACCGCGGCGCTGATCGCGGTGGCGACCTACGCGCTCACCGACCTCGGGTGGACGGAGTCCTTCCTCGTCGGTGCGCTGCTCTCGCCGACCGACCCGGTGCTGTCGTCGGCGATCGTGAACAACCCGCGCGTGCCGCGGCTGATCCGGCACTCGCTGAACCTCGAGTCGGGCCTCAACGACGGGCTGGCGCTCCCGGCGGTGCTGGCGCTCACCGCCTCCGCGGCGGGCGACGAGGACTTCACCTGGTGGTCGTTCGTGCTCCAGGACGTGGGCGTCGGCCTGGCCACGGGGGTGCTCGTCGCGTTCCTGGCATCCCGGCTCATGCCCGGCGGGCGCTCGCTGGGCGACGACATCAGCCGCCACCAGAAGGCGCTCTACGCGCTCGGCGTCGCCCTCAGCGCCTACGGGATCGCGACGCTCCCGCCCGAGGGGAACGGCTTCGTCGCGGTCTTCGCCGCTGCCGTGGCCTTCGGCATCTGGCGGCCCGACATCGCCGAGTGCTTCAGCACCCAGTCGGAGGACGTCGTCGAGCTCGTAAAGCTGGGCGTCTTCCTCGTCTTCGGCGCGATCATCACCGTCGACGGCCTGTTCGGGGACGGGCTGGCGGCGGTCGGCATCGTGTTGTTCACGCTGCTGGTCGCCCGTCCGGTCGCGGTGTTCGTCGCGCTTGCCGGCAGCCGGCAGGTCGACACCGCCGAGAAGGCGTTCATGGCGTGGTTCGGCCCGAAGGGCGTCGCCACCATGGCCTTCGGGCTGTTCGTGCTCGGCTCCGGGGTGCCGGAGGCAGAGCGCGTGTTCAACATCGCCGCGCTGGCCGTCCTCGCGTCGATCATGGCTCACGGCCTGACCGACCATGCAGGTTCCGAGTGGATTTCGCGCCGGGAAGCGGCGCAAAGCCGCCGGGCGGGGTAGTACATTCAGCGCGCCCTCAGGCAGGGGGCGGTGGGGACAAACTCGATTGGGGGCTTCCATGTTCGACTTGCGCTCGCGCGCCGGGATCGTCGGGGTCGCGACCGGCGCCGCTCTGCTCGCTCTCCCTGTCGTGGCGGCCGGCCAGGTGCCGGTCGTGGACCAGGTTGTGGGGGGAGTGACCCGCACCGCGCAGATCCTCGCCCCGGCACCGGTGCCGCCGGTGACGCTTCCGGCGCCGGCGGCGACGCCCGCCCCGCCCGCCCAAGTGCCCGCACTCGGTGCTCCGGCCTCACCGGGTCTCGCAGCACCTCCGGCGGGCTCCCAGGCGGCGGCCGCCGCGCCGCGGCAGGGGGCGAGCACCCACGCGCCGAGCCTGTCCGGCGGGGGCCGTGCCGCCCGCTCGCCGGGCGCCCGTGCCTCTCGAGCGAAGGCGGAAACGCGGCAACACCACGGCACCGTCACAGCAGGGGCCGCCTCCGACGAGAGCGCCTCCGCCGCGCAGGCGGAATCCGCGGCAGACCCGAGCGCGGGCGCCTCCGGGGCGGACGATGCCGCCGCGACCGACGTCGAGATCGCGGCGGCCGACTCGGGTGACGAGGGTGGCGCCGCGGCACTTCCGTTCACAGGGCTTCAGCTCGTGCTGATCGGGATGGCCGGGCTGGCCACGCTCGCGGGCGGGGCGCTGCTGCGCCGGGCGGCATAGCTTCGGGCGAAGTTTGGTCTGACTTCCCGCGCATTTTCTGCCGTCCGCCGCGCTTTGTAGCGTCGGCTCATGCAAGGACTGCGCTCGCGCGCCGGGATCGTCGCCATGACCGCCGGTGCCATTGCCCTTCTGTCGGTTCCGGTTGTTGCGCTCGCAAAGGGCCCACCCGATGCGGTGGGCGGCGGTAACGACACCGCCAGGAGCGTCGCGTCGCCTCAGGCCAACATCCCTGACACGAACCCCGGCCAGGCGAAGAAGCCGGCGCCAGTCGCCAAGCCGGCCCCCGCGCCGAAGGCGCCGAAGCCGACTCCGCCCGGGCACGCGAAGCGAGCGGTCCAGCGTCCCGCTCCCGCGGGCGGCTCGACCGGCGGCGGGAACGTCTCCGCTTCGCCGCGCCAGGTGTCGAAGAAGGCGAAGCGGCATGCGGCCCCCCCGGCGCACGCGAAGGCGTACGGCCACAAGATCCCGCCCGGCCACGCCAAGCACCAGTCGCAGGAGCCGGCCGAGGGCAGCTCGGACCCGGGCACGGTGAACCAGCCGGGCTCCCCGGACAAGCCCTCGGGCTCCCCGGACAAGCCGTCGCGCCCCGAGTCGCCCGACGAGCTCGACCCCACCGGCCCGCTGGACCTGCCGTCCGCCGACTCGCCGGAGTCGAGCGACGGCAACGGCGGCATCCCCGCGGCCGTGGTGAGCGACACGGTGGAGCTGCCCGAGAACGCGAGCCCCGAGACGCTCCCGTTCACGGGCATCCAGCTCGGGCTGCTGGCACTGATCGGGCTGACGAGCCTCGTCGGAGGCTTTGCTCTGCGCCGCAGCGCGACCTAGGTCACTCGGGCATGGGTGGCCGCGGGGGTATCTTCCCGGGCCATGGAGACCTGGGACATCGCCTCGCTCGACGTCGAACCGCACCAACCGGAGGTTCTGCGGAGCGACCCTGAGGCGCGCGTCATCGCCATCAACCTCCCGGCGGGCGACGAGCTCCAGGACCACCAGGTCCATGAGCGCGCCTGGGTGGTCGTGGCGGGCGGGCAGGTCGAGTTCGACGGGGACGGCTCGACGGTCTCGGGCGGGCCGGGCTTCGTCGCCCACTTCGACCCCAAAGAACGTCACGAGGTGCGCGCGGTTAGCGACGCGCGCCTGCTGCTGTTGTTGGCGCCCTGGCCGGGCGAGGGGCACCCCTCTCAGCGCTAGCATCCGCACGGTGGACCCCTCGCGCAAGCGGAAGGTGCGGCTCGTCGTCGCGCTCACGGCGGCCGTGCTGCTGGCGACCGCGCTGATCTACACGAGCTTCAGCGCGTCCACCGAGGCGAGCAAGCCGAGCGAGATCAAGCCCGGTCGCTCGTACGAGCTGACCGGCAAGGTGGTGAACGGGTCGATTCGGCACGACGGTGACGACCTCCGTTTCCGCGTGCGCGACCGGGATGGGACCACCTCGGTGCCGGTCTCGTACACGGGGGTTGTGCCCGACCCGTTCAGGGACGGCCGCGAGGTGATCGTCTCAGGCGAGCTCGAGCACGGCACGTTCGTCGCCGAGCGCGACTCGCTCGTGACGAAGTGCCCGTCGAAGTTCACCAAGGACGAGCAGTCCAGCTGAAATGGCGGGCGTCGGGTCGGCCTGCCTGTTCATCGCGCTGCTGACGGCGCTGTACGCGATCGCGGCTTCGGTCTCCGGGGCGCGCAGCGGGCGGCGCGAGTGGGTCACGTCCGGGCGAAGGGCGATCTACTGCGTCGCGGGCCTGTGCGTGATCGCGTTCGGCGTGCTCGAGTCGGCCTTCCTGCGCTCGGACTTCTCGTTCGCGCTCGTGGCGGAGGGCTCGTCGATCGAGACGCCGACCTTCTACAAGGTGACCGCTCTGTGGGCGACCCAGGACGGCTCGCTGCTCCTGTGGGTGACGCTGCTGTCGCTCTTCTCGACGACGGTGCTGTTCCTCACGCGGCGCTCGCTCCGCGACATCGCGCCCTGGGCGACAGCCGTGCTCGGCGGCGTCGCGGCCTTCTTCCTGTTGCTGATGATCGGCTGGGAGAACCCGTTCGACACGCTGGCGACGCCGCCCGCCGACGGCGTCGGGCTCAACCCGCTCCTCCGGCACCCGGCGATGATGATCCACCCGCCGATGCTCTACACGGGCTACGTCGGCTTCTCGGTGCCGTTCGCATTCGCGATCGGCGCTCTGGTCGCCCGACGCCCCGGCGCCGACTGGATCCGGGCGACGCGCCGCTTCGCCCTGATCGCGTGGACCTTCCTCGGCACCGGGATCATGCTCGGCGCGCTCTGGTCGTACACCGAGCTCGGCTGGGGCGGCTACTGGGCCTGGGACCCGGTGGAGAACGCCTCTCTGATGCCCTGGCTGGTCGGCACCGCGTTCCTCCACTCGATCATGGTCCAGGAGAAGCGCGGGATGCTGAAGGTGTGGAACGTGTCGCTGATCTGCGCCACGTTCACGCTGGCACTGCTCGGCACGTTCCTGGTGCGGAGCGGGATCCTGGACTCGATCCACGCGTTCGGCGCCTCCACGATCGGCGTGCAGTTCCTGGTCTTCATCGGCCTGGTGGTCGCACTCTCGGCGGGACTGATCATCTCGCGGCTTCCGCTGCTGCGCTCCGAGGCGAAGCTCGACTCGCTGCTCTCGCGCGAGGCCTTCTTCCTGTTGAACAACCTCGTGCTCGTGGGGCTCTGCCTCGTGATCATGTGGGGCACGTTCTTCCCGCTGATCTCGGAGGCGCTCACGGGCACCAAGGCGAGCGTCGGCCCGCCCTGGTTCGACCGGCTCGTGACGCCGCTGGCACTCGTCTTGGTTCTGCTCACGGGCATCGGGCCGGTGCTGGCGTGGCGCCGCTTCACGCCCGCCGCGCTCTGGCGGGTCCTGGCCGTGCCGATCGCCGCGACGGGTGCGGCCCTGGTGCTCCTGCTCGCGTTCACCGACGCAGCGGACAGCTGGACCTCGCTCCTGATGTTCTGCCTCGTGGCGTTCGTCCTGACCGTGGTGAGCCAGGAGCTCTGGCGCGGGACGGCCGCGCGCCGGACGATGACCGGCGAGTCGTGGCCGCGGGCGCTGGGGCGGCTAACCGGCCGCAACCGCCGGCGCTACGGCGGCTACCTCGTGCACGCGGGCATCGCCGTCCTGTTCCTCGGCGTGGCGGCATCGTCCGCCTTCGTCGACCAGCGCGACGTGCGCCTGAGGCCCGGCGACTCCTTCGAGGTCAACGGCTATCAGGTGACCTATCGCGAGCCGACCGCGAAGCTCGGCGGCGACTCGGGCGGCACGGGGGCGCCGATCTCGTTCGGGGCCGTGCTCGACGTCCGGAAGGACGGCAAGCACTTCGTGCTGCGGCCGTCGCGCAACTACTACTCGACCGCCGATCCCTCGCTGGGCACGATCTCGCGACTCTTCGAGGGGGAGGCGACGAGCGAGGTCGACGTGCGCTGGGGGCTCACGCGCAACTTCTGGATGGCGATAAGGCCGGACATCGGATCGCTCGACAAGCCGATCCGCGAGGCGGACGCCAAGTTCGCGAACGCTTCCGGCGACGTGCAGGCGCTGATCGTCGCGGCCCTCGCGGAGCGCTACCGCAGGGATCCGCCGCCCGCCGCGTTCCGGGCGATCTCCTCGCCGTTCGTCGTGTGGATCTGGATCGGCGGTGGGATCGTCGTCCTCGGCGCCCTGGTCGCCGCGTGGCCCTCCCCGGAGGCGCGGCTCCGCCGGGTGCGCTCGCTCTACTCGGCCCGCCTGGGCCAAGAGCTCTCGCGCGCGTAGGCGTCCGTGGAGTACGTGCTCGCCCTCGTCGTGCTCGCGCTGCTCGTGGCTGCCGTGCTGTCGGTGCCGCTCCGTCGCCGCGGGCAGGAGGAGCATCTCGAAGAAACCCGCCTCGCCGAGCTCCGCGCGGCGAAGGAGGCGAAGTACCGCGAGATCCGCGACGCGGAGCTGGACCACCAGATGGGGAAGCTCTCTCGCGACGACTGGCGAGCCGTCGACCGCGACCTTCGAAACGAGGCGATCGACATCCTGCGGGAGCTGGATCGCCTGGAGGGAAAGGTGCCCCAGGGCGGGATGGATCGCTAGCCTTGACGCTTCAAATGGAAGCGATTCTCAGCGGCGTTCAGGTAATCCTCGCGGTCGTCCTGATCGTGCTCATACTCATGCATTCCGGCAAGGACGCCGGGCTCTCCGGCGCGTTCGGAGTCGGGACCGGTGCCGGGCCGCTGGGCGGCGGCTCCCTGGTGGAGCGCAACCTGAACCGGTGGACGATCTTCTTCGCGGTGCTGTTCGCCGTGAACGTGCTCGTCCTCTTGAAGATCTGAGCCTGCGGGCCTCCTAGCCCGCACCGCCGGTGAATCTGACCCCGTTCGCTCGCAGCCCGGGGCAGACCACGCCGTAGGCGAAGCGGCGGCCGTAGAACTCGCCGTCGCTCGCCAGTCGCTGCTCGCGGGACAGCGCCTCGGTGCGGGACAGGATTCCGAGGACACTGTCCGTCAGCCGCAGGTCGCGGAGCGGACGGGTCACCCTGCCGTCCTCGATCAGGAAGGTGCCGTCGCGGGTGACGGCGGTGATCAGCGTCTCCTTCGGTCGCACCACGTTCGCGTACCAGAGACGAGTCACGTAGATGCCTCGCTCGACGGGGGCGCACAGCTCGGCCTCGTCGGCCGCTCCGCCGCCGGCCAGCACGAGGTTGGTGGGGTAGGGGCCGGAGGCATGGCCGCCTGGCGCGAGCGCGTGGCCGGTCGTCACCGCCCCGTTTCCCGCCAGCGCCGCGCTTCGGAGGTCGTGCGCGACCGCCTGCGCGACGCCGCCCTGGATCAGCGAAAGCGGTGCCTTCCGCATCCCCTCGGCGTCGAACGAGCGGGGCAGCGTGTCCGGATGGGCCGGCACGTCCTCCAGGTTGATCCGTGACGCCGCCACCTGCTCGCCGAGGCGCCCGTCGAGCGCCCCGCGCCCCTCGGCGTGCGCCAGGCCGTTGAACGCGCAGCCGGCGAGCAGGTCGCAGAGCCACCCGACCGCGTGCGACTCGAACACCACCGGGTACTCGCCGGGCGGCAGCTCGGCCTGGTCGCCCGCGGCGAGCGCCTTGCGCGCGGCGCTCTCGGCGAGCTCAGGTGCGGAGATGTCGCCCACGGCGACAGAGCTCGAGGCCGCGTAGCCGCTGCGCCCGTTCGGCGCGATGCAGATGACCTTCATGAAGGCGTCGCTGCGGCGCTCGGCGGCGCCTTCGCCGGCGGTCGCCCACCCCTGCTCCTGCTCCGCCACGGTCCAGATGCCGTGGGCCTCGACGCCATGCTTCGCCGCCGTCTCGAACGCCTCGACGAGCGCGGCACCGCCCTGCTCCGGATCCAGCTCGGCGGTGGCTGCGTCGAACGCGTCGGCCGCGGCCGCCTCGCGGTCGGACGCTCCGAAGCCCGGGAAGCGTCCCTCGCCACCCGCGGTCTCGGCCGCACGCGCCGCAAGGCGCGCACGCTCGGCGCAGTCGGCCAGCGCCGCGTCGTCGACCTCGTTCGTCGAGGCCCTCCCGACATGGCCGTGGAAGGGGATCGCGATGTCGACCGTGACGTCGTCGATCTCGGTCGACTGGGTCGCCCGCCCCGCGGCGAAGCGCAGCATCAGGGAGCGCTCGCGCGTGACGAGCGCGAACGCGTCCGGGCCGCCATTGCGGGCGGCCCGCTCTGAAAGCTCGCCCGTGATCACGCCACGCCGACCTCGACGTCACGAAAGCGCGCCGGCGCGCAGCCGTGCGAGACGCGCATCACCTGGCCGGGCTCGCCCTTCCCGCAGTCGAGCAGCGAGATCAGCCGCCACTCCGCGGGGGAGCAGATCGCGTCGCAGCTGCCCCAGAACTCGGGCGTCAGGCCGGCGTAGCTCGGATTCCGGAGCATTCGCCCGCGCTCGCCGCCCCTGATCTCCCAGGCGGCCTCGCCCTCGAACTGGAAGTGGAGCCGGCGGTTGTCGATCGACCAGGAGCGGTTCGTCTCGATCAGGACGCCGTCGCCGGTGTCGGCGATCAGGTCCGCGAGGCTGCCGGCGTCGCCCGGCTCCAGGTTCACGTTGGTCATGCGCACGATCGGCTGGCGGACGAACCCGTCGGCGCGCATGCAACCGCCGGAGCGGTCGAGGCCGATCTCGGACGCCGTCTCGCGCGAGGACAGGAAGCCGGCCAGGACGCCGTCACGGACGATCGGCACCGGGCGGCCCTCCACGCCCTCGTCGTCCCAGCGGTAGGTGCCGAGGCCGCCCGGGTTGGTGGCGTCCGCGGTGACGTTGATCCGGTCCGAGCCGAAGCGCAACGAGCCGATGCCGTCTGCGGGCACAAAGCTCGTGCCGGCGTAGGAGGCCTCGCGCCCGAGCACCCTGTCGAGCTCGACCGCATGGCCGACCGACTCGTGCACCTGGAGCCCGAGCTGCTCCCCGCAGAGGACGAGCGTCGTCCGGCCGTGCGGGCAGGCGGGCGCGCTCAGGAGCGCCACGGCCTCGGATGCCACGCGCGGCGCGTGCCCTGGGAGCTCGAGGTCCAGGAAGTGCTCGTAGCCGGCCTCGGCGACGTGCCCGCCGTGCGATGCGGGATATGAGCGGATCTGGCTGTCGGCGTCCTCGACCGCCACCGCCGCGATCCCGCCGCCGCACTCGGTCACACGCTGCTCGTACACGGCGCCCTCCGTGCTCGCGAAGATCTTCTCGGTCTGGAATGCCGAGAACCGCGCCCGGGTCAGGTTCACGCCGGGCTCGGTGCGGAGCCCGGCGTCCGCGGCCAGCAGGACCGCGAGCTTCTCCTCGAGCGGCACCTCGAACGGGTCGCGCTCGAAGCTGCTCGACCACTCGCCCCTCGCGACCGGCTCCGGCGCCAACGGCGCGGCGTCCGGTACCGCGGGCTGCGCCTCGGCGATGGTGAGCGCGCGCGCCAGCGCCGCCTCGGCGTCCGCCCGCCCAGTGCCGCGCACCGCAGCGAAGCCCCAAGCGCCGCCCACCCTCACGCGGACGCCGATTCCCTCGCTCTCATCCGAGTCGAGCTGGTCCAGCCTTCCGTTGCGGGTGGAGAGCCGCTCGACCCTGGAACGCACGAAGCGCGCGTCGGCATAGCCGGCGCGCGCTCGCGCTGTGTCCATCAATTCAAGGAGTAGGTCCCGCACCCAGCGAGCCTACCCCGGGTGACCTTAAGACTGCTTCACCGCCGAGATGTCGAGCTCGAGCCTGACCTTCTCGCCGACGAGGAGGTTGCCGCTCCCGAGCGCCTGGTTGAAGGTCATGTCCCAGTCCCCGCGGTTGAGCTGGCCCCTCACCTCGAGGCCGACGCGCTCGTTGCCCCACGGATCGGTCTCCGTGCCCTCGACCTCCGCCTGCAGCTTGACCGTCTTCGTGATGCCGTTCATCGTGAGCTCGCCCACGATGTCGAAGGTGTCCTCGTCGATCTGGGTGATCCCTGTCGACTCGAATCGAAGCTCCGGGTTCTGCTCGACGCCGAAGAAGTCGGCGGAGCGGAGGTGCTCGTCACGGCCGGCGTCGTTCGTGTTGACCGAGACGGCCTTGACGGTGCCGTAGGCGCGCGCCGACTCGTCGTGCTCGCCGATCTCGAGCGTGCCCTCGAACTCGTCGAACTTGCCGCGCACGGTCGCGATGCCCAGGTGCTTGACGGCGAACCCGACGGTCGAGTGGACCGGGTCGACGGTCCACGTCCCGGCAGGAACCAGAGTGCTCTTTGTGGTGGAAATCATGTTCACGTTCTCCCTCTGAAACGAAAAATGCTTGCACACACAACTATCGCATCGCGCAGGCGCTTTGAACATGGCCGAAACCGGCGCATGCATGTACTTATCTAACGTAAGCGCCTAGGGCTGCTGCTGCGGCGGCGCGGCCGGTCCGCACGGCGCCCTCCATGTATCCGGCGACCCACTGATCCGAGCCGCAGACGTAGAAGGGGGGCTCGTGCTTGCCGTGGAGCGGCCCTACCGACATCACGTCGCCCGGCCGCCAGCCGGTGATGTATCCGAGCGTGAACGGGTCGACGCCCCAGCGCCGGAAGAAGACGGCCTGCGTCTCGCGCGCCTGCTCGCCGAAGGCCTGGACCATCTCCTCGGTGAGCTCCGCCTCGAGCTGCGCCTGCGACGTGGTGAGCAGGGCGGCGAGCCGCTCCGGCGGCACGAGCGTGGACATGATGCCCTCGCGCTGCACCCAGGTCCCGCCGATCACGGCGGTTTCGAAGTAGGCGTCGCCGTTCTGGCCGTTGTCGTGCCAGAACGAGTCGGCGTAGGTGAACACGACCTTGGCGGCGAGCGCATGGCGCTGGCGGTCGAGCGAGAGCATGCGCTCGTCCGAGACGCCCTCGACGCGGATGTTCCTCAGCGGGCCGACCGGCATCGCGCTGACGACCGCCTCGGACTCGAAGCGCTCGCCGGTCTCCGTTATGACGGTGCAGCCCTGCGACGAGACCCGGATGCGCTTCACCGGCGCGCCGTATCGCACCCTGTGGCCGAGCTCCTCGGCCATCCGCAGCGCGACAGTCGCGGACCCCTCGGCGACCCGGCTGCATTCCCAGATCTCGTAGTTGTAGAAGCCGTTCCCGCCCGCCGCTGCCTCCTTGCGCAGCTCGGCCAGGAGCG
>Ga0207706_10000900_pt1 | contig 30537 bp, 29 predicted proteins | sample KBSC53metaG_FD_184318 | JGI IMG/M metagenome (GOLD analysis project Ga0207706, IMG submission 184318) | Corn rhizosphere microbial communities from Kellogg Biological Station, Michigan, USA - KBS C5-3 metaG (SPAdes) (version 2) | ecosystem: Host-associated > Plants > Roots > Rhizosphere > Soil ... | reverse complement strand
TTTGTTTTTGATCGCCTTGTTAACGTTGTCTATGTAAGCTTGGTGATGCTTGGTGTGATGGATTTCCATCGTCTTCGCATCAATATGCGGCTCGAAGGCATCGTATGGATAAGGTAATTTTGGTAATTCGTAAGCCATAATTTCTAAAATTAGATCGAAACACGGCTAACGACAGGATTTATTTTTCTGGAAGTCAGCCAGCTTGGCTGACTTGGCGCTGACGCTGCCAGCCTGAGCGTGCAAAAGAGATGTTCGACAGGCTAGCAGCCTGTCCGCCGAGTCAGGCTGGCAGCCTAGCCTCCATTGCAACGATAAAAACTGGGGCGATGTCCGAGACCGCTGCGATAATTCACATAGGTCGCCAGAGCAAGGAGCGGAAAATTCTGGCGATACATGTCGTATTTTAAATAGAAGACACGCGGAAATCCGGTGCCGGTGATTTGCTCTTCACCCCATGAGCCGTCCGGTTCTTGCGAGCTGAGCAAAAACCGCAAGCCACGCTGAATACTCGGCCGATCGAGATCGCCGCATGCACAGATGGCCATCATTGCCCATGCCGTTTGCGATGCTGTGCTCTCGCCGATGCCCTTGGTCGCGGGGTTGTCGTAGGTTTCGCATGTCTCGCCCCAGCCACCATCGCTGTTCTGACAGCTCTCGAGCCAATCGCGTCCGCGCAGTATCCAGTCCTGCGACATATCCTGGCCGATCGCGCGTAAGCCGCGTAGCACTTGCCACGTCCCATAGATGTAATTGACGCCCCAGCGACCGTACCAGGAACCGTCGTCGTCTTGCGTGTCGATCAAATATTGGACGGCGTCGCGAACGCACTGCGCTTTGGCATTGAAACCGATGTAACCGAACAGCTCCAGGGTGCGTGCGGTTAGATCACTGCAGGTTGGATCAAGAATCGCATTGTGATCGGCAAACGGCATATCTTCCAGCCACGGAGTCGTCACATTTTTGTCAAACGCTGCCCAGCCGCCATCGTCGCATTGGAAACTAAGGTGCCAGGCAAGCGCGCGCCGAAACAGGTCATCAAGCGATTGTCGATGATTCGGCCGAACCAGCCGCAATGCCATCAGCACCATCGCTGTGTCATCGGTATCCGGGTAATAGATGTTGTTATACTCGAACGCCCACCCGCTCGCTTCTCGGTGCGAGTTGTTTTCCGCCCAATCACCGCGAATACGCACTTCCTTGTTGATCAGCCAATCGGCGGCCTTTTGCAGCGCGGGATGCTCCGGGGAAACACCGGATTCCGCCAGCGAGATGATATTAATCGCAGTGTCCCAAATCGGCGACAGACAAGGTTGTATGCGAAAATCCTCCGGGTCGTTGACAAACAGTCCGGCAAAATCTCTCTCCGCCTTGGCGTAAACGGGATGCGTTTTTGGATAACCCAGCGCGCGTAACGCGATCAAACAGTTCAGCATCGCCGGATACACTGCTGCGAGGCCGTCGCTCCCTTCACCAATTCGTTCGACCATCCACCGCTCTGCTTTTTCAAGCGCGTGCCGGCGCAGTGGATGAAATCCAAGTGGATGCAGGAATTTCAGAACATCTTCGACTCGCAGAAAGAAATTGCGCCACGTCCAAAAGCGTTCGCTGCGTGGCAATCGCAAATCGCTTTGCTCGGTCCCGATGGGATAGAGCTCGTGCAATTGCTTTTCTCCAGGCAAAACACGAGTCGGTTTGAAATGATTGATGATAGCCAGCGGCATAAGCATGGCCCGGCTCCAGGACGACATTTTGTAAATGTGAAACGGTGCCCAGCTCGGCAGAAGGACCATTTCCGCGGGGATCGTCGGCAAATACTTCCATGGAAATTGCCCCAGGAGCGCAAGATAGAGCTTGCTGAAGGTATTCATCTGAGGAATACCGCCTAGGCGCATAATGTTGGCACGCGCTTCGTGCATGAAAGGCGCGTCCGCCGAACAGCCAGCAAGTTTCAGCGCGAAATAGGCTTTCACAGAAGCGTTAATCTCGCTCGGGCCGCCGTGATAAATGTTCCAGCCTCCGTCCAATAGTTGCCGTTTCAAAATGTGCTGTATGCAACGCCGCTGCAATTGCCCGTCGACTTCGCCGCACCAGTGCATGAAAAGGACGTAGTCGGAGCACAGTGTGCTATCGACAATCAGCTCGCCGCACCAATGCCCATCGTCTTTCTGTCGGCGAAGAAGATTTTCCTGGGCGCGTTTGATGGCTTGTGAAATCTCAGCGTCGCTGGCGGAATATGCGTGGGCGAGATCGGGCCGTGCGCTTGGCAAAGAAATCACGTCAGACGACCGGTTCATAATTTCGACCCTGGACCTGTCGATCCATCAACTGCTCACTGGCTATGACGCCTGCGCCGAGACCTCGGCATTTTTTCCCGTGAGATGGCCGTTTCCAGAACTCACACCGTTAAATGCAAGCACTTCACTGCCACGGCCGGTCGGTTTCGGTTTCGGCCCAAAGTTAAATTTGACCGTCTTCCACGTGTCGCCGCGCTCGGCTTGCAGACCCAAAGTTGCCGTCGGCTCGTACCCGCAATGCACCATGCAATTCTCGCAACGACTGTCACGCGCAACGCCATTCACGACGCCGTACTGGTCCCACTCGGTTTTTTCGAGAAGCTCCGCGTAGGTCGGATAGTGCGCATCGGTCATGAGATAGCAGGGCCCCTTCCAGCCGCGAATGTTTCGCGTCGGAATTGCCCAAGCTGAACACGTCAACTCGCGCTTGCCGCCGAGAAATTCAAAGTAAACCGGCGTGCCAAAAAATGTGTATCGATTCATCCACTCCTCGATCTTTTGGAACTTCTGAACAGTCATCGCACGGGTGAGGAAGAAATTCTCCGGACGCAAATTAAGCCGCTTGACCATGTCTTTCTTGGCGGCGTCGTACTCGTATCCGGGAGTGATGGTGTGGCCATCCACGCCGAGATCGGAAAGGTAATCGAACATCTGCTCGATCTCCTGCATGTCGGTCTCCTTGTAAACCGTCGTATTGGTCGCGACCTGATAGCCGAGCAGCTTGGCCATTTTGATCGCAAGGATACACTCCTTGAAAACGCCTTCCCGCTCCACGATGAGATCATGCGTGCGCTCGAGCCCGTCGAGGTGAACGTTCCAGTACATCCAGCCTGACGGTCCGATCGTCGGCTTGGCTGCATCCTTTGAACCTTTCCGTATGTCCGCTGCGTCTTTCTCTGTGATCAAACCCGCGCCGAGCAATGCCGCAATTTTTGCTTCGACAAGCTCCGGCTGAATCGACAATTGCGACGCAAGCCATTCGCGCATTTTCTTGCGCATGAACATGGCGTTTGTGCAGATGTAAACGATCCGCTTTTGCTCGAGCAATCCGTTCACCAGCGCTTCGATATGGGGGTAAATCAGCGGTTCGCCGCCGCAGATCGAGATCATTGGCGCATCGCACTCTTGCGCCGCCCCGAGGCAATCCTCTAGGCTCATCATGTCCTTCAGCGAGGTGGAGTACTCGCGAATCCGACCGCAACCGGTGCAGGTGAGGTTGCAGGTGTGCAATGGCTCAAGTTGAAGCACCGTGGCGAACTTCTTCGTGCCACGCAACTTATGCCCGACCATGTAGGCTGCAATTTTCGCCGTGAGCGGGAGCGGAAATCTCATAAAAGCGAGGATAGTAACAAGACCCGCTGGCATGTCAACCGGGCTGGCTGAGGAAGAAACGCGGAGTCTTTTGGTTGGAAATCCGGGAATTCTCGCCCAACATCGCCCGTCGTGCAACGGTCGAAATGATTTCGTTTCTGGCCCGGACCGCGTCTGTATATATCGACAAATTCCCGATTAGCCAGCTCCCTGCCAACCACGCCGAATCAAACTGACGGCAATCGCGGCAAGAAGAAGTGCGACTATCTTCGACACTCCGCGCAATCCCTGTTGGCCTATCCAACGAGTGAACTGATCGGCATTCCAGAACGCGATCGCGACCAACGCGAGATTGACCAAGAGGGACGTGAGCGTAAAGACGAGGCCAACAGTATCGACTAAAATGAGCAGCGCCGTGAGCAATGCCGGCCCGGCGATCAACGGCATGCCGAGCGGGACGATGCCGAATTCATCTCCGCTGCCGCGATTCTGTGGCCCAAGACTGAGCAATTCGCGGCCGGCCAGACCAAGCAGAATAAGACCACCGGCGACTTGAAAATCTGCCACCGTGATCCCAAGCGCAGCGAAAATGAGTTTCCCAAGAAAGATAAAACCGATCGCGATACCGAGGGCAGTGAAAATTCCCAGGAGGGCCTGCCGCTTTCGCTGTCCACGCGAAGCGCTCGTGCCAAGGCCTAAAAAAATAGCGACGAGCCCAATCGGATCGATAGCGACGAAGATCGGAATAAAGGCGAGGAAGAATTTCTCGATCATCGTGGCATGAGCATCCCTGCTACCGGTTCTCGCCACAGATGAACACAGATGGAACACGGATTCATCAAAATTCATTCGCCGATCTGTGAAAACCTGCGTAAATCTGTGGCCAATTCCTCTTCTCTAAATCCCGCACTCTACACTCTATGAAATCCACGTTTCTTTGCCTGCCGGTAATCCTTGCCACCTTGAATGCAAATCTTTCCGCTGCTGAACAATTGAAATCCGTCGATGAGTTTCGCGACGCTGCGGCGAAGGCAAACGCGGTCTTGACGATTCCGGATTGGGAACAGACACCGGAAGCGGTCGAGGCTTCCATGAAGGATGCGATCGCCAAGGCGAACACGGCCTTGGATCACATCGGCACCCAGGATCTGGGCAAAGTTACATTTAAAAGCACCGTCGTCGCGCTAGATGATCTCACCTATCAGGCTGGAATCGCGGCGAACAGGGCTGTGCTCATAAAAGAGACGAACACGAATCCGGCGATGCGCAGCGCAGCCGAAAACGCGGTCAAGGCGTTTCAAGACTGGGCGGTCGGAATTGATTATCGCGAAGATGTCTACAAAGCCATCAAAGCTTTCGCCGATACCCATCCCAAGCTCACTGGGGAAGACGCGAAACTGCTCAAGGAAACATTGCGCGATTACCGGCGCGCCGGCCTGGACCTGCCGCCCAATCAACGCAAAGAAGTCGAACAATTGCGCAAGGAATTGTCCAAACTCGGAACCGATTTCGATACGAACATCGTTAAGGCAAGTGCTCCGGTGGTCTTCACGAAGGCCGAGCTTGACGGCCTACCGGAAAGCTTCTTCGCCTCGCCTGGAATCAAGACTGGAGACAACGCCTACACGGTGATGGCAAACGTTACTTGGCAATTCAATACCGTGGAGGAAAATGCGAAAAGCGAGGCCACGCGCAAAAAGCTTTACGTCATTCGTGAAACTCTCGCGAAAGACACAAACGTCCCCGTTCTCAATCAAATGCTGGGGCTCCGGAACAAGATTGCGTTGCGACTGGGTTACAAATCGTGGGACGACTTCCAAACCGAGATCAAAATGGCCAAGACCAGCGCGAATGCGAAGACGTACATCAACGACCTTGTCACTGGAATCCAACCTAAGTTCGATAGCGAAGTGGCCGAATTACAAAAACTGAAAGCCGCCGATACGAACGACCCGAACGCCAAGATCGACGTGTGGGACTGGCGCTATTACAACAACCAGCGAAACAAGCAAAAATACGCCGTCGATAAGGAAGCGCTGCGGGCCTATTTCCCCTTCCAAAAAGTGCTCGATGGAATGTTCAACATCTATCAGAGCATTTTCGGACTGAAGTTCGAAAAGATCACCGTGTCTTACAAATGGATCGATGACCTCCAGCTTTATCTCGTGACCGATTCTGCCACGGGCGAGCCGCTCGGGATGTTTTATCTCGACATGTTCCCGCGCGAAGGAAAATTCAATCACTTCGCGCAATTCGATGTTATCAGCGGCAAATTGTTACCGGATGGAAAATACCAACGGCCAACCGTCGCGTTGCTCTGCAATTTCCCACCAGCGACTGCAGACAAGCCCTCCTTGCTAACCCACAGCGACGTGGAAACGTTGTTTCACGAATTTGGTCACGCTCTGCATTCGATTGTTACTCGAGCGAAATATGGTCGTTTCGCAGGGGCTCATGTGCCGGGTGATTTCGTCGAAGCGCCATCGCAGATGCTGCAAAACTGGGTCTGGGACAAAAAAGTGCTCGACACGTTTGCAGCCGATTACCGCGATCCATCGAAAAAGATTCCAGCAGAGATAATTAAGAAAATGAACGACGCCAAGCTGGCCAATGCTGGTGTTTTTTACCGGCGCCAATTCGCGTTCGCTTCGCTCGATCTCGCTCTACACGATCAGCACCCCGAAGATGGGCCGTACGATTGCGTGGCAATATCGAACCCGATCCTGGAAAAGGTTTTTCTCCCAATCGATTCGAGCACGACGTTTGTCTCCTACTTTGGTCATTTAAACGGCTACGACGCCGGCTACTACGGTTACGCCTGGGCCGACGCGATCGCCGCCGATATGGCTACCGTCTTCGAAACGGCGAAGGACGGTTACTTCGACAAGCAGGCCGGACTACGATTGCGCCGCGACATTTACGAGCCGGGCGATTCGCGCGACGTCAATGTCTCCATCGAGAAGTTTCTTGGCCGAAAACAATCGGTCCAACCCTTCTTGAAAAAGATCGGTATCGGTCCGCAAGACAAAAAGAAAGCGCCCGCCGGGCCATCGCAGGAAAGCAGGTAGCAGAATTTCGCTACAGATGAACACAGATGAAAACACGTCGGCGGCGTCATCGTCGGCACCAACTGAGCCCGCGTGACATTTTCGCCATCCGAATATGCGGAGCAATCGAGAAAAATTCAACGTCTTGATCCGCTATTAGTCGCGGCCCTGTCGCTCGCGTTCCTTTTTTGTCTGCAGGGGATCACGTGGGGACGGGTCGAAGACTGGAATCGTAGTTCGATCGCACTGCGTGGTTTGCGTGCGCTGCGGCCGAGTGACTACATGAAGCCACCGTTTCACACCTATGTAAACCACGTTTTCGTGGTCTGGCCAATCACCGCAGCCCTGAAAATCGCCCAAGTGCCGACGGAACGAATGAAAATCGCCAATTCGGCAAAGCTAATCGGATCGCGGTTAGTGACGATTGCGCTTTATCTTGGCACAATTGCACTCGCTTATGGTTTTAGCCGGCGCTCGTACGGAAGATTTTCTGCCGCGATTATCGCGTTTGCTTTCGCTACGAGCGCCGGATTTGTTGCGTACGCGCGTTACCTCACCGTCGATATGCCGCTGCTATTTTGGATGCTCGCGGCATTTTGGGCTGCGCACCGGCTCATATCCGATCCGAGCACGCGGAATTATGCCATTGCCGGCTTTTTGACCGGCATCGCAACTGCTACCAAATACAACGGCGTGGCTGTTGGAATCGCGCTTCTTGTGGCGCATTTGTTGGCGACGAAAGGCGAGAGCCTTCGAAGAATAGTTCTCAATCGTCAACTCGGGATCGGGGTGAGCATGGTTCTCCTCGGATTTCTCTTTGGATGTCCGACTGTGCTTTATGAGCCGAAAAGATTCTGGCACGATTTCATTTACAACTACACCGTTGCGCCTCGTTATTCAGGTCAACCGGATCGCGCCAATTACGTTGGTGCTCTTGGCCGAATTCCCGAAGTTGTCGGAATGCCTGGCGCGATTTTGATCGCCGGCCTTGCGATTTTAAGCTGCATTCTGATTCTGAGACGGCGCGACTTCAGCGACGCTGCAACGCGCGGATTTACCCTAAGCAGCGCCGTATTTCTTCTCTATTTTTTGAAGATAGGGGCGTTTCCGCGAGCGGAAACGCGTTATGTTTTGCCCGCGATTCCGTTCATGATCTTGATGATTGGTCCGGCATTGCAGACGCTCGAACGGCGAAAATGGATTCTTGCGCTACTCCTGCCAGTTCTGATTTACAATTGTGTTTGCAGTTATCTGGTTGGGAAACGTTTCAACGATGATCCGAGGCTGAAGGCGCAGCTTTGGATGGTGAACAATGTCCCGCGCGGCAGCGTGATCGAATCAAGCGGTACCTGTCCGCATTGGTCAAAACTGCCCAATTTCGATGCGAGCGAAATTAATCTTGGCCGACCCGACCGGCCCAGCCCGCCAGCTCAAGACATCACCGATCTGCGTTTGCCCCTTATGCCGGGTCGCGTCGAGTTGTTCCGCAAGGTTTTTCCAGAGTGGGTGCAACCCCTCGTTGCCGAGAAAGAAGGAAATCCCGACCCAGGACTGTTCACCGCTGCCGCGTTGGAGAAACGCAATCCAAATTACATCACCATTTATTCGCCGGATTATCGCGTGCCCGGCGAAATGGTGCGCAGATATTACGGTGACCTTCTTACCGGGAAATTCTCCTACGCCATCGTTTTCGATGCCGACACACCGCGTGCGCCGAAATGGATTTATCCGCGAACAATAGACCACCTGCGCGGACGCATCACTATTTTGCAGCGGAAAAGTTGAGGACCTTGGTTGCCGATCGAGTCGCCCATCCTGCCATCGGCGTGGAGTACTCGTCACGGCAAAAGGCGTGTCACTCGGTTGACACGTTCCGCGCTCACGGCTGACTGCTTGGTGAGCCTTACCGGTTTCTGTTTGAGTTCTACTCAGAAGAGAGGTTTGATAGTTCGTAGACCAGCGGTAAAGAAGTGAGTTGCAACGCGGCGGATTAGATGGTTGAATCGCCCCTCGCAAATCTGAAAACCTGAATGGGCTCTCTCAAAAAAAGACGCAAAGCGAAAATTGCTAAACACAAGCGCCGCAAGCGCATGAAGCAAAGTCGCCACAAAAAGCGTCTCCGTTACAGGACCTAGCGCACGAAAGGCTGCCAGGTAGGACATCCAGCGCTCAGCGTCCAACATCCAACTCGCAACTCGAACATTGGACGCGCAGTTTTCGGCGTTAGCTGTTGGGGTTCAGCGTCGAGCGTTGAGCGTTGAGCGTTGGGCTGAATGTAGGAGAGGGGTTTGCCGCGAGGGCGCGGCAAACAGCACGCGAGGGGCCAGCGCACAGGTGGGTGAGCTGCGCGCTCCCAGCATGGTTTGCGGAGAGCGGCGCCAAAAGTTAGACTTCGAAAGATGAGAGAGCACAAGAGGTGCGGCGTTTCCGCCCGCTGGGGAATTGTTTTCGTGCTTGTTTTTCTGGCTGCGGCCGGCGCTGCCAGCGCCAAGGCGCCGCGCACTTCGCCGCCTCAGATTCGATCCGTGCCGGCCGCGATAAAAATCGAGCGTCAGGATGATTCACTCAGCCTCAAGCCGGCGCCGGACCTGGTTTTGCGCCCAGAAGGCGAACGCAAAGCCGGGGCGCTCGCGCATTTCGTTGAAGGAATGGCTTTCGAGGAGAGCGGCCAGATGGACAAGGCGCTGGAGGCTTACCGAAAAGTGCTCAATGTCGATCCCGGCCAATCCGACCTCGCCTCGCGCGTAGCGGTTTTGCTGATCCAGCAGGAAGATTTTCCACAGGCGATTGACGTCCTGAAGGACGCGATCAAAGCAAACCCGAATGATGGCGAACCGTATCGTCAACTGGCCTTCATTTATGCGAAGTATCTCAAGAAAACGGATCAGGCCGTCGATTACGCCAACCGCGCGATCGCCCTTAACCCGACCGACATTGACGCTTATCAGCGTCTTTGCGAAATCGAACTCGCAGCCGGACAACAACAAAAAGCTCTGAACGCGTTGGATCTTGCGAAAAAAGTTAAGACTAATGACGCGAGTTTTTGGACACGGCTCGGGAAACTTTACGCGGCCGTTCTTTTTACACCCGAGGCGCAGCCAAAGCCGGAGGAATTAAAACGGGTCAACGAGATTTTCAAAAAAGCGGTGGCGAACGCCGGGGATGATCCGGCGATTCTCAAAGATGTGGCCGATTACTATGCCGCATCTCAGCAGCTAAAGGAGGCGATTCCTCTCTATCTGCGTGTGATCGAGCTGCAACCAGACGATGCCAACGCGCGGGAAAAACTGGCGACCGGGTTTATTTTGACAGATCAGCGCGGCAAAGCGGTCGAACTGCTCGAGCAGATCATCAAAGAACATCCGGAGAAATATCAGCCGTATGACCTGCTTGCCCAAGTGCTGGACGATGAAGCGCGATCCCTTCAGCGCGAAAACCGACTGGACGAAGCGAAAGCAAGATTCGCCAAAGTAGCCGCAAATTACGAGCAGAGTTTGCTGATCAATCCTAATCATGCCGGCACATATTTGCGGTTGGCAGAGTTGCTCCTTGGCCCTCTGAAAAATCCGGAACGAGCCGTGAAATTCCTCGCCGAAGCCCGGCGCCGGTTTCCGGGCGCGCCGGAAATCGTTTATTATCTAGCCATTGCTCAGCGCGAAGCGAAGCAAACTCAGCGAGCGGTGGCGACCTTTGAGGAAGCTCTGCGGGAAGCGCAGCTCGACCAGGACAATGAAATCGTAAATGCGAAATTTTACTTCAATTACGGCGTGACCGCCGAGCAGGCAGGGTTGTACGAGAAGGCGGCCGACTTGCTTCGCAGATCGATTGCGCTCGATCCAACAAGCGCGGCGGAAGCTTACAACTACCTTGGTTACATGTGGGCGGATCACAACATGCACCTGGATGAGGCGAAGGAGATGATCGAACGCGCTCTGCAGATCGAGCCCAACAATGGTTCTTACCTCGACAGCCTTGGCTGGGTCGAGTTTAGGCAGGGAAAATTCGATCAGGCATTGGCGGACCTGCTTCGCGCGGTGAAAAATCTGGACCGCGAAGACCCGATTGTGTTCGAACATATTGGCGACACTTATTTGAAACTGCAGCGTGTTCCAGAGGCACTGGAATCATGGCAAAAAGCGTTCGCGCTCGATCCGAAAAACAGCAAGCTCGCGGAAAAAATCGAGAGCACGAAGACTATGATAGGCAGCGGTTCCTCAGCCAAGACCAGTTCGACCCAGTGATTATGACAAGCATCCAATGCCGCATCCGTCTACAGTCGCCGCGGCGACCTCCGGCGCGGCAGCCCTGCTCCCGAAACATTTCCGAATTGGACGTTCCGAGCCTAGGATGAGCAGTTATCCCACGGCCTGGCAGTGCAAGATGATGTGGGCGGCCCTGACCGCTTTCTGCCTTGTTCTTCTCGTAGTGATCGTTGGCACGGTCATCTGGACGGGCGCCAATATTCTCAGCTTCCTTCAGCCAATTCTAATCCCGGTCGCCATCGCCGCGATTCTCACTTACCTGCTGGACCCGCTCGTGACCAAAATGTCTCGAGGCGCGCTCAGTCGCACCAAGGCAGTGCTTCTCCTTTTCGCGATCGCCTTTTTTGCGCTGGGTGGATTGCTTGGCTGGCTCATTCCAACTATCTCAATCCAAAGCGCAAATTTCGCGAGGCAGGTCCCCGCCTATACCGAAAAAGCGCGAGATCGCATTGTCGATCTAATCTATCGATTCGATCAAAGGTTCGGGCTGTTTGGTGGAGCACACGGAAAATCTGCATCGACGAGCCTCACCAACTTGCTCATCGGCGCTAGTTCACCTTCTCCTCAGGCGCAACCGACCGCCACCGCCGCGGCTTCACCACCTGGGCGACAGACGATAGCCGCACCGAGTGAAACAATTGGGCCAACCTCCAAGCTCACCACCGCTGAACGTCAACGCATTCAGGCTTATGTGGAAAAGCAGATGCCCACGCTTCAGGACGCTCTTCCGACGCTGGCGGAAAAGTTCTGGGATATCCTAAAGAAGAGCATCGGGGGATTTCTCGGAATCACAGGTTTTTTGCTCAGTCTCGTCCTAGTGCCGATTTATTTGTTCTTCTTGCTAAAAGAGAGACCGCGCATTGAAAAGAGATGGAAAGATTATCTCCCGCTGCGCACATCACCGTTCAAGGATGAAGTCGCGGAAGTCTTGTCCGAGATCAATAAATACATTACCGCCTATTTCCGGGGGCAACTGCTCGTTTGCGTGGTCGACGGCCTGCTCATCGGGACCGCGCTGACGCTGATGGGTCTTAATTTCGGGCCACTGATTGGGGCGATGGTTGTCGTCCTGACGATGGTGCCGTATCTCGGGATCATTATCTGCTGGGTACCAGCGGTTCTGATTGCCGCTTTTCAATGGGGCGACTGGGCGCACCCGATCGGTGTCACGTTGATTTTCATCGTAATACAAAATCTCGAAGGCATCTTCTATGCGCCTCGGATTGTGGGAAATTACGTCGGCCTGCATCCAATGACCGTGATCGTATCGATCTTTGTCTGGGGCCTGGTAATAGGTGGAGTGCTCGGGCCGCTCCTGGCCGTGCCATTGACCGCAACGATTAAGGTTTTGCTGGCGCGATACGTCTGGGGCAGACGTCTGAGGGAGGAGGTCTTGGAATCAATGGAAGAAATTCCCGTCGTCGCAGAATCCGAGCCAGCGACGCACGCCTAGAACGTCTGCAGGCCGGCGGCGGCGACCCGCGGCGCTGCAATTTTACCGGGTGGCGACACTGGGACACGAGAATGTCGGAAAAGATCAAGAACGCCGCGCGCAAAGGAACTGGCCAAGTATTTCCCGGTTTTGTGTTTTTCTTCGGCCGCCGCCGGCTATCGCTGACCCGCGTCGCAATCCTGGTTGCCGCATCGGCAGCCATTGTTCTGCTAGGCATTGTTTCCTTCGGTTACGGTTCAAAACTGTACCGTGACTGGCAGCAAAGACGCCTGCTGCATCAGGCAGAGTCGTTGCTGAAGGAGGAGAAATTTGATCAGGCGGCGCAGGACGCCCGCGAGGTCTTGACCGTGTACCCGAACTCCTTGCCGGCCTTCTACATCCTGGCAGCGGCAGCGGAAAGACAAAATCTCGAGGAAGCTGTTATGTGGCGCGCACAAATCGCGCGGCTGCTTTCAAAGGATCCCGACAGCCAGCTCAATCTCGCCTCAGCGGCACTGCGCTTTGGGCAGATCGATCTTGCCCGAAAAGCGCTGAATGATGTCGTCCCCGACCACCGTGATAGCGCCGCTTTTCATGTGGTTGCGGGCTGGTTGGCCCGCGCGGAAGGAAATCTCGCCGAGCAGGAGGGGCAATTTGCCGCCGCTGCAAAGGAGGAGCCGGCGAACGAGCTCTACCAGTTCAATCTCGCGGCCCTCCAAATTCAGTCCGCTGACATGGAAAAGAGCGCAAAAGCCCGCGCCGTCCTTGATCGCCTCAGCAAAGTCGCTCCTTTCCGCACGGGCGCACTGCGAGCGTTGCTTAACGACGCCGTAGCACGCAATGGCCTCGCGGCGGCGGATAACTATGCGCAACAGCTCCAAATGTCGCCGGAGATCACATTCGGCGATTACCTTCTTTGCCTGACCTTTTATCGAAAACTCGACGAGAAGAAGTTCCGTCCGTTGTTGGAAAAAGTGAAACCGTTTGCCGCGCGCAATCCCTCCGATCTGGCGTCGCTTATGAGCTGGATGAACCAAAACGGTCTCGCTGAGGATGCTATCAAGTGGATTGACAAACTCTCGAAAGACGAACTGGCTTTTCCGCCTGTCTCCATCGCGGTTGCAGCGGTATTCGCGAACACAAAAAACTGGTCTCGTTTGAAACGCTGGACGAGTAGCGGGTCGTGGGGCGGCTCAGACTATTTGCGCATTGCCTATCAGGCCATTGCCACGCGGCGATTACAATCCCGCAATGGCGGTACCGCCCATACCGATTTCGAAACACTTTGGCGCTCGGCCGAACAAGCAGCAAACGAGCAGCCGGAGCGCGAGCTTGAACTCGCGCGGCTCGCTTCGAGATGGAACCTTGACAAAGAATCCGAACTTCTGTGGCTGCGCGTTGCAAAGAATCCGCCAATGCGCCGTGAGGCCCTCGATGCGCTACGCCGGCTTTATCGCGAAAACGACAATCTCGAAAGACTCTACGATATTCTCCAACGCCTGCACGAAAGCTCTCCTACCGAGGCGCCGATCACCGCCGACCTCGCTCGCCTGGGCCTCAACAGTGAGCAACATATAAGAGAGTCTCACGATCTGGCCAAAGAGGCGTATGATCGCGCGCCAAACGAACTGAACTGCGCCGTAACTTACGCGTATTCCCTTGATCGCCTTGGCCGGAACGCCGAGGGCCTTGGGATTATCCAAGGATTGTCCCTAGACCAGTTACACGATCCTCACGCGGCTGTTTACGTGGCGTTGTTACTGGCCGAGGCAGGCCAGATCGATGGCGCAAAGGAGTACATTACCGCCGCTGATGCCGGAAAGATTTATCCGGAAGAAAAAAAACTGCTCGACGAAGCCAAACGCAAACTCGCGGCAGCTTCCGCAATTCCATCCCCAGCAGTCTCCCTCAGCCCTGCCGAGCTGGGCCCGACGCCAACGGGTTCGCCACAGTGAAGCGTTGAAGGATTAAATCGTTGAATCGTCAACTCCGACGGTGGTAGCGTTGTAACTGAATCAGGAATCAAGCGGACTTGCCTCGCGCTTTTTCTCTCTTGCGATCGCTTTTTGTCCAGGCTTTATCGGATTGTCGAGCTCTAGCGGCGCTCTGTGAGCGCCGATGAAGGCCGCTATTCGCCCAAGGATTTCGTCGCGACAACGCGCCACGCTTCTACATCGGCGCGGCTCCGTGTCGGCGAAACGCAGCGGACAGCCTTAATTGACTCAAAAGTAACGTCTGAAAACGGTAGCTTAATTGAATGGGCCAGTTGGCGCCGTGCCAGAATCGACATCTTTTTGTAGAGCAGACTTAAATGCGGGTTGAGCTGGTAATCGGACGAATCCTGCGCGGCATCGCGAATCGTTTCGTTGAGTTGCTGCAATTTTCTGTCCGGCGCAAATTGCACAAAGAGTGTTTTGATAAATTCGCCAGACTCGCAGACTTTAAGCACCTTCGCCTGAGCAAGTCGGCAACCCGTAACGGCTTTCGCAATTACTTCTTCGGCTTCCACTCCATCTGAGGCGACGTGGATCGTCATGTGCGGCTCAAAGACCGGTGTGTTGTATCGTCGCGCAAGATCGTTGATCACACCTTGGAAGAAACTGCGCGCCGGTTCGGTCGGAATAAGCCAGTAAGCAATAACGATTCGTTTGGACACAAGGAAGAAAAGATCTGCGGTTCAATTCCACTTCTGTAATTCAATAATATTTCCTTCCGGATCTCTGGCATAGACGACGCGAAGGACGCCAACACTATCTACTTGTGTTGTGGCAATCTCTCCCACCGCGCCGCCACCGGCTGCGATCAGCGCTTGCAACGCCTGGTTCACATCGTCGACCGCAAACGCGATATGGGCAAACCCGCACTGGTTTGCAGTTGGGCATCTTGCCTTCAACCAATTGGCGGTAGCTGAAAATCTCAAGCGTCGGGACATCGTCGCCGTACCCGGGCAGAGAGAGATGAACGCCGCGAAGATGCGCGTTCCGAAGCGAAGTCACTTGATCGAGCCAGGCGCCCGACATGTCGCGTTCCGAGCCTTTGGGAATGCATCCGAACAAGTCGGAATAAAATTGGACCAGCCTTTTCCAATCTCTGGCAATCAGATTGGTGTGAACATATTTGGCGCGGATTGGCATTGTTTCCTCTCTTGCTAAAGTTTTCCGGATATTAAACCGTAATCTTGTTTCATGCCGACGAATGTTCTTGGAACGGAATTGAAATGTTGCTGTCGCGATCCGGTGACCGGATTTTACCGCGACGGTTTTTGCCGCACCGGTCCGGAAGACGTTGGGCTGCACACGGTTTGCGTGAAAGTCACACGCGAGTTTCTTGATTTCTCCGTGCTCGACGGGAACGATCTGGTTACGCCAAGGCCGGAATGGGGGTTCCGAGGGCTGGAGCCGGGCGACAAATGGTGTGTCTGCGTCACGCGCTGGAAAAGCGCGCTGGATCATAATCGCGCGGCCCCGGTCGATCTTGAAGCAACTCATTCCTCCGCGCTCGAATTCGTCACCCTGGAAGAACTAAAAGCCCATGCGCTGAAATAAAGGCATAACACTTTTCGGCAAGCTGCGGAAAAGGACAGGCTGGCAGCCTATGCTTCCCGGAAAGCGCGACGCTGTGATTGGCGTAGACTCCGCGGTTGAATCCCAGTCAGTTTGCCGCCACGCTAAGAGCGATTTGAAGCTGCCGTTTAGTCTTTTTCTGGCGCTGCGCTATTTGAAACCGAAGCGCACGTTTCTCTCAATCATCACGTTGATTTCGGTGCTCGGTGTGATGCTCGGTGTGACCGTGTTGATTCTCGTCATTTCGGTCATGACCGGGTTCGACCGCGAGCTGCGCCAGAAAGTGATCGATTTTGACGCGCACATTCTGGTCACCACGCAAGACGTGTTGCGCGACTGGCGAACGCTCAAAACCAAAATCGACAACACCCAGGGCGTGGTCGCGACCGCTCCCTACATCCAGGGACCGGTGATTGTGGAATTTCAGAACCGGCGGCTCGCGCCGCTCATGCGCGGGGTTGATCCTGTGGAAGAAGAGAAAGTGATTCCGCTGCACAAATTCATCAAGTTCGGCAAGCTCGATCTGGAAGGCGACTCGGCCGTGCTTGGAGTTGAGCTGGCGCGAAAATTGCAGATTAACGTCGGCGACAAATTGACGATCTATTCACCGGGAAATCTCGGGGAGATCCTGGACTCCATCAAAAAACTGGAGAACGCGAAAGGGGAGGGGGAAAAACAGGCGATCGACCAATTGCGCGACGTAATCCTGCCAAAAGAACTGACCGTTACTGGCATCTTTGAGACCGGTCACTATCTGCACGACTCTGAATTTCTGCTCGTGCCGGTCTACGTCGGCCAGGAGTTATACGGTCTGGGGGACGCCTTGCACGGCATTACAATCAAAACCGACAACCCGTACGGTGCCGAGCGGGTAAAACAGGCGATTCAACAATTCCTCGAGCCGCCCGAATACGCCCAGACCTGGATCGACATGAACCGTCAATTTTTCGAGGCAGTGCGGCTCGAGCGGACGGTGATGTTTTTCCTCCTGTTCTTCATCGTGGTCGTGGCGGCGTTTGGAATCATGAGTACCCTCATCACCGTGACGGTGCAAAAGCGGCGCGAGATCGGAATTATCAAAGCGCTCGGCGCCAGCATTGCCCAAATCATCTGGGTTTTTCTCGGCCAGGGAACAGTCGTCGGCCTTTTCGGGACAATCACGGGCCTTGCGCTCGGGATGACGTTGATCCGTTACCGCAACGAATTCAGCCATTGGCTCGCATCGACCTTGCACATCGAGATTTTTCCGCGCGAGGTCTATCAATTTTCGTCGATCCCGGCCGAAGTGATCCCAAAGGACGTTGCCATCATCTGCATCAGCGCGTTTTTTATCTGCTCCTTTGCCGCTTTAATTCCTGCTTACTTTGCGGCACGCCTCGATCCGGTCAAAGCGCTGCGCTACGAGTGAGGCTGTAGCCACGGCTCAGTGAGCCGTCACTTAGTCTCGTTCCGACTGCCCATAGGGCGGTGGCTGCAACGCGCCAGAAAGGTCTCGAGCGCGCGAAATGCATAATCATATCCCGCCGGCCATTCGCTTTGGCGCGGGCCGGCCACGTTAAGAACGTCGATCTTGTGCTTACCGACAAAATCGACAATCGATCTCGCGGCTATTTCGGTGGAAATCCTTGACGCGTCGATGAGTTCGTGTGGCCGTTGTTGCTCGACACAGAAGCGAACCGTTTGTTCGGTCCCGCCACCCAAGTTGCGGGAGTAAATAATGACGGTTCCATCAGAATCTTTTACGTTCCGTAAAGTACGCTCGGTGAATCCACCCTGTTCCAATTCCTTGACCGGATAACGATCGGGAATCCTTCCTAACTCATCGAGTCGCCCGGTTGGGCACGATCCGCCACAATCGATTCCATTTTTCAGCGCGACATCGAGCGCCGCGCGATCGACACCCGTTTGCCCACCGGAAATTATTTTCACCTGCCTCTCGGCGCGTTTAGTCGCCAGTCGGAATAATGTCCGCGCGTTCGACCATTAAGATCACGGTTCGTTCAGGCGCAAGTGTGCGATGGCGCACACCTTTCGGCACGACAAAGCCCTGGTTCGGCGCCAGATCAATAGTGCGATCTTCGAGATCGATCAGGAAATGTCCGTCGAGAACAAAAAAGAATTCATCAATATCTTTGTGTTCGTGCCAGTGGTATTCGCCCTGAATCACGGCCAGCCTGACGACAGAATCGTTTACTTTGCAAAGCGTCTGGTTGTACCACTTGTCCGTGCAGGCATCGGCCAGTTTCTGCACATCGATTGGTTCAAGCGGTCCGTGCAAGATGTTGAGAAAGGTCTTGTACGGAAAATCTGTCGGCGATTTGTTGGAATCCATGATTTGACCTTAAACGCAAGAGCACGCGGGATCGCAGGATACCCTATTCCTCGCAATCGAACCAATCGGTCTCTTTTCCCTTCAGCACGACGCGGTCCGCCGCTGATGACTTATTCACTTTCCATTTGCCGCTATCCGGCTCGTAAGACGATTCGCCGATTGGATTATCTGCAATCACATAGAATATGAAATCTTCGGTCCCCGAATTACTGAGCTGGTGCGGATCATCAGGACCAAAAATAAAGGCATCACCAGGAACGACCTCGGTTGTGCCATCTTTGTGACGAACGTTTCCCTTACCGGAAACAACCAAATAAAGTTCCCATTGCGCTGAGTGCGCGTGGTACGGGTAATTGCATTTCCCGGGAGGCACCCGGTTCCATTCCAAATCGAATGGATGTCGCTTGGCCAAATCGAGCGAAGCCGGTTCGCGCCCGAGTGCTTCCGAAATTCCTTTGAACGATACGGCGTATTTCCCGCCGGGCGACTGCCACGGCTCCTCTTCAATCTCGTTTAGATTTACTTTACGCATCCTTAACTTGCCCTACTGGCGAGCGTGTCGCGTGCATTCTCCGGGGCGCAACCGACACGGCTGCCCCGACAGAAACAAAAGTTATTCTTCGCCATCGAAATAATCGGTCTCCTGCCCCTTCACTATTATCTCTTCCGTTCCGTCTGTTGTGACCGCCCATTTGCCGCTGTCGGGGTAATAACAGGAGTCACCGGTTGCACCGCCGCTTCGTGGGTTATCAGCGATCACGTAGTAAACAAAGTCCTCGTCACCCGAATTCCAAAGCTGGTGCGCTTCACCCGGCTGAAAGAAAAACGCGTCGCCCGGTTCGACTTCAGTAGTCCCATGCTTGTCCCGAACGCTGCCGCGTCCAGAAATGACGAGATAAAGCTCCGATTCAGCCGCGTGCGCATGATACGGGCAAAGGAACTTACCCTTGGGAATTCGCACCAGCGCAAGATCGAACGGATGTCGCTTGGAGAGATCGAGCGACTCCGGCTGGCGCCCGAGAGCAATCGAGATATTCTTCGATCCCCGGCCAAACTTTCCCTTCGGCGACTTTCGCTCCTGCTCCGGGATTTCTTTGAGATTCACTTTGCGCATGTCAACAAACTTTTATATCAACCGGAAATTTTCATGGTATTTCGAAAATCTCGAATTGATTGGCGATACCGCGGAGGGAACGCGTCTGAGGCGTCGCGGCGATACGATTTTCCTTCAGGAGTCTGCAAGATTCGCTGTCAGCAACCACCTCTCTCGTTGCGAAGATGGAACGCGACGTCGCAAGGCCTTGAACGCGCGCCGCGATGTTAACGGTCTGTCCGAAGTAGTCCTGTCGATCGTTGAGCGAAACCGCCAGACAAGGTCCGGTGTGGATACCGATCTTGAGAAGCAAATCGCCATTTAGATCTTTCACCGCTTCTCGCATTTTGAACGCGGCAGCCATCGCCCGGTCTGGAGTTGGAAAGGTCGCCATCACTGCATCACCAATCGTCTTGACAACGGCTCCTTTTTGCTCCGCCACGATCTTGTTTAAAACACGAAAATGCGCGCGCACCAGATCGAAGGCAGCCAAATCGCCCACTCGCTCGTAAAGTTCCGTTGAGCCTTTGAGATCGGTAAACAGGAACGTGAGGCTCGTGATCTTGAGCCGCTGATCTACTGCGAGCGTATCGGTACGATAAATGTCGCGGAAGGTTTGATTGGTCAGAAGTCGCTTCGCAGTCAGGAACGCGCGCCGCCTGCCGAGGAGATCATGAAGTTTATCGCCAGCGATCCAAATGCCGGGCAGGGTCCGCGACGCGGAGCGATTCTCCAGAAAAATGCGCAAAGGACCGGGCCGCATCTCGAGCGTGCCAGTGGGAGCATGGTCTTTGGTCATGACAAAGGCGAGTGACTGCTGTTCGCGCGTCGGCTCACCCTTCACATCGATGAACTGCGACATGTGGGCGACCGGATCGAACACGATCAAAAATTCTTCGGGTGCCTGGAGCGAGAGCTCCACTTTTTCACCCGGCGGAAGTTCGACGGTTTGCAGCGTGATTTCCTTGATCAGGTTTGCCAACTTATCGTCATTCGGCAAATCAACGCCCGAGCTCCAAAACAACTGCCTGAAGTATTCGATCCACGGCAACGTCTGCGGATCGTGCGCCGCAATCTTCCGCACCCGCGGGCTGATGGTAAAAGTGACCTCCACCATCTCGTCGAGCGTCGGCTCGTAGGCGGCCGCGCAAAGAGCGCAGCTATAGTCGGCCTGATTTACGGTCTTCAGCGTCGTGCCCGAATTGAGGACGCCACCGCAACCGGGACAGAGAATGTTCCACGATAGGTCGAAGATACCGAGCTGGGCGGCGTGCAAAAATGCGGCAATCACATCCTCCTCGTTGAGCTTATGCTCGGCGGTAAAGGCGAGAGCATTAATGCGGCAAAGCGCACGGTCCGGGGCCTCGGTGATGAGCCTTTCGATAGCGGCGACTGCCTCTGGTTTGGCCGATTCCCGTAACGCGGCAAAGAGCGCTTCGGCTTCACGGAAAGGTTTCATCATAGTAGCTATGGTTTGGCCAGAAAATGTAAAGCCACTCGCGCAAAACTTCACCTCGGCGAGCGCCGTTCGCGCTCATGAGCCTCTAAACTGAGCCTGTCCCGATCAAAGCTTCCATTTCTTCGGCAATTTTTGCTTCAGCTTTTCGACTGACTCGAAGAGATCGCCAAATTTTCCGACGCGGGCTAGCGCTTGATCCGAGCGGAATTTCAAGAGATCGGCTTTTTTCTTTTTCAGGCAGTTTGCAACTTCGTTCCAGGCTACCGGAGTGGAAACGGTCGGCTCTTCCCTGGCGCGGAGTGAATAGACGCAGATGGTGGTCTTGTGTTCGTCGTTCTGGCTCCAATCGACGAACACTTTTCCTTTCCGCACGGACTTCGACATGTTCGACGTGACAAAATCGGAATGTTCGCCTTCGAGATACTGAGCCAGCGCGCGCGACAAATCTTTCGTCTGATCGTAGGTCACAGCCGTGTTGAGTGGCACGTAAACTTGCAGACCTTTTGAGCCACTGGTCTTCACGAACGATTTCAATTTCATTCTGCCCAACAGATCGCGCAGCCAAAGCCCGACCTGGCAGCATTGCACAATGTCGGCCGGCACGCCGGGATCGAGATCAAACACCATCATGGTGGGACGTTTGATGTTGTTCTTGCGTGAGAGCGACGTATGCAATTCGAGATCGGCGAGGTTGGCCGCCCAGACCAGGGTGGGCAAATCCTGCGCGAGGCAGTAGTTCATCATGCGATTGTTGCCTTCGCTCCACACTTTTGCAGTCTTCACCCACTTCGGCCGATGGGACGGGCAATTCTTTTCGTAGAAGAACTCGCCTTCCACGCCGTCGGGATAGCGCTTCATGGTAAGCGGCCGATCTTTGAGATGCGGCAGCAGCACGGGTGCGATGCGGATGTAGTAGTCGATCACTTGGCCTTTGGTGAATCCGACCTTCGGATAAAGCACCTTGTCCAGGTTCGACACCTGAATCTTGCGGTCTTCCACGACCAGTTCGGCTTTATTAGGCATGGCAACAAGAGATTCCTCGACTTCGCTCGGAATGACAAACAATCAGGCGAAAAAACGCTCGGGCGAGAGCATGGGCTGCGGTTTGCAGATTCGAGCGACACAATGCTCCCAGCTTTCGTGGCCGCTCAGGATTTCGATCTCTACGCGCAAAAAACAAATCGGCACCTTCACCTCTGCTCCGGGCAAATACGGCATGCGCACGGCATCTTTCTCGGTGGTAACGATCATCGCCAGATCGCGGCGAATACAACGATGGATGAACGTAGTTAGCTCCGCTTCGGTATAGTAGTGATGGTCGATGTAGCGCTTGGCCAGATCGACGTGCGCGCCAAGATGTTTTAAAGCGCCTTCGAAACTTTCGGGCACAGCGATGCCGCAAATCGAGCCGATGAATGCGTCGCGCAGGCTCTCGAGCGGCAACCGTTCGCCAGTGAAAACATTCTGAAGATATAGCGGCTTATGCGCGCACTCGATAATCTCGGCGGTGCGGTTGTAACGCCGGATCCGTCGGATGAGGGCGTCATTAGGCTCTCCCGTAGTCTTTGTGATAAAGACATAGCTGGCGCGCCGGAGATTTCGCGGCGCCTCGCGCAACGTGCCGCGCGGGAGGAGGAATTCATTGCCAAAGGGCGCCTGCCGGTCCACCAGCACAATGTCCAGGCGGTGTTTGAGATGGAGATATTGCAAACCGTCGTCGAGGAGAAGCGTATCGACTTTCCATTTGTCGATGGCAAGGAGACCACTCTTCACTCGATCTTTATCGACGAGCACGACCACGTCCTTCAAATTATGCGCCAACATGTAAGGCTCGTCGCCGGCCGTCCGTGAATCGAGCAGCAGCGACTTGCCGTCGGACACAATTCTTGGCGGTTCGACCATCCTTCTGCGCAGTCGGTCCAGCCAGCTTCGTTTGCGCGGAATGCTCTTGTAGCCGCGGCTCAGAATGGCAACACGCCGGCCACCCGCCTGCAAGGCGCGCGCGAACTTTTCCACAATTGGCGTCTTACCCGTGCCGCCCACCGTGAGGTTGCCGACGCTGATAACGAGACAACCGAGCGGTCGCTCGCGTAGAATTCGTTTCCTGTAACAGTAGAGACGAAGCTGAACGAGGCGTTCGTAAATGAACGACAAGGCGTGAAGAATTCCGCGCAGAACGGAAGCGCGAATCCCATGACGACGCTCGAGAACCACGTCGATGCCGAATTGTTCCAGATTTTCAAGCCGTCGGCCCATGTGAAGCGGGGATCAGTAATCGGTGATCGGTGATCGGATAATGCGGGCGCCGCGATTATCGGCGTGTGTGATGACCGCGTGCGCCGATGTCGATCCGGCAGCGCGTTTCATGGCAGCTGCTATTTTCGTCGGAGAACGAAGCGTCACGGCCGTAATTGTCGATCCGCTGCCGCTGAGAAAGGCGCCAAGCGCGCCCGCTTTTTCCGCAGCCGCAATCACGCGCGGGAGGAACGGAATCAGTTTTTTCCGGTATGGCTGATGCAGATGATCTGCGAAGGCCCCGCGCAAATCACTATAATTGTCAGATGCAAACGCCGCCGTAATTGCACACGCATTTGCACAGTTTTTCACGGCGGCCAGACGCCTGATTTGCGATGGCAAAATCTGCCTCGCCCGCGACGTGTTAATTTCCAAGTCCGGAATTAAAAGGACGAAATATAAGCGCTCCGAGACTGCGAAGCGCTGAAGCGTAAGGCATGCGTCCCGCTTGCCACCGAACGGACTTGCCGTGGCGAGCCTGCTCCGTCCAACCGAGACGGTCGCGCTACTCCGTACCACCGTGAATCCGCCGAAAGTCGCCGGCGCGGCGTTGTCCGGATGTCCTTCCAATTCAGCACACAGTTGAAAGATCGACAAACGACCAACGCGATTGCCAGTAAAGGCATTCAAAGCGTGCAAGATACCAAGGCGCACTGTGACGCTGCTCCCTAAACCGCGCGTACGAGGGATGTTGCCCGTGATAGATGCGGAAAATAAGAATGGCGCGCGCTGGGTATGACGAAAAAACATGTCCGCTGCCTCCCCTGCCACGGCCTGCGGCGGGGATTTTGCACCCCTTGTTACGACCACATCGTTATACATGCGCAGCGCGACCCCGAGGCAATCGAAGCCCGGTCCGAGATTGGAAGTGCTCGCCGGAACGCGAACGGTAACGTATTGCATGGGTCGACAGTCGCGTCGCGCACAGCGGCGCTCTACGATGGGAGAGTGTAACGAGGCGCTGTCTGGGCGGCAACCAATCCGTTGTGCAATGCCGATTCGCAAGTACGCGGTTAAGGTCAGCGCGACCGATGAGAACCGACTCGAACTGGATCGATGCAGCCTTACTCCGCGATTTCGAGGCAGAGGGAACCGATGCACACCGGCTCTGCACAATCGAAGGCGGTTGGATGGAACGCTTCGGACGCGATGTCCTTATCTCATTCAAAAACGTGCTGGCACGCGAACGTCTAACCCAGGAGCTACAATCTTGGGCAAGCAATGTCCGGTTTGAGGTTGGTCGCATTTTCGCCCGGTTCGTCCCTCGCAAAAATGAAGAGCGCGAAGCTCCTCGCCTCATATTTGGCGATCCAGCCGAGAATTTGCAGACGATCGCCACTGAGCGACATCTCAAGTTTGGCATCGACTTTGGGGCCGGCTACTCGGTCGGGTTCTTTGTTGATCAAAGAGAAAACCGCCGCCATCTCCGCCACATTGCGCCGAAGCGGCTACTGAACTGTTTTGCCTATACCTGCTCCTTTTCTGTCAGCGCCGCGTATGTAGGAGCTACCACTCTCAATATCGATCTCTCCAAGAAATCCCTGGCGCGAGGTCGGGAAAATTTTGCGCTAAACCGCCTGCCAAGTACCGATCATCGTTTCATCGCCGACGACGTGATGGCGGTGCTGCCGCGACTCGCGCGCCAGGGAAAGAAATTCGATGCAATCATTCTCGATCCACCAACTTTTTCGCGATCACGCGGAGGAAAGGCGTTTCAGTTTGAAAATGATTTTGAGAAATTGCTCTTTGATTGTCTCAATCTGGCGGAGCGCGACTGCCGCGTCCTGCTCTCGACCAATTGCTCGACCCTGCGAGAGCATGCGCTCGAGGTAATGGCCCGCCATGTCCTCAAGAGAGCGCGCCGAGCGGCCAGCTTTCATCGGCAGCCTCCGCTACCTGATTTTCCACCGGGAACGGGCGCAAGCTCGATTTGGCTCGTATTGCGTTGACAAGATCTATGCGCGCAAGAAACGATCAGAATCCGAATCATTAAGCGACATGGATCATTCATCTGCTGAAGTCTTGGCCGAGTTCCCGGAACGCGGATTGCATTGGGCGAAAGAACAGTTCGACAGCGTTCTGAGCGAGACGGAGAATTACGTGCGCGAAAAACCAGCAGAATCGCTGCTGTGCGCGTTTGTCGTCGGCTACATTCTGAATCGATTGCCGCTTGGCCGAATCCTGGGCGGGCTCTTTCGTCTCCTAATCGTCGCGTTAAGACCCGCGATCCTAATTTACGGCGCCACCAAGCTTTATCAGGCGGTGCAGGAAGAAGAATCTTAATTCGTCAAACCTTTACTTCCCTTCGGTCTGACGTTTTAGGGCTGCAGGTTCCTGTCCCTTCTCAAGTGTCTTCGAGGGTAAAGCCAATTTTCAGCGTCACTTGCCAATGGCTGATCTTGCCGTCCTCGATATATCCGCGGGTCTCCGCCACCTCGAACCACCGCATGTTGCGCACCGTTTTCCCGGCGCGCGCCAGCGCGTTCTTTATCGCTTCTTCGAAGCCGTTCGGCGAGGACCCAACCAGCTCAACTTTTTTATAAATATGCTCAGACATTTGGCCATTATCCTCCGGGGAAGCGCTCGAAAACAACTAAAAGCTCTGTCGATGGGGTGGGTCGGCGCGCTGGCGTCAACCCGGACGCGGCGCTGTGGAATCCTTACGAGCCACGAAATTAGGAAATTTGCTTTACAAGAGCACTCCTAATCCGGCAGCCTCGCGGTGTGAGGAAATTCCCCAGTGTTTGTTTGCTACTCTCGCTTGTTCTCTCTTGCGTCAAGGCTCAGGACCAGGAAAGCCAACTGGTCGATCGCCTGCTTAGGCCGGACATGACTCTGGGGAATAAGGCGCAGAACAAACAGTTTGTCGCCGATGGCGCATCCATAAACAAAAAGGCAACGGTTGGGACATTTTACGTCCAGAAAAAGTCAAATTCGAAGAGCTTCACCGGAACTCGCGACTTTTCCGCGCAACAATTCAATTCTCAATCTTTCCAAGGCACGCGCAGCGCATCGGGAATTCCACCGCAGCAAGCGATCGGAAATTCTCGTCCTGTTTATGCGACTCGCACGGCGCGCGGCGTCGGTGACGCCGCGCAATCTGACAAAAAGGTCGCAAGCCGCTCGTACGCTGAGAACCGGCCGTTCCTTGACCAAGGTAAAAGTCAAAAGTCACTTAACAGACAGAATGCGCCGCTCACGATCGAGCAGGTGCGCGAGTTGCTGAACAAAAACAAGTAGCGCACCGGCCCGGAGCGCTATTTTGTGCTTGATCATGGAGCCGGATGAAGCTCTCGCGTTTTTAAAACAAGGCGCCGCGCAGATCATCAGTGAGGACGAGCTGCGCGAGAAGCTCGCTGGCGGGCGTCCCCTCCGAGTAAAACTGGGGGTCGATCCAACCAGCCCCGATATTCATCTCGGGCACAGCATTGTTTTGCGAAAGCTGAGGCAGTTTCAAGATCTGGGTCATCAGGCGGTCCTGATCATCGGCGATTTCACTGGAATGATCGGTGATCCGAGTGGTCGCTCCGCCACGCGCCCGCAACTAACGCACAAGGAAATAATGGCGAATGCCGCAACTTATCGAGACCAGGCATTCAAGATTCTTGATCCGGCGCGCACCGAGACCGTTTGCAATGGCGACTGGTTTCGAGCGATGTCGTTTGAAGATGTCATTCGCCTGAACAGTCGAGTTACGCTGCAACAAATGCTGCAGCGCGAGGATTTCCGGGCCCGGATTGACAATCGACAATCGATTCGCTCACACGAAATTCAGTATCCGATCATGCAAGGCTGGGACTCGGTAATGGTGAAAGCGGATATCGAACTTGGTGGAACGGATCAGCTTTTTAATATTTTGATCGGCCGCGATTTCCAAAACGAGGAAGGTCTGCCGCAGCAGGTCGTTTTTCTCCTTCCGATTCTCGAGGGCTTGGATGGCTCAAAAAAAATGAGCAAAAGTCTCGACAATTTTGTCGCGATCAACGAGCCCGCGGGAGACATGTTCGGGAAGCTGATGAGCGTTTCCGACGAGTTGATGGCGCGCTATTACCCATTGCTCCTCGGTCGCCCATTGGCGAGCAATGTGCATCCGCTCGACGCTAAGAAGCAACTCGCCTTCGAAATCGTTCAGACCTACCACTCGACTGAGGTCGCCCAAAAGACGCTCGACGAATGGAATATGCGATTCAGCAAGCGCGAGCTGGAACATGCCAACCTCCCCATCTTCTCAGCCGGCGCGCCGCTGGAAAAACCTGAAGCCGTCACGCTCGTCTCAAACGTTTATCGGGAAGCGTTTAACCTCGAGAAATCCCGTAGCGAGGTTTCCCGCCTGATTAAACAAGGAAGCGTCGAACTCGATGGAGTAAAGATTCGCGACCCTAAGGGAAGAATCACACTGAAAGCCGGCCAGATTCTCCGCCTCGACAAGACGCACGCAGTGCGAATAGGCTAGACATCCGCGTACAGCAAAAGAGCCACGCGACCCTCGGCCTCGTGGCTCTTCGAATTTTTCTTTTATTCAGGCCGCAGCCGTTTGGAGCATCGGCATAACGCGCGCGTTCTCCAGATAGCTCGCGGCGATGCCTTCGAAGTGCGCCCGGATGCTGCGCAGTTCCGCCGTCACGAAGCCATCGACAAAGTGCAGGCGCCGGTCCAGCCAAGCAAACAGCTTGTTTTTGATCTCGTAGTGAACAGCCAGCGTGACCTCAGTCCAGTTTGGGCGGATCTCGGCGAAATCAACGATCCCCATGAGGTTGATGTTTCCACCCACCGATTCAAACGCATACTGATTAGGCGAGTCGCCTTCCACTGACAAGAGAACCGTGTGCGCCTCAAATCCAAGAGGGCCGCGAAAACTAAAATCGACAGTCTTAGACGACGTAACAGTAGCCCTCGTTACCATCAGGAACTGGCGTCGATACGATTGAATGCTGGCCAGACGGGCCCTGCATTCCTCCAACGGCTGACTCATGTGTAAGGTTTTCTGTAAGAGCATAGGAATATGGTTTTTGTTGCATTCCATTAAGCAATAGCGATGCCATCGCGTTTCCCCAAAGGGGCTGGTAACTTCCGTGCGAATTAGTGTCTTATTTCTTTACACCTTTGTATCTGATCAACACGCTAAACCTTCGAGGTCGAGTCAATCATAAGTCGCCATTCAGCAGGCAGTTCCATCAGAGTTTCACCTAATCCACCGAACAATGGAACCTTAAGGATCTTTCCCAAAATATCGGCATTGGTCAGGGCGGCTATATCGTCGGTGACCGGCACACCGTTTAGCGCGACACCGACGCAACGTAGTTTGTGCTCGTGAATGCTTCGCACTGTTAGCGCCGTGTGATTAAGACAACCGAGCCGGTTCTGCGCTACCACCAAAACTGGCAGTCGCATCTCAACAGCCAAATCGCTCACAAAATAGTCGGATCGAATGGGTACGAGCCAGCCCCCGACTCCTTCAACGAAGACGTGTTCAACTCGACTTTTAAGTGCGCGAAACGCAGCAAGAATCTGGTCGACGTCGATGTTTACCTTTTCGATCAGGCTGCCCACAATCGGCGCGGCCGGCGTCTTTAACCAGACGGGATTGACATCGTCGATTGTCAGCCCATCGCTGCCGGCTGCCAGCAAGAGCTCTGCATCTTGACGGTCTCCACAACAGATCGGCTTCATTCCAGCGCAGCTTGTTCCAGCGCCGCGCAACAACCGCAACAACTCGACCGCAGTGTGCGTCTTCCCCACGCCGGTATCTGTCCCGGTGATGAAAAGGCTCACGCGACTTGTTTCACACGCTCGGATGTGGTCGTTGAGCGACTCGCATTGATCGTTTGCATCATCGACCGGAAAATCTTCGCGCCATCTGCGCTACCCAGCCGCGCGTCTGAGGCGCGATCAGGGTGAGGCATCAAGCCGAACACGTTACCTTCGCGATTGCAGATGCCGGCGATGTTTTCAATCGAACCGTTGGGATTCGCTTCGGGAACAATCCGGCCGTCCCTGCCGGCATAGCGCAAGATGACCTGTTGATTGGCGTTAAGCTCACTTAACGTGTCCGGGTCCGCGAAGAAACAACCTTCGCCATGCGCAACTGGCATGCGGAGAAGCGACCCTTTCGGGCAGCCGTGTGTGAACGGCGAGTCATCCACCTCCACGCGCATTGTCACCATGTCACAAACGAATCGCAGCGACCGGTTCCGCACGAGTGCACCCGGTAAAAGGCCGGCTTCGCACAGTACTTGGAACCCATTGCACGTCCCGAGTACCAGCTTGCCCGCGCGGGCGTCGCTGACTACCGCTCGCATGATGGGCGAGAACCGAGCAATAGCGCCGCAACGAAGATAATCCCCATACGCGAATCCGCCCGGCAACACGATCGCGTCAAAATCATCAAGTGACGTTTCCTTGTGCCAGACGTATTCCGCGTCCAGCCCTTCGAGACTTTTAATCGCCGCAAGACAATCCTGGTCGCAATTTGAACCGGGAAATTGGATGACGGCGAATTTCATGGCGATCTAACGTGCGGCCGCGCGTTGCTCAGCGTGATAATCATTAACCACCAGGCAGGCGTGGATAACGCCTGGAATCCAGCCGAGCAAAGTCAAAAGGATGCTTAGCAAAAAACTGGCGATGCGTCCGGTCATCAGCACCGCGAGCGGCGGCAGAACTACACAGAAAAAATATCGCAACGCTTTCATTTACTGTCTCTTCCTCCTTGCCTTAGTCTTCGTCTTCCTGGCTTCCTGCTTTCCTGATTCGCCTTTCTGAAGCTCGTAATCTTCGATCACCGGATTCGACAACAAATCACGGCAGAGCCCGTGCAATCGCGATTCAAGATCTCCATTCTGCCCATCGACATCGATCTCCATGTATTTTCCGATCCTGACGCTTTGAACCTCCGGCATTCCCAGGTGACGCATCGCATCGCGCACCGCGTTACCCTGCGGATCGAGCACAGCCGCCTTCGGCATCACGATGATTTTCACTTTCATCGCCTCACCATATTTGCAGCTCACAGTCGAACAAGTGCAAATCGGAGATCTCTCTCTTTTCGCAGCGCTACGCCTCTCGAATAACGTCGCTGGGCTTTTTATCCTCGCGCAAGCCCAAGAACACGGGCGCACGCAATTTTCCATCACGGGTCCACTCGGCGAACTTGATTTCGCAGACGAACACCGGATTTACCCAATGGATTTTGCGCATCATGGAAGGCGTGATTCCCTGGACCCATTGCCCGTTTTGTTTCGATGGCAGATCGACAAAGGGACAATTGTCGCGCGTTTCTTTTTGGAATTTCTTGTCCAACATCGATAATGATTTCGCAGTGAAGCCGGTCCCCACTTTGCCGGCAAAAACAAGACGACTGTCTTCTTTCTTTTTTTTGTTCTCGTAATAGCCAACCAGGATCGCGCCGAAATGTTTGCGCGCGCCCTGCGGCGGCGTGTATCCGCCGAT
>Ga0207706_10000899_pt1 | contig 30543 bp, 29 predicted proteins | sample KBSC53metaG_FD_184318 | JGI IMG/M metagenome (GOLD analysis project Ga0207706, IMG submission 184318) | Corn rhizosphere microbial communities from Kellogg Biological Station, Michigan, USA - KBS C5-3 metaG (SPAdes) (version 2) | ecosystem: Host-associated > Plants > Roots > Rhizosphere > Soil ... | reverse complement strand
GCAGATTATTATCTGACGCCGTGGGATCTCGGCTATGGAATCATGGTCAAGTTCGATCATGATTTTATCGGACGCGAGGCATTGGAGAAGATGGCTAGCCAGCCACACCGGAAGAAGGTGACGCTGGCGCTCGACACACAGGACATTCTGCGCGTGATGAGCTCCATGCTGCAGACCGGCGACAAGGCGAAATTCCTCGAATTCCCGAGCGCTGTCTATGCGATGCACCCTTATGACGCGGTGCTGAAGGACGGGAAGACGATCGGCGTATCGACGTGGATCGGCTACACGGTCAACGCAGGTCGTTTCCTGACGCTCGCGATGATTGACGCTGAATATGCAACGCCGGGCACCGAGGTGAGCCTGCTCTGGGGCGAGCCTGACGGCGGCACCAGCAAGCCGACCGTTGAGCGTCATGTCCAGACCGAGATCAAGGCGACCGTTGCGCCGGTGCCTTATTCCGAGGTCGCGCGCGATTCCTATGCCGATAGCTGGCGCACTAGGGCGAACTGAACCGGGCGGGCGGTGCAGCTGGGCTCCGCCCCCGATGCCCTCGCATCGGGCGCGGGCAGGAGGAATTTCATGACCCAGGACATCATGGCTATCTTGCCGAATTGGAGGACATCCACGGCACACGCGTGTTCACCGCCAGCCGGCGCAGGCGGGCTATCACCTCAACCAGTTCGGGATGAGCCTCATGAAGGCTGAAAACCGCGCGTGGTTCAAGGCGGATGAGCGCGCCTATCTCGACGAGTGGCCGATGAGCGAAGACCAGAAGCAGGCGGTGTTGGACCGCGACTTAAATGGCGCGATCGATCTGGGCGGCAATATCTATTTTCTTGCCAAGCTCATCTCCACCGACGGCCTCAGCTTCGTGGAGGGGGTCAGCACGATGACCGGGATGACCGTGGCCGAATATCAAGCGATGATGCTTGCCCGCGGCCGCTCGCCCGAAGGTGCGCGGTCGATCAGGGAGAAAAGATAATGGTGCGCATTCCCGCGGGGATCGGCCGCCGCCATACCTCTTGCCCGCATCCGCTTCCGGCCACCGGGACGATCGGCAGCCGGTCGTCAAGCGCTCCTTCGACCGCCTCGATCGGACGCGCCACTGGATCGCCGCCGGACATAATTCTCCTCGTCCACAACGATCATGCCTCGGCATTCGAAGGAGCGTGCAAATGATCCAAACCACCCACGTCGGCAGCCTTCCGCGCGGCGACGCGCTAACTCCGCTGCTCATCGCCCGCGACAATGGCAGGCCCTATGACGAGGCCGAGTTCGACGCGACCGTGCAGGCCGCGATCGACGAAGCACTGGCGCAGCAGCGGGCGGCCGGCATATCGATCGTCAGTGACGGCGAACTCGGCAAGGTCGGTTATTCGACCTACATGATCGATCGGCTCGAAGGTTTCGGCGGGCATGTCGATCGCAAGCCGGCCGCCGACCTGGCGGAACATCCCGGCCTCGCCAAGAAGCTGTCGGCGATCATGGGCAGCCAGGAGTTCACCCGTGCCTCATGTATCGGCCCGGTGCGGCTCAAGAACCTCCAGCCCTTGCACGACGACATCCGCCGCTTTCGGACCGCGCTCGATCGTGCGGGCGATACCGGCCGCGCCTTCATGAACGCTGCGTCGCCCGGCCTCATCACAGCTTTCCAGGTCAACCGTTATTATCCGACCCACGAGGCTTATCTGGCCGACATCGTCGATGCGATGCGCGAGGAATATGAGACGATCGTCGCGGCGGGCTTCGACCTGCAGCTCGACTGCCCCGACCTCGCAATGTCGCGCCATACAGGCTATCAGGACCAGAGCGAGCAAGAGTTTCTCCGCACCGCAGCCGCCAATGTCGAGGCGCTCAACGCCGCCACCGCGAACATTCCGGCCGAGCGGATGCGCATGCACATCTGCTGGGGCAATTACGAAGGCCCCCACGACCACGACATCGCGCTTGAGCAGGTGATCGACATTGTCCTCGCCGCGCGCCCTGCGACGATCCTGTTCGAGGCCGCCAATCCGCGCCACGATCACGAGTGGGCCGTCTGGCGCGACGCCAAATTGCCCGACGACAAGATCCTTGCCCCCGGGTTGATCGACACCTGCTCCAACTATGTCGAGCATCCCGAACTGATCGCGCAACGGATCGAGCGCTTTACGTCGTTCGTCGGAAAGGACCGCGTGATCGCCAGCACCGACTGCGGCTTCGGCACCTTCGCCGGCTACGGCAAGATCGACCCGCAGGTGACGTGGAAGAAGCTGCGCGCGCTCCGGCAGGGCGCCGACATCGCGGACACGCGGGCATGACCCGCGACGAGGCCCGCGCGATCGAGTGGGACTGCGCCCGCCTGATCGCGCATTATGCCAACCTCAACGACGCCGCGCGCTGGTCAGATTTGGCCGCATTGTTCGCGCCCGACGGGCGAATGGCGCGCCCCTCCGCGCCCGACATGTGGATCGAGGGACGCGAAGCGATCCTCGCCGCTTTCCTCTCACGGCCGGCGCGAACAACGCGGCACGTCTGCTCGAACATCGTCGTCGATGTGATCAGCGACGACGAAGCAACCGCGGAATCGGCGATGCTGATGTTCACCGGCGCGGCCGCCCCGCTGGTCGGCTCCTTTCTGGACCGCTTCCGTTACACAAGCGAGGGCTGGCGCTTTGCCGAACGACACGGCATCCTGACCTTTTAGGCAGGCGATGACCGGCAGCACATCAACCACCACGACGGCGGTCAAATCGGCGACGCGCACGCTTGATGTGATTGAATATGTCGTCGCGCATCCCTCCGGTGTCGTGGCGCAAGATATCGCCGGATCGCTCGACATTCCGGTCAGCAGCCTATCCTATCTGCTCGCGACACTGACCGAGCGGGAATATCTCCTTCGGGACGGGCGCCGCTATCTGGCGGGACCGGGTCTTGAGCGGCTTCGTCTACCCCAGACCGAATTGACCTTGGCTGACCGTGCTCGTCCGCTTGTGCGGGCGTTGCGCACCAAGCTCAATGAGACCGCCACCTTTTTCGTCCGCGATGGCTGGCAGATCAAGGCGGTGGTCAACGAGATCGCCGAGCAACCGCTGCGATACTCGATCGAGCTCGGCGCCACGGCGCCGCTCTACTGTATTGCAGCCGGCAAGGCTATGCTCGCGGAGATGGATAGGGCGATGCTTGATCGCTATCTTGCCGAGGTCGAACTGCAGCCTTTCACGCCGAGGACGATCACCGAGCCTGCGAAGCTCGTCGCCGAACTCGCAACCATCCGCGCGAGCAAGGTTGGGCTCACGCGCGAGGAATATACCCCAGGAATCTGTGGCCTCGGCGTCGCGGTCGTGACCGACAGCAAGGTGGTGGGCTCGATCGGCGTTGCCATGCCGAGCGCGCGCTTTGAACCCAAAGTCGAGGCGCGTGCTCGCAGCCTTCTGCTCGATGTCGCGGCGAACCTTTCCCGCTGAAGATGGCGACCGCACCAAGGAGGACTGTACGCGGGGGGACGTAGACAGGATCGTTGGTTGCTGATTCCATGGGTTTTCCCGGTCGCAGAGTGTTCAGAGCGCCAAAATCGTCGAGCAATGCTCCATTGCCGTCAACGTCGCCTCTCCCTGTCCCGGTGTCGCGATTTGTTCAGGCTTCTTCGAGCGCCACCGCGTTGATGACGTGGGCTTGGGTATATTCGTGCAAGCCCGCTTCGCCGAGCTCGCCGCCGAGGCCCGATTGCTTGGCGCCGCGAAAGGGGATGTTGGCGTCGATGGCGAGGAATTGGTTGATCCACACGGTGCCACTGTCGATGCGGCGCGCCACATCCATCGCCCGGTCCAGGTCCTTGCCCCAAATCGTGCCACCCAGCCCATATTCCGAGTCATTGGCGCGCGCGATAACGTCGTCGATATCCGCATATTTGAGCACCGGCAGCACGGGGCCGAACTGCTCCTCGCGGACCAACGGCGCGTCCTCGTCCAGGTCGCGCACGATCGTGGGGGGGATGAAATAGCCGGGTCGGTCGAGTGGCTCGCCGCCGGCCAGCACGGTGCCGTGCGCTCGGGCATCGTCGAGTAATGCACGCACCTTCTCGAACTGCATCCGGTTCTGGATCGGGCCGATCGTCGTGCCCTGTTTGAAGCCGTCGTCCACCACCGCGTCGCGCGCGAGCTTGGCAAGCTCGTCGCAGAATTCGTCATACATCGGTTCGGGCACGTAAGCGCGCTTGATCGCGACGCAGATCTGCCCGGCATTGGTCATCGCGCCAGCATAGACCTTGCGCGCGACCTGGCGCGGGTCGACATCGTCGAGCACGATCGCCGCGTCGTTGCCGCCGAGTTCGAGTGTCACACGCTTCACCGATTCGGCGGCGGCGGCCATCACCTTGCGCCCGGTCGCGGTGGAGCCGGTGAAGGCGACCTTGGCGACGTCCGGGTGGGTGGTCAGCTTCGATCCCAGATTATTCTGGTCGCAGATGATGTTGACCACGCCCGCCGGCAGCACGTCGCGGCAGATCTCGCCGAACAGCAAGGTGGTCAGCGGCGTGGTCGGTGCTGGCTTGGCGACCATCACATTGCCGGTGACGAGCGCGGGCCCGAGCTTGTTCATCAGCAGGATGACGGGGAAGTTCCAGGGCGTGATCGCCGCGACCACGCCGAGCGGGGTGCGATGTTCGATCACCTTGTTCCCGCCTTCGTCCTTCAGCGTCTGGGGCTCGATCCGCATCGCCGCAAAGGCGCGCAACGTGAAGACGCTGCCCATGATCTCGTGCATCGCCTGGTCGAGAGGCTTGCCCTGCTCGCTGGTCAGAAGACTGGCAAACTCGCCCGCGCGCTGTTCCAGCGCATCAGCGAGCTTGTCGACCAGCGCCGTCCGCTCTTCGATCGACAAAGCGGACCAGGCGGGAAAAGCGCGCTTGGCCGCGGAGACTGCGCGTTCGAGCAACGCCTCATCGGCCTTGGGACAGCGCGCGAACGGCGCGTCCGTGGCGGGGTTGATGACGTCGAATTGCGTTACCCCCTCCACCAGCTCGCCCCCGATCAGCATGCGATAGTCCCGGTCCATAGCTCGCTCTCCTCGCTTTTCTCCCGCCCCGACGCTAGCCTTGCCCCTCGCTTTCAGCGAAGTGCGGGATTGGGGCGTTTGTGCGCCAAGGATACAGTTTTGGCAAGGCAAAAGACGATCGATGAAGCTTGGAACGGATCTCGACCATCTGCTCGGCTACCAGCTGCAGCGTTCGCACATGCTCGCCATCGACGATGCACGGCAATCGCTCCAGCCGTTCGGCGTGACGCCGGCGAAGCTGACGGCCCTGCTGCTGATTCGCGCCAATCCGGGCTGCGATCAGACCGCGCTTGGCCGTGCGCTCAGCATCAACCGGTCGAGCGCGATGAAGCTGGTCAATTTCCTGGCCGAGCGGGGCCTGGTCGAGCGGCGACCCGGGCGCGATCTGCGCACCAATGCACTCTACCTGCGGCCGGGGGCGGAGCAGCGCATCGACGAGATGGTGCAGGCCCTACGCGAATCGGACGCGCGGGTGGCCGAGCGATTGTCGAGTGCCGAACGGGCCCAGTTGACAGGTCTGCTACGCAAACTCGGTCCGGCACGGACGCGGCGTACCAAGCAAGCCGCCGGGTGGCCAGGGTCCACATAGTAGCTCCAGATCAGGTCTCGCAACCTCTCTGGAATCACAACAATCCCCGTCACTCAGCCCTTTCCCGGATGGGCTCTGAATCTTATCAGACCGAGCCCGTAATTCGAGCGAATGCGTAGATCAGCATGCCGCAGACTGTCACACACCATAGCTCGAATGGCGCACGCAATGCCGCCGGCGCATGACCAATCTCCATGAAATGAATGATAACCAGCCTGATCTTGAAAAAGGTGAGCGCCAGGATGGCGGTGGTGAGAGACACGGGCGCGAATTTCGCGAAATCATGGCCATGCCCCAACCACCAGGAAATGATGGTTATTCCCATCAGCAATAGCCAGATAGCCAGCGCTATGATTGAAGTCCTGCAGCTCACGGCGACCTCAAAAAGGACTGACTGGAATGAGGTAAAGAAGCGGAAACAACGCGATCCATAGAAGATCCACCATGTGCCAAATAGCTCCACCGGATTCGATATAGTTCACCAAACGACCGTCCCTCGGCAGTTTATTCAACCGGCACGCGAGAAATGTCAAAACCCCGATTCCGACCGAAACATGAAGAAGGTGTATTAAGGTAAGTGTATAATAATACATGAAAAACATGTTTTTCGTCATTGTGTTACCAACTGAAATTTCATGATAATATTCGTGTATTTTATTTGCATAAAATAGCACCCCGGTGCAAATTGCGCCAATCAAGCAGTAGGTTACGATTCGAAGTCGGCTCTTTCGCGCGTGGCCAACGCCAATAACAACGCTCATGGATCCTGTCAGCAAGAGCAAAGTATTAATTAGTCCGATATTTTGATCTAGCTGAGCCTGACCACTTCGAAACATTTCATAATTGTCCTTGTAATCCCATGCATATGACAAGAACAATAACGCAAAAAGTATCATGTCACCGAGGACAAATAGCCATACACCCGGCTCGCTGGTCGCTCCGCCGCTTTCTGCAGGGCGTGATCCCTCCGGCTCGGCGCACAAAAATTCCGATTCCCTACCGTAATGTTTGTGCATGGCATTCGTCTGAAAAGAATGACGGCCCACCGGCCTTTTGCGGCAACGCTCCCGATGTGCGTGGACCATCGCCACGCACATCAGGAGCAGTGCGGAGCGCCCCCTGCAGAGGATAGATTGTCTTGCTTGTCATCGATCTCCTCGGTCGATGCGGCTGCAGCGATTTTCAAAAAACATATTGAACGGCCATGGACAGCGCTTGGATATTCCCTCCGAACGAGTATGGTGTACGATTGCTGGTGAATGTCAGCGTGTCCGGGGCCGACAGCGCCGGCAGCGACAGGCCGCCGAGATTGGCGCTTTCCCCTGTGTCGAAATGGCGTTTCTCATACTGAACCCATTGGAAGCTGCCCGTCAGGATCAGTCCGGACTGCGCAGGATCCTTGCGCATGTCATACCTCAGACCCCCCGCAAAGATGTGACGGTTCGAGTCATAGGTGAGTATGTCGACGCGATCCTTGGGATAAGCCGTCTGATGATAGGTATAGCCGCCCATCAGTCGGATCTTGCTGGAGAGATCATACTGGATACCTGCACGCGCGGTCGATGTATCTCGGGCCTTGTAGTCGACCTTCAGCTTATTGATGAACCCCAGAAGCGGGGATTGGAACTTGATCACCGCGGGCGAGCCAAGGCCGATTGCATCCGACCAGAAGGTGCGCTGATAATCGGCTGAGACCGTCAGCCTGGGCGTAAGCTTGGCGGCAACGCCGGCCTGGATGTGCCCGGGCATGTCGAGGCGAAGGCTAAAGGGGGTGGTTTGCGCCAAACCGCCAACGACCAAATGGGCTGTGCCGTGGAAGGTATTCTTCGTCCGTGTGCGCGCAACTAGCCCGAAGGTGACGGTATCGCTGATCTTGTATTGGAGGCCGAACACGCCGGCGACGGAATCGAATGCCGCTTCCAGGTTGTCCGGTGGTAGGCCGATGTGGAAATCGTGCTTGGTGTTTAGCGTAATTGACCCGATGATGGGACTTGTCGGCGTAGTCGGGATGATGGTTCCTGCCCCACCAAGCGCCGGCGGCAGTGCCGCCCCGAAGCTGTCCGGGATCAAAGTCTGGGTACGAAGGTGTCGGAACGCTGTGATGCTCGCGGAAGCCCCGACAGTGAGGCGATCGGTAAGCCGGATGCCGATCGTCGGCGAGATGTCGAGAATGAACAGCGCCTGGTCAGACATGTTGTAGCGGTGCATGCCGCTGTCATTGGTCCAATCGGCCGTGATGGCGAACGGCGCTCCCACGCCAAGACCCACCGTGATATTGTGAGCGACGGGCACGTACACTGCCAGCGTGGGCGCGACGGCGTATTTGCCCTTGGTGTTGGTCCGCGGGATGTCATGGTTGCCGGCGGTATCCTTGAGGTCAAGATTGGTCGTATCAATAGCCCGCAAGTTGATTCCGAGGATCGGACGGCGAAAATCGGCAATTGCTGAAGGATTCCCATAATAGCTTCCGAGACTAGGTTCCAAGGCCGTACACGCACCTCCTACGGCGGTACAGTTTTCGTCCACCCCCAACGTCTGAATATGCTGCGCCATTGCTGGCATTGCACAAAAAGCTGCCGCAGGGCCGGCTAATGCAATGATCATATGCCTTTTCATCATATTCCCCCCTCCTGGTATTAATCAACAGAACCTGTCAAAGAAGACTCTGTCACTTTCTATTCGGTTTTCAGCGACGAGCCTGCCAAGAACAGCATCAATCATCTGCGGTGGCCCCGCCATGTAGACGTCGGAGCCAGTCAGGCTCGGTAGGTCAGCGATAACCGCACTCCCGACGAGCCCGGCGCGGACGGAGGCCGGCGCGCTTTCGCGAACGATCAGGTGGGTCGTAACGCGATCTCCCTTCGCTGCAAGAGCGGCCATCTCCTCGACAAAGCACATATCGCGCGGCGAATTCACCCCAAAATAGAGATGTATTTCGCGCCTCGCTTGAGCAGCAGCGGCCTGAGCAATCGACCATATAGGTGCAAGCCCCGACCCTCCCGCGATGCCGACGACCGGACGGTCGCCTTCCGCCCTATAATAGGCTGCGCCATAGGGGCCTTCGACATTGAGGCGATCACCGACACGCAGATCCCTGACGAGGGGGCCGGACACGGCTCCGTCCGGCTTGGCCTTGACGATCAGCTCCAGCGATTGCCCGCTGGAGTAGTTCGCCATTGAATAGGCGCGCCGTCCTAGCCGCGGTATTTCGACGATGACGAATTGGCCTGGCAGGAACCGGACAAGCTCATCGGGAACGAGCGTTATGTGCGTCATGTCGTGCGTAAGGACTCTCTTCGCCGCAATCGTCGCTTGGGTGGAAACCGGCCGCGGAACCTGCACAGGCTCGCGCACGCGCACGTCTATCCGCACGTTCGAGAGCGGACGCGACTGGCACAGCAATATCGTGTTGCCGCGCCGACGATCCCGGTCAGAAAGGCCGGTGGCCCCCGCCCACAACGACGCCACCTCGCCTTCCACAAGGTTGCAACGGCAGGAGCCGCAGGCTCCCGACGCACATTCATAAGGAAGGTTGAGGCCGCTCTGCAGCGCCGCCATCAGCAGTGTCTGGCGCCGATCGCAGGCAAACACCTGGCCTGTCGACGCGACGGTGGCCAGGACCGCCGCGTCGTGCGAACTACTGTCCATTGAGTCTATGCAACGCTCTTTAGGCGTCGCCTCCTAAGCCAGCTTCGTTGATGAATGTCGCCCACTCGCCGAGGACCTGTGAATGCATTTTATCGCTTACCTGACCCGTGGAATAGCGCGTCAGGAGAGCCACGCCGGCTTCGATGACCCTGTCGACGCTCGAAGCACATTCTGCGAGGAGTTGACGCATTTCGGATCTGCCGGTGGGCGACTGCTCAGCGACAAATCTCGCAACAGCAGCAGTCCAGCGATTCCCACGCAGGGTATCGACGTAGAGGTTTTCAGCGATCAGGGCATCGACCTCTGCATCGTGAGCCCGCGCTTGGCGGGCAAATTGCTGGAGAAAGAGGTTGTCCAGGACCGGCCGGACACAGAGCTCATAACCTACGAAGGCTCTGTCGAAGTCGTAAACGATCAGCAGTTCCTCGATGATACGCCGGATCGGCTGCCAACCGGCGTCGTTTTCCCAGACCGCTCGTTCGCCCTTGCCAAACCCGAGCGATGGATGTGCATTGGCGAGTTGCTTGGTGCGATAGGCGATCCGCTGTACACGGCGAAGTGTGTCGGCGGTCTGAAAAGTAGCGCAGTTCCCGACGTAAGCCGACGGCGCCATCTGCTGTATGTAGGCCGACAACATCTGCTGTCCATGCGCCAGGTATCGGCCGGGAGTCAGCACTACGCGAAAAAATTCGACGGCGTCGGAAGAAAGTCCGGAATCTGATTTCTTGACGCTGGTAAAATTCTTCAGCAGTTCGTCGACATATGTTTCCTGCTCATCCTGGTTATGACAATATTTGCGATATGTAAGCTCATCGGGGTCGCGGAAGTCATCCCACTTGGTCACTCCGAACAGCCGGGGATCCCGATGCTCCTTCAACCAGACGTTGCCAGGCGCTGTAGCCGTCATTTCTAGCGGCTCGCTGTCGCCGTTCCGATAGGTGTGATTCATACCGTGCGTGACGACTTCGTACTCGCTCGGCTTGCGGCCGAGATTTCCGAGGCTCGACCAGGTCTTGGCGCGATTTCGCCCGATACGCGTGACGGCTCCGCTCATCTTTTGCCCCCTCCACTATTGCTGCGTTCCAGCAGACTTAGCTGTTGTGATACCAAACGATCTCGTGGTCGCTGGTCCGAATGCGGCCCGCGAAACTGGGCATCTCAATTTCGATCCGCGGAAGCGCGAACTCCCGACCCAGATTCCGCTCCATAGACTTGCGGGTCAGGCGACATTCGCCCAGCGTGTTGATGCGAACGTAATCGCCACGATCTATGACGAAAACCTTCTTTTCGGGATTGTCCTCGGCAATTGCATCGAGGGCGGCATCCGCAATTTCACCTGTGCGAAGAATTGGTCCACAACCCTCGTCGCCTATTTCTTCGACCTCCAGGATTCTATTTTCTACCGGATTCATCTCGCTCTCTCCTATTCTTCAATCGGGTGCACGCCGACGCGGACCACTCCCCCCTCCGCTTCCACGGGATAGCGCTTGAGCTGGCAATTCGCCGGGTTCACGCCCGATCCCGTTTCCGCAGCGAATTGCCACAGATGGGCTCTGCAGGTGAGGACGCCCTTTTCGAATTTCCCTTCGACGAGCGGGACGTCCTGATGTGGGCAGCTTGCCTGGTATGCGAAATAACAGCCGCTATGCTTCAGGACCAGGACCTCAGTTCCACCGACTTCAAACACGTCCATCTCGCCGTCCCACAGGTCGTCCTCGCCACAAACCTCCTGCAGGACAGAACCGATCTTGGTCATCTAACATCACTCCTTGCCATTTCAGCGATCCAGTCACGCCACGATCAGTCGTCTGCCCAAGTCAGCTTGCGTAGCGGACGATTACGAAATCCAGTGGATCCAGCGCCTTTTCGGCCACGACTTCCCCGAACTTGCAGTCAAGCGGGACGGTCTCCCCGGCCACCACGACCTCGAATGGACGATGGTCCTTCGGCGCAATACGACGACTGACGGAATGGACGGCGACGGCTTGCGCCACCTGGGCCATGTCATCGTCGGTATCGACCGCCACGAGGTGAGGAACAAAGTCCCCCTGGAATACGCCATAAATCGGAAATGATGCCATTTTCGCTTTCCTTACTCTGCCGCTTTAGCGTAATCGCGATAGTCTTGGGCCCAGCGGTAATTATAGGCGTCGTCTCCCATCACGTCGGGCGTCAGCGACATGTAGGACAGACAGCCTTCCACGCTGGGCGGCTGGATCATCCCGGTCAAGAACCGATCGATGATGTTCAGGTGGCCTGCATATCTCTCTGGCTCGATGTCGAAGCACCATTTCGAGATCTCGCTGTCGAAGTTATAGACGCGCCCCTTATATTCCGACTTCCACTGTTTCAGATTGAAGGGGTTCCAACCCGAGCCGAGCGGTAATTGAGTGAGGTTACACAACGCCGGCAGCGTCAGGGGCAGCGTCTTGTCAATCGCGCCTGAATTGACGTTGTCGATGATCTGATCCCAGAGGGTGCCCCAGCTTTCCTCCCACGATGGATACTTCTCATTGAGCCAGGCGCGCTCCGCCCGCGAAACACCGGCATTAGGCTTCCAAAACAGCGTCGGACGCCAGAACCATGTCCCCAGGTGCATCGCATGATGGCCATGATCGAGACATTCGAGGAACTGATCCCAGTACCATGGATGCTTCAGACCAAGATCGCGGGTCACGCGCTCGTGCTGGGTGATGACCCATTCCAGCATGAATTCCTTGAAGCTGCGCTTGCGATGTTCAAGCGGCGTGTAATAATCCATCGACGTGCCAGTAAGCGTCTGAAACAGACGGAAGGACCGCCACAACGAGACATCGAATATGCGCTGGGCCCGCTCCGGATCATGTTTCATCATGATTTCGAGGGTGGGAAAGCCGGCTTGGGCGTGGCGCGCCTCATCTGTCTGGATCGAGGATAGGAGATTTGAGAAGTCGATGTCGCCTGCCGCCATCGCGTCGGCCGCAAGGGCAATGAACTGCACGTTGGTGAAGCCGTGTTCGACCACCAGACTGGTGGCAATAGCGGCCTCGACGACATTGCAGCTTAGCATCCAGTCATCGAAGAAATTGCGAACCGCCAGGATGCCCCATTCGTTCGTGTGAAAGCCCTTGTTGCACCAATCGAAGCGCGGATCGCTCTTCAACAGGTCATGGCTGAAGGCGAGATCGAGCTGCGCATGGCGGGTTTCGTCGAGCATTCCATAGACGCCCATGTTGCGCCATGCGGGTGCGGGCGCGAAACGACAGAAGCGCGACTGCATCGTGATCGCCATTTGCTCGACAAAGCAGGTGGCTCCCATGTGCAAGTGACTTGCCGCGGTATGCGCCGGGTCAAGCCGGTCATAGAGGTTGGCGCGCTTGAGCGCTTCGCGGACCGCGTGCGCACCGGACTCCTTGTCGCGTTGAACGGAGACGTAGTCGCGGTAGGTGCAACGATAGGGCTCGTCCCATGCCGCCCAGGCTTCCTTGGGGACGGGGCCAATCCCGCTCCATTGTTCGGGAAAGGCCTCTTTCTCGTCGACGTAGGACAGCGTCCAGTCGACGTCACGAGCAATATCATACCAATCATCGCGCTGTAATATCGTCATCTCATTTCTCCTCTCCCGCCTGAGCGGGCCGCTCGACATTTGCGACATCGCGGGAGGCTGTTCCCAATACCGGCAAGCGCCCCCGTCTGTTGAACGGTGTGGCACCTCCGCACGGCGATGAGGTCGCCAGGCGGGGGCAGGCAGATCAATGTCGCGCCGATCTCCATGCGCCCGGCCGGCGCAGCTTCAAACCTCATGCGCGACACGCTGAACGAAGTGGCGACAAACCCTTCAAGTGTGGTCGCCCGTCCCCCGGGTCCGTCATAAGGTCGAAGACCTCCCTCGCCGCAGCCGCGCTCAAACGAAGCATCGCTGCGAAGGGTGATAAGAAGGCCATTTCCGGATTTTTCTGGCCCTCCCAACATGGAGCTTTCCCTTGTTCCATTCTTTTAAATCAACGATTGAAACCGACTGCATCCTTCGCCGCGCCGAGGCAAAACGACTAGGCATTGATGACCTGGACCTGGGTGAACTCGTTGAGCCCCTCCTGCGCGAACTCCACGCCAATCCCGGAGTTTTTTGCGCCCGCGAACGGGATGTGCGGCGCGAAGTCGAGATGCTTGTTGATCCACACCGTCCCCGCCTCGATGCGACCAGCGACATCATGGGCCCGCTGGACATCAGAGGACCAAACCGACGCGCCGAGGCCATATTTGCTGGCATTGGCCCGGTCGATGACCGTTTCGATGTCCGAATATTTGATCACCGGCAGTACGGGACCAAATTGTTCCTCGTCCACGAGCATGGATCCATCTTCGATGTCCCGAACGATCGTTGGTTGAATGAAATAGCCCGGACGATCGATCACTTTACCGCCGGCGACGACGTTGCCGTTCCGGTGTGCGTCGTGCAGGAAGGTCTTCACCTTCTCGAACTGTTGCTTGTTCTGAAGCGGCCCGATCGTGGTGCCCTGCTTGGACCCGTCGTCCACAATCGCATTGTTGGCGAGTTCTACCAGCGCCTGGCACATCTGGTCATAGATCGATTCATGAACGTACAGCCGCTTGATCGCAATGCAGACCTGGCCGTTGTTCAGGAAGGCGCCGCCGAAAATATTGGGCGCGATCGCCTTCGGATCAGCGTCGTCCAGTACGATGGCGGCATCATTGCCGCCCAGTTCCAGCGTCAAGCGCTTCAGCGTCGAGGCCGCGCTCGTCATTACCTTCCTGCCAGTTTCCGTTGAGCCGGTGAAAGAAATCTTCTGAACGTCCAAGTGATCGGTAAGCGCATCTCCCAGATCATTGGCGTCAGTGATCACGTTGAAGACGCCGGGAGGGAGGATGCCCGCGATGAGTTCGGCCAGCCTGAGCGTCACCAGAGGCGTCGTAGGCGCCGGTTTGAGGACGACTGTGTTGCCCGCCAGAAGAGCCGGTGGGAACTTGAAGGACGTGACCAGTAAGGGGAAGTTCCAGGGAACGATGACGCCGACTACGCCCAGCGGGCGACGGCGGATCTCAACCCGTCGCGAATCATCCTCCAACTGTCGGGGCGACAGGTCGAGCGAAGCCAGATGACGGGTGAAGCCGATCATGGCCGAAATTTCGAACGACGCCTCAGCCAGAGGCTTGCCCTGCTCGCTGGTCAGCAATCGGGCCAGCTCGTCGGCGTTCGCCTCGACCGCATCCGCAATCTTGAGGATAGCTTCACGGCGTTGCGTGATCGGGGTTGCCGACCAGGCCGGGAATGCTGCCTTCGCCGCAGCAACGGCCTGGTCGAGCTGCCGCCTCGAGCCGCGCGGACACGAAGCGATCACCTTCCCTGTCGCAGGATTGATCACAGGCATCTCGAAGTCACCCGGTACCATCTCGCCATTGATCAGCAGCTTGAACATGCATCCCTTCCCCGCGAACATACGCCGTCGAGCGCCGTCGAGTTTGTTGCCACCGAAAATCGTCACGACATCAGCGCGGCCAATGGCGCCGATCCGAGCGGCATCCGGTGGACAAAGATGGCAGACCTTCGCACTCTGCCTGCCTTGCTCTGCCGAAAGCGACAATCTCAGCTTGAGTAGCAATATCTATTCCTGCGATCGCTCCGCGGGGTAGTCGGCGATATTGAGAGGTCGATTAGCAGGAGTGAAGACCCTTCACGGACTCGTGCTCCGGCACCTGCTGCGTTGCCGAGCTTTCGCGTGCGCGACCAGCAACGGGCCGTCCCCAGATTTGCTCATCGCGTTCCCGGTTTCGCGCACTCCCTCCCCCTTGTCCGTGAGGAGTATCGTCCCGGTAATTGCATGACTCACTGAGTTCGCAACGGACGGCTTATTATGTTTTCCGTTCTCCAGACGTCTTGGTGAAATATAGCGGGAGGGATTTATGAATCTAAATACCAGTTATCTAAGAATGTGCGCCGCAGCAGGCCCTATTCTGACGATAGTGTGGCTTTGCGGATTCCTGATGACTGGTTTTATACCAGCTCTGGATCCAGCTTGGAGTGCGCAGCAGGTCTCACAATTCTACATCGACAACCTGATGTCCATTCGCGCCGGCATTGTGATCATGATGATCGCTTTGGCCTTCTATTCACCTTTCTACAGCGCCATAGCGATCCAGCTATGCCGTATGAAAAATCCCAGCCCGGTGATGATCTTCTGGTTCACCTTGGCGTCGGCCGCGTTTCTGTGCTATCTTTTCTATTGTTATGAGATCTGGGCCGCTGCCACGTACCGCCCTGAAAACACGACTGCCGTACAGATGTACAATGATCTTACGTGGATCTCCTACCTCTGGCCCGTGACGTTCGCACCGGCGACCTATTTTCCTATAGCGTTTTCAATCCTCGCCGACCGCCGCAATACCGAGATCTTTCCGCGTTGGTACGCCTTCTACAACTTGTGGTCCGCGCTACTTGCTCTCAGCGGAACCTTCGTAATTTTCTTCAAGGGCGGCCCGTTCGCAGTGAACGGTCTCTTCGCCTACTGGGTGAACCTGACGGTCTTTTTCATCTGGTATCCCATCACCTCCGTTGTGCTGATCAAGTCGGTTAATCGGGCGACTGCTCGAACTGACGATAGTCGAGTTGCCATGTCGTCCGCCAGCGCAGTGCTCGGCGCAGGCAATCCACAGTAGCGACGCCAGATCAGCGCCCTGGTTTCGGTCCGGGCCGGAACCAGGGCGGCTGACAAGGGCGCTCGAGCAGCAGTTGCTCGCCGGGCGCCGAGTTTTAGAACGAGCGCATAACCCGACGTGTCGCTGCACCTTTCGGCACGTTGAGGGCGGAATGCGGAACCCAAACCAGGAACAGCGCGCCAGGAACCGATCGTTCAGAAACGGTCTGCCGGCGGCGCACCAGTCGGTGACCCTCGGGGCATCGCCGGAAAGATGGAGACAGGAACCCGTGACGACCGCGAACGCTTCAGACAACGCGAAGACACACTACGCCATAGCCTATGAATCGTTCGACATCCAAGCCGCAGCAAGATCTTTTGTGGGCGACTTCAAAACCGGCATCAACGTTTGTGCGGAATGTTGCGACCGCTGGGCGGCTGACCCCGACCGGATTGCGTTGCACTGGGAAGATGCTTCGGGCAGCCGTCTCGACATGACATTCGCGCAATTGCGAGATGCCTCCGCCCGGTTCGCCAACCTGCTGACAGCGCAGGGCATTGTGGCGGGCGATTGCGTGTCGGTGATGTTGCCGCGTGTTCCGGAGCTCCTGATCGCTGCCCTGGGCATCTGGCGCGCAGGCGCCGTTTACCAGCCCATGTTCACCGCCTTCGGTTCCAAAGCGATTGAACATCGTCTTGCCGCCAGCCGGGCAAAACTGGTCGTAACGGATTCGGCCAACCGCGGGAAATTCGACGACATCGAGGATGTCCCGCCCATCGCGGTCACCAATGGCCGATCCCGGAACGAGGACATCGATCTGGCCAGCGACCTTTCTCAATACGACACTACTTACGCACCCGTGGAATGCAATGGTGACGATTCTTTTCTGTTGATGTCGACTTCTGGGACAACCGGTCTTCCAAAGGGTCTTTCCGTCCCGATACGAGCGCTGATTTCCTTCAGGGCCTACATGACCTTCGCCATCGATTTGCGTCCGGATGATGTCTACTGGAATATGGCGGACCCGGGCTGGGCCTACGGCCTCTATTATGCAGTAGTTGGGCCCCTGTTGCTCGGCAATGCCACGATCTTTTACGATGGTACTTTTGCTCCCGACGCGACTTACCGCGTTATTCTTGACCGTGGCGTCACCAACCTCGCCGCTGCTCCCACAGCATATCGTCTGCTGATCGCGGCCGGCGAAGGGATGGCGGCCAGGGTGAAGGGGAAGTTGCGGGCGGCCTCCTCCGCGGGCGAACCCTTGAACCCGGAGGTCATACGCTGGTTCAGGCAACATCTCGACGTGTCGGTCGCGGACCATTACGGCCAGACCGAGATGGGCATGTGCGTGAACAATCACCACGGACTGGACCACGAATTCCGGGTCGGCTCCACAGGCTTCGCAATGCCAGGCTTTCGCATGGTCGTTCTGGATGAGGATGATCAGGAACTCGGACCAAATGCCCCGGGCATGCTTGCCGTGGATGTCGCCAACTCTCCCACATTCTGGTTCACTGGATACTCCAGGGAAGAGACGCCAACGATCCGAGGCGGCTATTACCGAACGGGCGACACCGTGGAGTTGGAGCCGAGCGGCCACATCTCCTTCGTCGGACGGGGCGATGATGTCATTACCTCGTCAGGCTATCGCATTGGCCCCTTCGACGTCGAGAGCGCCCTTATGGAGCATCCGGCGGTAATCGAGGTCGCCGTGATCGGTAAACCCGACCCGGAGCGCACTGAAATCGTCAAGGCCTTTATAGTATTGGCGAGCGGGTGCGAGCAATCGAAGGCGCTGGAGGAAGAGCTGCGCCAGCACGTGCGCAGCCGCTTATCGGCGCACGCTTACCCACGTGAGTTCGCGTTTGTGGATAATCTGCCGAAGACTCCCAGCGGCAAAATTCAGCGCTTCATATTGCGCAACGCGGAGAAGGCGCGCGGCGGAGATCCTGACTGAGCATGAAACCGATCGACGCCCAGACGTCCGCCCCCGCCCCCAGCGACATGCAACTGGACACTTCGAAGAATCGATGGATTTCGGCCTGACGAGCACATCAGGCTGCGAAGTGGCGTGGTTTCGAGGCCGTCCGGGGTGCTGCGTTGTAACTTGTCCACGGGAAGGCGCTTGATCGGGCCGTTCCCGCGTCAAGCGGGCGCGGGCTGCACCTGCTGGACCTCGACGACCCTGCGGGGTGCGGTCAGGCACGCTGTAATAGTTGCCGCCGATCGCGACGAAGCCGTCGTGGCTCACGCGCCGTTCGAGCTTGAGCACCGCGTCGAACCGGTGCGCCGGTAGCGTCTGCAGTTCGGGCTGTCCGGCGGCGAAGGCCTCGGCGACAATGCGCTGGGTATTCCAATGATACATCGATGCCGGCATAATGCTTCACGGTCATCTCTCTCGATGCTTGGAGCAGGCTCATCCTGACTCCGCGGCACCATCATTGTGAGGGATGACCACCAGCCTCTCAAACATCGCTGGCGAGGAGCAGCCCGTTACCCCATCTAGAGAAGAGGTCTCGCGGCTGACTGTAGGGCGTTGGGAACACGCCGTCAGCACCGCCAGGCATACAACGAGGCCCGCCGACGACGGGCGCGGGAATGAAAACTTGTCAAGCCCCAGGGCCGCCTATATCTCAAGGCTAAATCGGGCGACCATAAAGGGGTGAGGGTGGTTAGTCTCTTTAGTTATGGTCCGAGTTGGGGCCTGCCTTGTATCAGCCCTTTCGTAACCAAAGTGGCCTATTACATGGACTTGGCGGGAATTCCCTACCGCCTTGTCCGCACCAATCCCTTTACCCTGATTGCCGACACGCCGCATGGCAAGCTGCCTATGATCGAGGACGTCGACGGCGCAATCGTGTCGGACTCGACAACCATCATTCATCATCTTGAAGCGACGCGCGGTCAGCCACTCGATGGCGGTGCGGACGATCGTGAGCAGGCGCAAATGGTGGCGTTCAATCGCTTGCTGGACGAGCATTTTTATTGGACGGCGGTGATCCAACCGCGCTGGCGCGAGCAGTTGGACTGGGAAACCTATGTGTCCGTTTTTCAGGGAAACCAGACGGCCGGAAGAGAGCTTCGTCAGAAACTGGCGACTTTCCGCCGGCGGATTCTTGCGGAGTTTGAGGGGCAAGGCGCGGGCCGGTGCAGCGTCGAAGAGGTCTACGCCAGGGCGAGGCGGGATGTGGACGCGCTCGCGGGCCAGCTTGGCGCCCGCAGATATTTTATGGGCGACAAGCTGCGATCGATTGATGCGACCGTTTTGGCATTCCTTAAGCACACGCTTGAGGTCCCTTTCGAATATGACACGAAGAGATACATAGCCACAAAGCCAGAACTTGTTGACTACGTCACTCGGTTAAGCGATCAAATCGGGACTACATCGAATATAGGTGAAATTTGCGAGATGATCTCGTGATTCTGATACGAAATCATCCTTAATGAAGTCGATAGATCTGTTTGTAGTCCTATGACGTGGCAGAACTTCGGCGCCGTTGCTAGATTGGACCGTGCAGGCGGATGAAATTGGACTGGGAAATCTTCAGGTTTGTTCTCGCCTTGGAACGGGAGGGTGGACTTGCGGGAGCATCCAGGTCACTCGGTATCAGCTATTCGACTGCTCATCGCCACCTTGAAACGATCGAGAAGGATATCGGTGCGCCGGTCTTCAAACGAATGCGTACCGGATATGAGTTGACGAGTCTGGGCGTGCTATTGGCACGAGCTGGGCGAGGGATGGAAGCGGAAGTTCTCGGAGTAGAGAGGCAACTGGCCGGTAACGATCAGCAACTGACCGGGACCATTCGTGTCAGTACGTCGGAACTGCTCGGATTGTGCGTCATTCCCGGCCTCATTTGCGAGTTCCAAAACTCTCATCCGGGTATATTCATCGAACTCTCTGTTGCCGACCGTCTGACCGACCTCCACCGGCGAGAAGCAGACGTCGTGATACGCGGCTCATCTAATCCCCCTGGAGAGTTAATCGGAAGACGGATCGGGCCGATTCCCTACGCGGCTTACGCGCATCAACGGCTGTTCCTGAACCACGGATGGAACCTGGAGGACTATGAGTGGCTGATCCTAGACGCAAAGGACAACACATTTTTCACCCGCTGGACCAACGAACTGGTGCCAGATGTCAAACCGAAACTCACGGTCGATTCCGGTGCATGTCTGTGCAAGCTGCTTGCATGCGGCCACGTTGCGGCCATCCTTCCTTGCTTTGTGGGTGATGAATCTCCGGAGTTGGTTCGCATCACGTTGCCACAAGTCGATCCAGCTCTGGATTTGTGGATACTCAGTCATGCAGATCTGCGGCGGAATGCCCGAGTCATGGCATTCCGTCGTTTCATGCAAAAACGCCTGGGCTCGTCTGCAATATGTGCGCCGCCAGGATTTCTCCCGCAGTGAGGATCAGGTGCCGGCGTAGGGCGCCGGTCCCGAGTGTGCAGCCGGCCCCGTGCTTTTTGGTGAGAGCAGGAGTTGGACGCCTCGAGAAACTTCTGGCGAATGACGGCCTGAGCTGATTCATTGGCTCTGCGATCGTTGGGATTGATCCACAGTCGCTCGGCTCCGGTTGCCTGCGCTCTGTTGATGTACTGTGAGGCAATCAGCCAGCTCTTGATTTATTTCAACGGCGCGACACAGCCGATGTCCAGCAAGAGCGGTGCGAGACCAGCAGTTAAACCTACTAACGGCGGTTCGAAGCGAACTTTCCACCGAATCACGAAGTACGTCAGCGAAGGCAGCGATGCACAACGGAAAGAAGGTAGGGCCTTCATCGGGTGTGGTGAAGTTGCACGGATGCGGACGTCGTTGAGTTACTTTGGTCTCACCGTTGTTCGCCGGGATGTTGGCGGTTAGCCACTCAATTAGCCGCCCCTTGTTCGGATTACGGATAGCCTAAATATCCATTTTTCTGACAACCAGAACCGGGATCGCCCGCCACTGGCGCCTGCCGAATCGCCCAAGGCTTTCCCAACCTGCCGCACTGCGCGATCTCCGTTGACAGCCGACCGGACGGTCGATATACGCCATACAACACACCCGACCGGTCGGTCGGATGCGATGTGTCAGCGGATAGCCCGACTACGCGACCGGGCATCAAGAGCAAAGTCGTGGAGGAGAGCAAGCGATGGTTCGAATGGGATCCGGTTACAATGCAGGTCTGGCGCGTGGGCGACGAGGCCGAGCGCTCGCTTCGATCTCTGCGCTCGCGTTGTGCAGCGTTGCAACGCTGTTTGTGGCGACTTCGGCGCTGGCACAGGATGCGCCGGCTGCCCCTCAGGCGAGCGAGGCCGCGGCATCTGCAGACGAGATCATCGTGACCGCGCGCAAACATTCCGAATCGCTCGAGAAGACGCCGATGGCGCTGTCGGTCGCGGACGACCAGTTGCTCAAACGGAAGCAGATCACGGACGTGAACGGCCTCCAGAGCGTCATCCCGACGATCACGATCGGCGAAACCGTTGGGATGCTGAAGATCAATGTTCGCGGCCTCGGCAACTCGACCAATACCCGCTCGGAGGACTCCGATGTCGTGCTTTATGAGGATGGGGCCGTCATCTCTCGAATGGAAGCGCAGTCGGCCGCCTTCTTCGACCTCCAGCGCGTCGAAGTGCTGCGCGGGCCGCAAGGCACGCTCTACGGCCGCAACTCGACCGGCGGCGCGATCAATCTGATCACGAGGAAGCCTACCGACACCTTCGAAGGCTATGTCGACGCCACTCTGGGTAATTATAACCTGGCCAAGGTGGATGCGGCTGTCAGCGGACCGCTTAGCAACACGCTCAGCGCACGCGCCGCGATAACCTCGACACTACGCGGCGGTTACGGCAAAAACATCGCTACCGGCAACGATATCGAGGACCAGAAGCGCTACGCTGGCCGCCTGCAACTGCTTTTCAAGCCTTCGGACAGGTTCAGCTTCCTGCTGGCAGGCGAATACGCGAAGGAGGACGATGCCAGCGGCTTCTTCGGATACCTCGCGCCGCTCTATCCCTTTGCCAACCCTCCCTATGTTCCGCGCGGTGCCGGCGGCTTCTCCGATCCGAATTCGCGCGACGTTGCTTCCAACTACGATCCGATCCTGAAGAAAAAGACCTGGTCGGTTACGGGGACACTCGACTGGAAGCTCAATGACGCCCTCTCGGTGCGTAACATCATCAATTACCGGAAGCTGGATTTCTTCATCGCGCAGGATCTCGATACCTCGACGGTGAGCACACCGACTTATGCGTCAATCCCGCTCAAGGACAACCAGTTCAGCGAGGAATTCCAGTTTCTGTACCAGACCGACCGGGTCAGCGCGATCGCGGGCCTCTATTATTTCCATGAGAAGTTCGGCGGTGAGACCGATATCGGGACGGGGCCGAACCAGGGCATCTATTACCGACTGCTGGGCACCAGCAAGACCGACGCGGTCGCGCCTTTCTTCAATGTGGCCTACAATCTGAGTGACGCATTCACCCTGCGCGTGGGCGGGCGCTACAATTCGGAGAAGCGCTCGATCATCAACAGCTTCGTGTTGAACGGCGCGACCACTGTTCCCGCGATCGCTAACGATCGGCGGACCCTGAAGGCCTATATCGGAGAATACGGGTTCGATTGGCACATCACCAAACGGACGATGGCCTACTTCACTTACTCGCAGGGGTTCCGTTCAGGCGCGGCGTTGATCTTCCAGAGCACCTCGCCGATTATCAACCCGACCAAGGTAGACAACTTCGAGGCTGGTCTCAAATTCACCAGCGATGACAGAAAGTTCTTCGTCAACATTGCCGCGTTCACGGCCAAGATCAAGGATCTGCAACGCACTCAGGCCACACTTGTCAATGGGCTGCTCAGCACCCGGGTCAACAACGTGAACGCTATGCGGACCAAAGGTATCGAACTGGATACGGGCTGGACACCCGTCCCCGACCTGAACCTGCACGGATCGGCCGCCTGGCTCAGTGCGAAATTCCTCGATTTCACGAACGATGATCCGATTATCCAGGGCACCAACATCATCCAGCTTGCCGGAAACACGACCCAGCAAGCCCCTCGTTGGAAATGGAACGCTGGAGCGGACTACACCGTACCTTTCGATAATGGTTCGTCGCTGGTTGCAAGCGCTGGAGTCAGCTATCAAAGCCACGTCTACTTCGACGAATTCGATCGCGCGCCGTTCGCGGAAGGCGGCTATGCGCTCGTCGACGGCAACCTGACCTACCACTTTGCCGGCGACAAGCTGAGCCTGTCGATCTGGGGCAAGAATCTGACGGATCAAAAGCGGTTCGCCGATGTCAGCTTCTCGGCATTTGGTCAGGTGCTGAGCAAGCAGTGGATTCCACCTCGGACCTTTGGAGCAACCGCGCACTACGATTTCTGAATTTGAGGAGATGGGGGCGGTTCAAGAGCCGCCTCCGTTTTATTCTGATACCGCCGCAAACTGTGACAGGGAATGGACGTGGATAGAGGGCAGGTGACCGCGGATAAGGTAGAGTCATTCATCCGTGACGTCGTAATCCCCTATGAACAGGATCCGCGCATCGAAGTCCACGGCCATGGCCCGAGCGACGAACTAGTGATGGACATGCGCGAAAAAGCGCGCGCGGCAGGCGTGTTGACGCCCCATATCTTGCCGGACGGGACGCATCTGACCCAGCGCGAGACGGCAAGGGTGCTCGTTCGGTCCGGCCTCTCGCCGCTCGGCCCGCTCGCCTGCAACACGATGGCGCCGGACGAGGGCAACATGTATCTGCTCGGACACGTGGCCAACGCGGAGCAGAAGGAGCGGTTCCTTACGCCGCTCGTCGAAGGACACGCACGCTCGGCCTTTTTCATGACCGAACCCGCGGAGGACGGTGGGGCCGGCTCCGATCCCTCGATGATGATCACCACTTGCCGCCCGGACGGCAACCACTGGGTGATCAACGGACGCAAGGCATTCATCACCGGCGCATGCGGCGCCAGGGTCGGCATCATCATGGCCAGAAGCGAGGATGGTGCGTGCATGTTTCTGGTCGACTTGCCCGATCCGGCAATCCGCATCGAACGAGTGCTCGATACCATCGACAGTTCCATGCCCGGCGGCCATGCCGTCATCGCGATTGACAACCTTCGTGTACCCGCAGACCAGATGCTCGGCGCGTCGGGCGAAGGCTTCAAATACGCGCAAGTGCGCCTCTCGCCCGCCCGGCTGTCCCACTGCATGCGCTGGCTGGGCGGCTGCATCCGCGCGCAGGAGATCGTCTCTGCCTATGCCTGCAAGCGGCAAGCGTTCGGTAAGCCGTTGATCGATCACGAAGGCGTTGGCTTCATGTTGGCCGAAAACATGATCGACCTCAGGCAATGCGAACTGATGATCGACTGGGCGGCCGGCGTGCTGGACACCGGCTCCTTGGGCACTGTCGAAAGCTCCATGGCGAAAGTCGCCGTTTCCGAGGCGCTGATGCGGGTTGCCGACAAGTGCGTGCAGGTCATGGGCGGCACCGGCGTCTCCGGCGATACGATCGTCGAGCAGATCTTCCGCGAGGTCCGGGCCTTTCGCATCTACGATGGGCCCACCGAAGTCCACAAATGGTCGCTCGCCAATAAGATCAAGCGCGAGGTCCTTACGGGCGCCCAGGCATGAGTGATGATACAGGCGCCGACGCGAACCAGGGCACGACGCTGGTTCGCGAGGGGTTTGCTTTCGACGAGGGCGCACTGAAAGCCTGGATGCGCGAGAATGTGGACGGCTTTGCTGGCCCGATGCGGGTAGAACAGTTCAAGGGCGGGCAGTCCAACCCGACCTACAAGCTGGTGACGGCGGATCGCAGCTATGTCCTCCGGCGCAAGCCGCCGGGACACACGCTGAAGGGCGCGCATGCCGTGGACCGCGAGGCGAAGGTGCTGACCGGACTTGCCAAGGCCAACTTTCCGGTCGCCCGTGTCCATGGGCTGTGCACCGACGAGGATGTGATCGGCAGCATATTCTATGTGATGGATATGGTGGAGGGCCGCATCTTCTGGGACGCGACGGTGCCCGGCATCTCCAACGCCGAACGCGCCGCGATCTTCGATGCCATGAACGAGACGATCGCCCGGCTCCACATGGTCGACTACGAGGCCGTGGGCCTTGGCGACTATGGCCGGCCGGGCAACTACTTCGCGCGGCAGATCGCGCGATGGTCAAGGCAGTATCACGAAGATGCCGACGTCCGCCGCGACGCCAACATGGATCGCCTGATCGACTGGCTGAATGCCAACATGCCCGGCGATGACGATGCAACCAGCGTGATCCACGGCGACTTCCGCGTCGACAACATGATCTTCCATCCCACCAAGCCCAGGGTGCTCGCCGTGCTGGACTGGGAACTGTCCACGCTTGGCCATCCCGGCGCCGACTTTGCTTATCACGCGATGATGTACCGGATGCCGCCTCATATAGTCGCCGGGCTTGCCGGCGCGGACATCGCCGCGCTCGGCATTCCCACGGAAGAGGATTACCTGGCCGCCTATTGCACGCGCACCAGGCGCGATGGCATGCCGGGCTATGGCTTCTACATGGCCTTCAACTTCTTTCGCCTCGCCGCCATTTTCCACGGCATCAAGGGACGGGTGATCCGGGGCAACGCATCGTCGGCGCAGGCGAACGAGCGCGTCAAGGTGCTGCCGGAACTGATGGAACTCGCCTGGCGGCAAACCGCTCGCGCCGGCGCCTGATTCAGGTGGCCTGAGCCTCCCACGCGCCGATCAGCGATGCCTTGAGCCTTGCCGTATTCGCGACCATCAGGAACAAGACCACCGCCAGGAACGAGGGGATCAGGGCGATGATCAGCGCATAGCCCACCGAGGCTCCGGGCGCCGGAAAATGCGGCTGGAGAAGATCGCTCAGCAGGCCGGTGATCGACGGGCCCAGCCCAAGCCCGATGATGTTGAAGGTCAGCAGCAGCATGGCGGCGGTGAAGGCCCGCATCGAGCCGGGCACCATCGAATGCACGACCGCGAGGATCGGCCCGTAGTAGCATAGCATCAAGGTCGAGACCGCCGCCCCGCACAACAGCGACACGGGGAGCGATGGAACCGTGTACTGCACCAACGCGAACGGCAGCATGGCGGCGATCGAGTAGGCCATGACGAGCACTCGCCAGCGGGGATCGCGGCTGCCCAGCCGGTCCGACAGATAGCCGCCCGCGAAGATGCCGATGCCGCCGCCGATGCCGCTGACCAGCGCCATGTAGAGCGAGACGGCGGACAGCGACATACCATGCGCCCGCACATAGAACGGCGCCATCCAGTTCATCATGGAATATTGCGAAAAGCCATGCAGCGCCGCCGCCAGGACGACCAGCCGGAACGCGGGCATGCGCCAAAGGAAGCGGGCCGACTGCCTGAAAGTGGATGGGGATACCGAAGATGCCGCCGGCGATGGATCATGCGCTCCCCGCACCGGCTCCCGAAGGCCCAGCAGCACAAGCGGCGCGAGGACGATCCCAAGCCCGCCGATGACGGCAAAGGTCCAGCGCCAGCCGATCGCTTCCGCCAGCCACCCGGTCGTGCTGTACCCCAGCAGCAGTCCGACCGGCAGCGAGAGTCCCCAGATCGACATCGCCGTTGCTCGCCGGGATGCGGGATAGATGTCGGCGATGATCGACTGGCTGGCCGGAATGCTGCCCGCTTCACCGGCAGCCACGCCGATACGCAGGAAGACAAGCGAGGCAAAGCCGGTCGCCAGTCCGCAAAGCGCGGTCATGCCGCTCCACAGACCGAGCGCCATCGTAATGAGGTTGCGACGGTTGCTGCGATCGGCCAGCCGCGCGATGGGGATCGACAGCGTGGTGTAGAAGATCGCGAAGGCCAGGCCGGTAAGCAAGCCGAGCTGCGCATCGCTAAGGCCCAGTTCCCGCTTGATCGGGACCTGCAGGATGGAAAGAATCGTCCTGTCGATATAGTTGAAGGTCGATACCGCGAAGAGCAGCACCATCGCGATCCGGCGCCGGGCGGCCGAGTAAGCCGGGTGGCTTGCGGGCTCTTCCATCAAATCCGTCCCATCTTGTGTGCTCCGGCATCCGAAGCTTTCTTACGTGGTCGCGGTTATCGCTCGCATGGCTGTGCCAGCAGGCGCGGGGTCGTACTATTCCGCCCGGATCTGCCCGGCGCGCTTCGCCAGCGCCTTCTTGTCGATCTTGCCGTTGGCGTTCACCGGCATGGCATCGACGATCAGCAGATGCTCGGGCCATTTCTTTTTGGAGAGGCCCTGCTGGGCCAGATGCCGCGTGAGCATGTCCAGGCTCGGCTTTTCCATTCCCTGCCGCACCACGCACACGGCGCAGGCCTGCTCGCCCAGCTTGGCGTGCGGAACCGGCACGACCGCCGCCTCCCGGATCGTCTCCAGGCGCAACAGCATGCCTTCGATCTCCGCCGGATCGATGTTGAAGCCGCCACGGATGATCTGGTCCTTGATGCGGCCGACGACCTTGAGGTAACCGTCCTCGTCGCGGACGATCTCATCCCCGGTCAGCAGGTAGCCGCCGGGCGCCATGTGCTCCACGCCGTCTCCAAGGCCCTTGCAGTACCCCAGAAACAGCGAAGGACCGCGCACCCCGGCCTGCCCGCGCTCGCCGGGGCCCAGCGGGCGAAGATCGGCGCCGAACGCCAGATCCTCGGTGCCGGGGAAGGATCGGCCATCCGAGTGCATGCGCCGTTCCAGGCTGTCATCCGGACGGGTTGAGGCATGACCCATGCATTCCGACATCCCGAACATGCGCAGCGCGCGAATGCCCAGCAATTCCTCGGCATCGACGATCAATTCCGGCGTCATCGCACTGCCGCCCACCGCAAGCGCGCGGAAGGCGAGCGTGCCTGCCCATGCCCCCTCCCTTGCCGCTTCCACCATCATGAACAGATGGGTGGGCACGCAGATGGCCCAGGTGCAGCGATATTGCTCGGCGATATTGAGCGCCGCGACCGGATCCCAGGGATCGACGATGACGAGCGGATGGCCAAGCGACAGGCTGAAATGCAGCGTGAAGGTATAGCCGGGGGCGCTATCCCAAGGAACGATCGCGAGCAGGGGTTCACCCGCTTGCAATCCGGCGATGCGAGCACAGGCGCGCGTGGCGTAGTTGAGCGCCGCCGGACTGTGCATCACCGCCTTGGGGACGCCTGTGGTTCCCGAAGTGAAGCCGATCAGCGTGGTGCGGGCATTGCGCTCGTCCTGCGAGGTGGCGACGCCTTCGGGCGGGGGCACAAGGTACAGGCCATCGATCTCGCCCACCGGCGCTTCGGGCCGTTTCCAGCAAAGCCGCAGCTGGTGCCCCAGCCGGCCTTCCAGCGCCGCCAGATCGGCATCGCTGAGCTTGTCCCCATATGGACAGGCGATGGCGCCCAGCGCGGATATCGCCAGCACCGCCGCCATGGTGACGATGTTCTTGCGCGCCTCGATCATCACCCGGTTGCCGGGCCCGATCCCCTGCGCCTCCAGCGCGCTTCGCAGCGCCAGCGCGCGCGCATGCAGCTGGCTGCGAGTCCAGCGCGCGCGCGAGGCATCGACGGCGGCCAGCGCCGCGCTGTCCCGATCGGCAAGGGCATCGAATTGCGACCAGAGCGAGCTGGCGTCCCATTCGAGCCCATCAGCCGAAAATCCCTCGGCAAACGTGTCAGGCAAGCGACTGCCCTCCGTCCACCAGAATGGTCTGGCCGGTCATGAAGCTGCCCGCCTCCGAAGCCAGCAGCGCCAACGCGCCGGCCATTTCCAGCGGCTTGCCCAAACGACGCAGGCGGATGGCATCCTTAAGCTTGCGCTGAATGTCCGGCGCCAATGTCTCGGTCATTCCGGTTTCGATCGATCCGGGGGCAATAGCGTTCACGCGAATGCCGTGGTCGGCCCACTGCGCCGCAAGATCGGCCGTGAGGTGGACGATGGCCGCCTTGGACGTCGTATAGGGCACCACCTGCCCGTCCGCCGGGCGGTAGGAGAGGAATGCGCCGACCGACGCGATGTTGACGATCGACCCGCCGCCACGCGCGATCATGTGCCGGGCGGCATGGCGACAGGCCAGGAAAGTGCCTGTCACATTAACGTCCATCACCTTCTGCCAGCCCTTGAGCGGAATGTCCTGCGGCAGCCCCCACCAGGATGCGCCGGCATTGTTGATGAGCACGTCGAGCGATCCCAACTGATCGACCACGGCCGCGATCGTGCGCTCCACGTCGCCCTCATCGGATATGTCACAGCCAAGGCCAATGGCGCGGCCGCCAAAGCGCTCGGCGATCACTCCGGCAAGCGCCGCGCATTCTTCCTGGTGGCGGGAGGCAAGGGCAATGTCGCATCCCAGATCGGCCAGCGCACAGGCCATCAACTCGGCCAGATCGCCGCGCCCGCCGGTGATCAGCGCGACTTTGCCATCCAGCCGGAACAGCCGAGGGACGAAACCGGATGCATAGTCCTCATTCATGGCCGGCCCCAGCCTCCGCGGCCGCAAGCAGGTCCAGTTCTTCGGTCAGCACGCAGATGCGCTTGCCCTTCATCTTGCCGACATGGCGGACCGCCTCCTCCCATTGCGGCGAGGCAAGGGCGGCATCGAGATCTTGGCGCGATGGAAACGTCAGGACGGCATGACCGTCCCACGCGGGTGCGTCGGCATGATCGTAGTCGTGATAGACCGCGCCATGCCGGTAGGCGATGAGCCCGGGCAGACGCTTCGCCATCTCGGCATGGTCCCCCCGCCACCACGTCGTGAACTGCTCCACCGTCCAGTTCGGAGGGCGGGAGGCCAGAACAACCATTGATACCGGCATGGCGTTTCTCTCCTTGTGAGCCCTCCCTCAGCGCCCGGTCCAGACCGGCTTGCGCTTTTCGAGGAATGCGCTGACGCCTTCCTTGGCGTCCTGGCTGTGGTGAACCACGTTGCAGGTCATGGTTTCAAGCGTGATGAGCGAGTCCGTGTCGGCATCGAGGCCACGGTTTACCGCCATCTTGGTCATCCACATGCAGAACGGGCTCTTGTCGATCAGCGGCGCGCAGAAATCCTCGATCAACTGATCGAAGTCCTCGGCGGAGGACGCGGCATTGCACAGGCCCCATTCGACGCATTCGTCGCCCGTGAGCAGCTTGCCGGTCAGCATCAGCTCCTTGGACTTGCGCATGCCGATATAGCGCGGCAGGCGGTAGATCGGGCCGGCGCCGCCGAACAGCGCGCGGCGGATATGGAAATCGCCGATCTTCGCGTCGGAAGTCGCGACGGCAAAGTCGCAGGAGATGAACAGCTCGAAGCCGCCGGCCACCGCATAGCCCTCAACCGCTGCGATGGTGGGCTTCTTCATGTTGTAGATCTTGTCGTAGGTGCGCGCCGAATCGATCGCAAGCTGCAGCGAGGTGGTGGTTTCCTGCAGCACCGGACCCACGAGCTGATCAAGGTCCGCGCCCGAGCAAAAGGTATTGCCCCGGCCGCGGAACACCACGGCAAGCGCCTTCCCGTCCGCCGCCGCGCGGTCCACCGCCACTTCGAGGTCGCGGAGAAGCTGCGGGCTGACGCAGTTGCGCTTGTGAGGCCGGTTCAGCCAGATCGTGCAGATACCGTTGTCGGCCAGTTCGTACTGGATCACATCCTTCTCAAGTTCCATCTCATGCTCCTGTTCATTGAGTCCGTTCGTTGGCGGGCACT
>Ga0207706_10000898_pt1 | contig 30553 bp, 27 predicted proteins | sample KBSC53metaG_FD_184318 | JGI IMG/M metagenome (GOLD analysis project Ga0207706, IMG submission 184318) | Corn rhizosphere microbial communities from Kellogg Biological Station, Michigan, USA - KBS C5-3 metaG (SPAdes) (version 2) | ecosystem: Host-associated > Plants > Roots > Rhizosphere > Soil ... | reverse complement strand
GCGATGAAGCCGCCCTGGCTGCGCTCGGTTGGCGGCGTGGCCACCAGCGCGCGCGCCAGAAGGTCGCTCAGCACCTCGTGTCCGGCGAGTTTCGGCAGCAGGCTTTCGAGCAGCGCCGGCCGGTCGGGCCTGCCGGCAAGACGATCGCGAATGCGCCGCGCTTCGCCCAGCCCGTCGCGAAGCTGCCCCAAGTCCCGCGGCGAGCCGCGTCCGGCGACCACCCGCCCGAGCGCGCGACCGATGTCGGGCAAGCGCCGCAACACGTCGCGCAGGTCCGCCCGCAGCAGCGGGTCGGCGTGAAACCACTGGACGAGGGCCAGCCGCTCGCCGATCGCCGCCTTGTCGGTCAGCGGGGCGGACAAGTCGTCGGCGAGCTGCCGCGCGCCCGCACCGGTGACGCAGCGATCGACCGCCGCGAGCAAGCTGCCGGCGCGCCCGCCCCCTTGCGCCTCGAGCACTTCGAGGCTCATGCGCGTCGCCCCGTCCATCGCCAGTCGCGCCGCGTCGTCCTGCGCCACCGGCGGCAGCAGCAGCGGCAGCTTCCCGCGCCCGGCGTGGTCGAGATAGGCGACAAGCCCGCCGGCGGCTGCGAGCATGGCGCGCGAGAAGGCGCCGAACCCGTCGAGCGTGGCGACACCGTGCACCGCCTGCAGGCGCCTTTTGCCTTCGTCGCTCGCGAAGTCGTGGCGGGGGCGTAAGATGGCCTCGGTCGGCGCATTGTCCCACTCCTCGGGGGCAACCACCTCGCTGGCCCCGATCCGCGCCAGCGCGGCCGGCAGCGCCCCGGGCGCGCACTCCTCGAGTTCCATCCGCCCGGTCGAGATGTCGCACGAGGCGATGCCGCATGCCCCGCGCACCTCGCACACCGCCGCCAGCACGTTCGCCCGCCGCGGCTCGAGCAGCGCTTCCTCGGTCAGCGTCCCGGCGGTGACGAAGCGGACGATGTCACGCGCCACCAGCGCCTTCGAGCCGCGCGCCTTGCGCGCTTCCTCGGGGCTTTCGGTCTGCTCGGCGATCGCCACGCGGCATCCGGCCTTGATCAGCCGCGCGAGGTAGCCTTCGGCCGAATGCACCGGCACGCCGCACATCGGGATCGGCCTGCCGCCATGCTCGCCGCGGCTGGTGAGGGCGATGTCGAGCACCTGGCTTGCCGTCTGGGCATCCTCGAAGAACAGCTCGAAGAAGTCGCCCATGCGGTAGAACAGCAGGCAATCGCCGGCCTCGCGCTTGAGCGCGAGGTATTGCGCCATCATCGGGGTGGCAGAGCCGGCCATCGCCGATGGCCTAGCCGCGCCCATTCCGATTCGGGAACAAGCGAGGCGAAGCTTTCCCCTATCGCTTGGCCTTTCGGCCCGTTAGGGGATGGGCGAAAAGACAGGGAGAATGCCAGTTGGCTGACAAGCCGAGTTCGAGCTTCACCACGCGTGAGGCGCTGTTCTACCACGAGACCGGCCGGCCGGGGAAAATCGAGATCGTCCCCTCGAAGCCGGTCGCTACCCAGCGCGACCTCAGCCTGGCCTATTCCCCCGGCGTTGCCGTGCCGGTCGAGGAAATCGCCCGCAATCCGATGGCGGCCGGCGAATACACCGCCAAGGCCAACCTCGTGGCGGTCATCTCGAACGGCACCGCGATCCTCGGCCTCGGCAATCTCGGCGCGCTCGCGGCCAAGCCGGTGATGGAAGGCAAGGCGGTGCTGTTCAAACGCTTCGCCGACGTCGATTCGATCGACATCGAGCTCGCCACCGAGGATCCGCAGGCGTTTATCGAAGCCGTCGCGCTGATGGAGCCGACCTTCGGCGGCATCAACCTCGAGGACATCGGCGCACCCGAATGCTTCATCATCGAGCAGGCGCTGCGCGAGCGCATGAACATCCCGGTGATGCACGATGACCAGCACGGCACCGCGATCATCACCGCCGCCGGCCTGATCAACGCGTGCTATCTCACCGGCCGCGACCTCAAGGACGCGAAGGTGGTCGTCAACGGCGCCGGGGCGGCCGCGATCGCCTGCACCGCGCTGATCAAGGCGATCGGCGTCCCGAACGACAGCGTGACGATGTGCGACCGCAAGGGGGTGATCTACCGCGGGCGCGACAACGTCGACCAGTGGAAGAGCGCGCACGCCGTCGACACCAAGGCGCGCACGCTCGAGGAAGCGCTGGTGGGGGCCGACGTGTTCCTCGGCCTTTCGGCCAAGGGCGCGCTGAAGCCCGAATGGGTCAAGACGATGGCCAAGCAGCCGATCATCTTCGCGATGGCGAACCCCGACCCGGAGATTACCCCTGACGACGCCAAGGCCGTCCGGCCCGATGCCATCGTCGCCACCGGCCGCTCGGACTATCCGAACCAGGTCAACAACGTGCTCGGCTTCCCGTTCATCTTCCGCGGCGCGCTCGACGTGCGGGCGACGGCGATCAACGAGGAGATGAAGATCGCCGCGGCGCATGCCATCGCGGCGCTGGCCCGCGAGCGGGTGCCCGACGAGGTCGCCGCCGCCTATGGCGTCGATCACCAGTTCGGACGCGACTACATCATCCCCGCGCCGTTCGACCCGCGCCTGCTGGAGACCGTTTCGTCGGCGGTGGCCAAGGCGGCGATGGATTCAGGCGTCGCGCAGAAGCCGATCGAGGATTTCGAAGCCTACCGCATGAGCCTGCGCGCCAGGCTCAACCCGACCACCTCGATCCTGACCAGCGTTTACGAACAGGCCAAGCAGGCACCCAAGCGGGTGGTCTTCGCCGAGGCGGAGGAGCCGACTGTGCTGCGCGCGGCCATCCAGCTGCGCGATTTCGGCTATGGGACGCCGGTGCTCGTCGGCCGCACGCAGGCGGTGAAGGACAAGCTGCGCGAGCTCGGCGTGGCCGATCCCGACAGCTTCGAGGTGCAGAACTCGGCGGACAGCGAGTACGTCCCGGCGATGGTCGAGTACCTCTACAAGCGCCTGCAGCGGCGCGGCTTCACCGAGCGCGACGTGCGGCGCATGGTCAACCAGGACCGCAACGTGTTTGCGAGCCTGCTCGTCGCGCTCGATCACGGCGACGCGCTGATCTCCGGCCTCACCCGCACCTTTGCGCAGACGATGCGCGAGGTCGGCCGCGTGCTCGACCCTAAGCCGGGCATGCTGCCCTTCGGCATCCACCTGATGATCGGCAAGAACTACACCGTGTTCCTGGCCGACACGACGATCAACGAGCGGCCCAGCGCCGAAGGGCTCGCGCAGATCGCCCGCGAGACGGCCCGCGTGGCGCGCAGCCTCGGGCATGAGCCGCGCGTGGCGTTCCTCAGCTATTCGACCTTCGGCAATCCGCCGGGCCGGTGGCTCGAGAACATCCGCGACGCGGTGGCCATCCTCGATCGCGAGGAGCCCGGCTTCGAATACGAAGGCGAGATGGCGCCGGACGCTGCGCTCAACCCGCAGGTGATGAAGCTCTATCCCTTCAGCCGCCTGTCGGCGCCGGCCAACGTGCTGGTCATGCCGGGGCTGCAATCGGCCAACCTTTCGGCCAAGCTGCTGCGCGAATTGGCCGGCAACGCGGTGATCGGGCCGATGCTGATCGGTATGGAAAAGCCGGTCCAGATCGCCCCGATGACCGCTTCCGCGCCGGACCTGCTGACGCTCGCCGTGCTGGCGAGCGCCGGGGTGGTCGGCTGAACGGGAGGACCCACATGAGAGCCAAGGTCGCCCTTGAGGACAGGGTCGAAATCGAAGAGCTGATGGCGCGCTACGCCTGGGCGCTCGATACCGGCGATTTCGAGGGCTACGCCGATTGCTTCCACCAGGATGGCTGGCTCGAGCACTGGCCGCAAGGACGCTGCATCGGGCGCGAGGGGCTCAGGCGCGCGACCGATTCGCTGTGGTACGACAAGCCCGACCATTACCTCGGCCGCCAGCACCGCATGAGCCAGGTACTGATGACGCCCGAAGGCGCCGACGCCGTGCGCGTCAAGTGCTTCTGGTCGATCCTGCAGCACGACGTCAAAACGTTCGAGAACCGCGTCTTCGGCATGGGCACGTGGGATACCCTCGCCGAGAGGCGCGACGGCGAATGGCGCTTCAAGAGCGTCTATGTCGACTTGTGGATCAACGGGCAGGTGCCGTGGGTCGGCGAGGAGCGCGCGTGGAGCGTTGCGCGCCCCGAAGTGGCCTGAGACCCGAGGACGGCCTCCGTCCCATTTTCCAAATCGGGCTAATGCCGAAGCGCGTAGTCCGCGGCCCTCGAGACGTGCTATGGAACCCCGCGCTGCGCAACCGCGCGGCGACGGGGAAGAAGAGCTCGTCGCATGACGCCGAACGATGAATACCGCTATGGCGTGCTGGTCGGCTGGACCACCCAGGATCTGGGAGCGCGACTGGTCCTGCGCGTGCAGACCGTCACCAAGCCGCCGCCGCACACGGCCGACGACGTCGCCTCTACCGTGCTTTTCCTGAGCAAGAGCCAGGCGGTCCAATTGGGCAACAATCTCTTCCGGATCTCCGGCGAAACCGCGCCCGCGAGGACGAAGCGGAGCTGGCTGGACAAGCTGCTCGGCGGCTGACGCAAGCTCGGCCGATGGCGCGAGCGGCACGACTCGCCGCGACGAATCGACCGATCCCCTCAGCCCCTATCGACATGACTGCGACGGCGGTGCGGAACGCGCCCATGGGCTTTGGCGTTTGATCGCGGGGAAGGGACGACAAGGCCAACCGAAAGGAAGTCGCCATGTCCCGCTTGAAGATGGCCGCCGCCGCGACGATCGCGGCAGCAGTGTTGATGCCACAGACGCCGGCGCAGGCCCAGCCTGCCGGCATCACCGTCACCGCGCCGCGTGCGCGCGACGCCTGGGACCCCAAGTTCACCGTCCATCATCCGATGCAGCTTCGCGCCAGTGTGTGGGTGCCGACCGCCGACCTCGACCTGCGGACCTACTACGGCCGGCACGCTCTCGATTACCGGATGCGCGTCGCGGCGTATGAGGCCTGTCGCCAGCTCAGGCTTATCGAGCCTTCGCCCGGTGTCGGCGGGGCCATGAACCCCGACCCGCAAGATTGCCGGCAGCGCGCCTATCACAACGCGCGGCGCCAGGCGGGATACGTGATCTACGCCGCCGGCTGAGACGAGCGGGCTACCAGGGAATTTCCCGGCCGTCGTGGGCCAGGAAGCGGTGGCCTGGTCCGTGCTCGCGTTCGAGCACGTCGGCGAGGCCCCGCACGCTCTCAGCCACGCTCAGCGTCGCCCCGGCGCCGCCCATCTCGGTCTGCACCCATCCCGGGTGCAGCGACAGGACGGCGATGCCGCGCGCCTTCGCGTTCTGCTCGAAAATGCCGCGGGCAAGGATGTTCTGCGCCGCCTTGCTCATGCGGTAGAGATCGAACCCGCCCGACGAATCGGCAACCGAGCCCATGCGCGACGTCATGAACGCCAGCGTTCCGCCGTCGCGCAGCAGCGGCAGCATCCGCTTCGCCGCGCGAGCGGGGCCGACGGCGTTGGTCATCATGACGTGGGTGACCTCGTCGGTCGAGGCCTCCTCGACCTGCTGGTGATCGCCGCCGATGATCCCGGCGTTGACCAGCACCACGTCGAGCGAGCGCTCGTCGATGAGTTTGGCGAGCCTGGCGAGGGATTCGCTGTCCGTCACGTCGGCGCTGACGATATCGATTGCTGCGCCCATCGCCGCCTCGGCGAGCGCCTCGCCCGGGCGCCGTTCGCTGGCGAACACGTGCCAGCCGCGTGCGGCGAGCTCCTTCGCAAGGCCGAGCCCGATGCCCCGCGAAGCTCCGATGATCAGTGCGCGGCGCTCGGCCATGGCGTGCTCCTGTGGTGAAACCTCAGGTCGCGGACGCGATTTCCTGCGAGCTGCCGAACATCTGCGGCATCGCCAGCGCGTCCCAGCCGTACACGTCCGGCAGGAAGATGACGCCGTTGCCGGTCGGCTCGACCGTGAGGTAAGTCATGTAGACCGGCACCGGGCTCGGCAGCGGAAACTGCTGCTCGCGTTGCGAGGTCGTCTGCGGCATGCGGCCGAACACCCAGCCGGCGAAACGGCGATAGTCTGCGAGGCGGATGCAGCCGTTGCTGAGATGGCGGTCCTCCTCCGCGAACAGTTCCTTGTGCGGCGTGTCGTGCATGTAGATGCCGTAATCGTTGGGCATCTCGAACTTCATGTCGCCCATCGAGTTCCACGGGCCGGGGAGCTGGCGCACGAGGACCGCCGGCTCCTTCTTGCCGCTGGCGATCTGTTTCCAGTTGACCGTCTTGGGATCGACGACCGGCGCGCCGGGGCTCCAGTTGGCAAGCACCTCGTAATGGAAGCTGTCGAGATAGCTGAGGCCCTGCTCGCCGATGCGCTTGGCGGTCAGCGTGCGGATCAGCTCGGGAGGCACGATCCAGTACGGGTGGACCTTCGCGTCGCGCATGATCACCGCCATCATCGGCGTCTTGGTCTTCGGCATGCCGACGACCACCCGCATGCTGTCGACCACCTTGTCGCGGTTGATGAGGTAAGTCATCGCGTTGCCCGAATCGACGACGATGTAACGGTCGAAAGTTCGTGTCGCCGGCAGGCGCCAGGCGCGCTCCATGTTGATCGCGATGCGCTTCTCGTACCACGACGCGCCGAGGTTGAGCGACGAGAGGGTGCCCTTGCCGACGATCCCGTCGACCGGGGAGAGGCCGTGCACGCGCTGGTAGTCCATCACGCGCTGGTACAGCGCCTGGTCGAAGCCGTTGCCGGGCGCCAGGCCCAGCCGGCTGCGCAGCTGGGCAACGCGCTTGCCGGTCGAGCCGAGCTTGAGCGCCGGCCCCCCCGAAACCTTGGTCTGCGGCAGCCTGCCCCAGGTCGCGCGATACTGCTCCAGTCCTTGCGAAATCTGCTCGAACCAGGGGTTGGGGGCGTTCTTCTTGTCGCTGGTGAACAGGCGGGCGAGCCAGTTGCGCGGCTTCTGGTGGCGATGCGCGACCGTGCTCATCGCCGGGTCGACATAGACGAAGTCGATGCCCTGCTTGATGTTGCTCGGCACCGCGACCGGCTCGTCGCCCTTCGGCTCCGCCGAGAGCAGCGGCGTCGCCGCCATGACGGCCGCAGCGGCCAGGATTGCTGTGAGCGTTCTGCGCATAAGTTTTGCGCCGCGGGCGCGGCGCTCTCCGATCAGTCCATTGGCCATGCAACGCGCTGACGAAGTTTCGGTTTCCGGGTGCTGAACGGCGCGCCTAGAGGCCGAGATCGCGCAGCGCGGCCTCGATCGTCTCCCGCCCTGTCGAACGCGCGAAGGGGAAGGATCGCAGGAACCCTGCTGCGCTGAGCCCGCCGTCCTGCTCGCGGGCGCGCGCGAGCCAGCGGGCGGCGTCCTCGTTTCGCCCCGCCAGCCGGTCGCCCAGCGCCGCGATCACCGCGATGTGCTTGTGCGCACCGGGGGAGCGCGCAGCGCGCTCGCCAAGCTGCGCCGCGTTCTCATAGTCGCCCCGCAGAAGCGCGTTGAGCGAGCGCACCCCGAGCATCGCATAGCGCAGCGGGTCGAGCGGGCTGAGGCGCAGCGCGAGCTCGGCGTGAGAATCGCTGCTCGCGGCATCGCACTGGGTCATCTCGGCCCAGGCCTTCGAATAGACGGCCTGCGCGTAGTTGGGGCTCAGCGCGATGCTCTGGCCGAGCCGCTCGATGCTCGCGTTCATATCGCCGTCGAGCCACAGCGAACGGCCGAGGTTGAGGTGCGCGAACGGATCGAGCGGGTCGCACAGCAGCGCCTGCTCGGCGAGCGCCCGGGCCTCGGCGGCACTCGCCTGCGGATCGGGCGCGTAAGGCATGAACGCGTCCTGGAAACGGGTGAAGCTCAAGCCGCCGAGCGCGCGGGAGAAATGGGGCGAAAGCGCCAGCGCGCGCTCGAACAGCGCCGCCGCGCGGGCGTTGTCCCCGCGGTTGAAGCGGAACATGTGGTCGAGACCGAGGTGGTAGGCGCCCCACGCGTCCAGCGCCGCCGCCGGTTGCAGGCGCGCGCGGTCGGCCTCCTCGTGCGCGATGCGCAGCTTCAGGTTGGCGACGATGGCGGTGACGATCTCCCGCCGCACCTCGTCGATCTCATGAGTGCCGGCCGAGAACCGCTCGGACCACAGCAGCGCGCCGTCGCTCGTCCGCAAGAGCTCGGCGGCGATCGTCAGGCGGCCGCGGCCTTCCTCGATGCTGCCGGTGGCGCAGTAAGCGACATCGAGCGCCTTGCCGACCTCGCGGCAATCGACGTCCCGCCGGCGGAACCGGAAGCTCGATCCGCGCGCGATCACCAGCAGCCAGCGCAGCCGTGCGAGGTCGGCGATGATCTCGTCGGCCAGCGCGTCGGCGACGAACGCGTGCGGTCCGGTCTCGGCTGCGGCGCGGAACGGCAACACGGCTATCGACGGCTGGCGCCCGGGCCGCGGCGCCTCGACGGCGGCCTCGGAAATGGCCGCCCCCGAGGGCGGCTGCCGATCGGCCAAGAAGGCGATCTCGCCGACGAACCGGAACCCCTTGCCGTGGACAGTGCGGATCAGGCGCTGCGCTTCGCCGTCGTCGCCGATCGCCCGGCGTGCCGACTTGATCCGCGACGAGACCGCCGAGTCCGAGACGAAGCGCCCGTGCCAGATGCGCTCGACGATCTCGTCCCTCGTGACCAGCCGGTCGGGGTTGGCCGCGAGCAGGATCAGGAGCTCGAGGACTTGCGGCTCGACCGGTCGGGCCTTCCCGCCCGCGCGCAGCTCGAAGCGCCCGGGGTCGAGCTCGAAGTGCTCGAACCGATAGATCATGGCGTCTTACGCAGGCGAATCTCCATGAATTCTCCATACGCCCTTCAAGCATGCCGGCGCAGCCCCCTCTAAAGGAGGCGCATCGGCCGCCACTGGCCGGTCCCAGCACAGGAGAATGAGACAATGCCGCTCGTGACCATCGACGTCATCAAGGACGTCTTCACTGCCGACGAGAAGCGCGAAATGATCGAAGGCGTCACCGAAGCGATGATCGCCGTCGAGGGCGAAAAGCTGCGCGACAAGACCTGGGTCAAGATCAACGAGATCGCTCAGGGCGATTGGGCGATCGGCGGCAAGCTGCTCGGCGCCGCCGACGTCCAGGCGTTGCAATCCGCCGCCTAGCCAGGCCTCCCCTTGCGGGAGGGGTGAGGGGAGGGAAGGGAAGGGCCACCCGTCCCGGGCCACCCTCCCCTCACCCTTCCCGCAGAGCCGCTCGATGACTGGGCGCGTCATCAGCACCCGTGCGCTTCCCCGCCGACCGAGCGCCCGTGCGACCAGCCGGTGACGGACCGAGATCGCGACATTCCTAGGCGCTTGGGCTCGCACCAATCGCTTCCAGATCTGGCCGCATCACCGCGCGGGCGCGATCCATCCGCGCATCGCGGTCGATCTGATTGAGATCGCGGCGGGAGCGGCCTTTTCTTGAAGTCGCCGCGAAGTCGACCGGTCCATCGCCGAGAAGCTCGGCGGATGGTTGAAGCAGGGGTGTTCCCGCCGCCCCGTGATCGGACTGCCGACGCGCAGTTCGTCGATCTCACCGCGCCAAGGCAAACAGCCTCGCACACTTCGCTGCGTGTTCGCTCAGGCGGTCGACCAGCCGATCGACAATGGGATGGGTCAATCCGTTTTCGCGCATCTGCCGCCGGACGCCTTCCGCGGCGGCGGGCAATGCCTCGGCCATCGCGAGAACACGCTGCGATACGGCATTCTGCGTGAACCCCAATCGTCGGCGTGCGTCCGGACGGTACGCCCCATCGACCGTCCAGAAGGAGAAGTGCCGTCTTCGGCTGGGCGCCGGCCAGGCTGAACTGCCCGGTGTCGGCTGGCAGGCGCCAGGCCGATTGATCCTCGCGAAGCTGCCGGATGCGGGTTGCGATTTCCGCTTCTTCCAGCCAGGCGATATCGCCGCCTTCGCTGTCGATGACGGCCTCGAGACGCTCGGGGCGAACAAATTGCACGGCGCCAGCACAATCTTCGCCCACATTGGCGATCAGCGCAAACGGGTTGCGCGAAGATCGGGTAATCACTCCCACCCAATCACCGCCCAAAAAAACCGCCCCACCTATTGATTTTTAAGCAATATATCACGAGCGGGTCATGAGGTTTCGGGTTCATTTCGCGTCCGTCCGGCGATATCTCATATACCAGACCTCGTGCCCGAGCCGCCGGGCCTTGGCCTCGTAGCGCGTTTGCGGCCAGCCGCCCGGGCGCCGCTGCCAGCTTTGCGGCCCCTCGACGAGCCACTCGAACCGCGCCGTGTGCCGCCGCATGACCATGAGCGCGTGGCGCAGGTACACCGGGTGGTCGGTCGAGAATCGGAACTCTCCACCATGCCTGAGCTTTGCCGCGAACAGCTCGAGCGGGCCGTCGTTCATCATCCGCCGCTTGGCGTGGCGCGCCTTCGGCCACGGATCGGGATGGAGCAGGTAGAGGAACGACAGCGCCCCGTCCGGCACCCGCCGCAGGACCTGCAGCGCATCGCCGTGGTGCAGGCGGACGTTGGGCAAGGGCGGATGGCGTCCCCCATCGCCACTGACGTGAACCAGCGCCTGGGCCACGCCGTTGACGAACGGCTCGGCCCCGATGAAACCGTGGTCGGGCAGCATGTCGGCGCGGGCGGCAAGATGCTCGCCGCCGCCGAAGCCGATCTCGAAATGCAACGGCCGTGCAAAGCCGAACAGTCGCTCGGCGGTGACCGGCCCTTCTGCAGGCACGCCGATCTGCGGCAACAGGCTCTCGAGCAGCGCCTGCTGTCCCTTGCGCAGCGGGCGCCCCTGGCCGCGGCCGTAGAGCCTGTTGAGCGTCGTCGGATCGCCGGATCTGTGCGCGGTCATGGGCGGGCGCGCTAGAACCGGCGAGGCGTGGCTGTCCAGTGCGTCGACGCCCGGGTTGACCGCGCTTTGCCCGACGTGGCACGTCGCCTGCGGGGGTCACCGGCCTCTCGCCAACTGGAGATCGCGCAAGGGGATGACGTTTTGCGACGCACGCTGGCCCGGCGCCGCCTGGCGATGGCTGACCTGCGCCGCGCTTGTCGCCGCGTCCGGGCCCGCTCTTGCGCAGTACGATCCGCGCGCCGCGTTCGCGCCGTTCCCGATGGAACAGGCGGTCAACGTCTATCGCTCTTCGAACGGCTTGCCCGGGCCGCAGTACTGGCAGAACCGGGCCGACTACGCGATCCACGCCACGCTGCATCCCGATGCTGCGGCGCCGTCGCTCTCCGGCGACGAGACCGTCACCTACACCAACAACAGTCCCGACACGCTCGAGGAGCTGTGGCTGCAGCTCGACCAGAACATCTACCGGCCGGGCAGCCGCGGCGCTTTCGCCAGCGGCACGCCCCAGCGCGGAACGAGCGCGGGCATTGTGCTCGACAAGGTCGAAGTCGAGCGGGGCGGCAGGTTCGTCATGGCGCCATACCTTGTCAGCGACACGCGCATGCGCGTGTCGTTGCCGGCGCCGCTCGCCGGCAGGGGCGCGAAAGTCCGCCTGCGCATCGCGTGGCATTTCGCGATTCCCGGCCCATGGGGCGGGCGAATGGGCTGGATGAGCACCAAGGACGGGGCGATCTACGACATCGCCCAGTGGTATCCGCGCCTGTGCGTCTACGACGACATCCGCGGCTGGGACACGGCGCCTTACCTGGGGCAGGAGTTCTACCTCGAATACGGCGATTTCGATTACTTCATCACTGCGCCCGCCGGCATGATCGTCGTCGGCAGCGGCGAACTGGTGAACCCGCAGGACGTCCTCACCACTCGCCAGCGCGAGCGTCTGGCGAAGGCGCGCACGAGCGATGCGACGGTGATGATCCGCTCGCCGGAGGAGATCGGCCAGCCGGCGACCGGCGCGAATTCCGGCACCATGCGGACGTGGCATTTCCACATGGCCCACACCCGTGATGTCGCCTTCGCCGCGTCATCCGCCTTCGTGTGGGATGCCGCGCGGATCAACCTGCCCGATGGCAAGTCGGCGCTGGCGATGTCGGTCTACCCGGCGCAAAGCGCGGGCCGCGCAGGCTGGGGCCGCTCGACCGAATACCTCAAGGACGCGGTCGAGAATTTCTCGCGCCGCTGGTTCGCCTATCCCTGGCCGGCCGCGGTCAACGTCGGCGGGCCGGTCAGCTCGATGGAATATCCCGCGCTCGCGTTCGACGACTTCAAGCACGAGGGCGCGACCCTGTTCCTCTACACCGCCCACGAGATCGGCCACAGCTGGTTCCCGATGACCGTCGGGTCCGACGAACGGCGCGACGCGTGGATGGACGAGGGCTTCAACACCTTCATCGACATCTACCAATCCGACGACTTCAACCACGGCGAATATGCGCCCAAGCGCGATCCAGAATACGCGCCCGGCGGCGGCAACCCGGCGGACGAGATCGTGCCGCTCCTGGCCGATCCGGACGCGCCGCCGATCATGACCCGGGCGGATTCGATAGCCCCCGGATACGCCCACTCGATCTCCTACTTCAAAACCGCCTTCGGCCTGGTGCTGCTGCGCGAGCAGATTCTCGGGCCCGAGCGGTTCGATCCGGCGTTCCGCCGCTACGTGAGCGCTTGGGCTTTCAAGCACCCCAAGCCTGCCGATTTCTTCCGCGCGATGGACAGCGCGGCGGGGGAGGACCTGTCGTACTTCTGGCGCGGGTGGTTCGCCCGCAACTGGACGCTCGACCTAGCGGTCGATGCCATCAGGGCCGGCAAGGACGGCACGACCATCACGCTTGCGAGCCTTGACCGACTCGTGCTGCCGGCGACGCTGCGGGTCGCCTTCGCCGACGGAAGCCACGAGGACTTCCGGCTACCGGCGGAAAGCTGGATCCGCAGTGCGTCAACCCAAGTCACGATCCCGTCCGGCAAGACGGTCGTCAGCGCGACCGTCGATCCCGACCGCAAGCTGCCGGACAAGGACCGCTCGAACGACACGAAGCAAGCACCGCTGCATGGGGGATGAGCCATGGGATTGCTGGAACTAGCCGCCGTCATCGTCTCTGCCGTCCTCGGCTGGCGGTCGGGGCGCATCGGCGAGCGCGAGGTAAAGGCGATCGCGATCATCGTGCTCGGCTGGACAGCGGTGACGACGGTTGCGAGCCTGCCTTACGTCAGCCTCACTAGCCTTATGGCCGTGCTGATCTATCGCGCGCTGCTGATCGGCGCGCCGTACACGATCGCGGCTGTGGCCAAACGGCTGCAGCATCGCCGTCGCTGACGGTCCTGCAGGTGGGGCGTGTCAACGCTTGATCCGCGCAATTTCCACCGATTTTGCTTATAAAGGTTAATGCGCAAGGCCGCGATTGGCCATTAGGTTGTTGTTCCGGCAACACAAAAGCCAGTTCCCGAGTCGGCCGAATCCACCCCCGCGCAACCTGGAGGGCCCCGGCATGAAGAGCACTTATCGCCTCAAGTACGCCGAGGACGGATTCGGCGTTGCCAAGGAAATCGAGTTCGAAGCGCCCGATTCGGCGCAGGCGCTCTATTTCGCGCAAAGGGAGCGCCGCGGCCGCACCGCCGAGTTGTGGCGCAACGGCGCCCGTTTGTGCACCTTGCGGCGGTCGCCGGGAACGGTCGACCTGTGGGAGATCAACGCGGGCGCATAGGCTGCGCGGCGCCACGAAAAAGGCCCGCTCCCTCGAAGGAAGCGGGCCCGTCCCGTCCAGGAGAACCCGGGAAATCCGTCAGGCGGCTTCCGCCTCTTCGCCCGGGTCGCGCAGCACGTAGCCGCGGCCCCACACGGTCTCGATGTAGTTCTCGCCGCCGCACGCGCTCGACAGCTTCTTGCGCAGCTTGCAGATGAACACGTCGATGATCTTCAACTCGGGCTCGTCCATGCCGCCGTAGAGGTGGTTGAGGAACATTTCCTTCGTCAGCGTGGTGCCCTTGCGCAGCGAGAGGAGCTCCAGCATGGCGTATTCCTTGCCGGTCAGGTGCACGCGGGCGCCGTCGACCTCGACCGTCTTGGCGTCGAGGTTCACGGCGAGCTTGCCGGTGCGGATGACCGATTGCGAATGACCCTTCGAGCGGCGCACCACGGCGTGGATGCGAGCGACCAGCTCGTCGCGGTGGAACGGCTTGGTGACGTAATCGTCGGCGCCGAAGCCGAAGCTGCGGATCTTCGAATCCATCTCGCTGATGCCCGAAAGGATCAGCACCGGCGTCTGCACCTTGGCGACGCGCAGCTTCTTGAGCACGTCGTATCCGTGCATGTCGGGCAGGTTCAGATCGAGCAGGATGATGTCGTAGTCATACAGCTTGCCGAGGTCCAGGCCCTCCTCGCCGAGATCGGTCGAGTAGACGTTGAAGCCCTCGGTCGTGAGCATGAGCTCGATCGCCTTGGCGGTCGTCGGCTCGTCCTCGATCAGCAGCACGCGCATCGGATATGCCCCTTCACAACCTTTCGGTAACACCCCGGTAAGAGGAGTTGCCCGGTATTAACCAAGCGAGGTCTCAACGAAAAAGGTTAATAATTGGTGTAAAAGGTTAACGCGCGACATGAGTCTTTCGTGCCACACCCGCGCCGGCGCCTAGCCGGCCATCCTCAGCTTCTTCTGCCGCCGGCGCTGCACCGACGAGCCGATGCCGATCGCCTCGCGGTACTTGGCGACCGTGCGGCGGGCGAGGTCGAAGCCCTTCTCCTTCAGCAGGTCGACCAGCTGGTCGTCGGACAGGATGTCGGACGGATCCTCGGCATCGCACAGCGCGCGGATCTGGGCCTTGACCGCTTCGGCCGAGACCGCGCCTTCGCCGTCGGCCGAGGCGACGCCGCTCGTAAAGAAGTACTTCAGCTCGAACATCCCGCGGTCGCAATGCAGGTACTTGTTGCTGGTCACCCGGCTGACCGTGGATTCGTGCATCTCGATCGCGTCGGCCACCGCGCGCAGCGTCAGCGGGCGCAGCAGCGAGACGCCCTTGCGGAAGAACCCATCCTGCTGCTTGACGATCTCGCTCGCCACCTTGAGGATCGTCTTCTGCCGCTGGTCGAGCGCCTTGATCAGCCAGTTGGCGTCGGCCAGCCTTTCGCCGAGCCAGCTCTTCGACGCCTTGTCGTGGCAACCGTCGCGCAGCTCGACGTAGTAGCGGCGATTGACGATCAGGCGCGGCAGCGTCGCCTCGTTGACCGCGACGTTCCAGCCGTCCTTCTGGCCCGGGGTGACGAGAATGTCCGGCACCACCGGTTCGCGCCCGCCGCCGCCGAACCTCAGGCCCGGCTTGGGGTCGTAGCCGCGCAGCTCGGCGAGCATGTCCGCGAAATCCTCGTCGTCGACATCGCACATCCGCTTGAGCCGGGCGAACTCGCCGCGGGCGACGAGGTCGAGGTTGTCTATGAGCCGCTCCATGCACGGGTCGTAGCGGTCGGCTTCCTTCGCCTGCAGCGCAAGGCATTCCGACAGCGTGCGCGCGCCGACCCCGGTGGGATCGAGCGACTGCACGACCGCCAGTGCCTCGTCCGCCTCGGCGAGCGCGATGCCGAGATCCCCCGCCACCTCGCGCAGCGGGACGGTGAGATAGCCCGCTTCGTCGAGCAGCCCGATCAGGTGCCGGGCGACGAACTCGGTCCGGGCGTCGGGCGAGGCCGCGCCGACCTGGGCCGCGAGATGCTCGGCAAGCGTCGGCTCGTCGTCGCCACGCTCAAAGATGTCGGGGCCGTCCTCGTCGGACAGCGCGGCCGAAGGCTGCGCCGACCAGTCGCCGGTGTCGCGATCCCGGTCGAGCGCATCGGGATCGATGTCGAGCGGCGAGTCTGCTTCGCCCTGGGCGCGGGCGATCAGCTGGTCGGCGGTCGGATCGTCGGGCGCGTCCTCGCGCCCATCGTCCGCCGTCGCCGAGCGCTCCAGGCGTATCTCGCCGGCCTCGAGCAGCGGGTTGGTTTCGAGCGCTTCGCCGATGAACGCCTCTATCTCGAGGTTCGACAGCGCCAGCAGCTTGATCGCCTGCTGCAGCTGCGGCGTCATCACCAGCGATTGCGACTGGCGCAAGTCGAGGCGCGGACCGAGCGCCATCGTCAGGCGCCACCGTTGCGCGCGGACCACAGGGGCAGCCAGCTGGACGAGATGAGGACGGCGCTCATCGGCACACCGCAAGGCCCCGCCGGGATGCCCAGCCTAGGCGGGATCTGGGCGGCCCGGGTCGAACGGCGGCACCATCTGCCATGCCGAGGAGAGAACTGGGGGCGTCAGCCGACACTGCTCCATGCCTTACAGCGTGAAGCTCTCGCCGAGGTACAGCCGGCGCACGTTCTCGTCGGCGACCAGCTCCTCGGGGCTGCCGGCGAACAGCACCTGGCCGCCGTAGATGATGCACGCGCGATCGACGATGTCGAGCGTCTCGCGCACGTTGTGGTCGGTGATCAGCACGCCGATGCCGCGGCGCTTCAGGTCCTTGATCAGGTCGCGGATGTCGTTGATCGACAAAGGGTCGATGCCGGCGAACGGCTCGTCGAGCAGCATGATCATCGGCTTGGCCGCCAGCGCGCGGGCGATCTCGCAGCGGCGCCGCTCGCCGCCCGACAGCGCCATCGCCGGGCTGTCGCGCAACTTCGTGAGGTGGAACTCCTCGAGCAGCCGGTCGAGCTCGGCCTCGCGGGTCGCCTTGTCGGGCTCGACCATTTCGAGCACGCAGTTGATGTTCTTGGCGACCGTCATGCCGCGGAAGATGCTCGTCTCCTGGGGCAGGTAGCCGAGGCCGAGGATGGCCCGGCGGTACATCGGCAGGTTGGTGACGTCGACGCCGTCCATCAGGATGCGGCCCGAATCCGGCCGCACCAGCCCCATCACCGCATAGAAGCAGGTCGTCTTGCCGGCGCCGTTGGGGCCGAGCAGGCCGAGCACCTCGCCCTTGCCGACGGTCAGCGAGATGTCGCTCAGCACCTGGCGCTTGTCGTAGCTCTTGGCGATCGAGATGACCTCGAGCCCGCCCTGCGGGATCGGCGGCGCGGCCTTGGCGCTCGCTCCCGCCATCTCCTGCGCGAGAGCGGCATTGTCGACTGGCGAATTGTCCAGCTTGTTCATCGAGCCCGATCTACCAACGGTAACGTCATGCCGCGCGATGTATCAACGGGAACCATCGCTTTGAAGCCCGGTTGGCAAGATTCCTGCATGGTGTTTCGCAAATGCGTCAGGGCGAGGCGATTCTGGCCCCTTGCCAGCGCCCCACCGCTCTGGGATATAACCCCGGGCAGGAGAGGAGCTGGCGCATGGCAAAAGCGCTCTGGGAGTCCTCGACAGAGGAATCCGATAAGAGCCGCAAGCCGGTCGACTGGAAGCGGCGGATGAGCGATCACGTCGCTTACGCCCTGCTCGTCTACACCGGGCTGCAGATCTATTCGACGATGGGCGCGCTCAAGAGCGAGCACGGGTCGATCCTGCCCTATTTCGGGCTCGTGCTCCTCGTCGTGGCGATCATTCCGGGCTGCCGCCTGTTCGAGCAAAGATGGGAACGCCTCGGCGCCACCGACGCCTCGCAGGCGGACCTGAAGCGCCTTTTCGTGCGGGACGTGATCAAGCTTTGGGCCGCCGCGATCGGCCTTCCGTTCGTCGTCACCGGCATCGTCATGCTCATCCTGCGCGTGTTCTGAACGGGCCTTTTCCCGAGGGAACCTTTACCCCGTTCAAGCCGCTTGGGAGTGGATGAGGGTCCACCGAATTGTCTGGCGCTGTCTCGCGGCGCTCTTGCTGATCTCGCCGGTTGCGGCGCCGGCCATCCAGATCCTTGCGAGCCCGGCCCCCGCGGCCAAGACCAGCGCGGCTCCCTCGCCGGCCCCGACGATCGCGGCCGAACAGGCGCGCGACAGCGATGGGCGGATCGCGCAGCGAATCCGCGGCATTTTCGCCGAACTGCCGAGCCTCGCGAGGGTCACGGCCAAGGTGCAGCAGGGCGTCGTCACGCTCGGCGGAACGGTCGAGGACGATGCCGACAAGGCGCGCGCGGAAAGCATCGCCAATCGCGTCGCGGGCGTCGCCACGGTCGAGAACGGCATCGCGGTCGATCGCTCGGCCAACAGCGGCGTCGCCGGCATCAGGAAGGTCTCGCAGAAGTTCGAGCACATCGCCGACGACCTGCCGCTCGCGGGAACGGCGCTGCTGGTCGCGCTGCTGGTCGGCGGGATCGGCTACTTCATCGCCGGCCGGCAGGGGCTTTGGCGGCGCGTGACGCGCAATCCCTTCCTCGCCGAACTGATCGGCAGCGCGATCCGCTTCGTGTTCGTGCTCGGCGGGATCGTCATCGCCCTCGACATGATCGGCGCCGGCGCCTTGCTCGGGGCGGTGCTCGGCGGAGCCGGGGTGCTCGGGCTCGCGCTCGGTTTCGCGATGCGCGACACGATCGAGAACTACGTCTCCTCGCTGATGCTCAGCCTGCGCCAGCCGTTCCGCGCCAACGACCTCATCCGCATCGACGCCTTCGAAGGCCGGGTGGTCCGCCTGACGACCCGGGCGACAATCCTGATGACGCCCGACGGCAATCACCTGCGGGTACCGAACTCGACCGTGTTCAAGGCGGTTATCCTCAACTTCACCCGCAACCCGCACCGCCGCTTCGATTTCACGCTGCAGATCGACTTTCGCGCCGACCCCGACAAGGCGCGCGACTGCGGCTACGCCGCGCTGGCGGAGCTTGACTTCGTGCTGAGGGAGCCGGCCCCGGCCGCGGTCGTGCAGGAAGCCGCCTATCCCTACATCTGCGTGCAGTTTGTCGCCTGGCTCGATCAGTCGAAGACCGATTACGGCAAGGGGCGCAGCCAGGCGCTCGCCGCGGTGAAGCGGGCGCTGGAAAGCAACGGCCTGGCCCCGCCGGACCCGTTGACCCACGTGCGGCTGGAACGCCAGTCGCGGGCGGACAAGGAAGCGGCGCAACCACCCTCGCCAGGCCCCAGGGCGCCGGACGACGTCGCGCCGGAACACGCGGTCAAGCAGATGGTCGAGAAGGAGCGCGCGGAGACGCAAGGCAGGAAGGACCTGCTCGACGCCGGGCGGCCGACCGAATGAGGCGCTGAGACCTTCGCGCCCGCTCCGCGGAATTCAGCGGTCCTGGCGCGCCCGCAGCGATGGCCACGGAGGGCGAGCGCGATCCGGAGCGCGCGCTTCAGGCCTTCGCCCGCGCGATCGCCTCGAGCACGATCCGGCGCGCCTCGGCCGCATCGCCCCACTCGCCGACGCGGACCCATTTCTCGGCTTCGAGGTCCTTGTAGTGCTTGAAGAAGTGCTCGATCTGCTGAAGCACGATCGACGGCAGGTCCTGCCGTTCGGCGACGTCCGAGTAGTAGGGAAACGTCGTGTCGATCGGCACGCAGACGAGCTTCTCGTCGCCGCCGTGCTCGTCCTCCAGCTTGAGCACGCCGATCGGCCGGGCGCGCACGACGCAGCCCGGGATGAACGGGCTGCGGGCGATGACCAGCGCGTCGAGCGGGTCGCCATCCGGACTCAAGGTGTGCGGCACGAAGCCGTAGTTCGCCGGATAGCGCATCGGCGTGTGCAGGATGCGGTCGACGAACAGCGCGCCCGATTGCTTGTCGAACTCGTACTTCACCGGCTCGCCGCCGACCGGCACTTCGATGATGACATTGAGGCTGTCGGGCGGGTTGTCGCCCGCGGGGATGAGATCAATACGCATGGCGCGCGCCTAGCCCCGGGCATGGCGGATGGCGAGGCGGGAATTGCGCTCGGCGGCGAAAAGGGGCAAATTGATTTTGACAAAGTCCGCGAGCGCGCGGGCAGCGATGGAGATTGGCGATGCACGTAGGCCTGGCGACCGGATTTGCCTACCAGGGGCGCGAGAGCGGGTCCGACGCGGACTTCATCCGCGAGGAGATCGAGAACCTCGTGATGGCGGACGAGCTCGGGTTCGATTCGGTGTGGATCACCGAGCACCACTTCTCGACCTACTCGATGTCCAACGATCCCGTGCAGCTTTTGACGTATATTGCCGGCAAGACCAGGCACGTGAAGCTCGGCACCCAGTGCATTATCGTGCCCTGGCACAATCCGGTGCGCGTGGCCGAGGCCATCATCAATCTCGACATCCTGTCGAACGGGCGCGCGATCCTCGGCTTCGGCGGCGGTCTCGCGCAGCACGAGTTCGCCGGCCTCGGCATCGCCATGGGCGAGAGCCGGGAGCGCTACAACGACGGGCTCGAGATGATCTGCACCGCGCTCGAAACCGGCGTGATCGAAGGCAAGGGCATCTTCGGCCACATCGCCAGGAGCACTTTGCGGCCGGCGCCGATCAAGAGCTTCGAGGGGCGCAAGTTCTGCGGCTCGCTGTCGGGCAATTCGATGTACACCGCGGCCAAGATGGGCTGCGGCAACATGGTGCTGATGCTGCCCCAGCGCGGCAAGGACGTCGCGCCCGACAAGTACACCGAGGTGTGGAAGGAAGTGAACGGCGCGGACTCGAACCCGCCGGCGCCGATGCTATCGGGCAACTTCTACATCGACGAGAACGCCGACTATGCTGAGGAGCGCGGGCGCAAGTTCCTCGGCAACACGATGCGTGCGGCGATCAAGAACTACCACCTCGACACGCCCGGCGTGTTCCCGACGATCAAGGGCTACGAGCATTACGAGAAGATGGTCCTCGCCCCCGAGGCGATCGAGCCGTACGTCGAGGAATTCGCGAAAGGCGCGGTCACCGGCACGCCGCAGATGATCCTCGAGCGGCTGTGGGAACTGAAGGAGATCTTCAAGCCGCAGGGCTTCTTCCCGCACGTCTACTTCGGCGGCATGGCCAAGGAGGAGGCGCGGAAGAACATCCACCTGTTCGCCGAGAAGGTCATGCCCGAGCTCAAGAGCTGGGAAGCCGAGGTTTCGATCGACGACAGGTTCCTCGAAGCGGCCGAGTAAGGCTTACCCCGCGCCGCCCAGCACGTTGATCGTGAACGCGATCAAGCCGATGCTGAAGATAAACGCGGCGAACGAATGCATCAGCGCCACGTGGCGAATGCCCGGGGCAGTGATGTTCACGTCGGACGTCTGGAACGTCATCCCGAGGGTGAACGCGAAATACAGGAAGTCGCCGTAGCCCGGCATCTTGGTGCCCGGAAATTCGACCCCGCCGACGTCCTCCTCCGTCTCGTCGCTCCGCGTATAGTAGGCATGGGCATAGTGGAGCGCGTAAACGCTGTTGGCGAACACCCAGACCAGCACCAGGGTCCCGACGAGCTTGACGATCGAGAGGATCTCGCCGTTGCGGGCGCCGTCGAGCTCGCCGGAAACGGCGGCAAGGGCGATGAACGTGAGCACGCTCGTGACGACGAGGATCAGCGGCCGGTTGGCGTCGTTTTGCGACGCGTGGCGGCGCATGATTTCGGGGCTGCTGCCGCGCAGGAGCGGGAACAGCGTGGCGAGAAAGATGACGGCGGCCGCGTCGAACGCCATCGCCGTGGCATCGGTCACGTTCGCCTCAGGCCACGCCAGGCGATAGGCAACAAAGCCGGCGACGAGCAAGGCGATGAACAGCAGGAAGCGCCACGGCGCGATCCTGTTCCCGAGGCGGGCCACCTTCTTCGTCTTGCGTGCGATCCCCTCTGTCACGCAAGACCGTTTAGCGGCCGGGCCCTGCTTGCGCGAGCGCTAATGACGGATCAGTCGTCATCTTCGCCCTTGTCCGGTACCTGCGGCGGCAGGGGCCCCGTCTTCGGCGCCAGCAGGGAATCGAGCGGCTGCTGGCCCGGGCCAGCGGGCTCGATCCACGGGTACCGCAGCCCGCCATGGTAATCGACCGGCACGGTCATGAACCGGTCGTCGCGCTTGATCAGGACCTCGATCGGATCCTTCGACGTCTTCGCCGCGGTGATCGCATCCTTGATCGTGTCGCTGTCGTAAGCCTTGCCATTGATCGCCATGACCTGGGCCCCGGTGACGAGGCCGGCGTTGAACGCCGGGCTGTTCCACAGCGCGCTCGTCACCTTGCCGTCCTTGTCGAGGGTGAAGCCGAGCGAATAGCTGAGGCTGGTTCGCTTGCGGTCGGTGTCGACGCCCGCGGCATAGGGATTGGGCTTGTCCTTCCAGACGAGCTTGTAGCCGGCCATCTCGATCCCCCTGACCGGCGGCGGCTGGTTCGGCCGGTACACGCGATCCTTCAGGAAGGTTTCCCAGTCATAGGGATAGACCGAGTTGAGCGTCTTGACCACGTCGTCGAAGGTATAGGTGAGCTGGCCGATATCGCGCGGGTTCACGCCGAAGAACGCGCGCGCGAAGTCGTCGATGCCCTTCTGGCCATGCGTGCCCTGGCGAATGACCTGGTCGACCTCGAGCCAGACGAGCGCGCCCTCGCTGTAGTAGTCCTCGTTGCGGCTGAGGTCGCCGAACGGCTGCGCCCGCCGGTATTCGAAGATCGGATCGTTGGTGGTGTCCTCGACCGAGCGCCACTCGCGGCCGGCCTGCACGCTGTAGTAGCCCGCGCTGTTGGCGAATTCCCCGAGCACGATGTCCTTGCGCTGGACGCCCGAGCGGGCTGCCAGCACGTGGCCCCAGAACTGGTCCTGCCCCTCGTAGACCCACAGCAGGCTGTTTTCCATCGGCTGGCGGTAGTCGGGCGTCCACAGGTCCGCCGGGCGGCGGTATTTGCCGTCCCAGCTGTGGTTGAACTCGTGGGCGATGACGTTTCGCTCCCAATCCTTGTCACGCCATTTGGTAAAGCTTTGAGGATCGAGCGAGCTCTCGTTCGAGCGCTGGTGCTCGAGGCCGATGTCGCCGAGCTTGTCGGACAGCGAGACGAGAAAATCGTAGTGATCGAAATGCGGCGCGCCGTGGACGGCGAGCGCTTCGTCGACGAGCTTCCTGAAGGCGGCGAGGTGCTCGGGCGCCAGCTCGAGGTCCCTTGCCTCGTCGGCAACGGCATCGAGGCGGACGTTGTGCCCCAAGTCGAACTGGCGCGCATGGCGGCCGGCGAGGACCGGAGAATCGACCAGCTGCTCGAAGTCCACCTTCGACCATGTGACCGTGTCGCCGGAACGGCTTTGCCCGTCGAGCGCGGTGAACACCTGCCAGTCATGCGGGAAGGTCACCGTGGGCGCGAAGTCGATGTTGCGCACGTAATAGCCCGCCGGGTAGAACGCCATCTTGTCCCACTGCAGGCTCATCATGTCGGGCGTCACCTCGATGCGCCCTTCGTTCGAAGCCAGCGCCGAGGTGTGGACGAAGGTGGCGGTGACGTCCTTTGCCCCTTCCGGAAGCGGGATGTGGAACGCGAACGTCTCCAGCGGATCGCGGGTCCAGGCGAGTTCCTTGCCGCCGGCCTTGAAGTGGACGTCGGCGATCAGGTTCATGTCCCCGCGGGGGCCATGCTCGCCCGGCAGCCATTCGGGAAGCTGCAGGATAAGTTCCTTCTGGCCCGCCTGGACCGGCACCGTCTCGGTCACGTGGAACACGCGACGGGTCGTGTCCGTGGCATCGATCTTGAGGCCGATCGTGCCGGGAAACGGCACGTCGCGGGCCGCCGGAATCGTCACGATCGGCAGCACCGCGCTGGGCTTTGAGCGCGGCACCGGCTGGGCGAGTGCGGGGGGAGCGGCGGTGAGAAGGACGGCGTAAAGGAGCGGCGCGACCGCGGATTGTAGTTTCATGGGCAACCGCCTTGGCGGCTAACGCCCTGTTTCGCAAGACCTCGCCCGCGCGCGCTTTGCGAACCGCGCAGATTGCATTAAGCGCGCGGGCGCAATGGCTGGCATTGAAACTCCCCGCCCGATCCGCGGCACCCAGGACATCTTCGGCCCCGAAGCCGAGGCGTTCGCGTTCGTGGTCGAGACGTTCGAGCGGGTGAGGAAGCTTTACCGCTTTCGCCGCGCCGAGATGCCGGTGTTCGAGAGGACCGAGGTGTTCTCCCGCTCGCTCGGAGAGACGACCGACGTGGTCTCGAAGGAAATGTACAGCTTCGAGGACCGCGGCGGGGAATCGCTGACGCTGCGGCCCGAGTTCACCGCCGGGATCGCCCGCGCCTACCTGACCGGCGGCTGGCAGCAGTACGCGCCCTTGAAGGTCGCGACCCACGGCCCGCTGTTCCGCTACGAGCGCCCGCAGAAGGGCCGCTACCGCCAGTTCCACCAGCTCGACGCCGAGATCATCGGCGCCGCCGAGCCGCAGGCGGACGTCGAGCTGCTGGCGATGGCCGACCAGCTCCTGAGCGAGCTCGGCATCGCCGACGGCGTGACGCTGCAGCTCAACACGCTCGGCGATGCCGACAGCCGCGAGGGCTGGCGAGCCGCGCTCGTTTCCTACTTCCGGGCGCACCGCGCGCAATTGTCGCAGGACAGCCAGGACCGGCTCAACCGCAACCCCCTGCGCATCCTCGATAGCAAGGACCCGCGCGACAGGCCGTTCGTGGCCGACGCGCCCAAGATCGACGACTACCTCTCGGACGAAGCGCAGGATTATTTCGCCAAGGTCTGCGAGGGATTGCAGGCTGCCGGCGTCGCCTGGACCCGCGCGCCCGCGCTGGTGCGCGGCCTCGATTACTACCGTCACACCGCGTTCGAGTTCGTGACCGAGAGGCTGGGCGCGCAGGGAACGGTGCTCGGCGGTGGACGCTACGACGGTCTCATCGAGGCGCTCGGCGGCCCGCACACGCCGGCGGTCGGCTGGGCCGCGGGGATCGAGCGGCTGGCGATGCTGGTTGGACAACCCGCCATCCCTGCGCTCCAGGTAGCGGTCGTTGCGGAACACCCCAGGTTCGAAAGTGATGCCGCGCGCCTCGCGGCGACCTATCGGCGGGCAGGGTATTCGGCCGAACTCTTCGCGACCGGCAGTCCCCGCAAGCGGTTCGATCGGGCGACAAGAGCTGATCCTGACGCGATCGCTTCCTTCGATTTCCGCGACGGGCAGTCGAAAGGTTCGATCAAGCTGTTTCGGCCCGACGAAGGTATCGCCGAGATATTCGAAGACTTTGTCGTGGATTGGGAATGACCATCCCCGAAGAGCGTCTGGCGCAGATTGCTAACCGGTTTGCCGAGCTCGAGGCGCGCCTTGCCTCGGGCACGCTGGCGGCAGACGAGTTCGTGGCGGCGAGCCGCGACTATGCCGAGCTCGAGCCGGTCGCCAAGGCTGCGGGCGAGGTGCGCGAGATGCGCGCGGAGATCGCCGAGCTGGCGGCTCTGACCGAGGATCCCGAGATGCGCGCGCTCGCCGACGAGGAGCTGCACGAGCTGCGGCAAAAGCTCCCCGAGGCCGAGCATCGCCTCGCCGTCGCGATGCTGCCGCGCGACAATGCCGACAGCCACGCGGCGATGCTCGAAATCCGCGCCGGCACCGGCGGCGACGAGGCGGCGCTGTTCGCAGCGGACCTGTTCCGCATGTACGAAGGCTATGCCGCCGAGCAGGGCTGGAAGGTCGAGACCGTCAGCCTCAACGCCAACGATCTCGGCGGGTTCAAGGAGATCGTCGCCGAGGTCAACGGCGCGGGCGTGTTCGCAAAGCTCAAGTTCGAAAGCGGCGTCCATCGCGTGCAGCGCGTGCCCGTCACCGAGAGCGGCGGGCGCATCCACACCTCCGCCGCGACCGTCGCCGTGCTGCCGCAGCCGACCGAGGTCGAAGTGCAGATCGACGACAAGGACTTGCGCATTGACATCTACCGCTCAAGCGGCGCCGGCGGGCAGCACGTCAACAAGACCGATTCCGCGGTGCGCATCACGCACCTCCCGAGCGGCATCGTCGTCGCCATGCAGGACGAGCGCAGCCAGCACAGGAACCGCGCCAAGGCGATGGATGTCCTGCGCGCGCGGCTCTACGAGAAGATGCGCAGCGAGGCGCACGGCGCCGAGGCCGAGGCGAGGAAGGCGATGGTCGGCAGCGGCGACCGTTCCGAGCGTATCCGCACCTACAACTTTCCGCAGGGGCGCGTGACGGATCACCGCATCGGCCTGACGCTGCACAAGCTGCCCGAAGTGCTCTCCGGCCACGGTCTTGGCGAACTGATCGACGCGCTGATCGCCGAGGACGAGGCCAAGCGGCTCGCCGCGATGGACGCATGAGCACGGTCGCCGAAGCGCTGCGCGAGGCGGCGCGGCGGCTCGGGGCGGTTTCCGATACCGGGCGGCTCGACGCGGAAGTGCTGATGGCCGAAGCGTTGGGTGTGTCGCGCTCGGACATGCTTTTGCGGCACATGGGCGCCTCGGTGCCGGACACCTTCGATGCGCTAGTTGCCCGTCGCCTGCAGCATGAGCCCGTCGCCCAAATTCGCGGCCGCAAGGAATTCTACGGCCGCGATTTCCGCGTCTGCCCTGACGTTCTGACGCCGCGGGCCGACAGCGAGGCGACCGTTGCGGCGGCGCTCGAATCCTGCCCGCCCAAGGCCCGCCTCCTCGACTGCGGGACGGGATCGGGAGCGCTCCTGCTTACCCTCATTGCCGAGCTCCCCCGGGCTAGCGGCGTGGGCATCGACCGCTCGAGCGCCGCCCTCGCCGTGGCGCAGGACAATGCCAACCGGCTCGGCCTCGGCGATCGGGCGCAGTTTCGCCTGGCGGATTGGGACGAGCCAGGCTGGAGCATGGGCCTCGGCACATTCGATTGCGTCATCGCCAATCCGCCTTACGTCGAAACGACGGTCGAATTGCCTCGCTCCGTGCGAGACTACGAGCCGGCGGGGGCCCTTTACGCCGGTCCCGAAGGGCTCGACGCCTATCGCGTCCTGGTTCCGCAACTGCCGGCGCTGCTGGCACCCGAAGGCGTCGCCGTGCTCGAAATCGGAGCCGGCCAGGCCGAGGCGGTGGCGGAGATCGCCGCAAGCGCCGGATTCGGCAGCGAATTGCGCCGCGATCTCGGCGGACGTCCCCGGGGATTAATCCTGCGATTAGGACTTGTTTAATCGCATGGGAGTCATTAACTCTCGCTCAGACCAGCGGCCCATGGGCCCTTCGCCCCGGGGCTGGTCACACTCCATCATTTGCGTGAAGTGCAGCGAGAGGACCGCTGCTGAAATGGGCAGAGGTGGGGACCACGGAGCGTCAATCGGCGCCGTGGCGAGGGGTCATGACCGCACCGGATGGAACCGGAAGGGTCGCAAGCAAGGAAGCATATTCCCTTGAATAACAATCGCAGCAACAATCGCCGCCGCGGCCGCAACAATCGCGGGCAGGGCGGAGGCAACCAGGGCAACCGGATCGACAGCCGCGCGCGCGGCAACGCGCCGCAGCTGCTCGAGAAGTACAAGAAACTGGCGCACGATGCGTCGCTCAACGGCGACCGGGTACAGACCGAATACTACCTCCAGTTCGCCGACCACTATTTCCGCGTTATCGCCGACAACAAGGCTCAGCGTGACGAGCACCAGCGCGGCCGCCGCGACGATCGCGAGCAGGACGACTTCGGCGACGACGAAACCGAATTCGAAGCCACCGCGAACCGGCGCGATCAAGGCCGCGACCGGTCCGACTACCGCGACGAACGCGACGCCGACGATGAACGCGAAGACGTGCGCCGCGGCAACGAAGGCGAGGAAGCCTTACAGGAAGACACCGAAAATCCGTTCACCCGCGACGCGCGCCCGGCCCGGGAAAGTCGCGGCCGCAAGCCGCGGGCCAACGGCCGCGGCGCGGATCGCGCCGAGGAAAGCGCCGGACTCGATCCCGACAGCCTGCCGCCGTCGATCGGGGCCCGCGCCGAGGCCGACGAAAGCGAGGGCGAGGAGAAGCGGCCGCGCCGTCGCAACCGCCGTCCGCGCGCGGATGGCGACGACGAGACCGTCGAGGTCTTCGGCTGATCACGTTCCGATGGCTCGACGCGAGGCCATTTGCTCGGCTAATGGCTAGCGGGTGTCGGGTGTAGCGGGTTACCTCAAGGCCATATTCTGGCGGCCGTGGCTTGCGGCCGTGCTGCTTGGCGTCGTTGCCGCAACCGGCTTCCAGCCGCTCGGGTTGTGGCCGCTCGCATTGCTTGCGATGGGCGCGTTCCTGCTCGTCATCGAGCGAAGCGCCACATGGCGCGGTGCCGCCGGGCTCGGCTGGCTGTTCGGCTTCGGCCACTTCACATTCGCCAACACCTGGATCGCCACCGCGTTCACGTATCAGGCCGCGATGCCGCCCGCGCTGGGCTGGGTCGCGGTGCCGCTGCTGTCGCTGTACCTGGCGATCTATCCGGCGATCGCCGCCGCCGGCGCCAGGCTGGTTGCGGGCCGTCGCGGTCGCACGGCGATGGTCCTGGCGTTCGCCGGCTGCTGGACGATCGCCGAATGGTTGCGCGGCTGGGTCTTCACCGGCTTTCCGTGGGACCCGTTCGGCGTCGCGCTGCTCGGCCCGTTCGACCGGCCGGGCCTCGCCGCCCTGGCGCCGTGGCTGGGAACCTATGCGCTCTCCGGCGTGGCGGTGCTGATCGGTTGCGGCATCGTCGCCGCGCTGGCCGAGCGGCGCTGGGTTCCGGCCGTCCTGGCCGCCGCCCTCGTCGCCACCGGCATGTACTGGCCAGCCGGGCGAGCGGCCGAGGGGACGCTGCCCTTCACCATTGTCCAGCCGAACCTGTCCGAGGACCGGCTCAACGACCCGCGGCTGTACGAGGCGAACTTCCAGACGATTGCCGCGCTGTCGGTGCCCAGACAGCCCGGACTGCGGCGGCTGGTCATGTGGCCGGAATCGGGCGTGCCGGACTATCTCCAGGACGGGTATCCGCAGGCGTACTACAACGCTTCCACGGCTTTCGCGAACCCCGCCCGCGCGCGCCGGCGCATCGGGCGCGTCATCGGCGACGGCAGCCTCGTGCTGACCGGGGCGGTCGACCTGAAACTGACCGCCGACGGCCGCATCCTCGGCGCGTACAACGCCGTCACTGCGCTCGATTCTGCGGGCGACATCGTCGGCAGCTACGAGAAGGCGCATCTCGTGCCTTACGGCGAGTACCTCGCGCTCGCCTGGCTGCTCGAGCCGCTCGGCGCGCGGCGGCTGGTCGGGGGCTCGATCGATTTCCTCCCCGGCCCCGGCCCGCGCACGCTCGACCTCGGCGCATGGGGCAAGGCCGGTGTGCAGGTCTGCTACGAGATCGTGTTTTCAGGTCACGTGGTCGATCCGGCGCATCGCCCGGATTTTATCTTCAACGATTCCAACGATGGCTGGTTCGGCGCCTTCGGCCCGCCGCAGCACCTCGCCCAGGCGCGGCTGAGAGCGATCGAGGAAGATCTCCCGATTCTTCGCTCGACGACCACGGGCATCAGCGCCGTGATCGACCGGCGAGGGGTGGTGCGCGATCACCTGGCTTCGCACAAGGCCGGCCGGATCGACGGATTCGTGCCGCCCGCCGGCCCGCCGACGGCGTTCTCGCGGCTGGGCAACCTGCTGCCGCTTGCCTGGGCGGTGGTTTTTCTATTGCTCGCTCGCGTTGCCATACCGAGGCGGCAAGGTTAGACCCGCCCGCGGCTCGTTCGGGCCAGGGATTTTCCGAGAGGATCGAAAGCACAATGCGCAGCAGTTACCTGTTCACGTCGGAGAGCGTGTCCGAGGGTCATCCGGACAAGGTTTCGGACCAGATTTCGGACGCGATTGTCGACCTGATGCTGTCGAAGGATCCGCAATCGCGCGTGGCCTGCGAGACGCTGACGACGACGCAGCGGGTGGTGCTGGCCGGCGAGATCCGCTGCAAGCCGATGTACGACGAGAGCCGCGAGGACTGGGCGACCAATGGCTACTGGGCGCCGGGGGCTAAGGAAGAGATCGAGCGCGCCGCGCGCCAGGTGGTGCGCGACATCGGCTACGAGCAGGCCGGGTTTCACTGGCAGACGCTCGAGTTCTCGAACTACCTTCACGGCCAGTCGGCGCACATCGCGCAAGGGGTTGATGCGAGCGGCAACAAGGACGAGGGCGCCGGCGACCAGGGCATCATGTTCGGCTTCGCCTGCGACGAGACGCCCGACCTGATGCCGGCGACGCTCGACTACAGCCACAAGATCCTCGAGCGCATGGCGGCCGACCGGCACTCGGGCGCGGCGCCGTTCCTCGAGCCCGACACGAAGAGCCAGGTGACGCTGCGGTTCGAGAACGGCAAGCCGGTCGCCGCGACCGCGATCGTCGTCTCGACCCAGCACGCCAAGGGCTACGACGAAGGCGAAAAGGAAGCCGAGCTTCACGCCTACGTGAAGCAGGTGATCGCCGACGTGCTGCCGGCCGAGCTGCTCTCGAACGGCACCGAGTACCACATCAATCCGACCGGCAGCTTCGAGATCGGCGGGCCCGACGGCGATGCCGGCCTGACCGGGCGCAAGATCATCGTCGATACCTACGGCGGGGCGGCCCCGCACGGCGGCGGCGCGTTCAGCGGCAAGGACCCGACCAAGGTCGACCGCTCGGCGGCGTACATCAGCCGCTACCTTGCCAAGAACATCGTCGCCGCGGGCCTCGCGACCCGCTGCACGATCCAGCTCGCCTACGCCATCGGCGTCTCGAAGCCGCTGTCGCTCTATGTCGATACGCACGGCACCGGGACCGTCGGCGACGACAGGATCGAGAGTGCGATCAAGTCGATCGACAAGCTCGGCGGCCTGACCCCGCGCGGCATCCGCGAGCATCTTAAGCTCAACAAGCCGATCTACCGCAAGACCGCCGCCTACGGGCACTTCGGCCGCAAGGCGGAAGGCGACTTCTTCCCGTGGGAGCGCACCGACCTCGTCGAGGATCTCAAGGCGGCG
>Ga0207706_10000897_pt1 | contig 30555 bp, 29 predicted proteins | sample KBSC53metaG_FD_184318 | JGI IMG/M metagenome (GOLD analysis project Ga0207706, IMG submission 184318) | Corn rhizosphere microbial communities from Kellogg Biological Station, Michigan, USA - KBS C5-3 metaG (SPAdes) (version 2) | ecosystem: Host-associated > Plants > Roots > Rhizosphere > Soil ... | reverse complement strand
CGTGAACTGCGCCGCAAGCTCGGCCTGGTGACGCAACGGCCCTACCTGTTTCCCGGCACTGTGGCTGACAATCTTCGCTTCGGCCCGGCGCAGAGGGGCGTGACGTTGGGACCAGGAGCTATTGAGGAGTTATTAACCCAGGTGGGTCTCAAACATTACGCCGGACGCGACGTCGCCAATCTTTCCGGGGGCGAAGCCCAGCGCGTTTCCGTCGCCCGCACCCTGGCCAATTCGCCGCTGGTAGTGCTGCTTGACGAACCTACGTCGGCGCTGGATGAAGCGTCTAAACTCGAGGTCGAGTCTGCCATCCAGAAAGTCGTGCAGAGTCAGGGGCTGACTTGCGTAGTGGTCACGCACGATGTTGCCCAGGCCGCACGGCTGGCCGGGCGGGCGCTGGTTCTCGAATCCGGACGCGTTGTCCGGGATGGTCCGGCAGAGGAGGTCCTTCGTGCTTAGACTGTGGTTCCACTCACCACTACAATTAGGTCTGGCGCAGGCGTTGGTGGCAGCAATAGCGGCGTTGGCGGTCGTCGTTCTCGCTCGTCGCCGCGGCGTTCATCTGGAAGTAGAAACCTTGATCGCGATGGCGCGCGGGTTGGTGCAAATCGTTGCGGTGGGCTCCATTCTCGTTATCCTCCTGCGCGCTCCGCGGTGGACCAGTGGCTTCCTGCTGGCCGGGATGATCGTGGCCGCGGGGGCAACCTCGGCGCGCCGCGCCAAGGGGATGCCCGGCGCGTTCCGCGTTTCCGCCTGGGCCATCGCCTTTGGCGCAGGGTCCATCATCGCCTTGATGACCTCCGTAGGAGTGATTGATACCGCCATCACCTCCCTGGTTCCGGTAGGCAGTATGCTGATTGCCAACGCCATGAACACCAACGGACTGGCCCTGAACCGTTTCCGCTCCGATGTGCTGGCGCACGCGGGAGAGATTGAGACCGCGCTGGCGCTGGGCGCGGACGCCCGCCACAGCGTCTCGCCCTACGTGCAGGCTGCGTTTGAGGCGAGCCTCATTCCTGCCATTGACTCCATGCGCTCGCTGGGCATCGTTTGGATTCCCGGACTGATGGCGGGTATGTTGCTCTCCGGCGCTCGTCCTGTGTATGCGGCAATTTACCAGTTTGTGGTGCTGGCCATGATTTTCGCGGCCTCAGGATTGACCTCGCTGGTCAGCACCATGCTGATCCGCGGCCGGGTATTCTCCGATGCGGAACAACTTCTGCTGCAGCCCGGCAGATAAAGCACAACTCTTATGGACCATGTGGCTGCAGCGATCGTTGAGCACGCCAGAGCGGCGGAGCGGCACCGCCGCCGCGCTGCGTTGCGCGCCGTGGCCTCGCTCGAACTGCTCAAGGGCGTGGTCGTGCTGCTGCTGGGTTTTGGTGCGGTCTCACTGGTCCACAAGGACGCCTGGGACGTTGCCGAAGCCCTCTTGAGATTTCTGCGGGTGAATCCCGATCACCACCACTACGCGCAAGTCTTCCTCGACCTGGCAGACAATGTTACTGATCGAAAGTTATGGGCCCTGGCTGGAGGCGCCGCCGCCTACTCGATTGTCCGCTTCGTCGAGGCCTACGGGCTGTGGCGGGAACGGACCTGGGCAGAATGGTTTGCGCTGATCTCGGGAGCGCTGTATGTTCCCTTCGAGATTTATGAACTCATTCGACGGCCCTCAGCGATTCACGTGGCAGTGCTGCTCATCAATCTCGCTATCGTGTTTTACATGCTCTATCTGAGATTGACCGCGAATGCAGAAGCAGCCAGGAACGGGAGGACACCGGGATAGGCCGCCCAGTACGCGATTTGAATCGGAGCGGTGATACTAGACCCCGCGTCTCCCAATCTTTCATGGTTGACGCGGGGTCTTTCTGGGGGGGGAAGGTCTGCATTGTGCCAGCATCGAACACCGCGTGATCAAGAAAATGCACGAGTCGGTTTTCCGACGCCGAAACGCTAATGCCGGACGCAAGAACAGTGGTTTGCGTTTGGCTCGTCTGTGGACGGGAGTATCGGACTTTATGATCGATTCGGAAAGTCAAAGTCAAAGTCAAAGGCGGCGGGCGAGGGCGCCCGCCCCACACATTCTCCTGGTACTCGCAGCCCTGGCCCTGCCCTTGCGGGCGCAGCAGGTTTCGCTTCGCGCCCTGGTCACGCCCTCAACCACGATCATGAAGGACGGTCGTCCCGTCACTTTCGCCCTTCACGGCTTCATCGAATTCAAGACGCTGGCGGATATGTTTCCCTACATCGATTCCCAGAGGCAGCGCTGGAAAACCAGCCTCGACGAGGCCGCGCGGCAGCGCCTGGCAAGCGAGTTGCTGCGTCGCGGAATCGAGAGCAGGGTTGTTTCCATGATGGACGAGCGCCCGCTCGAGGCCCTGGTCACTCACACCAGCGGGGAACTGAGGCAAGCCCTCGCCATGGTGAAGGAACCGGTACCAGCCGGTTATGGCGAGGCGTTTCTGGCGGTGCAGGAGAAGTGGAAACATTCTCTGAACTGCTGGAGTGCCGCGCCGTCAATTCCGGCGCGCGCGCTTTCCAACTGGTATCCCATTGAGGAAGGCATCGTGCTTTACGGCTCCACCTACGATTCCACAGAACACTTCTGGCAGGCAGTGAAATATCATCCCGACCTCACCCTGGCGCAACTGACCGACCTGCTCGGCGTGCTGGAGCACCGGGACTGGAGCCCCTGGCTGCAACGCCTCGACGGCGATCCCAAGCTGTATTTGCCGAACGCTTACGCTATCGAGTTTCTGCGCTACAACCTGACGCCGCAACGGCTGGCCTGGTTTCGCGGCGAACTGGCCGGCCACGGACTGAGTCCTTCCGATCACGCCCGACTGGCGCAGCAGCGCGGCGCCGCCGCATTTCGCTTCAGCGCGTTCGAAGAAAAAGTCTTGTGGGGAGATCTGGCCGATCTGTTCCACCTGGTCTATCACTTCTCCACGCCGGATGACCCCATGCGGAAAATCCTGGCGGACCGCCACTTCGACGCAATTTACCTGGGCCAGCGCAGAATGGGTTTCATCAGCGAAGAATTTCGCTCTCTGATGCTCGAAATCTGGCACGTAAAATATCTCCAGATGGCGCGCTTCCGCGAGGTCATCAGCTCGATCCCGATGGAGATCAAGCTCTCCCACTTCCTCAACGACGGCGACTCCCCGGACATCCCCATCCCGATCTACATCGAATACCTGAACAAAATCCGGGACCTGGCCCGCCGCCCAATGTAGGCGCGAACGTCCACGTTCGTGCAAAGCCGTGCACCAAGACAAAGCCCGAGGTCCCCTAGTGACCGAAGTCCGGCTACAGTAAAATCAATTCCAGGCCCCGTAGCTCAGATGGATAGAGCAGCGGTTTTCTTCTCGCGCTCAATCAATTCAAATGTTGTGACGGCGAGTTATCCAGCATGTGTTGCATTTGGACGACCAGCAGGGCAACTTACAGTCGTCCAAAATTCTGGGAATCGCCGCAGATTTATCTCAGTCGGCAGTGATTGTGTGCCGATCGTGCGCTGGATCGGGGCAACCCCCGTATCATTCACCGCGAAATACGCAGCGTAACAATCAGCAGCGAAGCTCCAATGTTCAGCGCGCCAAGCAACAGGCCCCAAACACCATAGGAGCCGAGAGGGTCCGCGGGCATGCCAAGCGCGAGTAACAATTTCGATGAATTCAATGCCGCCCACAACGAGATCAGCGCCCAAACCGCCCCATAAATCGCCGGGAGCTGAAAAAGCCACATATGTGAAGTACTCGATATCGATAGAGGATTAAGGGCGACGAAGAGTGCCGCGCACGGAACCAACACCAGCATGACGACGAGAAACAGACTCGCCGTGGCTGCCGCACGAGACAACAGCGTGCTACCCTTGGCTGGCATCTCAGACGCCAGTCCTCGTCCTCCAAGGCCGGCGTTGGCCGGTGTTTTTGGAGTCGGTTTCTGGACAGGTTCATCGGACATGGCGCGGTTCGAACTACCTGGAGGGGTCAGCTTTCGCAACGGCTCGCACCGCGCGGGCAGGATGTAACCTGGATTGGCCTTTATTGAGCGCTTCATTAATCAAGGACAGCATCTTCTGCGTGACTGCATCTTTAGGGTGTCCCTTGGCTTCCAGTATTGCTTTGGCAGTGTTGAGATCAAGCTCTACGAGCGACGGGGAGCGATAGGTTTTTTTGGCGGCGCTAGGTTCGGGGGGCATTGACTTGCTGTCGTACTCCCTTTCGTATTTTGGGTGACCTGCCTGCACGCTCTAGATTTATGTCACGCGTCCCTCAGTCTTCTGAGGTCAACGTGGGATTTAAATAGAGGAGCTCGGACGAAATTATGCCAACGGTAAGAAGCTTACAGGCGGAAAAGGATGTGAGGTCGGATTCCCGACCGCATCAGGCACTGTGGCGTGCCGAATCGGGAATAATAATTCGATCCCGGCGGCGCCTTTGAAAGTGATTTCTGCTGTGGCGGCAATGACCACACTGTAAGCCGAAATATGCAATATGCAAGAAGCGTGCGCCACTTTCCTTAGCCGTTATACCGTAAGTACAATCACAACAGCTCATTGGCCCCGTAGCTCAGATGGATAGAGCAGCGGTTTCCTAAACCGAAGGTCGCGTGTTCGACTCACGCCGGGGCCACCATTTCACCGGACAGAAGCCTCCTCGAAAAGCCTGGTTGCGGATACACTATTCGCGCATGGATTCTTCTTCCCCGGGTGACGAGTCATGATTTGGTACGTGATCAGTTCTATTGTGCTGTTCAACCTTTTCCTCGGAATCAGCCAGGCGCAGACCAGCCCGCACTCGAGCGCGACCATGAAGCCGCGAAACCTTTTGCTGGTGGTGAACCAGGGAGATCAGAGCATGAGCCTGGTGGACCCCGAGGCCGGGGTGCAGATCGGTAAAGTGAAGACCGACGAAGTGCGCGCCCACGAAGTGGTTGCCTCCGCCGACGGGCGTCTGGCGTATCTGCCCATCTACGGCAACTCAGGTGTGGGAAAGCCGGGGACCGATGGGCGCTCGATCGAGATTGTTGATCTCGACAAGCAGGCCATTGTGGCCAGCATGGACCTAGGCCCGGTGCGGCCGCACTGGGTCAAGTTCGGACCAGACGGCATGCTGTATGTTTCCGCCGAGCTCGACAATGCCGTGGACGTACTAGATCCCCATCTACGGAAGAAAGTCGGTTCCATTCCGACCGAGCAGGCCGAGTCGCACATGGTGGTGATTTCACCTGACGGGCGCCGTGCTTACACCGCCAATGTCGATGCCGGCACGGTTTCTGCGCTCGACCTCGAGGCCCGCAAGCTGATCAAGGTGATTCCCGTGGCCGAAACCGTGCAGCGCATCTCCATGTCGCTGGATGGACGATGGGTTTTTACTTCCGACCAGAAGCGTCCCCGGCTGGCGATTATCGATACTAAGAGCAACGAGGTCACGAACTGGATTACGCTGCCCGCCATCGGATACGGAACCACGCCAACGCCGGACGGCAGGTGGCTGCTGGTGAGTATGCAGAGCGCCAATGCCGTCGCTGTGGTGGACCTGGCGCAGATGAAGGTGGTCCGCACCGTTCCAGTGGGCGCGGACCCGGTGCAGATTCTGGTGCACCACGATCGGGCTTACGTTTCCTGCAGCGGAGACGGAAATGTCGCCGTGCTCAACCTCGCCGACTGGAAAGTAGAAAAGCAGATTGCGACAGGCCCCGGAGCGGACGGCCTGGCCTGGGCGGAGAGTAAACCTTAGGCGTTCGTCTGGGTTGCGTGGGGTCTTGTTTGTGTGGGGACAGGTTTCTGGCCCGTCCGGGATGAGCGCAGTTCGTCTTGCTCGCGGATCGCCGGGACGGGCGTCCAGGCCCGTCAGCTGCAAACCAGGGTGGCATGCTGCAGGCACTTCCGTGAATCTTACTTTAGCCCGCTAGCGCACTTTTGTAGCGCCGGCATCTTGCCGGCTGTCCCGAGGGCGTCTCGCCCTCGAGTGTGAGGGCGGGACGCCCTCACGACAGCCGCCGGGACGGCGGCGCTACAAGAACCAACTGCTCCAAGAATCCTTTGCTCGGCTGGACGGGTCAAAGACCCGTCCCCACACGAGCTGTTTCCACACCAGATAAGAACTTCGGCGGCTTTCTGGCTTTGGTGGCTTGCTCAAAGCCGTAGGCGATTTTGAGCAGCGCTGGTTCGCTCCAGGCCCGCCCGAAGAACGATACGCCTACCGGTAACCCCGCAATAAACCCCGCAGGCACGGTAATATCGGGATATCCCGCCACCGCTGCGGCATTCGAACTCCCGCCGCCCGAGTGATCGCCGTTGATCAGGTCCGTGAGCCAGGCCGGACTTCCGGTCGGCGCCATGATTGCGTCCAGGTGAAACTTGTCCATGAGCGCGTCGATGCCCTCGGCGCGCGACAGCCGGTGATTGGCGTCGAGCGCGTCGAGATATTCCTTGCTGGTCAGCGGGTCTTTAGCCTCAGCCTTGATAAAAATGTCCTGTAGGAAGTAGGGCATTTCCTTTTCTCTATTGCGTTCGTTGAATTCGATGATGTCCTTCAAAGAATGAACGGCGGCGTCGGGGCGGGTCGCGAGATAAGCGTTGAGATCGGCTTTCAATTCATACAGCAGCACCAGAAATTCGCTGTCGTCGAACTTGCCGTAAGTTTCGAGGTCGGCGGGATCCACGAGCACGGCGCCCTGGCGTTTCATCTCTTCCATCACCGTGCTCATCAGCGCGTCCACGCTGTCGCTGAAGCCGAAATATTTCCGCGCCACGCCGATGCGGGCGCCGCGCAATCCGTTGGGATCGAGAAATCTGGTGTAGTCTGCGGCTGCCTTGCCGGCGCTTGCTGTGGTTGCGCTGTCGCGCGGATCGGCGCCGGCCAGCGCGTTGAGCAGTATCGCGGCGTCGCGTACCGTCCGCGCCATGGGGCCGGCGGTGTCCTGGCTGTGGGCGATGGGAATGATGCCGGAGCGGCTGATCAAGCCCAGCGTCGGCTTGATCCCCACAATGCCATTGGCGGACGATGGGCACACCACTGAGCCATCGGTTTCGGTACCGACGGCCAGCCCGCAGAGATTGGCCGCCGTGGCCGCTCCCGAGCCCGAACTCGAGCCGCAGGGATTGCGATCGAGCGCATAGGGGTTCCGGGTGAGCCCGCCGCGACCGCTCCATCCGCTGACCGAATGACTGGAGCGAATGTTCGCCCACTCGCTCAGATTGGTCTTGCCCAGAATCACCGCGCCGGCCTCGCGCAGTTTCTGCGCCACGAAAGAATCTTTTGCCGGACGCGAACCCACCAGTGCCAGCGATCCGGCAGTCGTCTGCATACGGTCGGCGGTGTCGATGTTGTCCTTGATCAGGACGGGGATGCCATGCAGCGGGCCGCGCGCGCCCTTGGCCTTACGCTCCTGGTCGAGGGCTTGTGCAATGGCTAGCGCGTCGGGATTAACTTCGATCACGCTGTTGACGGCCGGCCCGCGGTGGTCTATCTCTTCGATCCGGGCCACGTATTTCTGGGTAAGGGATTGAGCGGTAAATTTCCCGGATGTCATGCCCGCCTGGAGATCCGCGATAGTGAGTTCGTCGAGTTCGAAACCTCTAACTTCGGGAGAAACGGGCGGAGCGGCAGCCAGCTCGCGTGCGCCAGCCAGCGCAGGCAGCAGGGCGGCGCCCACTCCGCCGACGACAGCAGTCTGAACGAATCGACGTCGGGACGGAACCGCATCAGCGGGAAGTGTGCTCTTCGATTTGCGCAAAGCGGGTCTCCTTTTTGAAGCTGGCTGAACGGGAAGCGGAATTATAGGCGATCCGTCAAGGCTCCCCCGGGGTTTTGCCTTTCCGCTCTTTGCGGGTTTCTTGGCGACCTTTGCGGTAAGAGGCTTTATCCGCAAAGTACGCAAAGGATTCGCAAAGGGCGCAAAGGATGGCCCCGGGATAAGTTCAGCTTTAACTTCCACCCCCGTCCCGCTTTCCTTTCGCCGCCCTGCCCGTCCAAGACACCGAAGCGGCGTGATGATTCCGAGCTGTAGGGGCTGTTACAATCGCACGTTCGTTTCGTGATGAAAGACTATTCCAGCTTCCCGCCTGCAGAACTCAGTCAAAAAGGAGCACTGATGTCTTATTCCAAGAGATTGCTGCTGCTCGCCATGCTTGCTTTCGCCTGCACCGGATCAGGCCAGGAAATGGCCGAAGGCCGCCTGATGCGTTTTCCTGATATCTACAAGGACAAAATCGTTTTCATGTACGGCGGCGATCTTTGGCTGGCATCGAGCGCGGGAGGCGAGGCGCGGCGCATCACGGCGGATGCGGGGCGCGAACTGTTTCCGAAATTCTCACCCGACGGCAAATGGATTGCCTTCACCGCACAATATGATGGAAATTTCAACGTGTACGTCATGCCCGCCCAGGGCGGCCAGCCCCGGCAGTTGACGTTTTATCAAGGGGCCGCGGCGCCACTCAGCGATCGCATGGGCATTCACAACGAAGTGGTCACCTGGTTTCCGGACAGCAAGCGCATTCTGTTTCTCTCGCGCCGCGATGCCACGAACGGCTGGACCAAGCGCCCCTTCAGCGTAAGCATCGACGGAGGTTTACCGGAACCATTGCCGGTTGACCAGGGAGGCCTCACTTCGTTTTCCCCCGACGGAACGAAAATCGCCTACAACCCCATCTTCCGGAACTTCCGCACCTGGAAGCGCTACACCGGGGGCCTGGCCCAGGCCATCGCCATCTACGATCTCAAGAATAATTCGGTGGAAGACGTGCCGCACACGGACTGGACCGACACTTTTCCCATGTGGCATGGCAATGCTATCTACTTCACCTCCGATCGCGGTCCCGAACATCATCTCAATCTTTACAGTTACGATCTGAGCAGCAAGCAGATCGAACAACTCACACACTTCACTGACTTCGACGTGATGTGGCCGAGCCTGGGTCCCGATTCCATCATCTTCGAGAACGGCGGCTACCTTTACACCTTTGATTTTGAATCGAAGCAGCCGAAGAAGTTAACCGTCTATCTGCCCGGCGACCGCGACCAGACCCTCAAACACTGGGCCAGCGTGGCCAAAAATATTACGGACTTCGACATTTCGCCGGAAGGGAAGCGGGCGGTGTTCGGCGCCCGGGGAGACGTTTTCACCGTCCCGGCAAAGGAGGGCAGCGTCCGCAATCTGACTCGCACTCCGGGCATTCGGGAGAAATCGGTGGCCTGGTCGCCGGATGGCCGCTGGATCCTCTACGTATCAGACCGCAGCGGCGAAGACGAGCTTTACATTTCACCCCAGGACGGGATGGGCAAGGAGCAGCAGATCACCAGCGGCTACAAGGGCTTCAAGTACGCTCCATCGTGGTCACCCGACAGCAAGAAGGTAGCGTGGTCCGACAAGGACTGTCGTCTCTGGTATGCCGACATCAACCTGAAGAAACAGGTTGAGGTTGACCGGGGGAAGTACGGGGAAATTCTGAATTACTCGTGGTCTCCCGATAGCAAGTGGCTGGCCTATGACAAAAACGACGAAAACACTTACTCGGTGGTGAATCTATTCTCATTGACCGATCGCAAAATCACTCCCGTAACCACCAGCATGACCAACAGCTACGCTCCCGTCTTCGATCCGGATGGAAAGTACATGTACTTTCTCTCTGACCGAGACTTCAACGAAGTTCTGGGCAATGTGGATTTCGAGTTCGCCAACCCCAAGACCACACGGATCTATGTCGTGACTCTACGTGCGGATGAGCCTTCGCCCTTTCAGCCGTTGAGCGACGAGACTCAAATCAAAAAAGAAGAGAACAAGGACGAGTTGTTGACTCCGCCGGGCAAGGAGCAAGGCAAGACCGGAGGGAAGACCGGGGGCAAGGCCGAGACCAGGGGCAAAAAGAAGAACGAGACAGAACCATCTCCGGAAGCGAGGGAAAAAGATAAAGATAAAGACAAGGGCGATAAAGACAAAAAAGAGGACAAGGATAAACTCAAGGAATTCCGCATTGACCTTGCAGGCATCACGGGCCGCGTGGTGGCCTTGCCCATCGAGCCTGCTGTCATCGGTTCCTATTTAGCCGCCAAGGGCTTTATCTACTATTCCACCCGGCCCATTCAGGGGCTCTCCGGACCGGTTCCGGGAGAGGCGTCGGCCACCCGCGTTTACGATCTGAAAGAGCGCAAGGACAAGGTCCTGATCGAAGGCGTGCAACGCTTTGCTCTTTCGTTTGACGGCTCCAAGCTGCTCTACGAGGCCGATGGCGGGCGCGACGGCCACACCTACGGCATTATCGACGCCAAGCCGGACGGTCCCAAGAAAGTCGGCGACGGTGCGCTCAACCTGGGCGGCATGAAAGCGCAGATCGATCCTCCCGCCGAATGGAAAGAGATGTTCAACGAGGTCTGGCGGCAGGAGCGCGATTATTTCTACGCCGCGGCGATGAACGGCGTGGACTGGGAAAAGATGCGCGAAAAGTATGCCCAACTGCTGCCGTCGGTGGCCGACCGCTACAGCCTGACCTACATCCTGGGCGAGATGATTGGCGAACTCTCGAACTCGCACACCTACGTGGGCGGCGGAGACTTCCCCGATCTGCATCCTGTCAATGTAGGCTTGCTGGGAGTGGACTTCGAGGCCGACCAGGCCGCCGGCATGTACCGCTTCAAGAAGATCTACGCGGGCGAAAACTGGGACCCGCAGACCCGCTCGCCCCTGACCGAACCCGGGGTAACTGTAAAGGAAGGCGACTATCTGGTTGCGGTCAACGGGCGCCCGCTGCGGACTCCGCAAAACCCCTATGAGCTTTTTGTGAACACGGCCAACGAAAATGTCACGCTGACCGTCAACTCCAAACCTTCGGAGGATGGCTCCCACACCGTGCAGGTAAAGCCGGTGGCGGATGAAAACGGCCTCCGCGAACTGGCCTGGATCGAGAGCAATCGCAAAAAGGTTGATGCCGCCAGCAATGGGCGCATCGGCTACGTCTATCTCCCGGATATGGGAGGCCCGGGGCTGAATGAATTCGTCAAACAGTACTTTCCGCAGATCCGCAAAGAGGGAATGATTATCGACGTGCGCTACAACGGCGGCGGCTTTGTGGACCAGCTCATCTTCGCCAGGCTGCGGCGCGTGCTGGCCGGCATGGGCTCCATTCGCAACTGGGAGAGCAACACCGTTCCCCCAGTCGTATTCAACGGCGCCATGGCCTGTGTGACCAATCGTTATGCTGCCTCTGACGGTGACATATTCAGCTATTACTTCAAGTACTACAAACTCGGCCCCCTCATCGGCGAACGCACCTGGGGCGGAGTGCGTGGCATCCGCGGCCAGATACCGCTTATGGATGGAGGCTACATTACGCGTCCCGAGGCCGCGCGCTACGACCTCAACAGCAAGTGGGTGGTGGAGAACCGCGGCGTGCAGCCCGACATTGTGGTCGAGAATCGCCCCGACCTGGTAGTGAAAGGGCAGGACCCGCAACTGGAGAAGGCCATCGAAGTCGTGTTGAAGGAAATCCAGGCCAATCCGAAGAAGCTGCCCCCGCGGCCCCCCGATTTGCCTGCCTATCCCGAGGGCCCGGGGCTGTAGCCGCACTGCTCACGTAGGGGCGGGTGTCCACACCGCCCAGCCGGGCGAAGCCCGGCCGGGTTTTTGAGTGATTCTCAATCCAACCCCCCAGTCGACTTTGCTCTCCCGCCCGAACGGGGGCGTCCGGTCCTACGTGGTTTGTGGAGGGCACGGTGGTTACTATTGGGGTTTCACCGGCGCACAAATAGTGCTGCATCAATGCTTCAAAATCGGGCATCTAATCGTATAATCAGACAGCCCATGCCCAAGTATTCCATTGTGGTCCCGCTGCACAACGAGCAGGAGAATGTCACCGACCTCTACGACCGCCTCAAAGCTGTCATGGAAACCAACGGTGAGACCTTCGAGATTGTGCTGGTGGACGATGGATCAACCGACCGCAGTTTCCATATGCTGCGCGAGATCGCGGCCGTCGATAGCCGCGTAACCGTCGTGAAGCTGCGCCGCAACTTCGGCCAGACTTCAGCGTTGGCTGCCGGCTTCGATCACGCCCGCGGCGAATATATCATCGCCATGGATGGCGACCTGCAGCATGATCCGGCCGATATCCCCATTTTTCTGGAAAAGATTTCCGAGGGCTACGACATCGTCAGCGGCTGGCGCAAGCGCCGCATTGACAACTTCTGGCTCCGCCGCCTGCCTTCCCGCTGCGCCAACTGGCTGATGGCCAAGCTGAGCGGCGTGGACATTCACGACTTTGGTACGACCTTCAAAGCCTATCGCCGGGAAATTCTGGACCAGGTCCCGCTCTACGGCGAGTTGCATCGCTTTATCCCGGCGCTGGCCTCGTGGCATGGAGCTTCCATCTGCGAAGTGCCCATCCAGAACGTGAACCGCGAGCGCGGGGTTTCGCACTACGGCATCTCGCGCACCTTCCGGGTGTTTTTTGACCTGATCACCATTCGTTTCCTGCTGCGCTACCTGTCGCGCCCGCTGCATTTCTTCGGAACCTTCGGCATGCTCAGCATGATGGCGGGATCAAGCGTCGCCCTCTGGCTGGTGGCTCAGAAGGTTTTGCACCACACGCCGATCATGGCCAACCACGGTCCGCTGATGATCTTTACCGCAGTGCTGTTGCTGGCCGGCCTGAACATGCTGGCGGTAGGGTTGCTGGGTGAGATGCAGGTGCGGCACTACCACGAACCCACCCGGCGCGCGCCGTATTCCGTGGATCGCGTCCTCCGCGCCCAGAGCGAAGAGCACACCATCTCCGAGTAATGCAGGCGCGAGCGTCCCGCTCGTGCGATTCTCTGCTTAGTCTGCCGTTTTCTGTGCCGCAGCGTAATTCAGCACGAGCGGGGATGCTCGCGCCTAGATGAACGCCTCTTTGTTTACCACATACGGCATCTTGGCCACATCGCCGCCGTAGTTGGCCTCGATCACATCAATCAGCCCTTGGACCGCCCGTCCCGCCATACCCTTGTCCGGATCGGGCGAGAGCCGCGTAATGCGGCCGGCGCTGGCGAAATGAGGATACAGCCGGCAGCGGTCTTCGATTGCCGGATCACGCAACGGCGAGTCCGCGGGCAACGGTTCTTTTTCATACACGTCCAGCGCCGCGCCGGCAATCCATTTCTCCCGCAGCGCTTTCGCCAGGGCAGCTTCATCGACCACTGGCCCGCGCGAAGTGTTCACCAGAAACGCAGTAGGCTTCATCTGCCGCAGGGTCTGCTCATTGAACAGATGATAAGTGGGCGCGGGACTCTCGCCTTCGCGCAGCAACGGGACATGCACGCTGACGAAATCGGCCTGGCCCAACGCCTCGTCCACACCCACGTACTTGATCCAGTTCTTGATTTTTGAAATCCCCCGGGCGTGGCGCAGGTCCATGATCTCCTGGATCGACTTCACGTAATCGTGGTTCTGATAGGCGGGGTCGTAGCACAGAATATTCATGTCGAATCCGGCGCATTTCTTGATCATGGCCAGGCCGATCCGGCCGGTGCCGATGATGGCAATCGTTTTCCCGGTCACCTCGTCGCCGAGGAAGGGCAGGTAGGGATGCCAATAGCTCCACTTGTTATCCCGGGTCAAGTGTTCCGCTGACCACAGTTTTCGCGCCAGGGCGCCCATCATGAAAAATGCGAATTCCGCCGTGGCCTCGGTGAGCACGTCGGCGGTATTGGTAAAGGGAACCTTGTAGCGGTTGGCATCGGCGCGGTTGATGTTGTCGAAGCCCACGGCAAACTGGGCCACAACTTTCAATTTGCCCTTGCCCGCTTCAAATACTTCGGCGTCGATGGAATCGCGCAAGGTGGTGATCAGCCCGTCGATGCCGGACTTCACTTTCTCGACGATAAGGCTCTTCGGGGGCGCTTCCGGCTTGGGATAGATTTCGACTTCGTAGCCGCGCTGGCGCAGCAAATCGATGGCATCTCCGATATCGCAGGTAGCAAAAACACGGAATTTGTTGGCCATGTGAGAATCTTACCGCACCGCAACCCACGTGGGGACAGCCGCCCGGCTGTCCGGTCGAGCGCTGCTCGACAAAGTTTGCCGCGGAAGAAATTAGCGGAGCTTCGCTCCGCCGGACAGCCGGGGGCGGCTGTCCCCACGTGATCATCTAGGACTTGAACTTCCAGCGCGTGGCGCTGCCCATGAAATTCTTTTCATACAATCCGAAGACCAGGCGCGGGCGAACCGCGAATACCGGCTCTTTCATGGCCAGAATATCTTTCTCCATTCCCGCCATGTCGAAGTGGTATTTCGGCTGGTATTTCCTGAGGAATTCCCGGCGCACAGTCACCCCTGCGACCTCAGCCACGCCTTCGACGACGACCGCTTCCTCCGCCTGCTCGGTGCAGACCACACAACGCGGATTCTTCGACAGATTCCGGGCCTTGCGCGACCGCCGACCGGTGCTGAACAGGAAAGCTCCGTCCATCCACAGACCCCAGATCACCATCGTATGTGGCGAGCCGTCCGGCTTTACCGTCGTGATCCAGTAGTTGTGACTCTTGCGCAGGCGCTGCTCGGCCCACTTCCAGGGCAGCAGTCCTTTCTTGCTCTCCGGCAGCCCGTATCCAGGCATGTGCGGACGGCTGGGTTTGGGTGCCGCGTGCTTGCGCGCTTTCGCCATGATGATCTCCCCCTGCTAAGGCTTTTGCGTGGGCCGCAGCAGTACCTCGCTGACGAAGGATTGTGGCTCCTGGGTCACCAGCATCGCAACCACGTGGGCCACATCTTCCGGCTGCAGCATCTTCTTCGGATCCTTGCCCTGGTGCGGGCTCAGATCGGTATTCACCGATCCGGGACAAACCACTGACACCCGGATGTTGTGGACGCGCAATTCTTCCGCCGCCGAATAGCTTAGCCCGTTCAGACCCCATTTCGAAGCGGCGTAGGCGGCGCCGTTGGGCAGCGCATTTTTTCCCGCCAGGGAAGAGATGTTGACGATGTGCCCGTAGCGCGCGCGAATCATCATGGGAGCGAAGCTGCGCATGCAGTAATAGACGCCGCGCAGATTAGTGTTCATGACCTGTTCCCAAGATTGAGGAGACATCTGGTGCAGGGGGCCGGCAAAGCTGCCGACGCCAGCGTTGTTTACCAGGATGTCCACGCGGCCCGACTTGCTCTCGACCAGAGCGGCCAGCGCTTCAACCGAGGCCAGACTGGCGACGTCGCACTCGGCGATTTCAGCTCGCCCACCTGCCTTGACGATTGTCGCCGCCGTGCTCTCCAGGGCGGCGCGCCGGCGCCCGCAAAGAAATGTAAGCGCCCCCATCCCGGCCAACCGCCGGGCAATCGCCGCCCCAATTCCTGCGCCTGCGCCTGTAACAATTGCCAGCTGCCCTTGCAATTCAGGTTCGGTTAACGTAGCCATGGAACAACCCCTCCTGGCACTTCCGGGCCACCATTTAGGCCTGACGGGTGCGCTCTAAACCGCATCCTACAAGATGAGGTGATAAGCCATTGTAAAGACGAACTTGCCTTAGGCGAGACACATACTTATAATCCGCCTCACCGGAAATGGTTCCATCGGCGGTGTAACGTTTACTGCAACTGCCGGGTGTTTCCGGAGCCCGTCGGCTGGGTATGTGTGCCGCCTATGTTCGAGCAAGACCCGGGGCTTGCTTGGGTGATACCTGGGTGCTGTCGCCGTTTTTCCCGAAAATCTAAGGAGCGATTCGAATGAAGACGAGTCTAGTGGCGCTATTGCTGGTGTTGGCTAACCTGGCATCCGGCCAGACTGCTGCTTCGCCGCAACCGCAGGCGTCTCAACCGCAGGCATCCCCGGCACAGCCGCAAACCCAGAAGAAGGAAATCAAGGATCCCGCCGAATACAACGCGTACGTCGGCGCCGTGCAGCAGTCGGACCCTGCTGCCAAGATCAGCGGGCTGGAAGCCTTCCTCACTCAGTATCCCAACAGCGTCATGAAAGAGGATGCCCTAGAACTGCTGATGGGAACTTACCAGCAGGCCAACAACCAGGCCAAGGTCATCGACACCGCAAACCGCCTCCTGGCCGCGAACCCCAACAACGCTCGAGCTTTGGTGCTGCTCGCCTACAACGAGCGGGCAGCCCAGAAGTGGGCAGACGCCAAGCAACATGCCGAACGCGGATTACAGGCCCTGGAGAAGATGCCCAAGGCGGACAACGTCTCGGAGGCGGACTTCGCCAAGCAGAAGACCCAGTTGGCCGGATTGCTGAACAGCGTCGCCGGTTTCTCGGCTCTGCAGCTTAAGGATTATGCCGAGGCGCAGAAGTATTTGCGCCCGGCAGTCGAGGCTGACCCGAATAACGTCGAGAACGTGTATCCCCTGGCTCTTGCCTATCTGACCGCCACGCCCTCCGATGACGTGAACGGGCTCTTTTTCATCGCTCGCGCCGCCAACCTGGTCAGCGATCCGAAAGGGAAGGACTCGATCATCAAATTCGGTCGCAGCCGCTACTCCAAGTACCACGGGACCGACCAGGGTTGGGATGACCTGCTGGCCCAGACCAAGGCGACGCCGCTGCCGCCGGCCGGATTTACCATCACACAATACGTTCCTCCAACTCCGCAGCAGCAAGCCGCTGAGCTGGTCAAAACCAAAAAGCCCGAAGAGATGAGTTTTGCGGAATGGGAACTGGTTCTGTCGGTAGGAACCCAGGCCGACCAGGACACGGTCTGGAACGCACTCAAAGGCAAGAACCTGCAGATGGCGGAAGTGGCAGTGATCAGCGCTTCGCCCACCAAGCTGGGATTGGCGGCGAGCGTGGACGACATAGATCAGAAGCGCGCCGACATCGAGCTTACGTTCCCCGCAGCGATCCCCGCCCGAATGGTTCCCAAGGAGGGCGACAAGATCAATTTCGAAGGCACCCCGGTCTCCTACACTCCCAGCCCGTTTGTGATGGTTATGGAAAAGGGAGCGCTATTGACCAAGGCGGCGCCGGCCCCGGCGAGGAAACCACCAGTTCGCAAGAAGCCGCAGTAGCCGGCCATCGCCAAATACAAAAGGGCGGCCCCCAGGGGGGCTGCCCTTAATTTTTGGAGATTTCTTTGCGACCTTTGCGGGTTTCCTTTGCGTCCTTTGCGGTTCAAGATTTTGCCTCATTCGCGGATAAGATCAAAACCTTTAACCGCAAAGGACGCAAAGCAACCCGCAAAGGTCGCAAAGTTTGATCAGCAGGCTTTAGCGCGCCGCCTTCTTCTCGTAGCCGACTGGCCGGGCGCTGCGCGGCGGACGCTTGACGCCGTCACGCAGTTGCCGGACGTCAATCTTGAGTTCTGAAATAGTCCGGCTCAAGGTGTTGCGGTGCATGCCAAGTTCGCGCGCGGCGCGACATTGGTTGCCCTTGTTCTCCTGCAGGACGGTGAGAATAAACTTCTTTTTGAATTCGCGCACCGCCTCGGAATAAAGAATATTACTCCGGTACATCTGCATAATAAGGGCTTCGAGCTGATCTCTCACGGCATCTCTCTTTCTGCGCGAACCATCGCTGGCCTGTAAAGGCCGGTTCTCCAAATAATGTTGTGCCGAACTTCCTATTTCGCCGGCGCTGGAGGGGGCAGGACGCCGCCGGGGACGGTTTGCGGCACGCGGCGCAGCAAATCCAGCCCCTGGTAGAACCTGGCCCGCAGTTCCGCGGGAGCGACCCAGATGACGGCCCGTCCCACCGCTTGAAAGTACGGGGCCCACTCCGAACCTGCCAGCCACTTCGAGCTCGGCGTAAACGCTGTCATGGTCACCACAATGACCGCCACAATCAGGCAGCCTCGCAGCAACCCCAGCGCCCCACCCAGAAGCCGGTCCACAAAACTGAGACCGGACTTCTTCATGATCCAGCGGGCGGTCTGGCCCGCCATACCCGCGGCTACCGCGACCGCAAAAAAAATAATCAGGAAGCCCGCGCTCTCGGCCAGCCAGACCGACTTCAGATATTTCTCCAGCCAGCGGGCAACACTTTGATACTGCCATGCCGCCAGAAGGTATCCCGCCACCAGACCCGCCAGATGAAATGCTTCCTGGAAAAACCCCGCGTAAGCTGCCTGCACGGTGGATAGCAGCACCACCGCTACGATGGCCCAATCCGCGCCGTTCATACCGTCTTCCAGGAGTTCACGGTGCGCTTAAACATCCAGCTCAAGTCCAGTAAGCTGGCGGTACGCTTCGACATACTTCTGGCTGGTCCGTTGCGCCACTTCAGCCGGAAGTGCCGGCGCCGGCGGCTGCTTGTTCCAGCGAATTTCTTCCAGATAATCGCGAACGTATTGCTTGTCGAACGATTCCTGGGCCCGGCCGGGAGAGTACTTGTCCGCCGGCCAAAATCGGGACGAGTCCGGCGTAAGCACCTCGTCGGCCAAAGTTACGCCCTGCGCGGTGCGCCCGAACTCGAACTTGGTGTCCGCAATGATAATGCCTTTTTGCCGCGCATAATCCGCGGCCCTTACATAAACCGCCAGGGTGAGGTCGCGCAGCTGCCGGCTGAGCTCGGGTCCCACCAGCTTGGTCATCTCTTCAAAGGAAATATTCTCGTCGTGCCCGCTGGTAGCCTTGGTTGAAGGCGTGAAGATGGGCTCGGGCAAGCGCTCGGATTCGCGCAATCCCGCGGGCAGCTGGATACCACACACCCGGCCGGTAGCTTTGTACTCCTTCCAGGCTGATCCGGAAATGTAGCCCCGCACTACGCATTCCACGGGAAACATGTCCGCCCGCGCCACGATCATGGAGCGGCCGCGCAGCTGGTCGGCATACTTTTGCAGCGGCGCCGGATACTGGCTCACGTCAGCGGTAAGGAGATGGTTGGGCACCAGGTCGCGAAGAAATTCAAACCAGAAAAGCGAAAGCTGCGTCAGCACCCGCCCCTTGTGCGGGATGCCGGTGGCCAGCACGTAGTCAAACGCGGAAATCCGGTCGGTGGCCACGAACAGCAGCCGGTCTTCGTCCAGATGGTAAACGTCGCGCACCTTGCCGCTGGCATGCAGTTTCAGTTCGGGGAAGTCGGTTTGCAGCAAAACGGAGTCGAGAAGTTGAGAGCTCATGAATGAAATTCTACAGGCAGAAATCGTCGCGTATTCTAGTCCTAAAGAAATTTTTGTCAACGGCTTGTCTCGCGCACCTGCAACGGTGCCTGGAATTGCTGACTGCAATTCGATTGACAGGACTTGCATGGGCTGAAATCGCCCGCCAGACAAGGCCTTCAGGGGTGCCTCGATTGTGGAAAAACTGAGGATACCTGTGCAAACAATGGAAGCAGGGAAGTGCGCCGCGTCAGGCGTGGGCGCGACTGCGCTATACTTGAAGTGCGATGTCGGCGGACCCCCAGAAGACGTTCTACCTGGAAGTTTTTGGTTGCCAGATGAACGTCCACGATTCAGAGAAGGTCGTCGGCACGCTTCTGGCCCAGGGATACCGGCAAGTCCCCACCGTCGAAGAGGCCGGGCTGGTCCTCTACAACACCTGCTCCATTCGAGATAAGGCCGAGCAGAAGGTCTTCCACCGCCTGGCCGATTACAAGAAGCTGCAGAAACAAGGCAAGCGCTTTGGCGTGCTGGGCTGTGTGGCGCAACAGGAAGGCGAGAAGGTTTTCGAGCGCGCTCCCCATGTGTCCCTGGTTTGCGGCTCCGCCTCGTATCGCAATCTGCCGCAGATGCTGGTGCAGCTCGAGGCAGGGAAGCGGGTCACCGGCCTGGACGACCGTGAGACTGAGGAATGTTTTGAGACCGAGTTTACCGCCCGCACCAACCCGCACCGCGGCTATCTGACCATCATCGAGGGCTGCGACAAATTCTGCGCTTATTGCGTCGTGCCCTTCACTCGCGGCAAGGAGCGCAGCCGGACCTCGGATTCCGTCCTGGCGGAGGCAAGAAAGATGGCCGACCTCGGTTATACCGAGGTGCAGTTGCTGGGCCAGAATGTGAACTCCTACAAGGATCCCTCGGGAAAGAGGACTTTTGCCGAACTTCTGGCGGCGGTGGGCGAGATTGATGGAGTGCGCCGCGTCCGTTTCACCACGTCTCATCCCCGAGATTTCGGGCGTGACATCGTCGAGGCCATTGACGCGGTTTCGACCCTCTGCGATCACGTGCACCTGCCGGTACAGAGTGGCTCCGACTCTGTACTCGACGCCATGCAGCGCCTCTACAACCGTGAGCAGTATCTGGAGCGCATTGCCTGGATCAAGGCGGCGCGGCGGGAAATCAGTATTACCTCCGACATGGTTGTCGGCTTCCCCGGCGAAACCGAGGCCGATTTTGAGCAGACGCTGTCGCTGCTCGATGAAGTCCAGTACGACAGCATTTTCTGCTTCAAGTATTCGCCGCGCCCCAATACGCCTTCGCTGCAACTGGAAGACGCAATCCCGGAAGCGGAGAAGTCCCGCCGCCTGATCATCCTGCAGGAGAAGCAGCGGGAGATCCAGAGACGACGGTATCAACGCCATGTGGGACAGATCCAGGAAGTCATGGTGGAAGGGAAGAACCAGGCCCGGAACCAGTGGATCGGACGCACGTCACAGAACAAGACCTTGAATTTCACCGCGCCCCAGGAAGTGGTTCCCGAGGTAGGCAGCTATATCGCCGTGGTTACCACCGGCAGTTTTCCCAACAGCCTGTTGGGCGAAATGGTGATATAAGGAGCAAAGAAGGACGATTTCAGATTGAAGATTTGAGATTGAAGATTTCGGGACCTGCCTGAGGTGAAATCTGCAATCTCCAATCTGAAATCTGCAATCGCCCCGGGGGCCACGATGGAAGTTGAAATGAAAATTCGGGGGCTCATGATGGATCCGGTCACCAACATGCCCATCGTGATCCTGAAAGACACCAGCGGCGATGCCGTACTCCCCATCTGGGTGGGAATTTACGAAGCCAACGCCATCGCTCTCGAAATTGAGAAGGTCAGCACCCCGCGCCCCATGACCCACGATTTGATCAAGAATGTGCTGGTGGGGCTGGACACCCAGGTACACAAAGTCGTGGTCACCGAACTGAGAGAAGATACTTTCTACGCGGTCATCTGGATGGAGCGGCAGGGAAATGTGATCAGCATCGATTCCCGTCCTTCAGACGCTCTGGCTCTCGCTTTGCGCGTGGATTGTCCTATATTCGTCGAAGACGATGTCCTCAAAAACTCCAAGCTGGCAGCCAACGTCTCCGACCGGGTCACCAGCGAGGAGCTGCGGAAGTGGCTGGAAGGTCTGAACGACGAAGACCTGGGCCGATACAAGATGTAGGACAGCTGCTGGCTCCTGGCTTCTAGCCGCAATGGAAGCAGTTCCTGACGGTTAGCCGTTGGCCCTGAGGACACAAGCCAGGAGCTAGAAGCCACCAGCGTTCTTCCATGCCTGATCCCGCCGAACAGCTTCAGCGTATTTATCTGGCCGGTTTTGAGCTCCAGACCTTCGACCGCTTTCCCAAATGCGTGGGCGTGGTGCGTGACCATTGCATCGCCCTGTTGGTTCCATCGGTCGATGGCTTGCAGATGCTAGGCACTCCAGGGTGGCGCATGGGAGAAGCCATCGGGGTGCTCACCGAAAAGGAAGGCCGTCCCGTCTTTCAGGCTAAACAGGAATTGGTTGACGCCACCCCGGAGAGGCTGGAAATGCTGCGCAGCTTCCGCGCTGACCTGGAGACCATTCTCGCCGGCCCATCCTGATTCCATCGGCGGACGCCTCAGGCCATGATGGTAAAGCTAGACAGATGCTGGCGGAGCTGGGCCACGCTTTGCCTTTGGGCGTTGTCGACAGCCAGAAACTCCACCCCATAGTGATAGCCGGTCCGATTGCAGATTCTGGCATCCACTCTGATCGGAGGCGATGAAAAGGGCGGGGTAAATTCGACTGCTACCTGGTCTCCGGGTCGCAGTTCCGCGCCCGCGAACAGGGCCATTCCCCCTTCACTCAAAGAGGTTCCTCTGCCGTCAAAAATGGACGCTTTCATGGCGCGGGAAACGATCACTCGAATCGGAACATTGACGTTGTAACGCTCCCATCGCCGCATGGAAGTGAAATCTGGCGAATGGTTGATTGCCGCGGCTTCGGACATGAGTTGGCCTCAATTAGACTATCGGCGGACGATTCCCAAGACTTGAGGCGAGCGCCTCGTAGGTGCGGGTGCCCCCACCGCCCGGACGAGAGCAGTTAATGTCGTTATTTACATAATATCTGTTATCGGACATTGAGTCACTCAAAGGGTCCCGGCCTTGACAGCCAGCGGCTGCAGTCGCACTATCTCAGTCCATGAACGCAAACCTGAAACGCGGCATCTTCCTCGCTGCCCTGCTGGCCGTCACCTCTCTGACCCAGGCTGCCGATCCGGCATCTCCCAGGCCAGCAACGCCGGTAGCGCGACCCGCCATTGTCGGCGTAGCCCACATTGGATTAAAAACCGACAATCTGGAGGCGGCCCGCAAGTTCTATACCGGAATTCTGGGCTTCCAGGAGCCTTTCAGCCTGGACAAGACCCCCGACGAAGGCACTGGTCTCCTGCTTACTTATTTCAAGGTCAACGACCACCAGTACATTGAAATGTTTCCCGAGCTGACCGATTCCAAGATGGACCGGCTCTCCCATATATCTTTCGAGACCACTAACGCCGAGCAGATGCGCGCTTACCTGGCCAGTCGCGGCGTCAAGGTGCCGGAGAAGCTCGAACCCATGCAGGACGGCAACCGCGGCTTTGACGTCATGGATCCAGATGGCCACGACGTTGAGTTCGTGGAATTTGTTCCCGGTTCCCTGCACAGCCGCAACTTCGGCAAATTCCTTCCCGACACGCGCATCTCGATTCGCATCATCCATGTAGGCGTGGTGGTGAAAGACCGGGCGGCGGCGGACCGTTTCTACAAGGATATTCTGGGATTCAAATTGCAGTGGCAGGGCGGGATGAAGGACAAAGACACGGACTGGGTGGCCATGCGCGTACCCGACGGAACCGACTGGCTGGAGTACATGCTGAATGTAAACAACCCGGACCCGCACGAACTTGGAGTAATGCATCACCTGTCATTGGGAGTGCCCAGTATCCAGGCGGGATACAAGCTTGCCCTGCAGCGCGGATACAAAGGCAAAGAGAAGCCCCAGATAGGCCGCGACGGCAAGTGGCAGTACAACCTTTACGATCCGAACTTCACCCGAGTCGAACTGATGGAGCCGAAACCAGTCCAGAAGCCATGCTGTTCCCCCATCATCGAATAGCGCCGCAGCCCGCGCAGGGGTGGGTGTCCTCACCCGCCCAGCCGGGCAAAGCCCTGCTGGTGTTTAGTGCTCTGAACCCCGAATCGCAACCCATGTTTTTCGACTTCGAAGGCTTCGGTCTCTCAACTCCAGGCGAGCTTTGCTCGCCCGCCCAGACGAGGACGTCTGGGCCTACGTGGTTTGCGTGTCGGCCAGCACGATCTTAGGATGGAACAGCGTTCCGGCAATCCGGGTGGCGATGGCGATCAGTTCCCTTTGCCCGGCAAATACCTTTACCTGCCGCGCGTGAGACAGTTCCGGCAGATTTACCGCGCGCCCGTGGCGAATCAGCGCGGCCGTCTCCACCGTGGCCGTTACACATGGAAACTCGGGCAGCAGCAGGCGAGGATGAATGAATAGTTCCTCGCTCCTGCCGTCCCTGACCGCCGCTTCGAGATCCTCCAGTGTGTGGGCCTGGCGCAGATCGAACTCCCCGAGACTGGTGCGACGCAGTGACTGTAAGTGCGCCCCACACCCCAGTTGCTGACCCATATCATGGGCGACGGAACGCATGTAGGTCCCCGACGCTACCCGAGCGCGAAAACTGGCCCGGTCACCTTCGAATGCCAGGATCTCGAATTGCCTGATCTCCACCTGCACCGGTTTCAGTGCAACCTCCTGATGCCTGCGGGCCAGTTTGTAGGCGGGCACGCCCTTGATCTTCTTCGCCGAAAACGGAGGCGGCATCTGTTCAATCAAGCCCACGAATCGGGTTGACAGTTCGCGTAGTTGTTCAAGTGACACTTGAACTTCGTGAGGGGCGTCGGCGGCCTCTCCGTCAGAATCGTATGTGTCAGTGGCGAAGCCGAATCGGATCACTCCTTCGTAGGTCTTCTCCGATGCGAGGTAGAACTGGGCCAGCCGGGTCAGGTTGCCGGTAACCAGCGGAAGAACTCCCGTCGCCAGGGGATCGAGCGTGCCCAGGTGACCCACTGAAGGCTCCTGCAAAATGCGGCGCACCCGGTTGACCACGTCATGCGAGGTCATACCGCCGGGCTTGTCGATGATGAGTACGCCGTTCATGGGGGATTGAGTAATTTGGTAATTTAGTAATCGGGTAATTGGAAATTCCGAGGCACTCCATGCCCAAATATCAAATTACCAGATTGTTTGATCCCCCATGATCCCTCTCCGCGACGACCAGCCCCGATTCAGCACGCCCTACGTGACTTACTTCCTGATCGGTCTCAATCTGGTCGCCTTCCTGTTCGAGGCGACCCTCACGCCGCAGAATTTCAAAGCTCTCCTGTACCAACTGGGAATGGTGCCCGCCAACATCACGGGATTTCTGGCTGGAAGCAGCCGGCTGGGCCTGATGGCGGCATTTCTCCCCACCCTCACTTCCATGTTTCTGCATGGCTCGTGGATGCACGTGATCGGCAACATGTGGTTCTTGTGGATCTTCGGGGACAATATTGAGGACCACCTGGGGCACTTCAAATACCTGCTCTTTTATCTTCTCTGCGGACTGGGAGCTGCGTTCGCGCAGGTCATTCTGAATCCTCATTCCATCGTCCCGACGGTCGGGGCCAGCGGCGCGATCGCCGGCGTTCTGGGCGCGTACTTCCTGCTTTATCCACGGGCGAAAGTGTTGATCTGGTTCCCCATTCTGTTTCTCTTTTATCTGCCGGCCTGGGTCACGCTCGGCTACTGGTTCGCCATGCAATTTGTGAGCGGGGCCGCCACCTCGCTAGCCAGCTACAGTGACACCCGCGGCGGGGTCGCGTTCTGGGCGCACGTGGGAGGCTTTGTCGCGGGCATCATCCTGATCAAGCTCATACCTGAACGGCCGCGGCGCTATCGCTACGGAACCTGGTGAGGAGCGGGGACGTCCGACTTCGGACGTCGGGCGTCGGACGTCAGACCTCGGCTGGACGCCACGCGGGAGATGCGATCGTTGTCAGTTCTGCAATTTGAATGACGTCCGGGAACCCATGTGTGAAGTCTCGCGCTTGAGGTCTGGCGCCTGACGTCTGAAGTCCGAGGTCTGACGTCCGAAGTCCGCCTTTAGACGCCGTTGGTACGGTTCCGGATCAGCGACAAGAATTCAGTGCGTGTTTCCTGCTCGTTGCGGAAGCATCCCAACATAGACGAAGTCACCGCCGCCGAGTGCTGCTTTTCGACCCCCCGCATCATCATGCAGAGATGGCGCGCCTCAATCACTACTCCCACGCCTTGCGGCTCAATCGCCTTCTGAATGGTCTCGGCGATCTGCGTGGTCAGGCGCTCCTGAATCTGCAGACGCCGGGAAAAAATCTCGATCAGGCGCGGGATTTTGCTCAGCCCGATCACTTTGCCTTTCGGAATATAAGCTACGTGGACTTTGCCGAAGAACGGCAGCATGTGATGCTCGCACAGGCTGAACATTTCAATGTCCTTGACGATGACCATTTCGTCATAGCTCACCGTGAACAGCGCCTTTTGCAGCATGGCGTCGGGGTCTTCCTTGTAGCCGCGGGAGAGAAATTCCCAAGACCGCCGCACCCGGTCCGGAGTGCGGATCAGGCCTTCGCGTTCAGGGTCTTCGCCGATGCGTACAATCATTTCACGCACCAGCTCCTCGAAGCTGGCGCTGGTCAGAGTGGCTGGTTCTACCGGTGCTGGCATAAGACTCTTTTCCCTTCCTGCTTCGCCGGGCTGCGCCCGGCCGGACAGCCGAGGGCGGCTGTCCCCACGTGTTGCTTCTAGGGGCCGATTTCCGCGCCCCCGGCGTACTCGAACGAATTCATCATAGTCTCTTCGATGCGCACCTTATCCAGATGTGCCAGGGTGAAACCTCGCTGCAAAATATCGTAGATGGCGGTGCACAGGTTCTCGGTGGTCGGCACCGACCGGACGAATTCCGGGTGCGTGTTGAGGTTCTCCAGATCGAAGCGTTGCAGAATTTCACGCTGCACGAAACCGTCGAGATCAACCAGGTTGCAGACCATTCCCGTGCTCTCGTCCACCGCTCCGCTCACTGTGACTTCGAGCGCGTAGTTGTGCCCGTGGCCGTAGGGGTTGTTGCATTTGCCGTAGGTGGCCGCATTCTCAGCCTCGGACATGGCATCGCTGTGCAGCCGGTGCGAGGCCGAGAACATGTAGCGACGAGTCAGATGCGCCTTCATGCTTCACCGTAGAAATCTACAAACAGATCGGGCGTTTCATACACCCGCACCCGGTGCAACTGGGCCTTGTTCAATTTCGATACCAGGCGCTGCCAGATGGCGATGGCCAGGTTCTCCGTGGTCGGAATCCGGGCAGAGAATTCCGGCACTTCCTTGTTGAGGAAGCGATGGTCCATGGCGTCGAGCACCTCGCGGTTGAGAACTTCCTTCAGCTGTTTCAGGTCAACCACGAAACCGGAACGCGGATCCACTTCGCCTTTCACTGTGACCTCCAGTGTGTAGTTATGGCCGTGACCGTTCGGGTTATTACATTTGCCGAAAATCCGCTGGTTTTCTTCCGCAGTGAAATCCGGATTGTGGTAGTAGTGTGATGCGGCGAATTCGGCTTTGCGCGTGAGATAGACCATTCGTTGTGCTTCCTGATTTCTAGGCCGAGCTGCGCTCGGCTGGACGCTGCCCCTCTATGATGACGGCGTCCGCCCCGGGGTGGTTTGTGCCGCCTCCATAGGTCCTTCCCTTCCACGGTACGCTTCCCTCCTGATGACAGAGTTTGGAGCGCAACAAAAGATACGCAAAGAGGGGAAGTCCTGCCGGAGACAGGGCGGTCGCCTGCCAGGAGAAATGTGCCCTGCGAATTCGATTCAGGAGAAAACCGTACATCGTAGCCGCTAAAAGCGCAGCTATTGCGGCCGGCTTGATGTGGCCGCGCAGCAGTGCGGCAACGGCCGCCGCGGCGCCGCCGGCAATCAGCACAAACTCCGTCAGCCGCAGCAGGGCAAGGCGCGCGGGAGAGATAAACAGCAGGGCCAGATTCTTGGTCCAGCCTTCGCGCAGTTGCGCAAAGCTGCGATACATGCGGGTGCGGACGGCATCGCCGCCGTAGCGAAAGAAAATCCTGCGGCCCGATGCCTTTATTGCCCTGGCCAGCGCCACGTCTTCGAGCAGGCTGGCGCTCACCGCCGCGTGTCCGCCGACGGCGTCGTATGCTGTGCGCGCGATCAGCATGTATTGACCGTTGGCCGCGGCAATTGGCGACCCGGGATCACTGACCAGAGCGGGCCGATAGGTAGCGGCCAGTTCGGCAAAGATGACGGGCATCAGTGCTTTCTCCCAGAACCCATGGACTTCCTGCGCGGGCGAGTACGAAAGCAGACTCGCGTCGCGCCGCCGGACTTCCGCGACTGCGCGCCCCAGGGCGCCCGGCAGATGGAAGGTGTCAGCATCGGTAAAGAGCAGCCACTCGCCAGCGGCAACTTTGGCGCCGGCAGCCATGGCATTGTTCTTTCCCGTCCAGTGGGCGGGGGGCGGGCTGGCGTCCACGACGCGCACGGACGGAAACGACTGTGCTATTTCGCGCGTCCGGTCGGTCGAGGCGTCGTCCACCAGGATGATTTCAGAGCTCACACCGGTCTGGTTTGTTAAAGACTCCAGGCACGAGCCCAGGCTGGCCTCTTCATTGCGCGCCGGCACGATCACCGACACGGTTGGCTTGCCCGAAGCTATCTCTGGCGCCGTCATGGGCCGAATCAGCTATTATAACTTTGTGCGACGGTCTTCATTTCTGTTTCTGTCCAACCTGATGCTGGCCGGCCTCGCAGTCCTCGCCTTGAGCCTGAGCGGCTGCTACGGCGGCAGCCGCCCGCCCCGCATCGGCACCCCGGCCCCGGACTTCACCGTCCAGGACAGCGACCGAAAGGTCAGCCTCGACGAATTTCGCGGCAAAGTGGTCGTGCTGAATTTCTGGGCTACCTGGTGCCCGCCCTGCATCGAAGAGATGCCGTCCCTGGTGGAGATGCAACAGAAGATGAAAGCAAAAGGCGTCGAAGTATTTGCCGTGAGCGTCGATGCCGACCAGAGCGCATACCAGGATTTCCTGAAGGCACACAAGGTAAACCTGCTCACCGTGCGCGATCCCGACCAGAAGAGCAACAACCTTTACGGAACTTTCAAGTTTCCCGAAACCTACATCATCGATCGCCAGGGCGTGCTGCGCAGGAAATTTATTGGCGCCGTGGATTGGGGCCAGCCTGAAATCGTGGATTACCTCGGCAAACTCTAAGCCACATCGATCCGGTCCGGTGACTCTTTTACAATGCCTAGGTGCAAACCTGGGACGTCATCATCGTTGGCGGCGGGATCATTGGACTCTCGCTCGCGATCGCGTTGCGCAAACGCGGCGTCACCGTCCTGGTGGTCGAACGCGGGGAACCTGGGCGGGAGGCATCGCACGCGGCCGCCGGCATGCTTGCCGACTTCCCTCTTGAGACTCCGCCCCCGCTTCAAACTCTGGCCACCGCCAGCGCGCGGATGTATCCCGAGTTCGTGCATGAATTGCAGGACGAATCTGGTATGAACGTTGACCTGCGCGATGAGGGCACAATTTTTTTCGTCACACCGGATCAACTCCGGGAGCGGCCCAGCCTGCTGACGGACTGTCCAATTCGCTCACCGTTATCCGAACTTGAGCCCGCGCTCGGTGAGGTAAACATGGCGGCCATTCATCTGAAGGAACGCAGCGTGGATCCGCGCGCACTCACTACAGCGGCGCTGAAAGCCGCCCGCCATCGCGGAGTGGACATTGCTTCCGGCGCGGCTGCTACCGAGGTGCTTCTAGCAGATGGACGCGTGATCGGTGTCGGCACAGAGCGAAGCAGTTATTCGGCTGCCGCGGTGGTGAACTGTGCGGGCGCATGGGCCGGACAATTGCCGCCGCTGCAATTTCCCGCTCGCCCGGTCAAGGGGCAGATGCTGTCGCTGGTAGGGGCATCGCGCGACTTTGTGCGTCACGTCATTCGCGCTCCCGAAATCTATCTGGTGCCGCGCAGCGACGGCCGCATCCTGGTGGGCGCGACCGTCGAAGAAGCGGGATACGACAAGCGCACCGACGCCGCTACCATCCAGCGCATGCAGCAGGCGGCGATCCGCCTGGTCCCCGCCCTGGCACAGGCGCGCATGCTGGAAGCCTGGGCAGGATTGCGGCCAGGTTCTCCGGATAACCTGCCTATCCTCGGAGCCACGCCAATACCGGGCTACTTCGCCGCCACCGGTCACTTCCGCGATGGCATCCTGCTCGCTCCCGTTACCGCCGGGGTGATGGCGCAGATCGTCACCGGCGGCCAATCCGAATATGATCTTTCGCCTTTTTCTCCGGCACGTTTTCAGAGCTGATGAGCACCGCCCTACCCATCACGGCAGATGAAATCAGAGACCACTATGACTCTCTCGCCTTCATCTATCGCACCTTTTGGGGCGACCACATCCATCACGGACTATTTCTGGATAAAGATTTAACGCCCGCGGATGCGCAGGTCCGCATGCTCGAGTACTGCATAAACCTGCTCGCCCTATCTCCCGGCGCCCGCATCCTCGATGTTGGTTGCGGCCACGGGGGCACTCTCATACACCTGGCGCGATCGCTGTCATGCCCGGGAGTCGGCCTTACTCTCAGTCCCAAGCAGGCCAGGCTGGCACACGAGCATGCGGCCAGGGCAGGAGTCGAAAGTCTCCTGAAGTTTGACGTCGGCAACGCCGACTCGTTCCACTTCCCTGCCTCGGCATTCGATCTGGTGTGGACCATGGAATCTTCCGAACACTTTGCCGACAAGAAACGCTACTTTGCGAATGTGGCAGGCGCGCTGCGGCCCGGCGGCCAGCTGCTGGTGGCGGCGTGGACGGGCTCCATGGATCGTTCCCGGGTACGCGAGGTGGCGCGGGCGTTTCTGTGCCCGGAATTGTGGACGGCGGGACAATACCAGTCCGCGATTGAGGGTACAGGAATGCGCGTGCGGCATCGGGAAGACCTTACCGCAGGAATTGTACGCACCTGGGAGATCTGCCAGGAGCGCGCCCGCGCCGCCGCCATCGCCGTCAGACTATTGCCCCGGGCGGCGCGGGAATTCGTGGAAGGCATTGACATTATTCTCGACGCCTACCGCTCCGGCGATCTGACCTATACATTGCTGATCGGGGCGAACGGCCGTCGGTAGCGCCGGCATCTTGCCGGCTGTCCTGAGGGCATCCTGCCCTCAGATTTGTGCCGCTGCCGTGATGAGAAAACTGCAGGTCGGTCGTGCTCAAATAGCATGATTAGGACAGTAACAGTCGCCGTCTTCGGGGCTGCGGAAGAGTGCTTTGCCGCCGCGGGCGAGACGCCCCCACGACAGCCGGCGGGACGCCGGCGCTACACCGGATCGTAGTCGATGCGTCTAGCTGCGGAGCGGCGCA
>Ga0207706_10000895_pt1 | contig 30564 bp, 26 predicted proteins | sample KBSC53metaG_FD_184318 | JGI IMG/M metagenome (GOLD analysis project Ga0207706, IMG submission 184318) | Corn rhizosphere microbial communities from Kellogg Biological Station, Michigan, USA - KBS C5-3 metaG (SPAdes) (version 2) | ecosystem: Host-associated > Plants > Roots > Rhizosphere > Soil ... | reverse complement strand
TTCACCCATATTTTGCCGAAGGCGAAAATTGGTGCGGACTGCAATGTCTGCGACCACGTCTTTATCGAAAATGACGTGATCATTGGCGATCGTGTCACAATCAAATGCGGTGTCCAACTTTGGGATGGCATCACAATCGCCGATGACGTCTTTATTGGCCCGAATGTCACTTTCACGAATGACATCTATCCCAGAAGCAAAGTCTATCCTGAGGCCTTTGATCGAACTGTTGTAGAGAGAGGGGCATCCCTAGGAGCCAATTGCACTATCCTGCCAGGATTGGTGATCGGGGAAAATGCAATGGTAGGCGCGGGAGCAGTGGTTACCCGCTCGGTGCCGGCTAATGCAACCGTTGTAGGTAACCCCGCGAAAATCATAAGCTCTCAAACCAAGAAAAACGTATAAGAGCCGAATTATTAACGTAAAAAAGCCGGTTGAAGACCGGCTCATTTTTTATACTGAAAAGCATTATCAACGTCGAAACTGAACAGCCCAGTCTTCCAGGCCTCTCAAGGCTCCAGCCGACGCTGCTGATAGATCCAATCAACAATTTCACCATCTGGCGTATAACCGCTGACGGTGTCACGCAACAGTTGACGAACACGGTTATAGTCGTCCTGATCGACTGCGGCGAGCAGTTCGGAGAGTTTTACCTTGAGCGCCTCCCACGGCAGGTGATCTTCATTGGCGCTCATAATCATCGGGTGTGGGGTCGCCACAACATTGTCACCAATCAACAGCTCTTCATAGAGCTTCTCACCTGGACGTAATCCCGAGAATTCGATGGCGATATCACCATGAGGATTTTTGTCGGAACGCACGCTCAATCCGGACAAGTGGATCATTTTCTCAGCCAGCTCAACGATCTTGACCGGTTCGCCCATATCCAGTACGAACACATCTCCTCCCAAACCCATTGAACCCGCCTGTATGACCAGTTGAGCCGCTTCGGGAATCGTCATGAAATAGCGGGTAATTTTCGGGTGAGTAACCGTAAGCGGCCCACCCGATTTGATTTGCTTGTGAAACAACGGGATGACCGAGCCGGAAGAGCCCAGTACATTGCCAAAGCGTACCATTGTGAAACGGGTTTTATTGACTCGGGATACGTTGGATTTGTCACCGAATAGAACAGGAGCAATTTCGCGGCTCAAGGCCTGGAGCGTCAGTTCTGCAAGGCGTTTGGTGCTACCCATGACATTGGTCGGGCGCACAGCTTTATCGGTAGAGATCAGAACAAAATTGGAGGCGCCGGCCTGGAGTGCAGCTTGAGCCGTATTGAGTGTGCCGATCACGTTATTGAGCACGCCTTCCGCAATATTGTGCTCAACGATAGGAACATGTTTGTAAGCAGCAGCATGATAAACAGTGTCTACATGCCAGGTTTTCATCACATCGAGCAATTTGGACTGGTCACGTACTGATCCTAGGATTGGCAGTAACTTGACGGGCAACGAGTTACGCGTAATACGTTGTTCTAGTTCAGATAGAATACTGTAGAGGTTGAATTCACTGTGTTCGAATAACAACAGGGTGGTAGGTTTCAAATCCAGGATCTGCCGGCACAGCTCAGAACCAATTGACCCGCCCGCACCGGTTACCAGGACATTCTGCCCCTTGATGCAATGTTCAAGCAGATCATCTTGCGCCGGCACCGAATCACGACCAAGCAAGTCGGCGATATCGACTTCTTGAATATCATCAACCTTGACCCGCCCACTGGCGAGGTCCATGAAACCAGGAACGCTGCGGACATGGAGCGGAAAACCCTCGAGGAACCCGAGTACTTCACGACGCCGACCACGGCTCGATGAAGGAATCGCCAAGAGAATTTCCTGGGCACCGGTCGCATCGATCATTCGCTGAATATGCTTGGGTTTATAGACTTGGAGACCGGAAATGACACGATCCGAAATGGTGGTATCGTCATCAATGAACGCTACAGGTCGCATGACGCGTCCCATACGTAGTGCAGCAACCAATTGGTTACCTGCCGCGCCCGCTCCATAAATTGCAACCCGTGGCAAGCCGTCGTCGCGGCTGGTAAAGGGCACATGTTGAGCGGCAGCAAACCAATCACCCAAAAAGTACTGGCGCATGGTCAAGCGCAGGCCACCTACCATAATCAGGCTCAACCACCAGTAATTGAAGATAATTGAACGAGGAACGACGTTCTGATGATTACTGTACCAGTAGACGACCACACCGAGGATCAGCGACGAAAGGCTGACTGCCTTAATAATAGCGACCAGTGCATCGTTGCCGAAATACCGCATTACAGCGCGATACATGCCAAAGCGGATGAAGAGCGGGATTGCGATCACCGGTGCGACCAAAAACAGCCAAAGATGCATTTTGACGGGGTTGATCATCTCGTCGATACCGAGGCGGACAACAAACGCCATCCACAGCGCTAAAAAGACCAGAACAACATCTGCAAATACCTGAATCAATCGTTTTTGATGTCGAGGCAGCTTCAGTAGCCAAGTGCGCAACCGGTTAATCATGATTCACCTACGGTCCATGCGTTAGATCAAAAACTCTTGTCGACCGCGCGATAAACGCAGAACAAAAAGCACACTGCACAATGCCTGCCTAAACAGGTCAATCGTTAATGCCCCCATGAAATCAATGGGAAACACCATCCCGCTTGATTACCTTCAAGGCTGTCAAAAACAGGATTTTCAAATCGAAAAAGAAATTCATATTTTTCGCGTAATAAGCATCATAGCCAACCTTAACCGGTATCGGCAACTCATCGCGACCGTTAACCTGCGCCCATCCAGTGAGCCCTGGCCGAATCAGGTGCACGCCTTGTTCCGTGCGCAATTCTATTAGGTCAGCCTGATTGAAAAGCGCAGGACGCGGCCCGACAAAACTCATGTCACCCGCAATGATGCTCCACAATTGAGGCAGTTCATCTAGGCTGGATTTTCGAAGAAAGTTTCCAATGGGTGTCAGATACTGAGAGGGGTCCGATAGCAAGTGAGTAGCCACAGCAGGCGTGCCGGTGCGCATTGAGCGAAACTTAGGCATCCTGAACACAGCATTATTGACACCCACGCGATCCGACCAATACAACGCAGGTCCCCTCGAGGTAAATTTAACCGCTATCGTAACAAGCACAATCGGGATCAACAGTATAAGCAGGGCGAATAAGCTCAATACAAGATCAAAAAAACGCTTCATGCTAAACACCAACCTTTCAATTCAGAGCTATTTAGTTGAGTATCTGTTAAATATTTTTGAGAACCGGGCAAAGGATTCAGACAACCGCTGAGCCACCGTCCTTTTGCGTAAAATGCAGGGGCGCTCGATAAAATGCCAAGACAACACTGCAGGAATAAGTGCAAACGCAAACGCCACGAAGATCATGGTGATTGGGGATATTCCCTTCCAAAGGTGAGCTAATATCTCCTGGGTGGGAAACGCATATATGTATAAGCCGTAAGAGTAGTCACCTAATTTATTGTACTGCCGGGCAAACCACTGTGTATTAAAGCCTGCATAAAAAACAGAGTAGCCCCAAGCAATCACGAAGGTTTCAACAAAAACAGGAGTCTTGTACAAAAATAATGCACCCAACCAACAACCCACTAAAATTCGATAATTCAATCGAATATTGAGTTTGTAGGCATACAGAACCATGCCAACTACAAATGCAAAACTCCATTGCACCCACATACGCATTTGCATACCTGGGTGGGTGTAACCTTCCTCGAGCAAAAACCTGAATGTAAAATAAAATATAAAATAGGCTACGAAAAACAATGACACACTGCGAATTCGCTTTAAACACCCAAGCATGCCGAGGACTAAAACCAAAGCGTAGAGCAAGACCTCATAATACAGGGTCCATAATGACCCATTAATTCCTGGATAAGGATTATCCTGAAAAAGCCCTGGCAACTGAAAGTGAATATCCTTTAGCTTCAAATTAGCTGTTATGTAGCTATAGACCTCACTCGAGGAAAAATAGTCACGCATATCCATAACAGTAAAAAGTGGACCAATAACTAAAGCGCTTAGAATCAGAACAACCAATAGCGCCGGGTATAGCCTCAAGATTCTTGCAACTACAAAGTCGATATTCGTCTTAGAGCGTTCGTAGCTCAGGGATATAAAAAATCCTGAGATACAGAAAAACGTGAACACTCCCAGGCCACCGAGAGAGATCCCAAGTTGTGCCACGAGCGGTTCGACTTCGCTAGCGCCGCGCGACAGTGGATAAGCGTGGGAAATCAGCACAAAAAGCGCTGCGACCATGCGGATAAAATTGAAATTATTATCCCTCGACTTCAGCATTTCGGCCAAATTACCCATGGGAGGTTCCAGCTTCTTTAGTTCGATAATGAAGTGCCGTAATAGCAAAAGCCTTGTCAACGCTAACGGGTGGCACCCAACCTAGACGCTCCCGCGTATCGCTAATATCAACCTGAAGCGACCCGCATAAACGTTGAAAATACTCTTTCTTACCTACCAGAGAGGCCGCCAAGGCTAAAAGGCCTTGTGGAAATGCAAACAACCGAGACTTTTTATTCATGGCCACGGCCAGCTTGTCCAAAATCTGGCCTATCGATAAATCTTCACCATCACTTGCCAAAAAGACGCGATTTGCTGCGGCGGGGTGACGAATGCACAGGCAGATCAAATCGACCAGATTTTCAACAAAAATCAAGCTTCTGCGATTGCTGATAGTGCGGAATGGAAGCGGCAGACCTTTATCGACGGTTGCTATCATCCTTTCAAAATTCGCTTTTACGCCCGGCCCGTAGACTAAAACAGGCCTGATAATCACAACTTCCATTGCAGCCTGGCTGGCCAGTTCCAACAGCGCTTGCTCCGCTTCCATCTTGGACACGCCGTAAGCATCAAGAGGAGCGGGTGTGTCTGAAGAACTAAACGCCCTGTTCGCCTCCGTCTCTTCGCCATTGACCTTGACGGAACTTATAAAAATAAAGCGTTTGACTCCTGCCGCTGCGGCTTGCCGGGCGAGATTGAGCGTAGCCTCTACATTGACCTCACGAAACGCCTGCAACGGATTGGCATGCGTTTCGTTCATGATATGCGCTCGGCCAGCAGAGTGAATCACTGCATCCACTCCTTTCAACGAAACAGACCAGTCGTTTCGTCCCGACAGTGACTGAACCACATGATCCTGTACACCCGGCAATGTCGTGGCAGTAGGTTTACGAGTAACGTTGACGACCTGATACTTAGCCTCCACGAGAGCCCCTAATATCGAGCGGCCCACAAAACCAGAGCCTCCAGTAAGAAGCACTTTGGGCATTTCAGGCGTGGGCACGGCGTTCAAATCATCGAACATATTCAGGCCTTATCAGACGACAACAATTTTTTGAACAACTTATCATATTGAGCGGAAACGCCTTCCCAACGATAACGACGCACGGCTATTTCATGCATTGTCTCGCTCAGTTCCCTGCGCTCGGACTCATCGCCAAAAAGGCGAGAGGCATGCTCGGTGAGCTCTTGGCTGGAGGAAAAGAACTTGGCACTGTCTTCGGTAGATGCCCGATTGAAGGACACATCAAAAGCAATAATCGGCAAACTCAGCCACATCGCTTCCACTAATGAAGGGTTGGTTCCGCCGGCGCTGTGACCATGGAGGTAAATAGTGGCATTACTGCGCAATGGGCTCAACTCATCACCATTGTAGATCGGGTCCAGCAGATGCAAATTAGCTGCGTCTGAGTATTTATCCTGAAGCGCTTGCCCATATTCACTTTGCTTCCAATTCCCCACAATCACCAGGGGCAGGCCACTGGCATGGAAAGCCTCGACAATGACGTGAATATTGTTTTCGGGCTCAATCCTGCATACAGAAAATGCATAGGGCTCACGAAGGAACGGGTAGCGCTCCCTATCGGACTCTTCCAATACACGAGTCTTCGCCTGATCACCACCGTAGGCGATCAAAGTGCTCTCGCGACCGTACTCGCTACGCACATAGTCCTGGAGGACCTGATTGTCAGTCACCACGGCATCAGAATACTTGACGGCCACGGCCTCTGAAAACTTCAGGAATTTTTTCGCTAGGGGTGACCACTTCGCACGCTTCCATTCATAACCATCAATATTTACGACAATTTTCTTTTTTGTCAGCATCTTGATGAATGGAAGTGCAATACAACCTGACACACCTAAAATGAGCAGCACATCGTTCTTACGGTAGGCATGTAGCATGCTGACTATGTCATAGGGAATACTTTGCACACCGTTGGCTTTCAACGGAATATAAATCAAGTCAGCGTTACCGTATTTCTTGGGTTGAGACGAGTAAGATTTAGAACTGCAATACACTGAAATATCGTAATCACGATCCAGATAGGTTACCAGTTGCTCAGAGAGCGTCTCCCAACCGCCATACTGCGCAGGAAGACCGACTGTACCAATGACTGCAAATTTAGTTCCCATCAAACACCCCAAGCACACCACTTTCGAATTTTTTACTTGAGAAACCAAGTGATTTCAACTTTGCCGCTTCAGACAAGCTATAACACACATCAGGATTACTCTGGAGGCACACCAGTTTTTCCGCTATCTCTTCGACCCGATCAGAAGACATCAAAAAACCTTCAATGCCGTCGGATACGAGCTCAATGGGTCCACCTACTGGAGGAACAATGCATGGAATGCCAAAGGATAGTCCTTCGAGAATCGTCAGGCCGAAGGTTTCAACACACTCGTTCGGTTTTGAAAGGCTAAGTAAAACACTAGCCTTTTGATAATGGGGCACAACATCCGCACAACTTGAAACAACCTCCAAATTGCCAGGAAGGGTAATACTTGAAAAAAACTCAGCCACTTCCGCGTCAGTCGCTCCGAGAACCAGCTTCAGCTTTACCGTCGGATTACTATTCAACAATTTAGCAATCTCGACAAATTCATTGACCCCCTTATATGCTTTCAACGAACAAATCATCAGCACATTGAATTCGTCATCAATAAGAGGTTGATATGAATGGCGCTGAGCTACCAAGGACATACTAAGTGGGAGCGAATTGTAGATCACACGATTATCAATATTTGAAAACCCTTCGCTTTGCGCAAGAAAGTATGAAACAAAAATATTTTCACTCGAACACTTCTCAACAATCCAGCGCAAAAAAAACTTTAATGGCTTTGGACGAATTGACGTTTCGTGAATATGATAAACAACCTTTATCCCAAGAACTTTACCAGCCAAAGCCGCACCAAATGGAAGCAACGTATTAACATAAAAAACAGCCGACTTATCTCTATACCCCAACAATCTAAAAAATAGCAGAAACTGCGATAGGCTGTAGCTTACCAGCGTCATTAACTTGTTATCAAAACGCTTATAGAAATAACGCTTCTGAATGCAAGGCGCTGAAGATAAAAACCCAGCATTCCCCTTCCCCCCCAAGAATAGCTCGGCCTCAAATCCTTCTTTTGACACTGCCTCAATAACCTGCGAAAGAACTTTTGGGCTCCCGCTGTAATCATTTAGCAAATGAAAAAATATAATTTTTTTCACTACACATCCTTTTAGCTACGTTCTTTTATGCGTTTTGCCGGGACACCAGCATAAATCGAATTAGCGGCGTATCGCCCTGCTTTTAAAACAGCTCCAGCGGCGACAACACAACCATCCTCCAAAATCACCCCATCCAGCACCGTGACTTTGGCTCCAATCCAACAGTTGCTACCTATGTGTATACCTTCATTATTCACGCCCTGAAGACGGATAGGTATTGATGGATCAGAAAAATTATGGTTTTCAGAGTGAAAAGAAACGTAGTTTCCAATGATGCTATCATCGCCGATGGTAATGCCTCCGGCACAGCCAAGGAAGCTACCGCTGCCTATACCAACATCGTTACCAACCGAAAGCCCTTCGCCCAGCTTTGTCAAACTGCCGGTACATTCAATAATAACATTCTTTTTCAAGGAAACCCCGCGACCAAAGGTAATCCCGTTGACGGCCAATGCATCGATAAAGCACCCATCATCTACCACCAGCCCTTTGCCCGCCTGGATCATTGAACGAGCCTTCACAGTAACGCCCTTTCCGACCAGAATGACTGACAGCCTTCGAAATTTTAAAAAACCATTGACTGCCATAAACGCTTTCGATACTACAAGATTTAATAGGTAACTGTCGGGAATCTTCTTGTCAATTTTCATGCCTCTTTTTCTCACCTTCAAAGAAAGAAGCTCGACCAGTTCTATCAACATGATTATTACTCTTTAAAAGAAGAAAAATATGAACTAAGGAAACCCATATCCCTATACGACATGCTTTTTCTTAGCGCCGAAACAGCCAAGTACGTTTCCATCATCCCACGAAAAAGAAAGCTTTTCCGCTCAAAAATGACCCTGAAGCCCCGAATCATTTCCTGAAAACGAAAGATCGCGCGGTCAGGGCTATCTGATGTGTGTTCGGATAGATCATGCTGCAGAGCGGTATCCAGCACATAAAAATGCGAATAAAAGGATTCATACCTCACAAAAAAAGCAGTGTCCGTAGCATAGAATTTCAAACGCTCATCGAAGAGAGGTGACATTTTTTCATAGCACGACTTTCTAAATATCACGCCGCTATTAATTGCGAGTTTATTGATCGAAGAATTAACTCCTGCATTAACAGCAGATGAGAGCCGACCGAGAAACCACAAGCGCTCGCCTGGACTTACCAACATCTCTCCCGAATAAATTTTTGGCAGCATCACACCATATGTGTCAGCGGGTGATGCCGCTTCAAACTCTAACGCACTCACAACTGCATCGACATAATTATGACTAGAGTAATCTGTATCATCATCAGAAATCATGAAATGCGTAGCACCACCGGCAAAAGCCTTGTCAGCGACAGCATTATAAATCTCGGACAAACCGTTATTTTCACCTACCAACCAAGTCAAACTATCTTTTATAAGTTCGGGCGAGCACTCCGGAGTGTTGTTCCACACAAAAAACTCAACCGCAACTCCCTTCCCCTGAAAACAATCAACATTATTCAGCAATGTTGTTATAGCAGCAGAGTCCTTATAATGCCTTTTATACAGAACAATCAATATCGAAAGCTTAGTTTTTACGATATTTTGATTCATACATCACCACCACTATAACCAGCGCAAAAAGGTACAACACAACACTATTGGTATATGACTGAAAAAAGAAGCTGCTTAGAAAGAATGGGTAACTGATGATTAGGTAATCTGCGGCACCTGCCATAAAGGCACTATTGCCCAGTCGCAGTCGCTGGGCAACCCCCACAACTTTACTGTAAAAACACATCAAGCCTATCATAATAGCCAGCCCTATATAACCTGAGGAGGACAATAGGTTCAGCCAAAACGAATCAAACCAATATGCCTGTCCCGGGCCGATAGCTCCGAAACCCAGCCCCAATGGCATCGACCCCAGTGAACCTAGGACTTCCGACCACTGCCGGACCCGATCCAGAGCAGAGAGATCGTCCGTATACCCCAACGCGAGGTAAATAAATATCGAGCAGGTAAAAAGGAAAAGGTAGCTATACCCCAAAAAAGAGATACTCCCCCTTCTCTTAAATAGCTGCAATACCACAAGAAAAAATATGGCAGACACCATCCCAATTGCTGCAGTTCTGACTGAGCCATAAACAATAAGGATGGTCGAGAAAAACGCTACGGCGATGTAAACCAAGAAATTAAGGTTATATGTTTTTTTTCGGATAGCCTGCACAAGTAAGCAACAAGCAAAAAGCGCTGTATTAAGAACAAATGCATTAAACTCAAGGGTGCCGGTGAAAAAGCCCGACATCCTTGGATTGCCTTCGCGCATGGAGTTATAGGTTTCTAACTCAAAACCCTTCTCAGACAGCAAAGGCCAATACCAAAACTGCTCCGCGTCACTGATAGTCAGGTACTGATAAATCGCATAACAACCCGAGATGAACGTCATCATTGCAAACGTGGAGAACATGACTCGCAGTTTGACTTCCAGCTCTACTTCCCGGCACATTGAATTCAGCATCAACGCAAAGAGTATCGGCATGGCAAATGAACGAAACATTCGAAAGGACGCGTCAGACAGCTCTCCACACATCAAATAAAAGAAAATGTAAAACACAAATGCTATGAGCTGCTCTTTGTATTGCCTGGGTACCGAATAGTGAGTTCCTGCTTGAAAAAAAATAATCAACGTCGTGAAAAGAACATAATATAAAACTACACCTTCGCGCCAAGCACCAACAGCAGAAGGTGCGTGGAGCGTCAAGATCATGTAATCCGAGAGCATCAACATTATTATAAAAAAACGTAACCCCAGCACCCTCATGACTTGCTGGACCTCATATTCTTTACAACAATACTTTTAAGCCTAAGAAATGCCAACTTTGCAAGTACTTTCATCTTCTGCACTGTATTAAGCTCAAGCAATAAGGTGTACAGAAAATTCTTATCGAAATCTAACAACCTTGATACAACTGCGGGGGGAATAGCCGAGCTGATTTTCCCTATCTGCTCATAGACAGCAATATCTCCCGTCCAAGCGACGTACTTTTCCATTTCATTAACGCATACAACACCTTCATACAGGCATGCTCGATAACGTGACTTAACGGCCTCGTAACCATTCACGGCGAACACCGACGCAATGGTCTGCTCGTCATTATTACGATGCAAAATACTATCGATGAACTCGTCTACACTTTCATCTTTCAAGTTATCCGCTGGTGAATAACCTTGTATGGGCGCACGAAGGCCAACGCACCGGCGACCACTGACCAGTTGTTCCGCAAAAGCGGTACCTCCTGGCGTAGGATAACTATCAACGTAAAAATCAGCTCCCTCCAAAAGCTTCAAGTAACTTTCATAGGGTACTGACGACAAAATCTTAAATCGACCGCCATATCGAAGCTTAAGTGGCCACCACCAAAAATTTTTATATGGGCTGGCACCTACTATCCAGAATTTCGCATTTTTAAACTCTGATAGAACTCGATCGATCGCCGGCCGCAGATCGTAGTTTTTAACTGGCTTGAACTTCAACGGTGAGGCAGCACTGAAAAAATTCAATGCATCTGTCTTCTCTGGCAAGCAATGTTCTTTTGAGACACGATGACTGGTCAACGGAATCCCTAAGAATGACTTCTCTCCGAGGATATTTTTTTTCATATCTCGGCGCCGACCAAATGTACTTATCTCAAAATATATATCTGCAACGGAACTACCATAAGTAAAAACATGATCAGCATGATTAACAAAAAATATCTTTGCACTACTGATCTTTTTGACAATGGAGCACGCGATGACAGAAATCATGTCATCCGGATGGATATGCAACACCACCCTCTTATAATTTTTTAAATTCCCTACAATCTCCGCAATCTTCTCCAGCGGAGTACCAGGTTTAACTACCGCATACGCCTCGAAAAACTTTCGCGTACGCTCAACGGCTTTTTCATCACTTACGCGAGTAATCAGCAGATCTGGCTTTTCCGCGTGCATCGTGGAGAGCTGCTCCATGAGTCGGGTGTGCCCACCTATCAAATAGGGCTCCGAAATCACATGAACACAATCTTTAGCCGGTTGTTGAAACTCGCCTTTCGGGAACACACTCACGCACCGTGCGGTTAATGTGGCCTCCAACTCAGGTTCATCATAGACCCCTTTATCGACAGACCACAGAATAGCACCATACACTTCCGCCAACTCGATACTTTTATTAATATCTTTTTGCGTTAGAATTAAATCGCGAATTGAAGATAGCAAGCGACTCATAGGCAAAAAGACCTCAAATTTCAGTATTTTTATTTAGCTTTCTATAAATAAGAAAGTACATGACAATCAAGTAGATACCGTAGTTTAGCGCGTGAGCCCAAGTCACACCGATAGGTCCACCCCATTTTGTCAGCATCACTGTCAGCACATAGAATCCAAATGCAAAAACCACTTCTGTCAAGATATACATCTTGACCATCGCCTTGCCCAGCATCAAGTAAGCCAGTATCCAGCTTGCGATTTTCAGGGTATCTCCCAGCATCTGCCAGGCGAAAAAATCTCTCATCGGGCTGAACGCCCCAGTGAAGAGTAGACCAATGATGAAATCTCTCAGCAGATAGATTGCCAACCCGCAAACCATCGCTACCGGCAAAATCAACTTATAACCCTGAAGAATTTCGTTTTTTATTTCCCGTGGATCCACCAACTCTGATAACTTCGGTAAAAAGTAAAGGCCCAGTGTCGTTGTCACTACCAGTAAGTAAGCCGTGCTTAAACGCCACATGGCCTCCCAATATCCAGCTGTTTCCCAGCCGTACTCCCCACCCAAATAGTTCCGCACAAGAATATGACTGACTGGCACACAAGCGGCAGTCGTGAGTGCCATAGCGGTAAACTTCGTCAAATTTATCGCGATCTGCTTGTCCATGCGCCCCAGAAAGTTGGACATCCGAAACCACGTGGTTCTGTAACAAAGCAAGCATGTTACAAAAAAAGCAATAGACTGATAGAGCACCAATGAAACCAAGGCCCCATATAACCCAAACTGCACAACCATGATAATAGTCACGATCAAGGAAAGCAGGCTTCCCCCGATATTGGCCAATATATACCGGTTAATCTCTTTTTTGCCGTTAAGAATAGCGAGTAACAAGGTATTGAAAGAGAAGAAGACGACGGTCGCAGCGCACCAAATAAAAACACTGTAGAGCGACTCATCATTGAAGCACCAAGCCGCCAACGGCTTGCTGAAGATGACAATGAGAACAGATGTCACAATTGACCCGATGAAAGCGATAGTGCCTGCCGTTCGCCACACGCGGCGTTGCGCGTCTTCATCCTCCTGAAACTCGGCTGTGTATTTGGTCACTCCGGTGCTGATAGCACCGGTGGAAAATGTCGTCACCATTTGCACTGCGTTTTGAAACTGACCTAAAGCGGCATAGCCCGACGGCCCGACATAAATGGCGAGCATCTTATTAATGCCCAACAACGTGAGCATTTTAATGATGACAGCAATACCGTTGAGAAAGCTGGTTCGAAGCAACGTCATATCATGCTTCTACGGAAAAGCTGTTACAGGCTTCAACGACACGCTGAGCCTCGGCGTCAGTCATAACCGGGCTAATTGGCAAACTCAACACTTCCCTGTGAATGCACTCAGTAATAGGGAATGACTTATTATAAAAATCAGCACCTGCGTAGGCTTGTTGCTGATGCGGCGGAATAGGGTAGTGAATTAGTGTTTGAACACCTGATGCCGCTAGATGACCTTGCAGGGCTTCGCGAGCCTCTGAGCGCACGACAAAAAGATGCCACACGTGTGAGGTATGATTCATGACATCAATACCTGAATCTAATGGCAGTTTGATCAACGGATTCTTTATTTCCGCCATATAAATTGCAGCAACGCGTCGGCGCGCTTCGGTCTGAGCCTGAAGGTATTTAAGCTTCACGCTCAACATCGCGGCTTGCATTTCGTCCAACCGACTGTTTACGCCCTGCACAAGGTTCTTGTATTTCTCATGTGAGCCGTAGTTCCGCAGCGCCTGAATCATATGGACCAGCTCTGTGTCACTGGAAGTAATGGCGCCGGCATCGCCCAATGCCCCCAGGTTTTTACCTGGATAAAAGCTGAAGCCGGATGCGTCACCCCAATGACCCGCACTTTTACCAGCCACTTGTGCACCATGAGCCTGGGCGGAATCCTCAAGCACCAGCAGGTTCTCGCGCTTGGCAATCGCGTTGATGGCAGCCATAGCCGCCAACTGCCCATAGAGGTGAACAGGCATGATCAACCGGGTTTTTTCAGTTAGCGCACGTTCGATGTTCTCGGGGCACAGGTTGTAGGTGTCGACGTCCGGCTCAACCAGCACCGGCTTCAGCTTATTTTCAGTCACAGCCAGCAACGTCGCGATATAGGTATTGGCCGGAACAATGACCTCGTCGCCGTCCTTGAGCTTACCCATTTCTTTCCAAGCGCGAATCGTCAGGGTCAGTGCGTCCAACCCATTTGCTACACCGACGCAATGGCGCGCACCGGTATAGGCAGAAAACTCCTCTTCAAAGCGCTCGAGATGTTCACCTTGAATATACCAACCAGAATCAATGACACGTGTCGCAGCTTCTACGAGTTCTTCGCGGAAAGCCGAGTTCAATGACTTTAGATCGAGAAATGGAATCATCAAAAATACCTGACGTCAGTGCTTCGTTATTAGGTGTATGAAGGCGCAGGCAGATCTGCACCGTCGAAATCAAGCGTATCGTTTTGCCGCGCGAATAAAATCATCGTAATTTCGCAGGTAATCGCGCTCGTCATAATGATTGCTGGCAAATACTAGAAGAACGCAATCTTCACTGAAGTCGTGCATCTCACGCCAGATCAGGTTCTTGATATGGATGGCCTTGTTTGGAGCGTCGAGCCATATAGACTCCTGTTCCAAGCCGTCATCGAGCAGAATCCTGCACTTGCCTGACAGACAGATAATGTACTGCTCAAGCCTGTAGTGCGCGTGCGATCCCCGGCTGACGCCAGCCTTGGTATTGAAGATGTAATAGGCTCGCCGGACATCAAAGGGAATGTCACGCCCCTGCTCCAAGGCAATCAAACTGCCACGGTCATCACCGATTATGGCCAGCTCGTGCGACGTCACATCGCCCGTCAATGCTGAAATTGAAGACATCACGTTTGAGAGCAACGGCGCTTCGCTATCCTTCTGACTGACAATCAATCCTTCAGTGATTGGCCACTGGATAGCGATGGAAGGATCACTCCAGTTAATCGACGCCTCACATGCCGTGGAGTAAATGTCCGTGGTTTTGTAGAGAAACTCCGTATTGTCTTCCAACGCTAAAAACCCGTGCGCGAAACCTTCCGGAATCCAGAGCATCCGTCCATTCTTGGCGGAGAGCTCGACCCCCACCCATTGGCCAAATGTCTCCGAGCCTTTCCTGATGTCAACCGCGACGTCGTAGGCACTGCCTGCGGTAACCCGTACCAGCTTGCCTTGGGCATGGGGTGCGCGCTGAAAGTGAAGCCCTCTCAGGACGTGCTTTTTTGAGCAAGAGTGGTTGTCTTGCACAAAAGGACGCGGAATGGGGTGACCTAGCGCGGCAAGTTGCTCATGAAACAAAGGCTCATTGAAGCTCTCCATAAACCATCCGCGGTCATCTGCGAAGATTTTGGGCTCAATGACGACGACGCCGGCCAGCTTGGTTTCTATAAACTTCATCAGCTCTTATGCTCTGTCAGAATCTTTTGCAGGTACTGGCCATAGCCGGTTTTGCTAAGGTGCTGTACTTGAATCGCCAATTGTTCGGGTGTGATCCAACCAGCATGGAAAGCAATCTCTTCAAGGCAGGCCACTTTCAAGCCCTGTCGATGTTCGATGGTGTGCACAAACTGGCTCGCCTCCAAAAGAGACTCGTGGGTGCCTGTATCCAACCAGGCGAAGCCTCGCCCCAACATTTCAACATTCAAGCTCTGCTGCTCGAGATAAACACGATTTACATCGGTGATTTCAAGCTCGCCACGGGGCGACGGGCTGATACTCTTGGCAATCTCCACGACCTGGTTATCGTAGAAATACAGCCCTGTAACGGCATAATTCGACTTCGGCCTGGCAGGCTTTTCCTCGATGCTCAACACTCGCCCAGTGGTGTCAAACTCAACAACGCCAAAACGTTCCGGGTCCGAGACGTGATAGCCAAATACCGTGGCACCAGAAGACTGGGACATGGCTGAACGCAGGTTGTCGGAAAAATGCTGTCCGTAAAAAATATTGTCGCCCAGGATCAAGCACACAGGGTCTTCGCCGATAAACTCTTCACCAATGATAAAGGCCTGTGCCAGCCCATCAGGGCTAGGCTGCTCGGCATAACTCAATTGCACACCGTACTGACTGCCGTCACCGAGCAATTTCTTGAAGCCCGGTATGTCATCCGGCGTTGAAATAATCAAAATTTCACGAATGCCTGCCAGCATCAAAACGGACAGGGGATAAAAAATCATTGGTTTGTCGTAGATGGGGAGCATTTGCTTCGACACCCCCAGCGTCAACGGATAGAGGCGGGTACCCGCGCCTCCGGCAAGAATAATCCCCTTACGCTTCAACATTTTCATACCTGAAACACATCCTTACCGTTGATTCCCCCACCATTCCGACAGAGGCTTACTTAGGTTTCCCTGAATTACTAGCTACTCGGCCACTGCCCATAGCTGGCCTGTAGAAAACACTGGAACAATAAATATCGCAAAACGCCCACCACTACCTCCCCAGCGTCACCTTTCAATTCGCACCGAGACAACGGAAGGAAGACCTCAGCCCGCGACGCCAACGCCACATGAACGAGGGCTACAGAGAGCGTGATGATACAGCGCTCACCCCCTATTTCAATAAAACGCATTGTGAAAAGCCTGCAATAGCTTCGACCCCAAGCTCGCTGACATCACTACGCCGCACTTCTTGCACGAGTGATCAACTCCCAAGCACTGGTCATTAGAGCTTGGCCAAAATCAGGGCTTGGGGGCCTTCATACAAATTGAAATCCGAAAGAGGCAACGCTGGAAAAAATCCCCCTTGCCCTAGAAGCTGGAATTAATACGCCCCGTCGCCGCCGCACATTGGCGAACACTACTTTTAGGCTGGGCTGAGATAGAAATGCCAGGAAACGCCCCCGCAACCCGCCCCACGAAACAAACAACGAATCAAGGCGCTTAGATCACAGAGGCTCGCTGCCTGTTTCAGCTATCGCTGGGTTGAAGCGCTGTACGCTCCTTTGATGGCTTACCCATAGCAGTTGAGAGCAAAGGCGTGACATCTTGTGTTACGTGTCGACCGTTGATAATGAAGTGCCTGGCCAGAGCAGCCAAAACACCCAGAATCACGCCGACTACTCCCCCAAGGATCAGTATCAGTATTTTCTTCGGATTGATGGGCGAAAGCGGTTCCAGAGCTTTGCGGTCAATGGTTACCAACTTCATATTACTGATGTCGAGGTTGCCTAAATTTTTCAGGCGCACGACTTCAGCGCGTAGAGGCTCAACCCCCGAAAGAAAAAGGTCTTCATTTTGACGCTGCTTGAGCACCTCAATTTCGCGGTTGCTCTGCAACAACTGAAGCTCACGAGCAATTTGAGCGATTCGACCTTCAGTAAAATCATCAGACTTGCGCTGCAGTAATGCGGTGCGCTCGGCTGTCAGCGCTTCAACTCCCATAAAATAGAGAGGGACTTGCTGATTATTAATCTCTGTCCGCATTACGCTGTTCTCACCTGCACGAGCAGTCTTCTCTCCCAACGCAGAGGGTGTCGTCGGCTTTTCGATACCCAGAGACTTGGCAATCGTAATCGCCTCACCTAATAGAGCAATCCGATCTTGACGCGCAGTCCTGATTTGCTGGCGCAGCGCTTTCAACTCATCCTGCAACTGAGCGCGCTTGAGATTATCAGCCTCTTGGAGCGTCACTATTCGCGCATCCTTACCCGTCTTATAGCTAGAGCGAGCAGCTTCAATCTTGCCTTCCAGCTCGGTCAGGCGATTTTTAACAATGACCTTCAGATCAGCAGCGATCTGCTGACGCTCGGCGTCAATCGCGTAATCGACAAATTTATTGAGGACACTGACACCGTCGATACCTTTAGGATAATTGAGCCCAAGGCCAATATATGCGCTCAGAGAGTCAGATTTTTTGGGATCAGGAAGTACTAACTTCAAGGAATCACGATTAAAAGCATCAAAGCTTTGCTCAAGCGTTCTGCCTGGTCGCTCGAACGGCTTGAACAAGGCTTGATTCGCCCTAAAAAAGTTCAAACGGGTCTCATAGGACTCTAGGGAGGCCCCCACCTTGATGAGTGCATCACCCGGGGGTAGCCGATAAACTTCTGAACGATTCAGTGCGTCGAGCTCGTTAATAGCAGCAGGGCGCAACACGCTACTTACTTGATACTCAGGAGTCGCAGTAAAAGCATAAGCTGCCGCAATCAGGGTTACCCCGGCAGCTACAAGAAGAACAAGTGTTTTTTGCTGCCAAACCGCCTTGAAAACGGCGGCAATATCAATTTCGCCGTGCGGCGGTGCGGGGGGAGCGCGGAAGCTACTACTCACAACAAAAACCTGCCTTCAAAGAGAAACTGCGGGCTCGTTATGCAGACTATTTCATGTGTTTTTTATTTTAGTTATATGACCGCCAAAACCCAGCGTCTCTGCCAAATTTTGAGCGCACAAAATGCCCGTTATCGAGAACAGATTTCATTTTGCCATCTCTCTGACATATTACAAGTCTTGACAGAGCCGTCAGATTTTTCCCAAACAGGCACGTCAACCCGCCAGAGGCCATGTCTGAAAAATCTGAAAGCGCAAAGGAAATTCCGAATTGTCGAGTTAAACTCAATGAATCCGGGGATGGGAACTACTCGAGGATGACCGCATCATTACAGGACAAAGGCGAAACCGATGCGCCATGTCAAGGCAGTTTTCGGACGAACGGCTGCTAAGCGTGCGCTCACGCGGCCTACTAAATAGAGAGCGCCCCTAGGCACGCCCTGCTGGAACCGACCTATGACGCCTAGTGCGCACCAACACACCTAACAACGGCCCTATCAGCATACCGAGAATCAACGCCACGATCACAAATACCGACACCGGCACCGGCCCAGTCGCCATCCCTAGGAATGAGAGAGACACGCCCTGCTGATTCTCCAGCACAAACGCCAACACCACTAGCGAAACCACCAGCACCGTCAGCACCACAACAACGCGTTTAACTCCGCGCATAACCTTCTCCTACCCCAAAAACACTCAGACGCCTTCTTCCTCTTCTTCGTTCACCCGATCGCGCAATTCCTTACCCGGCTTGAAGTGAGGTACAAACTTACCGTCCAGGCTGACGGACTGGCCGGTTTTAGGATTACGGCCTACACGAGGCGCACGATAGTGCAAAGAGAAACTGCCAAACCCACGGATCTCAATCCGATCCCCGGTCGCCAGGCACTGGGACATTTGCTCAAGCATGGTCTTGATAGCCAGCTCCACATCCTTGGATGAAAGCAGCCCTTGATGGGTGACAATTCGTTCGATCAACTCCGACTTCGTCATATTTTTCCCTTCTTTTTCAAGCAGCTAGGAAAAGCGCTTCGAAGGTTTTAGCACGACTTGATGAATTTGAACAGCCCACTCGTTCACTTATCTGCGGGATGGGTGACAGGCAATTGACGGCGCTTTCGCTCTTCAATTACAGATCACCAACATGGTGCGCGTTACAGCACCAGCCGGGTTCCAACCGAACAGATAGTCACCCTCTTCGTCCTTGGCGTCGCTGGACCTGGTGATCACCTTATAGCCCTGCATTTTGCACTCACGGGCAGCGCGCCTCTCGCACTTCTCCCAGCGATTGCCAAGGCCCGAGCAATCGATCTCAATGCCGCTGACGCCGCGCTTGGCGTGGGTTTTAGCGCTGGTGGAGGAGCAACCGGCGAGCACTATCATTGCAAGTATTACGATAAGCCTGTTCATTCAAATCCTTACTGAAGCCCAACACAAGAACCGCTTTTAACTTAAGACTATAGCCAGTTCTGACACTGGGCTATACGCCTTGGTTCTCGGTGTTGATTCAACGAATTTCAGGCACAAAAAAGGGCGACCGAAGTCGCCCTTTTTTATGGTCTGACAGAACTTAGTTCTGTTTTTCCATTTGTGCACGCAACAGGTCGCCCAGAGTGGTAGGACCAGCAGCGATGCTATCCGAAGGCTTGTCTTTCAAGCTCTGGATGGCTTCTTTCTCTTCAGCATCATCTTTCGACTTGATGGAGAGCTGGATTACACGGCTCTTGCGGTCAACGCTGATGATCTTGGCTTCTACTTCCTGGCCTTCTTTCAGAACGTTACGCGCGTCTTCAACGCGGTCACGGCTGATTTCGGAGGCTTTCAGAGTCGCTTCGATATCGTCGGCCAGAGTGATGATGGCGCCTTTAGCGTCAACTTCCTTCACGATGCCTTTAACGATTGCGCCTTTGTCGTTGTCCTGAACGTATTCAGAGAACGGGTCGCTTTCCAGTTGCTTGATACCCAGGGAGATACGCTCGCGCTCTGGGTCAACCGACAGGATAACGGTGTCCAGCTCGTCGCCCTTCTTGAAACGACGTACGGCTTCTTCGCCCACTTCGTTCCAGGAGATGTCGGACAGGTGAACCAGGCCGTCGATGCCGCCGTCCAGACCAATGAAGATACCGAAATCGGTGATCGACTTGATGGTGCCGGAGATTTTATCGCCCTTGTTGAACTGGCCAGAGAAATCTTCCCATGGGTTAGATTTGCACTGCTTGATGCCCAGGGAGATACGACGACGCTCTTCGTCGATGTCCAGAACCATAACTTCCACTTCGTCGCCGACTTGTACGACTTTCGAAGGGTGGATGTTCTTGTTGGTCCAGTCCATTTCGGAAACGTGTACCAGGCCTTCCACGCCTTCTTCCAGCTCAGCGAAGCAGCCGTAGTCGGTCAGGTTGGTAACACGCGCGGTTACGCGAGTGCCTTCTGGGTAACGGGCTTTGATAGCAACCCATGGATCTTCGCCCAGTTGCTTCAGGCCCAGGGAAACACGGTTGCGCTCGCGATCGTATTTCAGAACCTTGACATCGATCTCGTCGCCAACGTTGACGATTTCGGAAGGATGCTTGATACGCTTCCAAGCCATGTCGGTAATGTGCAGCAGGCCATCCACGCCACCCAGGTCGACGAATGCGCCGTAGTCGGTGAGGTTTTTGACGATACCTTTGACTTGTTGGCCTTCCTGCAGGGATTCCAGCAGAGCTTCACGCTCGGCGGAGTTCTCTGCTTCCAGGACGCTGCGACGGGAAACGACAACGTTGTTGCGCTTCTGGTCGAGCTTGATGACCTTGAATTCGAGTTCTTTGCCTTCCAGGTGCGTGGTGTCGCGCACTGGACGAACGTCGACCAAAGAACCTGGCAGGAACGCACGGATGCCGTTAACGTCGACAGTGAAGCCGCCTTTAACCTTACCGTTGATAACGCCCTTGACCACTTCTTCAGCTGCGAAGGCTGCTTCGAGAACAATCCAGCATTCAGCGCGCTTGGCTTTTTCACGGGACAGCTTGGTTTCACCGAAACCGTCTTCAACCGAGTCCAGAGCAACGTGAACTTCGTCACCGACATTGATTGTCAGATCACCAGCATCGTTGTAGAACTGTTCCAGCGGGATCAGAGCTTCAGACTTCAGACCAGCGTGAACGGTTACCCAGCGAGCTTGGTAATCGATATCAACGATAACACCGGTGATGATGGAGCCTGCCTGAAGGTTCAGGGTTTTTAGGCTTTCTTCAAAGAGTTCCGCAAAGCTTTCGCTCATTTTAATTCCTGTTGATAAGGGCGAAGAATACGCCCATCTCCACACCCCAGACGGTGTGGGTCAGTTTCAATTAAAAGAAGCACCACAGGACTATGACTGGTCCCCTGCGGCCTTCTTGGTCACCCGGCGATATCGCGAATGGCGATCTCACTCAAGATGCGTTCCAGCACCTGCTCGATGGACAGCTCCGTGGAATCCAGCTGTATGGCATCAGCCGCCGGCTTGAGCGGGGCTACTGCGCGCTGGGTATCACGCTCATCGCGTGCACGGATCTCATCTAGCAGACTCGACAGACTAACACCATCGACTTTGCCCTTCAACTGCAAGTAGCGGCGGCGAGCCCGCTCCTCGGCGCTGGCGGTCAGGAAAATCTTCAATGGCGCCTCGGGAAACACCACGGTTCCCATATCGCGGCCATCGGCCACCAGGCCCGGCGGCTCCTGGAAAGCCCGCTGGCGCTGCAACAATGCGTCCCGCACCGCTGGCAGCGCGGCAACCTGGGAGGCCCAGGAGCCAACTTGCTCATTGCGCAGGTCATCGGTCACATCGTCCCCTTCGAGGATGATGCGCTGGGGATGCCCTTCCGTCGCGCCGACGAACTGTACATCGAGGTGCGCCGCCAGCAGCTTCAGGGATTCTTCGTTGGTCAGGTCGACGCCATGGTTGCGTGCGGCGAATGCCAGCAGACGGTACAGTGCGCCGGAATCCAGCAGGCACCAGCCCAGGCGCTTGGCCAGGATGCCGGCGATCGTGCCTTTGCCCGAGCCGCTTGGCCCGTCGATGGTAATCACCGGTGCTTTGATATTCACAATTGAGCCTCTTGGGCAACACGGATGCCGACTTGGGCACACAGTGTAAGAAAGTTCGGAAAAGACGTAGCAACATTGGCGCAGTCACGGATACGAATCGGCGCCGCCGCCCGCAGGGAAGCCACGCTGAATGCCATGGCAATCCGGTGATCGCCATGGGCATGTACGTCACCGCCACCCATCGGGCCACCGTCAATGATAATCCCATCAGGGGTCGGTTCACACGTCACGCCCAGTGCCAGCAGACCATCGGCCATGACCTGAATACGGTCGGACTCCTTCACGCGCAGCTCTTCAGCGCCGCGCAACACGGTCCGCCCTTCGGCACAGGCCGCCGCAACGAACAGCACCGGGAACTCGTCGATCGCCAAAGGCACCAGCGCCTCGGGAATTTCAATACCTTTCAACGCCGCGGCACGTACACGCAGGTCAGCCACCGGCTCGCCACCCACCTCACGCGGATTTTCCAAGGTAATGTCCGCCCCCATCAGCCGCAGAATGTCGATCACGCCGGTGCGGGTCGGGTTGACACCCACGTGCTCCAGCAACAACTCGGAGCCTTCGGCAATCGAAGCCGCCACCAGGAAAAACGCCGAAGAGGAAATATCCCCCGGCACTTCAATATGTGTTGCAGCCAACGCATGGCCCGACTCAACCGACGCCTTGCCCCCTACCACATCAACCGGATATCCAAAACCGCGCAACATGCGCTCGGTATGATCACGGGTCGGCGCAGGCTCGGTCACCGAGGTCTTGCCCTCGGCGTAAAGCCCGGCCAGCAACAGGCAGGATTTAACCTGCGCACTGGCCATCGGCATCGAATAATCGAAACCTTTGAGCACCTGCCCCCCCCGGATAGTCAGGGGCGGACGCCCTTCCGGGCCGGTCTCGATCACCGCGCCCATTTCCCGCAACGGCTTGGCCACGCGGTTCATCGGACGCTTGGACAGGGAAGCGTCGCCCGTCAGCACGCTGTCGAAGCTCTGCGCAGCCAGCAAACCGGACAGCAGGCGCATGGAGGTGCCCGAGTTGCCGAGGTAAATCGGCCCCGGTGCGGGCTTCAAACCATGCAGCCCCACGCCGTGGATGGTCACGCGCCCATGGTGCGGCCCTTCAATCACCACGCCCATGTCGCGAAACGCCTGCAGAGTCGCCAGGGCGTCCTCGCCTTCGAGGAAACCTTCGACTTCCGTCACACCCTCAGCCAACGAACCGAGCATGATCGACCGATGAGAAATCGACTTGTCGCCCGGCACCCGAATGCTTCCGCTCAAGCGGCCGCCCGGGTTGGCGAGGAAGGTCAGGTCATCAGCGTTCACAGCGGTTTCCATATACGCCCGGCGTGCCAGGATCTTGCTGAAATGCTCACGCGCCACCCGCGCACGGGTGAACACACCCAATAATTGATGGCCATCCCCGGCGTCGACCGCATCGCGCAAGGCGTCGAGGTCGCTGCGGAAGGTGTCCAGGGTGCGCAACACCGCTTCGCGATTGGCGAGGAAGATGTCGTGCCACATCACCGGGTCGCTGCCGGCAATCCGCGTGAAGTCGCGGAAGCCACCGGCGGCGTAACGGAAAATCTCGAGGTTCTCGTTGCGCTTGGCCAAAGAATCCACCAGGCCAAACGCCAGCAAATGCGGCAGATGGCTGGTCGCGGCCAGCACTTCGTCGTGACGCTCGACCTGCATATGCTCGACATCCGCACCCAACTCGCGCCACAGGCGATCGACCACCGCCAGCGCCGCCGGATCGGTTTGCGCAAGCGGCGTCAGGATCACTTTGTGTCGACGGAACAGCTGCGCATTCGACGCCTCCACCCCGCTTTGCTCCGAACCGGCAATCGGATGACCCGGCACGAAGCGCGTCGGCATGCCACCAAACGCCTGCTGCGCCGCGCGCACCACATTACCTTTGGCACTGCCGACGTCCGTCAGGATCGCCTGGCCCAGGTCCATGCCCGCCAACACGGCGAGCAATTTCTCCATGGCCAGGATCGGCACGGCCAGCTGGATCACATCCGCGCCCCGGCAGGCGAGCGCCAGGTCCGCTTCACAGCGATCCACCACGCCCAACTCGACCGCCAACTGGCGCGATTGCGGGTCCAGGTCCACACCGACCACTTCGCCACACAGCCCGCTTTCACGCAGGCCTTTGGCGAAGGAGCCGCCGATCAACCCCAGGCCGACCACCACCAGGCGACCGATCATAGGCACAGCAGGTTGCAATGCAGTGACATCAACCACGAGCCAGAACCTTGGCCAGCGCCTCCAGGAAGCGACTGTTTTCAGCCGGCAGACCGATGGTGATGCGCAGGTGGTTCGGCATGCCGTAGTTGGCCACCGGACGCACGATCACACCTTCACGCAACAAGCCCTGGAATACCGGAGCGGCCACCTGACCGAGGTCGACGCAGATGAAATTACCCTTGGACGGAACCCAGCCCAGGCCCAGCTCGCGGAAGCCTTCCTGCAACTGCAGCATGCCGCTTTCGTTGATACGACGACTTTGCTCGAGGTACTCGGTATCCTTCACCGCCGCACAGGCCGCTGCCAGAGCCAGGCTGTTGACGTTGAACGGCTGGCGCACGCGGTTCAGCACATCGGCAACCACCGCAGTGGACAGGGCGTAGCCCACGCGCAGCGATGCCAGGCCGTAAGCCTTGGAGAAGGTGCGCGACACCAGCAGGTTCGGGTACGCGGCCAGGAAATCGAGGCCGTTCGGCAGGTCGCTGCCTTCGGCGTACTCGATGTAGGCCTCGTCCAGCACCACCAGCACGTGCTCGGGCACGTCTTGCAGGAAGTCGTTCAGCGCCTGGGCGTCGAACCAGGTGCCGGTCGGGTTGTTCGGGTTGGCGATGAACACCACGCGGGTCCGGGCATCGATGGCTGCCAGCATGGCCGGCAGGTCATGGCCCCAATCCTTCGCCGGAATGATGCGCGCATCGGCACCGACGGCCTGGGTCACGATCGGATAGACCGCGAAGGCGTGCTCACTGAACACCGCGTTCAAGCCCGGCGCCAGGTAGGCACGGCCGACCAGCTCGAGAATGTCGTTGGAACCGTTGCCCAGGGTCACCTGGTTCAGCTCGACGCGGCATTTTTCCGCCAGCAGCGACTTGAGCGCGAAGCCGTTGCCGTCCGGATACCGGGTCAGCTCAGCCAGCTCTTCACGGATCGCCGCCAGGACTTTGGGGCTAGGGCCCAGCGGGTTCTCGTTGCTCGCCAGCTTGACGATTTTCGAAGGATCCAGGTTCAACTCACGCGCCAGCTCGTCCACAGGCTTGCCCGGAACGTAAGGCGACAGTTGTTGCACGCCCGGCTGCGCCAGGGCGAGGAAGTTGCCACTCATGTTAAAGCCTCACAAAACCGCTTTCGGGTAAGAGCCCAGCACCTTGAGTGCCACGGCTTCCTGACTGATTTTCTCGAGCACGCCCTTGACCAGTGAGTCGCGGTGATGGCCGATGAAGTCGATAAAGAACACATAAGTCCATTTACCGCTGCGCGAAGGACGAGTCTCGATGCGCGTCAGGTCAATCCCGTTGTCGTGGAACGGCACCAGCAGCTCATGCAGTGCGCCGGGCTTGTTGCTCATGGACACGATGATGGAGGTCTTGTCGTCACCGGTCGGCGGTACTTCCTGGCTGCCGATCATCAGGAAGCGCGTGGAGTTGTCCGGGCGGTCCTCGATTTTCTCGGCCAGGCGCGTCAGGCCGTACAGGCCTGCCGCCATATCGCCAGCGATGGCTGCCGAATTCCACTCACCCTTGACCCGCTTGGCGGCTTCGGCGTTGCTGGAGACCGCCACGCGCTCGACATTCGGGTAATGCGCATCCAGCCACTTGCGGCACTGGGCCAGCGACTGGGCGTGGGAGTAGATGCGACTGATGCTGTCGGTCTTGGTGTTCTCACCCACCAGCAGGTGGTGGTGGATGCGCAGCTCGACTTCGCCACAGATCACCATGTCGTGCTCGAGGAAGCTGTCCAGCGTGTGGTTGACCGCGCCTTCGGTGGAGTTTTCCACCGGCACCACGCCAAAGTTCACCGCACCGGCCGCCACTTCACGGAACACTTCGTCGATCGCCGCCATTGGCTTGCTGATCACCGCGTGGCCGAAGTGCTTCATGGCCGCCGCCTGGGTGAAGGTGCCTTCCGGGCCGAGGTATGCCACTTTCAGCGGCTGCTCCAGCGCCAGGCACGAGGACATGATTTCACGGAACAACCGCGCCATCTCTTCGTTGCCCAGCGGGCCCTTGTTGCGCTCCATCACACGCTTGAGCACCTGGGCTTCACGCTCGGGCCGGTAGAACACCGGCACTTCGCCTTCGGCCAGGGACGCCATCTTCACCCTTGCCACTTCCTGGGCGCACCGCGCGCGCTCACTGATCAGCTCCAGGACTTTCTCGTCCAGGCTGTCGATGCGTACACGCAGGGCCTTGAGTTCTTGCTCAGACATTAGCCGTGTTCCTTTTCGAACTCTGCCATGTAGGCAACCAGCGCGTTGATCGCGTGGATGTCGACGGCGTTGTAGATGGAGGCGCGCATGCCACCCACCGAGCGGTGCCCCTTGAGGTTCAGCAGGCCACGCGCGTCGGCACCGGCCAGGAACGGCTTGTCCAGGCGGTCGTCAGCCAGGCGGAACGGCACGTTCATCCACGAGCGGTCGGTCAGGTTGATCGGGTTGCTGTACAGGCCGCTGGCGTCGATGAAGTCGTACAAGACGCGCTTCTTCTCTTCGTTCAGCTTGCCCATCGCAGCGACACCGCCCTGCTCTTTCAGCCAATCGAACACCAGGCCGGACAGGTACCAGGCGAACGCTGGCGGGGTGTTGTACATCGAACCGTTATCGGCTGCGACCTTGTAGTTGAGCATGGTCGGGCACAGCGAACGGGCGCGACCCAGCAGGTCTTCGCGGATGATGTTGACCAGGATGCCGCTCGGGCCAATGTTCTTCTGGGCACCGGCATAGATCATGCCGTACCGGGACACGTCGATAGGACGCGAGAGGATGTCCGAGGACATGTCGCACACCAGCGGCACGTCGCCCACTTCCGGCACCCAATCGAACTCCAGGCCGCCAATGGTTTCGTTGGCCACGTAGTGCACGTAGGCAGCGTCCTTCGACAACTTCCACTCGTTCTGACCCGGAATGGCGAAATAGTCGTAAGGCTTGGCGGTGCCCGCCACATTGACGTGACCGTAACGGGAAGCCTCTTCAATGGCCTTCTGGCCCCAGATACCAGTGTCGATATAGTCGGCAGTGCCGTCTTCCGGCAGCAGGTTCAGCGGGATCTGGGCGAATTGCTGGCTGGCGCCGCCCTGCAGGAACAGCACTTTGTAGTTGGAAGGGATGTCCAGCAAGTCGCGCAGATCCTGCTCGGCCTTGGTGGCGATGGACACGAACTCATCGCTGCGATGGCTCATTTCCATCACGGAGAGGCCTTTTCCATGCCAGTCGAGGAGTTCACCCTGCGCACGCTGCAGGACTGCTTCAGGAAGCGCCGCGGGACCGGCACAGAAGTTATAGGCTCTCTTGCTCACATCCAATCTCACTCTGATCTGGTGGGGCTGCAATCATGTTCGGCAACGCTCTGCTTCCGGAGCGGACCGTTGTGGAAGCTGGCTTGCCTGCGATACAGACGCCTCGGTACGTCAGTGATACCGTGGTGATGCCATCGCAGGCAAGCCAGCTCCCACATGTTTCAAAGGGGACAAACAACAAGGGGGCGAATCTTCATCCGCCCCCTGTGTGTCCGCTTATTCCTGCGGTTCTTCTTCGTCTGCGGCAGCGTCGAGGGTTGGCTCGTCGACGTTGTCATCGCCTGCTGCGATCACCTCGCCTTCAAACTCCTCGCCTTCCAGCTCTTCGCCTTCGACTTCCGATGGCTCCTGGACACGCTCCAGGCCGACCAGTTTTTCGTCCTTGGCCAGCTTGATCAGGGTCACGCCCTGGGTGTTACGCCCCAGGCTCGACACTTCAGCCACACGGGTACGTACCAGGGTGCCCTGGTCGGAGATCAGCATGATTTCCTCGCCGTCGAGCACCTGCACCGCACCGACCAGACGGCCGTTGCGGTCGTTGCTGACCATGGCGATCACGCCCTGGCCGCCACGCTTGTACTCCGGGAACTCGCTGATGGCGGTGCGCTTGCCATAACCACGCTCGGAAGCGGTGAGGATCTGGCTGCCTTCTTCCGGGATCAGCATCGAAATCAGCTTCTGCCCTTCCGGCAGGCGCATGCCGCGCACACCGCGGGCGGTACGGCCCATGGCACGAACGTCGGATTCCTTGAAGCGCGTTACTTTACCGCCGTCGGAGAACAGCATGACTTCACGCTCGCCGTCGGTGATGGCAGCGGAGATCAGCACGTCGCCTTCGTCCAGCTCCAGGGCGATCAGGCCCACGCTGCGCTGGCGGCTGAAGGATTCCAGCGGGGTCTTCTTCACGGTGCCTTTGGCGGTGGCCATGAAGATGAAGTGACCTTCGGTGTATTCCTCGACCGGCAGCATGGTGGTGATGTATTCATCACTGTCCAGCGGCAGCAGGTTGACCAGTGGGCGACCACGGGCGGCACGGGACGCTTCCGGGATTTCGTAGGTCTTGAGCCAGTACACCTTGCCCTTGCTGGAGAACAGCAGCAGCGTGGTGTGGCTGTTGGCAACCAGCAGGTGAGCGATGTAGTCCTCATCCTTCACGCCGGTAGCCGATTTACCTTTACCACCACGACGCTGAGCCTGGTACGCAGCCAGCGGCTGGGTCTTGGCGTAGCCACCGTGGGAGATGGTCACCACGCGCTCCTCTTCCGGGATCATGTCACCCAGGGTCAGGTCGAGGCGTGCATCGAGAATCTCGGTGCGACGCACATCGCCATATTCGGCGCGGATCACTTCCAGTTCTTCGCGGATCACTTCCATCAGGCGCACGGCGCTGCTGAGGATGCGGATCAACTCGCCGATCTGGTTGAGGATCTCCTGGTACTCGGCCAGCAGCTTCTCGTGCTCCAGGCCAGTCAGGCGGTGCAGGCGCAGTTCCAGGATGGCCTGGGCCTGTTCCGGCGACAGGAAGTACTTGCCTTCACGCAGACCGTATTGCGGGTCCAGGGTCTCCGGACGGCACGAGTCGGCGCCGGCACGTTCAACCATCGCCACCACGGCGCTGGATTCCCAAGGGGTGCTGATCAACGCTTCCTTGGCTTCCGACGGGGTTGGCGAGGCCTTGATCAGAGCGATCACCGGGTCGATGTTCGACAGCGCAACTGCCTGGCCTTCCAGGATGTGGCCGCGCTCGCGGGCCTTGCGCAGTTCGAACACGGTACGGCGGGTGACCACTTCGCGACGGTGACGCACGAAGGCTTCCAGCAGGTCCTTGAGGTTCAGGATGCGCGGGCGGCCATCGATCAGTGCAACCACGTTGATACCGAACACGCTTTGCAGCTGGGTCTGGGCGTAGAGGTTGTTGAGGATCACCTCAGGCACTTCGCCACGACGCAGCTCGATCACCACGCGCATACCGTCTTTGTCGGACTCGTCGCGCAGCTCGGTGATGCCTTCGAGCTTCTTCTCTTTGACCAGCTCGGCGATCTTCTCGATCAGACGTGCCTTGTTCAGCTGGTAAGGCAGCTCGGTGATGACGATCTGCTGGCGGCCACCGACCTTGTCGATGTCTTCGATGATCGAGCGGGCACGCATGTAAATGCGGCCGCGACCGGTGCGATAGGCTTCGATGATGCCGGCGCGACCATTGATGATCGCGGCGGTCGGGAAGTCCGGGCCGGGGATGTATTGCATCAGCTCATCGACGGTCAGCTCGGGGTTGTCGATGAGGGCCAGGCAACCGTCGATGACTTCACCGAGGTTGTGCGGCGGGATGTTGGTCGCCATGCCCACGGCGATACCGCTGGAACCGTTGACCAGCAGGTTGGGGATCTTGGTCGGCATGACGGCCGGGATCATTTCGGTGCCGTCGTAGTTCGGCACCCAGTCCACGGTTTCTTTATGCAGGTCGGCCAGCAGCTCGTGCGCCAGCTTGGTCATGCGCACTTCGGTGTATCGCATGGCCGCGGCGTTGTCGCCGTCGACCGAACCGAAGTTGCCCTGGCCGTCTACCAGCAGGTAGCGCAGGGAAAACGGCTGGGCCATCCGAACGATGGTGTCGTACACCGCAGTGTCGCCGTGAGGGTGATACTTACCGATCACGTCACCGACAACACGGGCAGATTTCTTGTACGGCTTGTTCCAGTCGTTACCCAGCTCGCTCATCGCGAACAGCACACGCCGGTGCACGGGCTTCAAGCCATCGCGCGCATCAGGCAGTGCCCGACCGACAATTACGCTCATCGCGTAGTCGAGGTAGGACTGTTTCAGCTCGTCTTCGATATTGACCGGGAGGATTTCTTTGGCCAGTTCGCCCATGAGAAGCCTGATT
>Ga0207706_10000891_pt1 | contig 30650 bp, 33 predicted proteins | sample KBSC53metaG_FD_184318 | JGI IMG/M metagenome (GOLD analysis project Ga0207706, IMG submission 184318) | Corn rhizosphere microbial communities from Kellogg Biological Station, Michigan, USA - KBS C5-3 metaG (SPAdes) (version 2) | ecosystem: Host-associated > Plants > Roots > Rhizosphere > Soil ... | reverse complement strand
CGGAGCAGTCACCTTGCGCCCGGACCCCAAGCTCCCCATCCATGGGGCCTATGCCGAAACCGCCTAAAGCCAAGCTGTGTCCGCTCTGCGGGAAGACCCCGTCGACGGAACACGCGCCGTTCTGCTCGCGCGGATGCAAGGACCGCGACCTCTTGAAGTGGCTCGGCGAGGGCTACCGCATTGCCGGTCCGGTCGCTCCGCCGGGCGGTGAGCCCGATCCGGAATAGCTGACTCGCCAGACCGCATTGCCGACGTCGTCGGCGATGATGAGAGCTCCGGTCCTGTCGACAGCAAGCCCCACGGGGCGGCCGCGGACCTTCCCATCCGCGTCCAGGAAGCCTTTCACGAACGCCATTGGCTTGCCCACCGGCCGCCCGCCTTCGAACCGAATGAACACGACCTGGTAGCCGTTAAGCTCCTCGCGGTTCCAGCTCCCGTGCTCGCCGACGAATGCGCCCACGCGGAATGCGGCCGGGAAAGTGGTGCCGTTGTAGAAGGCTAGGCCAAGCGGAGCGACGTGAGAGCTGAGCGCATAATCGGGCATGACCGCGCGCGCGACGAGGTTTGGGTTTTGCGGTCGCACACGCGGATCGACATGCTGGCCGTAATAGCTGAACGGCCAGCCGTAGAAGCCGCCCTTCCGCACCGACGTCATATAATCGGGGACGAGGTTGGAGCCGAGCTCGTCCCTTTCGTTGACGACGGCCCACAGCGTGTTGCTGCCGGGATAGAAGTTGAGGCCGTTCGGATTGCGGAGGCCGCTCGCGAAGACGCTGAATGCGCCGGTCTTCGGGTCGACTTCCCAAATGGCGGCACGGTTCGTCTCGGCCTCAAGGCCGCGCTCACCCACGTTGCTGTTCGAGCCGACGCCGACATAGAGTTTCGAGCCGTCGGGGCTCGCCGTAAGACTCTTCGTCCAGTGATGGTTGATCAGACCGGCCGGCAGATCGATGAGCTTTTGCGGCGGCGCGGCGATCCGCGTCTGCCCAAGCGCATAGGGAAAGCGAAGGATCGCGTCCGTGTCCGCGACGTAGAGATCGCTTCCGACAAGGACCACTCCGAACGGCGAATTGAGATGCTCGAGAAGCACGCTCTGCGACTCCGGCTTTCCGTCGCCGTTGGCATCGCGCAGCAGCGTGATCTGGTTCGTCGGGCCTTTTTGGCTGCTGCTGTGGGCAAAACCGAAGACGAGATCGAAGAAGGGGTTCTTCAGCCGGTCTATCGGCTCCTTGGCTTCCTTGAGCGCCTGCACGACCAGGATGTCGCCGTTCGGCAAGGCGTAGACGTTCCGCGGGCTCATCAGGTCGGACGCCATCTTCTGCACCGTGAAGCCGCCCGGCACGACAGGCGCTTCGCCCGCCTTCCAGCCGACGACGGGCGGAATGTTGGTGCGCGGCAGAAGGATTGGTTCGTTGACTTTCGGAAGCAGCGGATCGGGGCCCATCTGCTGCGAGGCGTCGATCTTCTGCGAGCTGGAACAAGAGGCAAGCAGCATGGCGGCCAACCCGAGGGCGACGATGCGGTTCATCGGACCGCCTCCACGAGACGCGGGCGCAGCCAGGCCGCGACAAGAATGAGCACCGTGCCGATGATCGACAGGGTCATTCCGATCGGCACCACCGCCGTCCAGCCGTCGCGTTCATGGATGAAGATGTTGAGCAGCTCGACGATCAGCGCGGCATAGAAGAACAGGAGATGAGCCCAGCCGAACGGCATACGCATCGCTGCATCGCGAACCACGTCCACCAGAAGGACCAGTGCCGCAGTCGCGCCGACGAGCAATCCCGCAAGCAAAAGCCAGCTCGAAAAGGCAAGCCACAGGAGATTGCCGCCGCTTTTTGCATAGGCGAAGTCGGTAAGAAGGGTTCCCAGAAAGCAGACCACAGGCACGGGAAAGAGTGCGCTGTAAACCGGGTGCCCTACGGTGCCCACGCGCTGTCCTTCGCGTCTGGCGGCGTTCGCCATCATCACGCTCCTCGGTACAGCCCCGGCTGAATACGGATTTACCGGCCCTTGGTTCCATCCCAAAGGCAACCTGACGGGGTGGACAGTGAAGGGGGCGGCGGCTAGTGGACGCGTCGCTTCGAGCCGGCCAGCCGGCCCCACGGCAATATGCCCAGGTAGCTCAGTTGGTAGAGCACGTGACTGAAAATCACGGTGTCGGTGGTTCGATCCCGCCCCTGGGCACCATTGCATTTCAAAGACTGGGCAATGATCCTCCAAGCTACTGACGTGGCTTGTGTCGTTTCGGTGCCTGTTTCGGGCGAAAAACAGACATCCCGAACATTATCTCACGCGAAGGGATCTTCGGACCGCGGGGCCGCCCGTTCGTGTGCTGCCCTCCGCCGTAGCGCGTCCCCGCGGACTAGCGGTTAGCAGCGCCGGAAGGCGGTATTTCACCTGATATTCCTGTGGGCCGAAGCCGTTACCGGTCGAATCGATGCAGCGGCGCGCTTTTCGGCGCCCGCATCGTGCTCGTCGCTTTTCAGACACTGAAAGAAGAGGATCTCTCACATGACGAAAAAGATCCGCAGGTCCCTGCTTTCCGCCGCCGCCCTCGTCCTGGCGATCGGTCCCGGGCTTTCGTCCTGCTCGAAGTCGTCTGAGCAAAATGCGACTGAGCCGGCCGCGACAGAACAGACAGCAACTGCGCCGGCGGCGGAGCAGGAAGCGAATATGGACGATCAAAGCGCGCAGAATGCGAAAGCGCTGCTCAAGGCCATGTCAGATTATCTGGCGGCGCAAAAAACCATATCGATGAGCTTCAACTCGATCTTCGAGGTAGTCTCCGGGACCCACCAGAAGCTCCAGATCGCGACTTCCGGCACCGTCGACCTTGAGCGCCCGGACAAGATCCACACCACCCGCAAGTCCGGCTTCTCCGATACCGAGATGACGTTTGACGGGAAGACCCTGTCGTTCCTCGGCAAGGGCCAGAACGCTTATATCCAAGCCGAAGCGCCCGGCACGATCGACAGCCTGATCGACCAGCTGCGGGACAAGTTCCACAGGCAGCTTCCGGGCGCCGATTTGCTGCAATCGGGCGTCTACGAGGAACTGATGACCGACGTGACAGACATCAAGGATCTCGGAAGCGGGGTGATCGGCGGAGTCGAGTGCGACCATCTCGCCTTTCGCGCCAAGGACACCGACTGGCAGATTTGGATCGCCCAGGGCAAGAACCCTTATCCTTGCCGCTATGTGATCACCAGCAAGGGAGTCGACCAGTCGCCGGAATTCACGATGGAGATACGTGACTGGAAGGCCGGGCCGGCGGCCCCGGCATCCACATTCAGCTTCACTCCGCCCGCCGGCGCCAAGAAGCTGGATGCCAGCGATCTCGCGGCCCTCAAGGAATCGAGCGACCTGCCAGACAATTACAAGATAGGAGCAGACAGATGACAATGTCCGGGACACTAAGGCTCGTCCTGCTGGCCGGCTTCGTCGCCCTCGTCGATCCGGAGGCGGTAATCACGAGCGCGAGCACGGAATCGCTCAGCGCCGTCACATCCGCCGAAGCGGTAGTGGGGCGCCCCTTGACTCCGGTCAGCGTGGCCGGTGTCGCGCGCCGCACCAATCGCCGCTGCAACGCGGGCGTCTATAATTGCTGATCGGCCGCTAGGTGCCTGTTTAGCCGCGCGTCCGCTTTTGTTGGAGAGCGGACACTAGCGCAGCGGAGAATAGGGCCGACTGACTTTCGCCACCGGGGAAGTCAGGGCTGTTATTTCGCAGCCATGCAGGCGTCATAGCTGCTTTGCCACGCGGCCTTCTGTTCGTCTGCGCTCCTTCTTTCTCCTCGGCGCTCTTGCCGGTTTCTGGACCCAGCTACTGCCATGCCGGCAGCTGCGCCACTCTTCGCCTGGTTTTCCCGATGCTTGTCCTGCACGGCATCCGGCGCATTGTCATACTGATTGCCTTGTGCGCCACCCACCACCGCGCCCGCCGCAGCACCCTTTGCTGCGCCCGCTAGGCGGTCGCCATCGGGCCCTGACGTCGTGGATTGGCCGGGCGTGTAGCCGGTCGCCTGCGTTGCCGATGCGCTGCACTGGGCATCGGTCGCCTGCGCATTCACTGTTGCCGGCACTGCGACGACACTAAAAATCAAAACAAGACTTCGGGTCGGTAACTTCATGACAGCCTCCTGTGCCGTGCGGCCAATGTCGAGCCTCGAAGCATTGCAGATCGTCAGAATTCGAGGGCTAGCCAAGTTAGGGCTGGGACGGGCTATGCCGGCAGGAGGCCCCAAGGCATCAGGTAACACCCTGAATAGGCGAAATGGATTTGAAGCCGTGAGTCGAGCAACCGAATGCCGTCGAAAGCGGACACAGAATCATTTCGATGCAAGATATGACTTGTACCTCGCCATCTTGGCGTTGTGTTGCCGCATGATCTCGTCATGCGCGGCCTTCGCCCTCTCGAATTCGGCTAACGCACGCTCGGCCTCCGCCTGAAGCACAGCCTTCTTTTGCGCAACTTCGTCTACAGCGCGCTGGTACTCGGCCGCTATTCGCCCCTGCTCGGCGAGCTCCTCCTCATCTATGATCGTGACGGGCGTGCCGATCTCCGTGATGCCGTAGAGCAGCTTGGCAAAGTCCTTGGGCAACCGGATACAGCCGTGAGACGCCGAGTAGCCAGGCAGATTGCCGGCATGCATTGCGACACCCTTATCGGTGAGCCGCTGCATGTACGGCATTGGCGCATCGTCGTACGTCCCCGATCGATGAAAAACCTCTTTCTGCAGGATGGCGAACGCGCCGGTCGGCGTCTCGCGTCCCTCACTGCCGCTGGATATTGTCGAAGCTGCAATGGGCACCGCGCCACGGTAAACCAGGACGCGTTGTGTGGTGAGGTCTATCACCAGGGACAGGGGTCCGGTCGAAGAGGCCTCCGGCACCCAGACAAACTGGCCGGTGCTCAGCCGAGCGGCTCTCTCCATGACCGACAGGTTTTGGTGTGTCACTGGCTGTGCCGCGGCGGAGGCTGCAGCGCAGGCCAGAAATCCCAGTTCGATCAGCCGTTTCACCAATTGCCTCGTTCAGGCGATTCCCTCCCCGAACAGGCCCCGGATGCGGGCTGCGTTAGCGTGGCAGTAGCGCCCGCGCCATCGGGATAGTTATGGATGGTGCCCTAGGGGACGACGGCAGGTGCACGCTGCCTCGCCGAGCGAATTACCTTTTTAATGTCCGCAGAAACGGACATTTGTGAATCGACCCCGAGGTTGGAACGGGCACGCGCCTCTGTGTGCGTAGGGCCTAGCGCACGATCAATTCGACTCGCCGGTTCGGCGCGCTGTCGACATTGTCGGAGGTCGGCACCTTCAATTCGCGCTCTCCCCGGCCGACGGCGGTCATCATGCTACGGTCGAAGCCCATGCCCGCAAGCAGGCTCATGACCTCCGCGGCGCGCTTGCGTGAAAGGGCGTCATTGTCCGTGTCGCTTCCGACCGTGTCGGTATGACCGGTCACCTGCACTTCGGCGCCGGGCCGCCTCGCAACCTCGGCGCGCACCTCGTCCAGGAGCGAAATCGATTCCGGCGTCATCCGTGTCGTTCCCTCGAGGAAATACAATGTAAACCGCTTGGCCGGCGGCGGAAGCTCCGCGAGCAGTGCGGCCTCGCTCGGTTTCAGTCCCTTCGCCCCGAGCGGCCGGACGGAGGGCTGCGATCCTCCAAGGGTTGCTCGGACATTGCCCTCGTTCATGACGGTCGCAGGCCCGGTCCCTCCCGCCTGATGGATCGCAATTTCTCCATGCCCGCCGTCTTCGTCTGGCAGAAGAACCACGGACGAGTGAGCACAGCCTCCGAGAAGGAAGGCCACGCAGAGCATGCGGCGGCCGATGTTCATCGCGGCACCGTGACGATGAAGCGGGTCCCGTGAATTCCGAGCGTCGAGTCCGGCGTGCGGACCTCCATTCCGCAATTGGGACCGGAACTTCCGGTTTGTCCGCCGCAACGCGTCTTGGTGATCCTTCCCGACACGACCGCGACCGATCCGCGCTCGACCTCGGCGATGAACGAGCCATTCTGGCTGGTCGGGTCATAGTCGAACTTGGTGAGCGCGATCCGGCTGTCCGGTCCGACCGCGAAGCGCGTGTCGTCGGCAAAGGTGAGGCTCATGCGGCCATCCTTTCCGGTTTCCAGCCAGTCGCCGGGCATCAGCTCCTGACCGATGGAAGCCGGAATATGCGTTTCGCCGCGCTGCACGCTTGCGGGCCCGACGGCCGACTTGACCCGGCCGATCTCCGCGCTCGCCTGCGTTGACAGCAGCACCCCCAAGGTGACGAGTAAGAGTGCCGGCCGGTGCATCGATTGCCTCCCCCAGTTCAATTCCAACCGGGCACGCTGCCCTCGCACTTCGCACAACCAGTGGCAATCCCGCTCTCCGGGTTGTTGCTGATTTCGCGACCATAGTTACCGCGATTATCGAGTGCTGGGGAGCCCCGCACATGGCCAATCGAATTCACATGGCGGTCGCACTTGCAGGAGCGGTCGCGGTTGGAATCCTCGTCGGCTTGCGCCCGCAGTTCGATTCCTTCGGGGCCGCCCCGAGCGGAGCGCGCGAATTCTCGCATGGCTATTTGTCGGCCCAGGCCGCGGCTGGCATTAACCTCCCGCCCCCGCCGGCCGCTGGATCGCACGAAATACAGCGTGACGAGGAATCGCGGAAAGTCAGCCTTCAGGCCCGTACCGGGCCACGTTACGCTTTGGCGATGGCAGACTCCGACCGCAGCCAGGCCGGCTCGGTCCGGTCATTCCGCTGCGCTTTCGGAATGAACATCGACACGAAGGAAACGCCGAAGCTCTTCGCATTGCTGAGCCGCCTGCGGTACGACGTGCGATCGACCGCATACAGGTTGAAATCCCGCTACCAACGCGAGCGGCCGTTCGTCGCGGAGCACGGCCGCGCTTGTTCGCAAAGCGAGGACCAGCTGAGAGCCAGCGGATCCTATCCTTCTGCGGGAAGCGCTGTTGGATGGGCCTACGCACTGGTGCTCTCCGCTGTGAATCCGCAACGGCGCGACGCACTCAGGCGCCGGGGGTTCGACTACGGACAGAGCCGTCTGGTTTGCGACGCCGAATGGCAGAGCGATGTCGATGCCGGGCGCAATGTCGCGTCCGAAGCTGTCCGGCAGATGCAGGCGAACGCGCAGTTCCGCCAGGACCTGGCCGCTGCCCGCGATGAAGTCGCCCAATTGCTCGCATCGGGTCATCAATCGCCGATGGACTGCACCCTCGAAAACCAGTTAGCCGCGCGTTGATTGTGCACGGACGTCATAGGCAGGACTGGACGATCTTCCCCGTTCCATGAGCTGGATCGGTCGTTAGGGTCACGTCGGGCGGAGCGAGATCGATCATCATCGGCTTGTGGGCGCCATCCTGATAAACCAGCGTCACATAACCTTCCGCCTGGACCGCGGTAACGTCGCCCTGCTTGGATAGCCGTTGGGTCAAGCACTGCTCGATCTGCTGCAGCGTCTTCTGGCTTTTGTAGTGCACGGCCTCCGACTTCTCGGGCGGAGCGCTCGGGCTGGAGATCAGAAGCAACAGAAGAATCGCTTCCATTACCCCCGAGTAGCGAAGACCAGCCTCTCGAACACTCGGGAAAAATACCGAGCATCCCCCTGCGCCGACCAATGGTTTACACCGATTGAGGATGACACAGCCGATCGGGATGCTGAATCCGTCTTTCGTCGAGAGTGAGCAGAATGACCCGACCCGCGCGTATTGCGATCTGCCTCGCGGTCTCCACCCTGTTTGTGGGTCCGGCAACCGCACAGCGGCTGCAGGAACCGCTTCGGTTCTTCGAAGGCAATACGGTGGGCGAGAGCACCGTGAACATCCTGTTCCACAAGGCCTATTCGAGCCGAACCACGGGACAGGGGAAGATCAACCCCGACGGATCGCTCGACCTGGTCCAGCGCGTGGAAGAGGATGGACGGAGCCCGTTCCAGCGGCGCTGGCACATGAAACCGTCGGGGCCGGGGCGATGGTCGGGAACGATGAGCGAAGCGGTCGGCCCGGTGACGGCCGAACAGGTCGGAGAGCGGTTCCGGTTCCGGTTCGCGATGAAGGACAGCATCAAGGTAGAGCAGTGGCTAACCCCGCTCGCCGGCGGGAAAGTCGCCCGCAACGAAGCCACAATCCGCAAGCACGGGTTCGTCGTCGGGCATTCCAAGGGAACGATCAGGAAGCTCTCATAGGTCTGCTGGCAAGCGCCGAAGGACGGCTTCTAATCAGCACTTATCCCGATGGATTCGCGTGAATTAGGCCGCGAGGATCGTGGAGTTTAGTCGCTCGAGCTTTTCCGTGTGAGCTCGACGGCCACCGAGGCCCGCAATTGCCCCTCCCCTCCACGATTGCGGGCCTCGCCTGTGGCCTATCCCCCGTGAAAAACCGGTACGTTCATCGAACCCTTTCGAAAATACGGGACAAACCCGGATTTTCCGCCCGCTCCCGCGAAGGCAATGGTTCACGTCGCCCTGGAGGCCTTCGCTCCTTTCCCCGGCTAGCGGAGCTCCGAGGCAAAGGCGGCTCGATTAGCCCCCCTTGTCGAGCCGCCTTTTTCCATTCCCACGTTCCAATTGGCCGGTTTCAGCCAATGTGTGAGGTCGCGGCCGATCAGCGCGCTGAGCCTGTCGATCTCGCTGCCAAAGCTTCGGCAAATTGCGTCATGCATGCGGAGTGAGAGAGCGTCGGCCGGCTGCGGATATCGGTTCCATTGCAGGACGCGTTTGCGCAACCGCAGAATGCCCCCGGACACTCTGCGATTGCGCTTGTCGTGGAGGTCGCGAAACCGCTCGTAGAATTGCTCCCCTGCAAGCAACTCGCGCACCGCTCCGGGCGGCCGCTTCAGGATTCGTTGCAGCCAGTGGGACCGCACGGCGTAACTCGAGCGGCGCGCTTTCAGATCAATCCCAAGTTCCGGCTCGAGGCCAGCGAAGTCCATTAGCCTGCGATATTCCCGAGCTGGATTGGAAGCCAGATCGTCGAAAAGAACGACGCTGCAGCGATGCCGTCCGACGACCGCAAAAAGCCGCTCCAGATAGGTCGAGAAGCGCGCTGCCTCGTCGTAAAAGAGCCAGCGGGGATCGGCACATCGGCCGGGAATGCGGCGCCCGGCGCGGCGGTCGGGTATCGCATCCCAGGCCTCGTCAAAGCGCTTGATCGTCTCGTCGCCGATATAGAGCAGCCGCGCGTGCAAAGACGGCAGCATCGTCAGTGGATTGCGAAGCGCGACCACGAAGCGGGAATCGGGCCAGAGTCTGAGCACCGGCTCGAGCTGCTCCGGCGTATACAAATAGGTCACCGAGGCATCGAGGCCGATCCGGCGAGCCGGGGCGTACTGAAAGAACCGCCGCAGATATTCGTCCTCGACGCGGGCGCGCAGTGATGCATCGTCCAGGTTGCTGAGGTCATTCTGTGCGAAATAATGCGGCTCTTTCACGATCGGGCTGCGCACAGCCCGATTGGATTTCAGGAATCCGGCCAGGGTCGTTGTGCCGCATCGTGGCGCGCCCACGACAAAGACGAACCGATCGAAGTCGCCGATACTCGGAGCCGTAGCTTCCATAGGCACGCTAACCGGGCCTTTATACTCGCGCTGGTCGGAACCGCCAATGTGTGGCGGATCGCGGGGATCCGCCAAAGGACGCATCTAGCGTTCCAGATGCGCTGCGCTTGTCAGGACGCGCACGGTTACTCGCCGGGCACTCTGATAGGCCGCATTGGTATCGGGAGCGTTGGTAGGAATATGCATTTCGCCCATTGCCGACGCTCCAAGCACGCGGCCGGGGAGGACCTTGCCGCTCTGCTTCAGGTAATTGATGACTGTCTGGGCGCGGCGGTTGCTTAGTTTCTCGTTTGCAGCGGCGTTGCCTGTGGGGTCGGCATAGCCGAGCACCGAGATGGCATAGCCCTTCATCGTTGATGCATTGGTGGCGAGGTGGATGAGTTTCTGCTTGTCGGCCGCTGAGATGACTGCACTGCCCGTCTTGAAATAGAGGGTTTCCTCGGCGCGGATGTCCCAGTCCCCCATTCGCGAATAGGCGGTACGGAGTTCGGCTTCGCGGCGCGCCGTTTCCTGAACGCCCGCCTGGATCTGGGCTGCGGTCTTATAGTCCTTCGCCTTATATTCGACGTCCATCGCGACCGCGCGGCCGGAGGAGCTGTCCACTTCAAGGACGACTGGAAGTCCGGGGATCAAAGCGGAGGGCGGCACCACGTCCTTCTGTCCGCCGAAGGCGCCTGAAACCGAGCGAATGCGCGCGCTCGGCGACAATGCGATCGTCTGGTCGCCCTGCGGCGTCTTGACCGTGAGCTGGCCGTCCTTGTTCGTGACGACGATGCCCTGAATCTCTTGCATCTGCGCAAGTGCAGGCGAAATGTTGAGTGAGGCCGCGGCCACACCGATGATGAGAAGCCGAGTTGCGCGCTTCAGCATGGTTCCGTCTCCTCTGGACTGCTCGCGACTATGCAGCCGCCCAGTGCGAGAGCCATCCGGGAAAACCCGGTGAAACCTTGGGATCGTTAATGAGGTAAAATCGGGCGCTACAGAGCAATTGAAGGGCGTCCGCCACCGTTCTTGGACGGGAGATTTCTGCAGTTCTCTACGGCAAATTCGGACCGGCCGCCCGGGAATCTAACCGCCTCCCCCTAGGGATAATAGCAGCTTGCCGACCGCTGCTCTCATGCGTCATTCCAATAGGGCTTTGCCGTTCTACCTGCGTTCATAGATGTGATCGCATCAAGAAGCGGTGTGGATCGGGTGAAGCCAGTGGCAGTAGGTGTCCAAGTCGCGTCCCCGTCGATCCAGGCAGCTTATATGGGGCTGATGTGAGGCGTCATGGATAGGCATTCGATTCAAGTCCCGGGAACAGCCTCCGCTGGTTCTCCCGGCGACTCATTGCAAAACGACTTCGACGCGCTGATCGCCATTTTCGATCGGCAACTCGCGAAGGTCCATCAGGATCAATCGACCGTGCTCGGTCACATCCGCCAGGCAAGGCGCGCGGCCGAGCGGGGACGGTTCCTCAGTGCCGAGTTGTCGCAACGGCTGCGCAGACGCGCCTGAACTCTACACGTCCCGGAATAGCTCCTCGGCGCGCAAGCGCAGGCGGTGGAGCCGGTTCGCGCTTTCGCGGTCAGTAGCGCGTCCCGCCTCCAGGTCGGCCTCGATCGATCGCACGATCACCTCGAGCTCGGCCATCAAAGTATCAATTTGCGAAGCAGTATCGATTGCCGCCTCATATCCGGCCTCATGATCCTGCTGAATTTCCGTCCTGGCCTTCAGCAGGAAGCTAGTACAGCCGTTCTTCCGGGAAATCAGGGAGAAACACTCAAGGGTTTTCCCCAATTATCACGCGCAGAGAGCGGCGGACCGCTACTCGACTGCGCCGCTCCCTCATTTTTCCTCCGGCTCGACCCGCCAATTTCCCTGACCGCCGTCTGGGTATTTCTTCTGATGGACAGAGGCGTCCGCGGCAGGTCTCGTAACTGGCGTCATGGCAAGCAAACAAATCCTTCACGCCCTCTTGGCAGCAGCGCTACTGGTGGGCACGCCGCTCCACGCAGCAAAGCCACCCGCCAGCTGGGACGGACTGGTCCAGGTCAAATCAAAGCGATTGGAGTTCGTTTATCTCCAACCGGGCGCGGATTTCCGCGGCTATACGAAGGTGCTTCTCGATCCCGCCGAGGTCGCCTTCCACAAGGACTGGCAGCGCGATTATAATCGGACCGCCACGCTATCGGGGCGCGTGTCCAATGCAGATGTCCAAGAAGCCATCAGGCTCGGCGTCGAAGGGGCGCGCGACATCTTCACCAACTCGTGGGCCAAGGCAGGATATTCGCTCGCTGACGCTCCGGGCCCCGACGTCGTCCGGGTCAAGATCGGCATCGTCAACATTCGGGTGAATGCACCCGACAGGCAGACGCCGGGACGCTCATACAGCTTCTCCGATGAAGCCGGCCAGGCAACGCTATTCATAGAGGCGCGCGATTCCATGACAGGGTCGCTTCTTGGCCGCGCTGTGGATCCGAAGGCCGTCGGTGACCCGTCGATGACGTGGCGAACGGGCGCCAGCAATCGCGCCGACTTTCGCAATCAGGTTCAGGATTGGGCGGACGCGAGCGTCCGCGGGATGGCCGAGCTGAAATCGCTGTCGCCAATCAATCCTTAGCCACCAAGACCACAAAAGAGCCGAAGGGAAAAAGCCGTGAGAATGACATCGATGATCGGAGCGCTCATCTTCCTGGCCATCGCTGCGCTGGCGCTTTACCGCCTCATGGTCGGATTTCCGATCACGATCGGCTCACTGCAGGTCGGCCAGACGTCGACCTTCTTCGTCTTCGTGGTCTTCGCTGCGCTAAGCATCATGATGTTCCGCGGGGCGAGGTCCGCCGACTGATCCGAGTCTCCAACCGAGACACCACTGTCGGAAGTTGAATCATTCGTGTCGCGCGGGGGCAAATCGAGTCTGCCGATCTTGATAAGCGGGATGCATGATCGACGTCCCCGACAATGCAGACGCCAATCGCCCACCCGTGGAAGGGTTGGCCAGCACCGTCGATTGCGTGGCGGTCGACTTTCGCAGGCTCGTCGAGACCCTGTCGAGGGTGCTCGACGTAATCGACAAGTCACATCCCGACCTTTCGCCGCGAGTATCGACAATGAAGGATGTCGCTGAGCGAGGATTGGACCTGAGCCGCGAGCTGCTGCTTTTGATGAAGGGCGGCAACTAGGCGCGCCAGCCCGTCGGCCGGCAGAGCCACCTATCCGGTGCCCGTCTTGTGGAACTGAGCATCCGTTGATTTCGCAGGTACCCGCAGATCGGGTTGCTCGATAAAGACCCTGTCCCGCCCTTTCCTGACCTTGCGCCACTGGCTCGGCGACTCGCCGAATTCCGTGACGAACCAGCGCGCGAACGACGCCTGCGTCGAATAGCCCAGCAGGCTTGCGATGGAGCCGATCGACTGGTCGGAATCGCCGAGATAGCGCACCGCAAGCTCACGGCGCACCTCGCTGAGAACGGCTCGGAACGGCTTCCCTTCGTCGAGAAGTCGCCTCTGCAGCGTGCGCAGCGTGAGACCCATGAGGTCCGCCAGTCCCTGCGCATCCACTCGCCCGTTCGCGAGCAGCATCGGGATCATGGCTCTGGCGCGTTCCTCCAATGTGTCGTGCCGGCGGATTGCGGGCAGAAGATCCAGAAGCCGGGATGCATGGGCGGCAAGTTCCGGATCCGCAGACCTGTTGGCGAAATCCAGGCTCTTCGAGCTGAAGGACATGCCGTCAAATGCGCTGTCGAACTCGATCGGACAGCGGATCACGCGCGCGAACGAGGCCGAGTTGACCGGCGCGCGATGGCGGAAGTGAATGCATTCCGGTTGCCAATGGAACTCCGCTCCGTCGATGAGGACACGATAGGCGACCGTCGCCACCAGGTTGATCCCGTGCGAGCTCCTGAGACCTGGGATAAGGTTCCATTCGAGGATCGCGGTCGGCCCAGTGATGTGAAGGTCGAGTTGAAGGAGCTCGTTGAGGAGCGAACGATACTTGATCATCGCCATGATCGTGCTGCGCAGGTCCCGCTCATGCCGCAGTAGCAGGCTTACCGGGCCGAGGCTTCCGAACGTGCGGCACTCCCCGAGCAAGATGCTGAAATCGTCCCGCCCGGAATGGCGGGCCGAATCATCGAGGAGCCTCAGAATCCTGCTGGCCGGCAGCCAGTTCTCCGGATCGTTAAGTGCGCTCGGGTGCAATCCGGCGCGGCTGAGCATCGCGAACGGGTCGAGGCCGACATGACGCGCGATTTCGCAATAGCCGGTCAATGACACTGCTCGGGCGCGTGCAAGCACGAGTTCGCCTCCCGGGCATTCATTAGAGGATAAATCTTGTCGCTGCCCTTAGGGCGAATACCGATACGCAAGCGGTTCTGGGAGACTAGGATGACCGCCAGAGGCGGCGCGTCTGAGCTGCGCCGGCCAGCTGCTGAGGGGTGCCGAAAGATGGCTACCAATGCAAAATCGACCGTGACGACGTCCAAGGTCGTGGACATACTTCTTCCGGTGTTCCTGCTGGCCTTGCTGATCGCGCTGTGCATCCAGCTCCTGCTGCCCTTCGTGGGTCTGTTGCTCTGGACCATCATCCTCGCGACTTGCTTCTACCCGCTTCACAAAAAGCTCATGGGTCGAGGCTGGAGTTCGCGCCGATCCGCGATCGTGCTGGGAACGCTGATTTCCGCCTTCATCCTGGTTCCGACCGCAGTCGCGGCGATCAGCGCGGCCGGCGCGGTTCCAAGAGTGGTTGACACCATGCAGAGCGGAAAGGATCTCCCGCCGGCCCCGGCCGCCTTGAGCGGAGTTCCACTCATCGGCGAACGTGCGACCGCGATGTGGAATCAGGCCGACAACGACTGGCCCGCGTTCAAGAAGAGCTATGGCCCTCAGCTGGCTTCCGCGTCCCGGTGGATGGTGAAGCAGGCAGCAGGCACATTCGTTGCCATACTCCTGCTGGTCATCGCGGTGATCCTCGCAGCCGTAACTCTGGCCTACGAGAAGCCGGTCCGTGAGTTTGCGGTCAGGCTTTTCGCTCGCATAACCGGAAGCCGCGCGAGCGGCGAACATTATCTGGACATCGTAGGTGCCACCGTTCGATCGGTAGCCAACGGAGTCATCGGCGTTGCGTTCGTCCAGGCGTTCTTCTGCGGGATCGGTTTCTTCCTGGTCGGGATCCCGGGAGCGGGCATCCTGTCGATTCTCGCGATGGTTGTCGGAGTGCTGCAGATTCCCGTCGTCATCATCACGTTGCCAGCGATCATCTTCGCTTTCGCTGTCAAGTCGACGACGGTTGCCATCCTCTTCACCATCTGGTTCGTCATCGCAGGACTTAGCGACGCGGTGCTGAAGCCGCTTTTGATTGGCCATGGGCTGGAGGTACCGATGCCGGTTATCCTGCTGGGCGTTATCGGCGGAGTCATGGCCTACGGGCTGGTTGGCCTGTTCATCGGCGCAGTCCTGCTTGCGGTGGGCTATGTGCTGATGCGCGACTGGCTCGACGCACCTGCGGCGGAGAAAGTTACGGCGGGCAAGAGTCCGCAGCCGACCCTTCAAGCTGCCGAATGATCGTTAGTCCGCCTCTTTTGCGCCGCCGAACAGCCCGATCAACCGGGCGACCATGACGGCCAGGTACAGTTGGCCTCCGATCACCTCGAACGTGGCGATCCCGCGGGCTAGTTCGCTGCGCGGCAGGAAGTCGCCGTAGCCCAGCGTGGCAAGGGTGACGAAGCTGTAATAAGTCGCGCTCGCCTGGGTCAGCGGATCCGGGCCCGAGAAGCTGCCCGGCGCGATCTGTTCGATCGACCAGTAGATTTGTCCGAAAAAGATTCCTGCGAGCAGGTATGTGCCAAGGGCTGCGAAGATGGTTTCGCTATCGATCGCCCCTGACCGAACGACGAAGCGGAGGGATCCCCATACGGTAAGCAGGCCGACAAGGCCCATCAGGACCTGCACCAGTGCCGACTCTATCGGCAAATAGCCCCGATCCGCGGCAGCCCGCACGACCAGCAGCAGCAGGATAATCGCCGGAAGGAGAGTCTGCGTCCGTCGGGTCGTGTTCGGCATCACCGCCGCCAGCAGGCTGAGCGCGATGAGGGATGTTATGAGCCCGCGTGGCAATCCCAACAGGGTCGTCACCGGTATTACAATTAGCGTCACGAGCAGCGCGTAGAACAGGATTGCGTAGCGTGAGCGATTGTAGGCCCGCCAAAAGGCGGACTCCCGAGCTCTTTGGCGCACCGTGCCTGTAGCCATCGACACCATCATCCCCCGGGCAAAGCCCGGCGCTCACTTGTCGGGGGCATTGCCGTTTGCGCAATCCGGGAAAATCAGTAGCTCTCCAGCGCCTCGGGAATTTCCCCTAGCTTCTTCGCGGAATCCCCCGGTTCAAGTCAGGGCCGCATTCTGCATAGCTGGGGGGCAATGACTTGTCGCAGATGGAAAAGACCCTGCCGGCTTAAGGGCAAGACGGCATGACCAATGGCGGATTTACCGGATGGCTGGCCGGCCTGTCCGATGCAGCTCTCGTTGCCTTCGTCTTTGTCATGATGGCGGGAGTCGCGATTGCCGGCCAGGCAATTCGCTACCTGACCAAGGCTGGTGGGGAAAAGGACCATAGCCAGGAAGGCTATCTTCTTGGAAGCACGCTCGGTTTCCTGGCCCTGTTGATGGCCTTCAGCTTCGGCATGTCTCTCAATCGCTACGAGGAGCGGCGGCACCTCGTCATCCAGGAAGCCAATGCGATCGGAACGGCCTATTTGCGCGCTCAATTGCTTGACGAACCGTTTCGAGCGCGCCTCAGCAGCCTGCTGCCTCAATATGTCGATAACCGGATTGCGCTCGGAACCGGCGCGCATTCGGGGCTCGCTGGCCAACTGCAGCTGAACGATCGGCTCCTCACGGATATCTGGGGCACGGTCACGGCAGCCCGGGACTCCGCGGCCGCGCACGGAATTTCGACGCCGATTCTGATGAGCTACAATGAAGTCATCGACCTCGACACTGAGAGAAAGGTGGCTCGGCAGCTACGCCTTCCGGCAGCGCTTCTTCTGCTGCTCTTCGGCTTCCTGATTATAACGTCCGCAGTTCTTGGCTACGTCCTCGAAGAACGTCGCGCAAAGATCGGCGCATTCGTCCTCTTTTTTCTGCTCTCGCTTTACGTTGGCATGATTGCGGATTTGAGCCGGCCGGTAGGCGGTTTCGTAGAGGAATCGCAGGAGCCGATGGTGATGCTGCAGGGAGCGCTTCGCGCTCAGCCGCCGGCGGCCTTCGATACGTTCAACGCGCCGCGAGAGGCGGAGGCGAGAGATGGCCGCTGACCGGACAGCCACGTCGCGTGTGCGGATGGCCGCCGAGGTCGCGCTTTGCGCATCCCTGTTGAGCGGTTGCGTCCAGGGGCCTGATTACGTGAAGCCGGCCGTGGAAACCCCGAGCCATTACCGCTTTTCCGACCAGGTGCCCGCAGCCGCGCAACTGGCAAGCGAGACTCCCTGGTGGGACGGATTCGGCGACCCGGCTCTCGATCAGCTCGTGCAGGAAGCGCTTCAGAATAATCGCGACCTCCGCATCGCCACCGCACGCATCGACGAATTTGCTGCCATTCTCGCCGGGACCCAGTCGCAGGGGCTGCCGCAGGTTGGATATGGCGGCAGCGCGTCGCGCTCGCGAGCGAGCGAAGAGAAAATCCCTTCATTCGTCGATCCATTAAGCTCGACCTTCACGACCCTGTTGTCGGCCAGTTGGGAGATCGACCTGTGGGGCCGCATTCGCCGCGAGACCGAGGCCGCCCGAGCAAACCTGCTGGCCAGCGAAGAAGCGCGCCGCGGAGTCACTCTGACGCTCATCTCGTCAGTGGTCATCGGATACGTCACCCTCCTCGATCTCGACGAGCAACTGCGAATTGCACAGGCGACGGTCGCGGGGCGGCAAAAATCCGTGAACCTGTTCCAAACCCGCCTGCAAGGACGCTGGATATCGGAATTCGAAATGTCGCAGGTTCAGGCCGAATATTACAGCGTGGCATCCCAGGTTCCGCCGCTTCGACAGGCCATTGCGGTTCAAGAGCATGCGTTGTCGGTATTGGTTGGGCGCCTGCCCGGTCCGATAGCCCGGTCGAGAACATTGGGATCTCTCAGCTCTCCCGCGATTCCGGCGAACTTGCCATCCGATCTTCTCATTCGCCGTCCGGACATATTGCAGGCGGAGCAGCAGCTCGTTGCATCGAACGCGTTGATCGGTGCCGCCCGCGCGCTTTTCTTTCCGCGGATCACGCTCACCAGCTTGTTCGGCTTTGCAAGCGGCGCGCTTGGTAATTTGTTCTCGGGACCGGCCAATACCTGGTCCTTCACCGGCGATGTCGCAGGACCCATTTACACTGGCGGCGGGATAACCGCTGCCGTCGACCAGGCCGAGGCGCGGCGCGAGCAATCCCTCGCCAGCTACGAACTCGTCATCCAGAACGCGTTCCGGGACGTTGAGAATTCGCTCGCGGACGTTCGCCACAGCGGCGAGCTCCGCGACACAGCTGCAAGCAGGGTCGCAACACTTCGCCATGGTTTGCAACTCGCGAACGAGCGCTACGAGAACGGCTATTCCGATTACCTCGAGGTACTCGACACCGAGAGAAGCCTGTTCTCCGCAGAGCTGCAGCTAGCCTCCGCGACGGGCGATTACGAGCGCGCCCTCGTCAATGTTTACCGCGCACTTGGCGGCGACTGGAACGCAGTCCCGCCGGTAGTCGCAGCGACCCCGCAATCATCGGCGAGAAAACGATGAACGACGCCGCACAACCAACCACTCAAGCCGTTCCCACCGAACTCGATGTCGGCACCGGCAAGGCTCCGCCCAACACGATGCGCAAGATCATTCTCGCCGCGCTAGTGCTGCTCCTGGTCCTGTTCGCCTATCATGTCCTGTCCGACCGCTACACGCCCTACACGTCGCAGGCGCGCGTAGAGACCTTCCTTACGCAAGTCGCTCCGGAGGTGGCGGGCGACGTGCTGGAGGTTCGAGTAAAGGACAATGGCGCAGTTCGGAAAGGCGATCTCCTCTTCCGCATCGACCCGGAGCCGTACCAGGTCGCCGTACGCTCGGCACAGGCCAATCTGTCGGTTGCACTTCAGGCAGCGGATGTATCCGCTGCCGATATCGCCGCCGCCCAGGCGCAGGTGAAGAAGCAGCAGGTCGATCTTTCAGCCAACAGGGAACTCGGTGGAATCGTCACCGATCTCGTCGATAAGCGCGCGCTTGCCGAGACGCAGGGGATTCGGGCGCGGGCCGAGGTCGCTAAGACGAAGGCGGATTTGAGCCGCGCCGAGGCCGACCTTCGCCGTGCGCGCGCGAACCTGGGATCGCCCGGGATGAACAACCCAAAGGTACGGCAGGCCCTTGCGTCGCTCGACCAGGCGCAGCTCGACCTCCGCAACACCGAAGTGCGGGCTCCAGCAAACGGCATCGTCACGAACCTTCGGCTAGCGCCTGGTCAATATTTGGCTCCGGGGCAGCCGGTGCTTGGCTTCCTGGAGAACGGTCCACGGTGGATTTCGGCAGAGATGCGCGAGAACCAGCTCGGCAACGTCAAGCCGGGACAGGACGTGACGATCGCGCTCGACATCAATCCGGGCAAGCTTGTCCGAGGGAAGGTCCACAGCATCGGATGGGGCGTTAGCCAGGGGGACGAAGCGCCGACCGGGCAATTGTCGGCTATGCCGGCCGATCAGGGCTGGGTTCGCGATCCGCAACGATTCCCGGTTCGGATCATGATCTTGCCTGACGAGTCAAAGGAAGCGGGAATCGATGCCGGACGCAGCGGAGCGCAGGCTAACGTGATCATCTTCACCGGCGACAATATTATCATGAATCCGATCGGGAAGTTCTGGATCAAGCTCGTCGCGCTTCTCAGCTACCTCCAATAACCATGGCGACCGCGCTCAATCCTCGACGAGCGACGGCGAATCCGGCCGACACTGCAAGACTGCACTTCGTTCTTCGCTTCAGCTTCGGCACGACTGCGGCGTTCATTGCGTGCGAATGGATGGGTTGGCAGCCTTCCGCGCTTGCTCCGGTCCTCACCGGAGTGCTTCTTGCCAACCTGCCGGTCTCGCCGCCCCCCAAGGTTGGAATCGCGCTGACCGTGGTGATGGGCTTGTCGGCCTGGTTTGCATTCTTTTTGACGACATTGCTCAGCCATGTTCCGCATCTGCTGTTCGGCTGCATCGGTCTGGTGCTGTTCCTGATTTTCGCCGGTCTTGCCCAGGCCAAGGCGCAGCTGCCGCTGACGTTCCTTCTGATCTGCATCACCGTTGTCCCAGTCATCACGTTGACCGTGTCCCAATATGCGGGAATCTTTCCGGGCCTGCTTGTCCGATCGATGGCGCTAGCAAGCATCTTTACCTGGCTGGCCTGGGCAATCTGGCCCCTGCCTTCGCCGAAAAGCCCTGATCCTCCTGCCCCGCCTTCCGAAACTCCAGCGGCGAACGCCCTGGCCGGCGTGCTCATCGTTCTGCCGCTCATGTTCGTGTATCTCTATTATGGCTGGACGGATGCCATTCCCGTCTTGCTGACCACCGCCCTGATCGTCGCAAAGATGGAGGAGGAGCGCGGTGCCGCAAGCGCATGGGCGAAGCTGCTCGGCAACTTCCTGGGCGGCTTCGTTGCGGTCGCAGCATATTACGTGCTGTCGATCGCTCCATCGCTGGTGGCCCTGGCGCTCATAACCTTCATCATCGGCTTCGGCTTTGCCCTCTATATCGTGAAGGGGGGAGTGCGCGGTGGCAATGCGCTGATCGCCTACAATGCGACGATGGTCATTTTCGGACTGGCACTCCTGAAAGGTCCGGCCAATTCCGGCACCTGGGGCGCGCGGGTCGTTCAGTTCTCCATCGCGTGCACCTTCGCGGTGGGGATGATGAGCCTGTTGTGGGAGTGGATGCGCCGGCCATCTCGAAGCCCACGGCCGCAATAATTTCGACTTTCTCCGGGTTTTCCGCAGGTCGCTTGACGCCGCCGCTCGCTTATCGTGGCCGGCCTTGCTCGACCAGCTGGAGAGCGACGATGAAGATCAAGCTGTTCGCAGTGGTGGGGGTGGCTACCGTCTTTTTCGGAAGCCCGGCCCTTGCTGAAACCTGCAACGTCCAGGTGACTGGGCCGGCGGAACACTGGAAGTTCCTCCACGTGTACGACGTCGCTACGGGTGAGGTGGTTCTTCGCCAGGCGATCAAGGCGGGCGATTCCAGGCCGGTCGAGGTGACCGGGGACAAGATACGCGTCGATTGGAAGATGCCCGGAGACCGGAACTACCGTGCCGGCTCCGTTGCGCTCTGCAAGGCCGGCAACTTCGTCAAAATCTGATCCGGCTCGCGCCGAGATCATTCGAAACTTGTGAAGCAAAGCCTCGAAGGAGGCCCCAGCCAGATTGGCGTGGGGCCTCCCCAGGGGATGCTTAGCCGCGTTCCGGCGCCGGTGGCGGAGGCGGAGGCGGAGGCGGAGGCGCCGGGCAAATGTCCGTCGCCAGGATGACGCTTCCATCCGGGCACGTCTGCGTCGCAGGAGGCGGCGGAGGCGGCGGCGGAGGTGGAGGCGGTGGCGGCGGAGGCGGAGGAGGCGGCGCGAAGTTGTAGACCAGGCTCAGCATCAGGCTGTGCGAGGTGAACCGCGTGCGATCCTCGAAGAACACCGTTCCGCCGGTGCAAGGAGGCTCCTCCGGAAGGGCGTTGCAGACGGTCGGACCGTTGAACCCGAAAGCCTGAACGTTGTCGCTCGATCCGGCATGGAAGTAGCGATACTTCAGACCGATGTCGAAGTTGTCGCTGACTGGATAATAGGCTTGGGCAAGCAGCTGCCACGCGAACTTGCCGTCGCTGCCACCGAACTGGTGAACCCCGGCATAACCCAAGCCGGCACCAACGCCGCCCCCGAATCCGCCGTTGCCGCCGAAATCGAGCCAGCCGTTGAGCATCGCCGACCAGACATTGGTCTTTTCGTCGATGTCGAAATTGTCGAGGGTAAGGACATTACCACCGGCACCAAGGTTTCCATTGTTAATGAAGACCTGGTCGACCGTTATATGTTTGACCTTGGCGTGCTTGTAGCCAAGCTCACCCTCGGCCCGGAACATTCCGAAATCGTATCCGCCGATGATGTCCCCATCGATTCCGGTCTTGTACTTGATCGAGCCGACTCTTGTCGCATCAATGTCGACAACCGCCGGATTCGTGAAATCGATCGCCCCCAAGATCTTCTGGCTGTTCGCCCAGACCGCGCCGATGTCGAGGCCCGCGTACCAGGCCCCATCCTTCGCGGCCGCGGGGGCGGCACTCAAAAGTGCGGCAGCCGCAGCTGTTAGAAGCAGATACTTTCGCATGTTGTTCTCCATTCCCCTGACTTCGAAACCGCCCGTTGAGGCCACGTAGCTCGGCGACCCACCGTGAGCCGAGCCAGTCTTCACGATGCGTAAGCGCCGAGGAATCCGGGTTTTTGCCCACGTGCGAAGGAAAACCATCAGGGTTTACCCTGATGTCATTTTGCCCGCCGCTCGTGGAACCGGTGGTTCAGCGGAGGCAAGTCGATGCGTGGCGCCTGGCGAAATATCGTACCTGTTGCAGCGGCGCTACAGTTTGCCCTCGCAAGCTGCTCGACACCGCAGCGGCTGCCCGCGGTTCCGCAGGAGCTCAGTTCGCAAGCGATGCAATCGCTTGGGCCGATACGCTTTCTCGTCTCCCGTGAATCAGCGACCTTCGCTGCGGAAGCACGCAATAGTCTCGAGCGAGAAAAGCAATGGCTGTTGAGTCAGGGCCGCGGAGGCGAGCTTCCGCCCGCTTATTATCTCGCAATCTCCGGCGGCGGCGACAACGGCGCCTACGGGGCAGGTTTCCTCAACGGATGGAGCGCCACAGGCGCGCGACCGCAATTCAAGGTCGTTACGGGCATTAGCACAGGGGCGCTGATAGCTCCTTTCGCCTTCCTGGGACCGAAATACGATTACGTGCTGGAACGCGTGTATACTACGACTGCCCAGAAGGGCATTTTCAAGAAGCGCGGGTTGAGGTCGGCCTTGTTCGGGGACGCGCTGGCCGACACGGCTCCGCTGGCCCGAGTTATCGCATCCTACGTCACTCCAGAGTTCCTTCAGGAGATTGCTGCCGAACGCGGAAAAGGCAGGGTGCTTCTGGTAGGCACGACCAACCTTGACTCGATGGAGCCCGTCATTTGGGACATGACCGCGATCGCATCGAGTGCCGACTCCCGTGCGCTTGCGCTCTTTCGGAGCATTCTCTTGGCGTCCGCGTCCATCCCCGGCGCTTTCCCACCGGTGATGATCGACGTGAACATCAATGGCGTTAGCTATCAAGAGATGCATGTTGACGGCGGAACGGTGGCGCAGGTCTTCCTCTACCCCCCATCCCTTTCGCTCGCCGGTTCTCCCCAGCGGAAGCGGGTGCTCTACATCATCCGCAACGCACGCCTCGACGCCGACTGGGCGAGCACCGAGCGCAGGACCATGTCGATCGCGATGCGCTCCATCGACTCGATGATTCGAACTCAGGGGATCGGAGATCTCTATCGGATTTATACTACGTCCCAGCGAGACGGTATCGAGTTCAACCTCACCTACATCCCGTCCACGTTCAACACGCCTCACCGTGAGCAGTTCGACACTGCCTATATGCAGTCGTTGTACAAAGTGGCGTTTGACGAGGCGAAGGCGGGGCCGCGCTGGGACAAATATCCTCCGGGCCTCGAGGCCCCCGTGAACGCGAACCAATAATGGGATTGTAAACGCTTTCTCCGGGTTTGCCCGGATAGAGCCAACCCCAGTTTAGATGCGACGGATGGCCCAAGGTCCCAGTCTGCGAGAGGCCATCCGATGCGCGCAAGTTTTTCTAAGCTGTTCTGCCTTGCACTTCCGGCGATCGTTCTTCTGGCCGGCGCTCCCGCCGGCGCCCAGACGAAGGATCATGCGCCGGTATCTCTGCCGTCCGCTCGCGTCATGGCGCAGGACAAACCGGGAAGCGAAAGCTGGACTTACAGCCAGCCCCGGTCGGTCTTCGCGAAATACCGATCGGTGATTGTCGATCCCACAACCGTCTACCAGGGCGCCGACGCGCAGTTCGACGACATCGACTCTGCATCCCGCCAGAAGATGGCATCAGTCATTACGAGCGAGCTCCGACAGGAGATTGCGAAATCATTTCCCAGCCCCGCCAAGCCCCAGGCGGACACTTTGCGGCTGCGGGTGACGATCCTCGGAGCAACCAAGACCAAGGGCGGCCTGGCGACCGCAACCCGAGTGACGCCACTCGGCTTCGGACTGAGCGCCTTGAAAAGCGCGCTCGGCAAGCCCGGTTCACTGACCGGTTCGATCCTTTATGCAGTCGAGCTTTATGACGCCCGCAAGAACGAGCTGTTGCTTGCAGCAGTCAGGCGCCGGACCCCGGACCCGCTCGACGTTCCGGCGACACTCTCGCAAGACGAAACGGTGAAGGCCGTCGCCCGCGAATTCGCCGACGGTGCTCGCAAGCGCCTGCAAGAACTGACGCAGGTTGGCCGCTGACGCTCGGCGAGTCTCGATCCGAAGCCCAGACTTCCCCATCCGCGCCTTCGAAAACAATGCTCGAAAACGCTGGAATCAGCCGCCGGTCGTATCCTGTCATGACTCTGTAGTACGATTGATGTAAGTTACTGAGGCTCGGCTAGGTGCTTGTACTGGTTCGCGTAGCGTTCGTATTGCTTGCGACGGCGGAGCTTGGGCGATGACTGAACATTCGAGCGACCGAAGTATGCACTCTCCGCCGCCGATGGCAGCGAGCGGTGGAGTACTGATCGCCGACGAGTCTCCTCGGGCTGCCCTCCAGGTGGAGCAGGCGATCGCGAAGGCCCTCTTCGCCAGAGGCGAGCCGGCCGAACCGTCCGGCGACGGAAGGCTCGATCGCCTTTTGAACATCCAGCAATATGAACGCCAGCGCCTGGGGCAGGAACTGCACGACGCCGCCGGCCAGCTTCTTACCTCCCTGCAGTTCAGCATCGCTCATCTGAGGGATGCGTTGGAGCGGTCGGAACAAGAGAGCCTGGTCGATGAGATCAGCGGCATCGTTGGTCAAATCGACCAGGAGATCAGGTCCCTAACCTTTCTCCAATATCCCGCGGAGCTGGGCGAAAAGGGCGTCGTCAAAGCAGTCCAGACGCTTGCGATCGGCTTCGGGCGGCGGACGGGAATCCAGACGAGCTTCAAGGCGGTCGGCGAGGGGATGCCCGTTGCCGAAAATGTCTCCCTTGCAGTCCTTCGAGTCGCGCAGGAGGCGCTCACCAACGTCTATCGCCACTCCGGGGCTTCGGAGGCCAAGGTCCTGATCCGGCAGCGCCCGGCCGACCTCCACCTGACAGTGACAGACAACGGGATCGGAATCCCCGCCGGAGCTGCCGCCGCACGAAGCGGCGTGGGGCTGGCGAGCATGCGCGGCCGCGTCGAGATGCTCGGAGGACGGTTGACCGTCCGGAAGCGAAAAGTCGGGACAAGCATTTCGGCAACAGTGCCGCTGCGTTCGGCGTCCCAGGCTGTCTCGGCCGCCTGACGACCTTCTTAAGGCTGGATCAGCTGGTTCCGGACGGCGTAGCGAACGAGGTCCGCCGTCGTGTTGAGCTTGAGCTTGCGCATCGCGCTGGCCCGATGGGTCTCCACCGTCTTGATGCTGATGCTGAGCCGTGCAGCGATTTCCTTGTTGATCCGGCCTTCGGCGACCTGCTGCACGATCTCACGCTCGCGATGGGTAAGGCTGCTGGCCATCTCCGTCGTCTTGCTCTCCAGAAATTGTCCCAGGAGCGTCTCCGAGATTGCGCCAGAGAAATAGGGCCGGTGGATCGCAAGCGCGTCGAGAGCGGCCAGCAAATGCTTCTCGGTATCGGACTTCAGGACGAAGCCGCGCACTCCGGCGCGGAGCACATCCATCACAATCTCTTCGCGGTCGTGCATCGTGTAGAGCAGGATCTCTATCCTGGGGTTTTGGCGCTTCAGAGCGTGGGAGAGATCGAGGCCGTTCAGCTCAGGGATCGAATAATCGATGATCGCGATGTCTGGCCTTACGTCCTTGGCCATCTCAAGAGCGGACCTGCCGTCTCCCGTTTCTCCAACGACCTGATAATAGGGTTTGGTCTCGACAATCTGCCGAACGCCGCGACGGATCGCCTCGTGGTCATCCACAATGATGATGCGTCGGATCGGACTCGTCATGTGTTCGTCAGTCTACATTCCCGTTCGAAGGTGACCAAACGCCCATCCAAGTGGGAAAAAAGTCGCCCCTGCTGATCATTGTCCTAATAAACAGGAATTCAATTCCAATCAGGGTAAACCCACAGATTGGTTGCGGAGGCCTTGAGAAAGCCATTCTCAGTCCAGCAGCCTGATCGGCATTGCCCCCAATCCTCTTCGTACTTGGATCAGAGCGATTGGCCGGGGGTTCTGGCGGATGACTAAGGGACGTCACCCCGCGGGACCGGGACTAATCCCGATGATAAGCGCCTTAGGCGAGTGTTACCGCGCCATCTCTACAAATGGAGAATGGCGCATGAATAGCCTGCGCGCTTCGGCCTCGGCACTGATGCTGGCCCTGAGCATGTCAATCCCGCAAGGAGCAGTCGCTCAAGATACGACCCCCGCTCCGCGCGGAAGTACTGCAATGCCGCGGCCGGCAGGCCCTGACCCGATCGCGCGGGAAGGCGTGATCGAGGATGGCGCAGTCGACGCGCTCAAGGAGATGAGCGCCTACCTGGCTTCGATGAAGACGGCGGCGATCACGTCCCAGGGAAGCCTCGACGCCGTAACCGCGGACGACCAGCGGATCCAGCTCGACGGAACGACGACCTACAAGATCCGCCGCCCGGGATTCGTGATCGACTACAAAAGCGACATCAAGGACCGCCGCTTCATCTACGACGGCAAGACCTTCACCGTCTATTCGCCTACGCTTGGCTTCTACGCGAGCGTCCCGGCTCCGGCCACGAACCGCGAAGTGCTCGACACGATCTACAACAAGTTCGGAATCGCGCTTCCGCTCGAGGATCTCTTCCGTTGGGCCGACGCATCCTATGCAAGCCGTATTCAGGCGCTGAAGTCGGCCTACGAGGTCGGGACGGCAACGATCGATGGCGTCGAAACCGATCACTTCGCGTTCCGCGAGCAAGACGTCGACTGGGAGGTTTGGATTCAGCAGGGCGATCAACCGCTGCCTCGCAAGCTCGTGATCGTCGACCGCACCGACCCATCCCGGCCGACCTTCATCGCCCGGCTCAGCTGGGTCGTGAATCCGCCTTTGACGGACGCCGATTTCACGTTCGTCCCGGATGCGAACGCCAAAAAGATCCAATTGGCAACGTTCCAAGGATCGGGAGAGTAACATGCGCGGCAAGTCTCATCGCTTGGCGATCGCCATGGCATTCGTCAGCCTGGCCGCCTTCGTCGTTCAGGAAGCGGAGGCCCGTGGTGGGCGCGGGGGTGGGGGAGGCGGAGGCGGTCGCGGCGGCGGCGGTTTCAGCCGCGGAGGCTCAAGCAGCATGAGCCGCGGTGGCGGCGGCATGAGTCGCGGCGGTGGCAGCATGAGCCGCGGCGGCAGCATGAACCGGGGCGGCGGATCAGGCTTTAGCCGAGGTGGCAGCTACAGCCGCCCCGGGGGCGGCGGCGGATATAACCGGCCTTCGACGAGACCAGGCGGCGTTGGAGGCGTCGGCAGTGCCGGCCGCCCCGGAGGCGTTGGCGGAGTTGGCGGTGCCGGTCGTCCCGGCGGCGTCGGTGGAGTCGGGGGCGCCGGTCGCCCCGGCGGCGTTGGCGGAGTTGGCGGCGCGGGGCGTCCTGGAGGCGTTGGCGGAGTTGGTGGGGCTGGCGGTGCTGGCCGGCCGGGCAATCGTCCTGGCGGCGGCGGCCGAAACAACATCAACAACGGCAACATCAATACCGGCGACATCAATGTCGGGAACAACAACGGCAATTGGGGCGGCGATTGGAACGGCTGGGGCGATTATCCGCTTGGCGCCGGAATCGCGATCGGCGCCACAGCTGCCTGGGCTACGGCCGTCGCCTACGGATCTGCTTATTATGCTCTTCCGGGAGGTTGCTCGCCTTATCCCTATGCGAGTTACACCTACTACAGTTGCGGCGGAGCCTATTACCAACCGCAATATGAGGGCGACACGGTCGTTTACGTGTCGGTGCCGGATCCGGCCAATCCCCAGTAGTAGTGCGCGCATGAGCGGCGACCGATGGAATGCCGGCCTGTGTCGCGGCGCAATTGCGCCGCGCAGCCGCAATCCGCGGTCATGGGAGGGCACGCAATGGCATCGTTAGCGCACACATTCCTGCCCGCAGAAGCGTCGATGCCCTCCGACCGTCAGCGCCTGTTCGTTCTGTTCTTCACGGGCACGCTGATCGACCTCGTCATCCTCGGCCTCTTCGACGAATTTTCCGCCAATGTGCACGTGGAGTCGTTCTCCGTCGCCGTGTTGGCGGCAATCGTCCTCCAGATCCTGCTCAAGCTGACCATTGCGCTGGAGCATTGGGTCTTGGCGAAATTCAAAGGCAAGTCGGGGGCTGCCTGGACGTCCCTCAAGTTCTTCGTTGCCTGGTTGATCCTGTTCGGATCGAAGTTCGTGATCCTGGAAGCACTCGGTCGAATCTTCGGCCACAGCGTCCACTTCGAAGGATGGCTCCACGGAATCATCTGGGTGATCCTGGTGGCGGTCGCGATGGTCGTCGTCGAAGAGTTGGTGGTGCGCTTCTACAGGAAGCTGGCTTAGGATACCTCCGAGGAAGACGCTCGCAGTCGGCCGGCGCTGTACCGGATCAGAACGCGCACAACGCGCCTCATTGTTCAGATTTGGATAAGCGTTAATTGTGCATCGAAAGCCGGGAGCCTGAATGCTCGCGCGGATTGTGCGCAGTGGGGAAGTCGTGCCGCAAGATCACCTCGGCATTTTCGATACGCCAGCGGGCCGACGCGAGGTCCGGCTCGGCATCGTCATCGTCGCCGCATTCCTAGCCGGCCTGCTGCTCACTTTGCCTTTCAGGAATGTCCGCTTGGGCGAAGTGGTCGCGTTCATCCCGGTCGTGAATTCCATCATGTTCGTCGGCGAGATCATCATCGCCGCGATCCTTTTCGCACAGGCGTCCGTATTTCGGTCGCGTGCGTTGCTGGTGCTGGCCACCGGCTTTGTCTTCAGTGCGCTACTGCTCGTCCCGCACACGCTTTCGTTCCCGGGAGCATTCACCCGCGAAGGGCTGCTTGGTGCCGGTCTAAGCACGACTGCATGGATCGCGACGACACGGCGCATCGCCTTTCCGATCTTTGTCGCACTTTATGCCTTCCTGATCGCCGATCCGTCTTTGAGGACCGTCGCGCAGAAACAGGGAAGTATTGTCGTCGCATGTGCTTCAGCCATCGCGCTGGCCGTGGGCACGACACTTGTCGCCATTCTCGGGGATGGCTGGCTTCCACCGTTCTTAGTCAATCATGTCGATGTGGTGCCCGGCACGCTGGTGGTGACGAGTGTCGTTGCAATTGCATGCACATTGGTCGGCATCGCGATGTTGTTGCGGAAGCCCCTGTCGGTGCTCGATCTTTGGCTCTTGGTCGCCCTCGCCGGCTGGTTGATCCAGTCGATTTTGAACCTGCCGCTGACGGCGCGATTCACCCTTGGATTTTACGCTCTCTATTTGCTGATGGTGGCCGCGCATTTGATTGTGCTCGTCGCGTTGATAGCGGAGTCCAACAGGCTCTATGCGCGGCTTGCGCTCGCGACCGCGGCGCGGGCCAGAGAGCGGGAGGCGCAGCGTCTTTCCATTGACGCCGTCGCGGCCGCGATTTCGCATGAAGTGGGCCAACCGCTCGCCGCCGTTTCGCTCAATACATCGGCCGGACTAAGCTGGTTGACCGCGCCTCGGCCCAACGTCGCCAAGGCCATCGAATCCTTGAATGCCACGAACGAGTCGGTGCAGCGAAGTTTCGACGTTCTGAAGAGCATTCGGGCGATGCTCGCCAAGGAGCCCGGCTGGGCAGAGGACGTCGACATCAACGAGCTGGTGACCGACACGGTCGCCATGCTGGACCGGGAACTGGCTGGCGCAAGGGTTTCGGTCGAGCTCAAACTGGGCGCTGGTCTGACGACGGTTCCGGGAAGCCGGGTCCAACTGCAGCTGGTCATGAGCAACCTCATCGGGAACGCGATTGAATCGGTGGCGGCCTCGCCTGGTGGCAGGAAAAAACGCGTCACGATTTCGTCAACGCAGGAGGAGAACGCGGTCCAGCTCGAGATTAGCGACAACGGAGCCGGTATCGCCGCAGGGGATGCCTGGTCCGTATTCGAGGCGTTCCAGGGCGCGGAAACTGATGGTCGAGGTATCGACCTCGCCCTGTGCCGAACGATCGTTGAAGAACATGGCGGCCAGATCCAGGCCTCCCGCGGAAAGCCGCATGGAACGACCTTCCATGTGCGGCTTCCCAGCATTCCATCGAAGGCCGGCTAGGCCGGGGTCAGGCCTTCCACCACTGCGGATAGGTCGCCTTCAGCCTCGCAAGCTTCGGGAGGTCGTTGACGACGATATAGGGATAGTCGGGGTGCTTCCGCTCGAAGTCCTGGTGATAGGCCTCGGCCGGATAAAAATGGCCAGGCTCGATCGTCGTTGCGACGCGGACGCCCTTGCTCTTCAGGAAGGCGATCGTCTTGCCCGCGATCGCGCGCTGTTCTGCGGTCTGCGGGAAGATTGCTGACCGATAGCTGAGGCCGACATCTGGTCCCTGACGGTTCACCTGGGTCGGGTCGTGCGCGACCTTGAAATAGATCTGCAGGAGCTGCGCATAGCTGATCCGCGAAGGATCGTAAGTAATGCGAACGGCCTCCGCGTGGCGAGTGCTCTCGCTGCTGACCTTGTCGTAGCTTGCGTCCTTCGCAGCACCGCCCGCGAAGCCGGAAACGACGTCGTTTACGCCTTTCACATGCTCGAAGACCGCTTCCATCCCCCAGAAACAGCCGCCGGCCAGGATCGCGGTCTCGACCTTACCGCTCGGGACGCTCGCGTTGGGCTGCGCCGAGCCGTTCGGCCCGCTGGCGTCGCCCGTGGTCT
>Ga0207706_10000887_pt1 | contig 30715 bp, 24 predicted proteins | sample KBSC53metaG_FD_184318 | JGI IMG/M metagenome (GOLD analysis project Ga0207706, IMG submission 184318) | Corn rhizosphere microbial communities from Kellogg Biological Station, Michigan, USA - KBS C5-3 metaG (SPAdes) (version 2) | ecosystem: Host-associated > Plants > Roots > Rhizosphere > Soil ... | reverse complement strand
GGTGAACCTGGGGCGCATGTTCGAATACCTCGACATGCCCGTGGAGCAGGACCCCGCGGCCGCCTTCACCCCGCCGCCCCCCATCACGCACGCCATCGAGGGCGACGTGCGCATGCGCGACCTGTCGTTCGGCTACACCGCCGACAAGCGCGTGCTGCACGACGTGACCGCCCACTTCCCGCGCGGGCAGATCACCGCGGTGGTAGGGCCCAGCGGGGCCGGCAAGAGCTCGCTGCTGCGGCTGATCCTGCGCATGGAAGAGCCCGACACCGGGCAGGTGTTCATCGACGGCGTTCCGGTCACCACCATCCCCATGGTGGACCTGCGCCGCCAGGTGAGCGTGGTGTGGCAGGAGTTCGCGCTGATGCAGGGCACCATCTGGGAGAACCTCACGCTCGGGAGCGACAACCCCTCGCGCGCCCAGGTGGACGACGCGGTGCGGCTGTGCCGGCTCGACACGCTGGTGGCCGAGCTCCCCAACGGCTACGAGACCAGCGTGGCCGAGTGGGGCGCCACGCTCAGCGGCGGGCAGCGGCAGCGCATGGCGCTGGCCCGCGCGCTGATCCGCGACACGCCGGTGCTGCTGCTGGACGAGGCCACCAGCAACATCGACATGCAGACCGAGACCGAGATCCTGCGCGACCTGTTCGGCCGCCTGCAGAGCAAGACGGTGATCTTCGTGACGCACCGCGTGCAGACCGCCGCGCTGGCCGACCAGATCATCGTGGTCGAGGCGGGCCGGATCGTCGGCTGCGGCACGCACGGCGAGCTGATGAAGGAGAGCGAGACCTACCGCGCCCTGCACGGCGGCGGCAACCTGGACGAGGTGCGCCGCCTGCGCGCCATCCCCGCGCAGAACGTATGATGCACACGTCGACCGGGCGGCGGACGCGGCCTTGCGCGGAGGTGGACCGATGAGCGTGCCCGCGCCCAGGGACCCCACCATCATCCCCCTGCGCCTTCCCGACCTGCCGCACGAGGGGCAGCCGGGGTCGCGCTTCGTGCTGCGCGCGGTGGGCTTCACCATGATGACGCTGGGCACGCTCTTCGGGGTGGCGCTGCTGGCGGCGGTGCTGGTGAAGATGGACGTGACGGTGAAGGCCGGCGGCGTGCTGGAGCCCGTGCGCCTGTACCCGATCCGCGCCATGGAAGGCGGCCCGATCCGCGACGTATACGTGCAGACGGGCGACACGGTGAAGCCGGGGCAGGTGCTGGCGCGGCTCGACACGCTCGAGATCGCGGGGCAGATCGCGCAGCTGCAGGCGCAGCTGCGCGCCACCGACGTGGACCGCCGCCGCAGCGCCACCGCCGACCCGCTGCAGCAGCGCCAGAGCTACGAGCGGGCCACCCAGGCGCGCGCCCGGCTCTCCACCTCGATGGCGGCGCTGCGGCAGCGGATGGTGGAGTACGACCTGGGCACCAACGCCGACTCGCTGCTGGCCCACTACGTCCCCGGCCGGCACGTTACGCTGGACCAGGCGGTGGGCGACGTGCGCAGCGCCCAGGCCGACATCCAGCTCTCGGCCGGCGAGGGCGACATCCAGGCGCTGTCGCGCTTCGACCGCGAGAAGCTGGGAAGCCAGATGGACCAGCTCACCGCGCAGATCACCACCCTGCAGGCGCGCAAGGAGCGGCTGAGCCTGGTGGCCCCCACCGCCGGCGTGGTGCTGACCGAGGAGCTGGAACGGCTGCCGGGTTCGTACGTGCGCGCGGGCGACCAGCTCATCGAGCTGGCCGACCTGCACGACTGGCGCGTGCAGCTCACCGTGAGCGAGCGCGACGTGCACAAGATCAGCGTCGGCGACAGCGTGAAGGTGGACCTTCCCGCCTTCGACCAGAGCGAGCGCGAGCAGCTGGGCGGGCGCGTGGTGTACGTCTCTCCCGAGCCGCTCACCGCGCAGGCGCCGTCGGGCGGGACGTCGGGCGTTTCCACCGCGATCCCCACGGGGAGCTACCGGGTGATCGCCACGCTGGAGCGCTCCCAGCTGGAAAAGATGGGCATCCAGAAGTTCCGGCGCGGGTACACGGTGCAGGGGCACGTGATCACCCGCTCCGGGCGCATCATCACGCTGCTGTGGAACTACCTGACCGAGAAGCTGGGGAAATGACGGAGGTTCTCGCCGACGCGCCGTTCGGGCCGCCCGCGCCGTTCGATCCGCCCCTGTGGGTGGCCGGGGCGCTGGGGCGGCCCACTGGCAAGGGGCTGACGGTGGCCGTGATCGACAGCGGGTGGGACCGCGCCTGCGACGACCCGCGCGTCCTTGCCGGGGTGGGGCTGGTGGACCCCGAGGACGACCTGGCCATGCTGCGCACGGGCGACGACCACGACCGGGTGGGCCACGGCACCGCCTGCATCCACCAGATCCTGCGCATCGCCCCCGACGCCCGGGTGATCCCGGTGCGGGTGTTCGGCAACCAGCTGGAAACCAGCCCGGGCACGCTGCAGGCGGGGATCCTGTACGCCATCGAGCGCGGCGTGAACGTGGTGAACCTGTCGCTGGGCACCACGCTGGAGGGCACGCTGCACCCGCTGTACGCGGCGTGCGAGAAGGCGCGGCGGCAGGGGATCATCGTGGTGGCCGCCGGCCACAACTCGCGCGACTGGAGCTACCCGGCGATCTTCGAGAACGTGATCGGCGTCTCGGCGGCCAGGTTCGAGAGCCCGTACCACTACCGCTATCTGCCGGACGAGGCGCACGAGTGCCAGGCGTGGGGGGTGGAGCAGCCGGTGGTGTGGCTGCGCGGCGAGGAGCAGGTGAAGCACGGCACCAGCTTCGCGGCGCCCAACATCACCGGCATCGTCTGCCTGCTGCTGGAGCGCCACCCCGGCGCCACCCTCGAGGAGATCCGCGAGCTCCTGGCCCAATACGCGATGGAGACCGTCCGCACCGAGCACGCGGAAGCGTCCAAGCCCGAGCCGTCCTCCTCCACTCGATCGAAGTCGCGCAAGCCGGCCAGCACCGCCGCGAAGCCTCGCAAGCCGCGCGCGAAGCAGCCCGCCGTCGCCGCATCGGCCGAAGCGAGGCCGGCCGCGAAGAAGTCCGCCGCCAGGCCAAAGCCGCCCGCGAAGCCGGAGACCACGGCGCGGAAGCGTCGCGCCGCGAAGACGGCCGCCGAGAAGCCCGCGGCGAAGAAGGCTCCCCTGGAGAAGCCAGCCGCGAAGAAACCCGCAGCGAAGAAGGCATCTTCCGCGAAGCCCGCGCGCATCAAATCACCGGCTGCGGATCCTGCCGAGAAGCCGGCAGCCGCAGACAAGCCGTCCGCGAAGAAGACGTCGTCAGGGCGACGCACGACAGGCGCGGCGAGCTCCTGATCGTCATCAAAAATTCCACGAAGCGGCGGGCACCCCACTGGGCGCTCGCCGCTTCTGAGTAGGAGCAGATACGAGCCGCAGATCACCTCGGGGTGGTGAGTGCAACTAAAGTTGCATAGATTCAGGTACACCTCGCTCGACGGAGAACGAAAATGCTGCTGAGCACGAAGACACGGACCCAAGGTGGATCACTTGCGACTTCGATTCCGGCGGAGGTGACGCGTCGCCTTGGTCTCACCTCAGGAACTGAGCTGTTCTGGGTAGAGGATGGTCAGGGCGGCTACCGAGTCTATCCCGGGGGTGAGAAGACCAGACGTATCCTCGAGGCGCATGAGGCCGCGATTGCGGAATATCGTGACGTGTTCCGTGAACTGGCCAAGTGACGGGAGAACCGCTGTGGATCGACCGGGAAGAGCTTCACCTGCTGTATGCGCGGCAAGTGGAGCTTTTTGGCGGGTCGTTCGGCATTCGTGACGAGAATCTCGCCGAATCGGCACTCCATCGGCCGAGGATGCGGTTTGTCTACGATGCGGACGCCGACGTCTTCGACCTCGCCGCAGGCTGCCTGATCGGATTCACCAAGAACCACGGGTTCGTGGACGGCAACAAGCGCATCGGCTTGGCGACAACACTTTCGTTCTTGGGAGCGAATGGCTGGCGTATCGCCGCAGACCCTAGCGAACTGCTGGCCCTGGTGTTGGCGGTGGCTACTTCCGAAGCCGATGAACGGACCGCAGCCACATGGCTTCGCTCCCATGCCGTTGTAAAGTAAACGCGGTTCGCCATACGGCACGAATTTCTTACGCGTGACCGAGGCGGGGCCGTGAGAGGCCAGCTGGCGGTACAGGTTGGAGAGTACCGGCCGAGCCCGCGTGACACTCGCGCACGGGCGATGTTCGGGAGCGTCTCAGGGCGAACCGGTGCGTGAACACGCGACAAATCCCACCCCCCCAGCCTCGCGCGGTTTGCGAGGCTTCCTGTCGTTGTAGCCGTGGCTTCAGCCGCCCCGGTCCAATCCCCGCCACCGCCTCTGATCCGTATCTCCGCATCATCCCCGTGACGCTGCCCCGTGCCGTCCGCCTCCCCGCGCCCTAGAATTGCAATCCGCGAACACCCGATCATCCCACGGACGAACCAGCCGGCGAGAAGCCGGAGACGGACGGGAGAATGCCGGAGCGCGTTACCCTCTACCGGGCGGCATGGGTGCTGCCCGTCGCCAGCGAGCCCCTGCGCGATGGCGCCGTGCTGGTGGACACCGGCGGCCGCATCGCCGCGGTGGGCCCCGCGCTGGCGCTGGAGGCGCCCGCGGACGCCGAGGTCGTCGACCTGGGCGAGGCGGCGCTCCTTCCCGGCCTGGTCAACGTCCACGCGCACCCCGAACTCTCCGTCTTCCGCGGCGCGCTGGAGGACCTCCGCTTCCGCGACTGGATCCTGCGGCTCGTCGGGACGAAGCGCTCCGTGCTCCGCGACGAGGACTACGACGTGGCCGCGCGCTGGAGCCTGGTCGAGTGCCTGCGCGCGGGGATGACCACGGTCGCCGCGACGGAATCGTCCGCGGCCAGCTTCGGCGCGCTGCGCGAGGCGGGGATGCGCGGGATCGTCTACCGCGAGGTGTTCGGCCCCGATCCGGACGTGGCCGAGGAGTCGATGGCCGACCTGCAGGCCTGCGTGAAGCGCCTGCGCCGCGACGAGACGGAGCTGGTTCGCCTCGGCATCTCGCCGCACGCGCCGTACACCGTGTCGGACCGGCTCTTCACCTACGCCGCCCGCTACGCCTGCGCCGAGAACCTGCCGATGGCGATCCACGCCGGTGAGAGCATCCCCGAGCACCAGCTGGTCACGCGCGGCGGGGGTGACTTCGCGCCCGGGCTGCGGGCACGGGGGATCGACACGCCGCCGCGGGGCACCTCCACGGTGGAGATGCTGGACCGGCTGGGCGTGCTGAACGCGCGCCCGCTGCTGATCCACTGCGTCCTCGCGGAGTACGACGACATGGTGCGCATGGCCGACCACGGCTGCGCCGTCGCCCACTGCCCGGTCGCCAACGCCCGGCTGGGCCACGGCATCGCCCCGTACGCGGACCTGCGCGAGGCCGGCGTGCGCGTGGGGCTGGGGACGGATTCCGTCGGCAGCAACAACCGGCAGGACCTGCTGGAAGAGGCCCGCATCGCCAGCCTCCTCCACCGCGGCCGCGTCGCCGCCTGGGACGTGCTGCCGCCCGCCGACCTGCTCCGACTCGTCACCATCGACGGCGCGCAGGCGCTGGGGCTGGACGACCGCATCGGCACGCTGGAGCCGGGAAAGGACGCCGACCTCTGCGCCGTGCGGTTGGACGCGGCTCACGTCGTTCCCGTCCACGACCCCGTCGCGGCCCTTTTCCACGCCGCGCGGGGTACCGACGTGATCCTGACGGCGGTCCGCGGCGAAGTCCTCTTTTCCGGCGGCGTGGTGCGTACCCTGGACGAAGCGGCGCTGGCCGAGGCCGTGCTGGACCCGGCCGCCCGCGTGGCAAAGGCGCTCGGATGACCTCGCTCCCGCGCATGGCCGGCGACGAGCTGATGGACGAGCCCGGCCAGGATCACGACCAGCTGGCCGTGAGCCTGGCCGACCTGCGCGCGGTGAACCGCTGGCTGGGCGGCACCCGCGTGGCGCTGCGCCACCTGTCGGAGCTGATCGAGCGGCACCCGCAGGAGCGCTACCGCATCCTGGACGTGGCCACCGGCTCGGGCGACATCCCGCTGCAGATCGCGAAGTGGGCGCGCGAGGAGGACCTGGACGTGGAGATCCTGGCGACGGACAACCACCAGACCACGCTGAACCTGGCGCGCGAGCAGGTGGGGCCGGACCCGTCCGTGCACGCCGGGTTCGCCGACGCGCTGCGCCTCCCCTTCCACGACGACGAGTTCGACGTCGGGCTGATCTCCACCGCGCTGCACCACTTCAACCAGGAGCGCGACTGCATCCGCGTGCTGCGCGAGCTGCACCGCGTGTCGCGCATCGGCTTCATCGTCAACGACCTGGCGCGCTCGCGGACGGCGCTCGCCGGCGCGCGGCTGCTGGCGGCGACGGTCTGGCGCAGGCACCCGGTCACGCGGCACGACGGGCCGCTCTCCGTCCGCCGCTCGTTCACCCCGGCCGAGTTGCGGTCGCTGGCGGCGCGCGCGGGGTTCGCGAAGGCGGCGGTGCACGCGCACTTCCCCTTCCGCGTGGCGCTCGTCGTGGAAAAGGAGTAGGGAGATGGCGATCGCGCGCGAGACCCGCGAAGTGGTGGTCGCAGGCGCCGGCCCGGCCGGGGCCGCCGCCGCCGCGCGCCTCGCCAGCGCCGGCCACGACGTGCTCCTGCTGGACCGCGCCCACTTCCCCCGCCGCAAGCCGTGCGCGGAGTGCGTGAACCCCGCCGGCGTGGAGGCCCTCCGCCGCCTGGGCGTGTGGGACGAAGTCGTCGCGGCCGGACCCGTGCGGCTGGACGGCTGGCGCATCGGCCCGCACGGCGGCGCCACCTTCGACGGCTCGTTCCCCGACGGCGTGCACGGGATCGGCATCCCCCGCGAGACGCTGGACGACCTCCTCTTCCGACATGCCATCGCCCGCGGCGCGGAGGCGCGGACGGGCGTGCGCGTGACGGACGTGCTGCGCGGTCGGCGCGGCGGCGTGGCGGGCGTGCGGGTGCAGGGGGAGGACGGGGAGCGCGAGATCGCCGCGCGGCTGGTGATCGGCGCGGACGGGCTGCGCTCCGTCGTGCTCCGCCGCCTGGACCTTCTCCGCCGCCGGCCGAAGCTGCGCAAGCTGGCGCTCACGGCGCACGTCGTGGGATTCGCCGGCGCGCCGGGCCGCGGCGAGGTGCACGTGACCGGCCGCCGCGCCTGCATCGGCATCGCGCCGGTGGGACACGATCTCGCGAACGTGACGGTGGTGGTGCCCGGGGAGCGGTCGACGGAGATCGCGGGCGACCCGGCCGGCTTCTTCGACGCGGCGCTGGCGGCGCACGGGTTCGGCGGCCTGCGGCGGACGGACGACGTGCTGGCGACGGGGCCATTCGACTGCCCCGTGCGCGCGGCGGTGGCGGACGGGGCGCTGCTGGTGGGCGATGCGGCCGGCTACTATGATCCGTTCACCGGCCAAGGCATCTACCGCGCCCTCCGCGGCGCCGAACTGGCGGCGGAAACGGCCGATGTCGCCCTGCGTGCGGGCGACACCAGCGCGCGTGCGCTGGCGCCGTACGAGCGCGCCCGCCGCCGCGCCTTCGGCCCGGGCGAGCGGATGCAGCGCGTGGTGGAGACCTTCGTCTCGCGCCCCGCGCTGCTGGGCGCCGTGGCCCGCCGCTTCACCGCCCGCCCCCGCCTCGCCGACGCCGCCATCCGCGTCACGGGTGACGTGGCGCCGGCGGGTACGCTCTTCTCGCCGGGGTTCCTGGCGGGGCTGGTGTGGTGAGGGAGGGCCGGTCGACGCCGGCTCTTGCGCTCCGGACCGCCGGAGCGCACTCGTTTCCCGTCCGAGTGTAGAATCCAGCCGGCGCAGCTTCTTCTTTCGCTCCAACGCCACACGCGTGATGAGCCGTTTCGCTCTCTACCAGGGGCAGGACCCGCGCGAGCTTCCGGCCTACACCGTGGCCGAGGCATCGCGCTACGTGGACGTCCCCACGGCCACGCTGCGGTCGTGGTTCACGGGCCGCACCTATCCGCGTGCCGACGGGGTGGGATCGTTCGCGCCCGTGCTGGCACCGGCGGACAGCCGCACCGGCCGGCTCTCGTTCCGCAACGTGGTGGAGGCGCACGTGCTTCGGGCGCTCCGCACCCGTCACGGCATCCGGCTCAGGACCGTGCGCGAGGCGCTGAAGACGGCCGAGGAACGGCTCGGCATCCCGGACCTGCTGTACCGCAACAAATCGCTCCTGGTGGGCGGCCGCAGCCTGTTCCTGGAGCACTACGGCGAGGTGCTGCACCTGGACCCGTCGGAGCAGATCGCCATGCGCCGCGTGCTCGAGGCGTTCCTGAGCCGCGTGGACTGGGACGACCGCGACATCCCCATCCGCCTGTACCCGTTCCTCCGCGGCCCCGAGAGCGCGCGCCGCTCCATCGTGATCTTCGAGAAGGCGGCGTGACGGGGTGGAATTCTTCGCCGATCGTGACCTGGGGCGATACGAATTCCCCGGCGCGTTGCGCGGCGCCGGGCTGGTGGTGCACGTCCACGCGGATCACTTTCCGCAGAACACGCCCGACGCCGAGTGGCTCCGCGGGTGGCGGAGCAAGGCTGGGTCGTACTGACCAACGACCGGAAGATCCGCTCGCGCGCCGTGGAGCTTCGGGCGGTGATGACGTCGGCTGCCCGGGTGCTGGCGCTGGTGGGCGGTAGCCTTTCCGCCGCCGAGCTGGCGCGGAACTTCATCAACACGCGGCGAAGATCGAGGAGTTCGTGTCCGAGCACCCGGGCCCGTGGATCGCTCGCCTGTATCGCCCGAGCCCGGTGGAGGGCGTCGCCCTGGGACGCCCCGGTTCGATCAAGATGATCACGACGCTGGAGGATTGGGAGCGGCACCAGACGTGAACCGATTCCACGCGCCACCGCGCGCGCTGGCGTCGGCGGGTTGAAACCCGCCGCTGAGGGATCAAGTCCGCCTTCGCGGACTGCGTGCCGTTGTAGCGGCGAGTTCACTCGCATATTCGCGCACGACAATCTCTTGCCCGATCTGAACCGACCAGGTTTTTCCCCCATGCCCCCGCGCATCCACGACATCACCCGACCGGTATACGCCGGGATGCCCGTGTGGCCGGGGGACGCGCCGTGCACCCTGGCGTGGACCGGCCACGCCGCGCAGGGCGGGGCGAACGTGGCGGCGATCTCGTGCAGCGTGCACACCGGCACGCACGCCGACGGCCCCTACCACGTGCTGGACGGCGGCGCGCGCATCGGCGACGTGCCGCTGGAGGCGTTCGTCGGGCCGGCGCACGTGGTCGATGCGGTGGGCGTGCGCGAGATCGGCGCGGAGTGGCTGGAGACGCACCTCCCCGGCGGCTGCGAGCGGGTGCTGCTGCGCACCGGCGCGTGGGACGATCCCGCCACCTTCCCCGGCGCCTGGCCCGCGCTCACGGTCGATGCGGCGCGTCTCCTGGTGCGGCGCGGCGTGCGGCTGGTGGGGACGGACGCACCCTCGCCGGACCCGCTGGACTCGTCCGAGCTGCCGGTGCACAGGGTCCTGCTCGGCGCGGGCATCGCCATCGTGGAGAACCTGATGCTGGACGGGGTCGCGCCCGGGGGATACGAGCTGATCGCCCTGCCGCTGCGGCTGGCCGAGGCCGACTCGTCTCCCGTCCGCGCGGTGCTGGTGGAGCGATGAGCGCCGGGCTCACGCCGCTGCTGGCGCCCAACCCCGGCCCGATGACGCTGGACGGGACCTGGACCTTCCTCGTCGGCGCCGAGCGCCCGGTGGTGATCGACCCCGGCCCGGCCATTCCCGCGCACCGCGACGCGATCCTCACCGCGCTGGAAGGGGTGCGTCCCCTCGCCATCCTCCTCACCCACTCCCACACCGACCACTCGCAGCTGGCGCCCGAGCTCGCCCGCATCACCGGCGCGCCGCTGATGATGGCACGGGGGGCGTTGCACGATGATTCGGGCGTGATCGACCGCTGGTTGACCGACGATGACGCATTCGGCACGGATGCGGGCACGCTGCACGTGATTCCGACGCCGGGGCATGCGCCCGAGCACGTCTCCTTCCACTGGCCCGAGGCAGGCGCCCTCTTCGTCGGCGACACCTTCATGGGACAGGGCGACACCACGCTGGTGTCCCCACCGGAGGGCGACCTGGCTGCCTATCTACAGACGCTGGAACGGGTTGCCGGGCTGGAGCCGTCCGTCCTCTACCCCGCCCACGGCCCGCCGGTCACCGACGCCGCGGCGGCGGTCGAGCGCTACCGCCGGCACCGGCAGGAGCGCATCGCGCAGGTGGTCCACGCATTGCGGCGGGCCGGTCCGTCGCACACGGCGGAGATGGTGGACGCCGTGTACGGAAGCGAGCTGCACCCCGCGCTGCGCGGGGCCGCGCAGGGCTCGCTGGAGGCGATCCTGGGCTACCTCACGTCCACCGGCCGCGCCCGCGCGCTGCCGGGGGGGCGCTACACGTTGAACGAATCGGGCGGATGACGGAGACGGAAGACGCCGCGCTGGAGCGGATCCGCGAGCGGGCGGTGGACGCGCACCTGCGCTACCTGTCGCACCCGCTGCTCGAGGGCCGCGCCCCCGGCACCCGCGGCGGCACGCTGGCGGCCGAGTACATCGCCGCGCAGTTCGAGCGGATGGGGCTGCAGCCGGTGGGCCGCTCGTGGTTCCAGTCGGTCCCCATGCTGGGGATGGACCCGCACCCCGAGCTCACCCTGCAGACGCCGGCGGGTCCCTCCATCCCCGCGTACAAGGACGACTACGTGCTGGAGGCCGGCGTCCCCCAGGCCGACGTAGCCGTCGATGCCGACCTGGTTTACGTCGGCTATGGCATCACCGCCCCCGAATACGGTTGGGACGACTACAAGGGGATGGACGTCCGCGGCAAGGTGCTGCTGATCCGCGTGAACGACCCCGGCCGTAAGGAAACGCCCGACTTCTTCGGCGGCCATGCGCTGACGTATTACGGGCGCTGGACGTACAAATTCGAGGAGGCGTCGCGCCGCGGCGCCGCGGGTGTGCTGCTGATCCACACCGACGCCGGCGCGGGGTACGGCTGGAACGTGGTGCGCACCAGCAACACCGGCGAGCAGTTCGACCTGGCGGGCGACCCCGAGTTCCCGCTGCAGGTGCGCGGGTGGGTCAGCGAGGCGGCCGCGCGCCGGGCGGTCGAGGCGGCGGGGCTGGACCTGGGCGGGCTGCTGGCCGCGTCCGAGTTCCGCGAGTTCGCCCCGATCCAGACCGGAATCCGCGTGCAGGCGCGCGTGCAGAGCGAGCTTCGGCAGGTGGAGACGGCGAACGTCGTCGGCTACCTCCCCGGCGCGGTGGCCGAGAAGGTGAACGAGGTGGTGATCGTCAGCGCGCACTACGACCACCTGGGCGTGCGCACGGCGGACGACGGCACCCGCCACGTGCACCCTGGCGCGTACGACAACGCCAGCGGGGTGGCGCTGATGCTGGAGGTGGCCGAGGCGCTGGCGGGCGCGCCCTCCCGCCCGCCCCGCCCGTTCCTGTTCGTGAGCACCACGGCGGAAGAGTCGGGGCTGCTGGGCGCGGAGTGGTACGCGCGCCACCCGCTGTTCCCGCTGGGCGCCACCGCCGCCGTGCTGAACGTGGACGGCGCCAACCTCTGGGGCCCTACGGAAGACATCGCGCCGCTGGGGGTGAACCGCAGCGACCTGGGCGCGCTGGTCCAGGCGGCGGCACGGGCGGAAGGGATGGTGGTGGCCGACGAACAGCACCCCGAGCAGGGGTCGTTCTTCCGGCAGGACCACTTCCCCTTCGCGCGGGCCGGGATCCCCGCGCTGGCGATGGACCACGGGCTGCGCTACGTGGGGCGGCCGGAGGGGTGGGGGCAGGAGCGCTACGAGGAGTTCAACACCCAGCACTACCACCAGCCCAGCGACGCCTACCGCCCGGACTTCGACTACGGCGGCGCGGTGCAGCAGGGCCGCGTGCTCCTGCGGACCGCCTGGGCCGCCGCGTCGTCGGCCCAGCTGCCGCAGTGGGCGCCCGGCAGCGAGTTCCGCCGGGGGTAGGCGGGGGAGGTGGGTGTTGGGAGGACGGTCCCCCGGCCGCCCTTCTCCGTGAGGGCGAGGCTCGGCTCTCGCGCGGATGCGTGCGTGGGAGTCCGCGAAGGCGGGACTTCGGGCCGTTGTTGCCGCGGATTCATCCGCCCTCGACCGGCCGGGAACATTCGGCGCCGGTGACGGACGCGGCGTGCGTGTGATGCGAAACCCGGCGTGGCACGGTCGTCTGAACAGGGTGGGGCGGCTGTGACGCGCGTGCGGCCGGGGTCGTCGCAAAGGGAGAGGCGGGCCGGGCGGAACTTCCGCTCCCGCGGGGGTGTCGGATGGGTGGCGGGGCGCGCAAACCGTTGTGCGCTGAAGCATTAGAGCAGGACCAGGCAGTGTTGGCGGCAACCGTGGAAATCACCCGCAACTCCGCGCTCGAGGCCCTTGCCGACCCGTTCTGCACGGTGGGCGAGGACTGGCGCGTGACGTACTGGAACGGCGCCGCCGAGCGCGCCCTGGGCGTGCCGCGCGAGCAGGCGCTCGGCCGCGCGCTGTGGGAGGCGCTCCCCGGCGCGGCCGAGCCGTCGCTGCGCGCGCGCCTGGCGGCCGTGGTGGCTACGGGCTCGGCGCTGCGGGTGCCGTTCATCGCCCCCGGCGGCGCCGCGTTCACCCTGCACGCCGGCCCGCTGGAGGACGGCGGCATCGCGCTGCAGCTGCGCGACGGGCGCGACCACGTGCAGATCGCGGAGCGCTTTTCGCGCCTGCTGGAGAGCATCCGCGACGGGTTCCTGGCCGTCGACGAGCAGTGGCGCGTGGTGTACGTGAACCCCGCCGCCGAAACGCTGCTGCGCGTCCGTCTCCACCGCGCCGTGGGCGCCAGCCTGCTCGCCCACCTGCCGGCGGACCCGCCGGAGCTGGGCGAAACGCTGCGCGCCACCATGGCCGACGGGCGCCCGCGCCAGCTGGACGCGGTGCAGCCGGGGGTGGAGTGGCTGCGCGGGCGCCGCTTCGACCTGTCCGTGGACCCGCTCTCGGGCGGCGGGATCTCGCTCCTCTTCCAGGACGTGACCGAGCGCGAGGAGCGCCAGGCCGAGCTGGAGCGGCTGGCCGCCGAGGCGCAGGAGGCCGCGCGCGCCAAGGGCCGCTTCTTCGCCGCGGTGAGCCACGAGCTGCGCACGCCGCTGCACGCCATCGTGGGCTACACGCACCTGCTCAGCACCGACAGCTACGGCGAGATGCCGCAGGCCGCCAGCCGCGCGGCCGAGCGCGCCGGCGTCTGCGCCGAGCACCTGGCGCGGCTGATCGACGACGTGCTGCTGCTCACCACCAGCGACGTGGACCGGCTGGCCATCTACCCCGCCCCGGTGAAGGTGCCCGAGTTCCTGGACGAGGTGCTGGAGCCGCTGCGCCGCCAGGCCCAGGCCAAGTGCCTCTCGTTCACCGTGGACGCGCCCGCCGGCCTCCCCGTGGTCGCGGTGGACCCGGAGCGCTTCCGGCAGATCCTGTACGCGCTGGTCACCAACGCCATCAAGTTCACCGCGCGCGGCGAGGTGCGCGTGCGGGCGAGCGTGGCCGACGGGCAGATTTCGGTGCGCGTGGAAGACACCGGCCCCGGCATCCCCGATTCCGCCCGCGGCCGCGTGTTCGAGGCGTTCGAGCAGGTGGGCGACGAGAGCCGCACCGACTCCATCAGCCGCGGCACCGGCCTGGGGCTGACCATCGCGCGCCGCCTGGCCCAGCGCCTGGGCGGCGCCCTCACGCTCGACGAGACCGGCGACGGCGGCTCCGTGTTCGTCCTGCGCCTTCCGGTCGACGCGGAGGGGAATGGCGTGGCGTGAGGGAGACGGGCGGCGGCTGAAGCCGAAAGCTACCACCACGAAAAGCCTCGCAAACCATGCGAGGCTTTTTCGTTGGAGATGTTCTTCCCCCGAGATGGGCTGGGCGGCTGGCGCGATCACACTTGACGGCCGCATCGGGGGGATGTAGCCATTCATCCCCCCGGACAAGAGAACGATGGGAACACGGGGAACCCGATCAGGAAATGGAGCAGCCCCGTGGCGGACCCGTTCACCCTTGTTGGCATCGCGCTGTCGGCGCTCGGCGCGGGCGGTGCCATGAATCCCGCCGTTCAGGCGGCGCGTAGATTCCGGCGGGAGCGATCACGCCGGCTCCAGACGCGCGACACGCCGCAGGACCTGTTCTACCGCTCCATCTGCATCGGCCTGCGGATCGTGGATACGGACCGGGAGTACATCCACCGCCGTGAAGCCGAGATCGTTTCGAGGCGGGACGGCCTGGCTCGCCTTCCCTGGGGCTCTCGAGCGTTCGGAGACATCCAGAACATCGACGAGGAACTCGTGTCCAACGACCCGGCGATCGGGCTCTCGCTCGTAGAGGCGGATCCGCACGTGGAGAGGCTGGACGGCTGGACCCGGCGGTACATCCAGCTCAGCAAGCCGCTGGATCGTAACGCCGCGCTCAGGTTCGTCCACACCGAGCGGAGCATCGTCACGGGGATGCCGTTGCAGCACATGCTCCGCTGGTCGCCGGTGACTCGTTGCGACCGGGCTACGTTGCAGGTGGCCTTCGCGTCACACCCGCCGGGCACGGTGCGCTACTCCGTCATTTCGCCCACGGGCGAGGAACTGGAATGGGACCTTCTGGAGCGCGACGTGGTGACCGCTTCGTTCACAAGGTCTATTGACGGACCGATCCCGGGGCGCTACTATAAACTCTCCTGGTGAACGAAATGGAGGGTGTGATGGACGACTGGAGCTGATTCCTCGAAGCGGTACATGCAAGCGCAGTGGAGCGGTAAACCTCCTGCTCCCGCTCGCTTGTGGATGTCCCCGTCCCACACGAAAGCCTCGCATCCCGCGAGGCTTTTCTGTTTCTGGCGATGATCCGTCTTCGCTCGGAAGCCGAAACCCTACCTCTCCACCCGCCGCGCCGGCTTCGAAGTCTTCGCGCGCAGCTTGGGCGGGGTGCGCTTGGCGGCGGTGGTGCGGGCGTGGCTCTGCTGGGCGGCGGCCTTGGGCGTGGGCTTGCGGGTGGCGGCGGGGCGCCGGGCCTCGCGGTCGTGCCTGCGGTCCACCAGCTCGCCCTGGTCGGCGTCGAGCACCTCCAGCGCCTCGGCGGCGGCCAGGGCGCCGGCGCCGTACAGGAAGACGGGGACGCCCGCCCCGCGCAGCGCGTCGGCCACGTCGATGCGGTCTTCGAAGGCACACACCAGCTCGTATTCGCGCCGCAGCCTCGCCACCTCGTCCACCTTGAAGGCGCCGGAGGGGCGGAAGTCGCGCGGCGGGCGCATCACCAGCCGGTCGTACCCGGTGAGCCCGTTCGCCTTCAGCCAGCGCTCGGTGGTGCGGCGCGTGTGGTCGGGGCGGCCGGTGAGGAAGACGATGCGGTTGCCGGCCGCGTGCATCGCGCGCAGCACCTCCATCGAGGCGGCGATCGGCGGGTCTTCGCCGATGGCGTCGAAGTAGCTCTTCCAGTCGCGCGTCTTCCCCTTCTCCACCTCCACGAAGTGGGCGCGCGCCCGGTCGTCGCTCAGGGTGCCGTCCAGGTCCCAGATCACGGCTTTCGGCAGGTGCTTCGGCATCGCTACGCTCGTCGGGCGGATCCATCCTCTCGCGGAAACGGATCGCGGCGCTGGAAGATGCTTGCCAGCGCCGCGAATCCGTTGTCTCATGCGAAATCCGCCGATGCAGTGTTCGAACTGTGACCCGCTAAAAATGGTCTCTCCCGGAGGAACGGAGGGACGGAAACAGCGATGAAGTTTCCGTCCCTCCGTCCCTCCGTCCCTCCGTCCCTCCGTCCCTCCGTGAGACCCATCGGCAGAACCGGTACGACCACTGAACTTCCGGACCTGGGATCAGGATGACGAATCCGGGGGCCTTCCAAGCAGAGGGGCGGCGGATTCCGTTCGGATCATCCCTCGTCGGGGCGCACGCCGGTTTCGGCGCGCCAGAGCGACTCGGCGACGTGCTCCTCGCCGGCCTTCAGGTGGCGGCGGAAGGTGCTGAAGGAGACGTACAGGCGCTGCGCCGCCTTCTCCTGGCTGGGCGCGGGTTCGAAGTAGGCCAGGTGCAGCGCGTCCCAGTGCTTGCGCAGCTTGGGCGCCTCCTTCAGCGGCTCGGCGGCGTCGCGCAAAAGGGCCTGCAGCGCGGCGGCACGCTCCGCGTCGTTGGCGCCGGCGCCGGTACGCTCGGTCACCACGCGCGAGCGCAGCAGCGGGCTCTTCCGCAGCTCGCGCGGACGGGTGTAGTCCTTCAGCGCCTCGTGCACCGCGTCTGCGAAGGCGCCCTCGCTCATCACCGCGACGGGCGATGCCGCCGCCGGCTGCTCGGCCGCGGCGGGCTGCGCGTCGGGCGGCGTAAGGTCCAGCTCGCGCTGAGCCAGGATGTCGAGCCAGAGCATGGGCGGCACGGCGCGCCAGTCGTGGCCGTACACCTCGATCTCGCGCCCGCCCGCCGGGTACCGCGCCGCGGGGATCGGGAAGAGGTCGATGTAGTGGAAGAACGGCGCCCAGAACTCAGGCTCGGCCACCGGGCAGAAGGTGAACGCCAGCCCCGGCGTGGTCAGGTAGTACTGAGCCATCTTCAGGAACGCCAGGCTCTGCGTGGCCGAGACGGACTGGTACGCCTCGCCGTCCATCCAGAAGCGGAAGCAGGTGGCCCGCTCGCCGCGGCGCAGCGGCGCGTTCCGCTCCAGGTACGCCAGCGCCGCGTCCACGGCGGGGTCGGCGGCGCGATCTTCGGCCGTCGCCTCCTCCAGCCGCACCAGCGCCAGGAAGCCGGCGGCCTCGTGGTGGGCGCCGCGGATCACCATCACCCCCTGCGGCTGCCGCTGGAACCAGTGCGCGGCGGCGCGGGCGGCGTCGTCCCCCTCGTGCCGGCGCACCATCTCCAGCAGCGCCGGCCGGTCGGCGTCGGCCAGCGCGGTGGGGACGGCGGTGCCCTGCTCGGCCCAGTCGATGAACGGCTTGACGACCGGGTTGTCGCGATGGAGGAAGATGTAGTCGCTCAGCACCCGCTGCTGCTCGGCGCCGTGCGTCTGCTGCAGCCGCCGGGCGTAGTGGGCGCGGGCGCGGTTGTGCAGGTCGGCGAAGCGCTCGGGGTTGCGCCAGCGCAGGTCGGCGGCCAGCGCCTCGCGCGCCAGGTCGTGCGGGAACAGGCCCAGCGGCCCGCTGTCCACGAACGACACCTCGCGCAGCCAGCCGAACAGCTCGTGCGCGTCGTCGCCGCCCAGCACCTCGGCCAGGAGCGACTCGGTGGTCAGCCGCAGCAGCGCGCACGCCTCCAAGGCCATGCGGTGGCGCGGGGTGGGCACCTTCTGTACGAAGCGCTCCAGCAGCGCGCGGATCACGTCGGGCGCGTCGGCCAGGTGAAAGGGCTGGCCGGGGCGCTGCTCCAGCACGTCGGCGACTAGGGTCAGGGCCAGGGGATGGCCCCGCGTGGCGCCCACCACCGCCTCGAAGCGCTCGGCGGGCACGCCGCGGCGCTCCAGGTAGCTGCGCACGTCGTCGGCGCCCAGGTTGCGCAGGTTGATGGTGCGCACCAGCGACTGCCACTCCAGCCGCCACTCGGCCGACGGCGCCTCGCGGCCCGCCAGCACGGTCACGGTGTTCTCGGGGAGCTGCGGGAGGAACTCCTGCCGCAGCCACGCGTCCAGCGGGCGCAGCAGCTCGCAGGTGTCCACCAGGATCACGCTGCGCGGGCCCGCCACCATCGCCTCGGCCGGCGAGGTTCCCGGCGGCAGACCCATGGTCTGCGCCAGCGCGGCCAGAAAGGCGTCGGGGCTGGGCTCCACGTTGCGGGCGTCCAGCTGCCAGGCGGCGGCGCCGGCGTTCTCGGCCTCGCGGGCGAACTCGCGCAGCAGCGTGGTTTTCCCCACGCCGCCGGGGCCCACCACGTGGAGCACGTTGAAGGATGGAGTTTCCGAGGCGAGGGCCGAGCGGAAGAGCGTCCGCTCGTCGTTCCGCCCCACGAACCGCTGCCGCCTGAGGGCGGTGAGGCGATCCGCCAGACGCGAGGACATCAGGGGGTGCTCCGCTGGGGTTCGGAGGCTCGGCAAGGTAGGACCGCGATACGGATGATGGGCCTCCATTCATCTCCACGCAACTGCCACGTTCGTCCGTGGCAGCGCGCCCACCCGTTCGGCGCGACGCACACCTACGCCGCCCGCGCCGGATCGGATCTCCCCGGCCAGGCAGGTGGTTCTCTCACCGAGTCCACCGGGTCCGCAGAGGAACCAGACGGAGCGCGAAGCAGTGCTCCGTGTACTCTGTGAGAGACTGTCTTTCCGGTCGAGGCTACCCGTCGGCTTTCCTCTGGTTCGAAACGATCAGCCCCCGCACCCAGGAGTGGATGCGGGGGCGAATTCGTCCCAGCCCCCGCGCGGCCGGTGTGGGGCGGAACGCGCGCGGCGGCCGGTCAGACGCAACAGGCGTTGCGGGTGATGCCGTCGGCCTCGAACGCGGTTTCGGCGCGCGAAGCGATGCCGCAGGTGGGCTGCATGCTGCAGCTCCCGTCGTTGGCGTGCACGGTTCCGCGCAGCGAACCGTCCCTGCCCACGTCGAAGCTCTCCACCCTCAGCTCCTCGATCTCCAGCCGCAGCTTGTCCATCGGTTCCTCCTGGTCACGCGGTTTCCGCCCCGCGGCGGGAGCGGCATGCTCCCGCCGCGCCTACCCATCTACCGCCGTTCAGCGCGTCCGTCAACCCGGCGACGGCGCTTGAGGATCGCAGGGCGGGAGAGCGGGGCGCGGACTTCCATGCGTGCGGCTCGCGTGGCGGCAACCGTACCCCGCATGCGATCGAAGGCCTGACAGCCGGGGGCACGCTTTGTATACTTGGTTGCCAATCATAGCCCCCACGCCTCTTCGCCTCGGCGAATGCGCACCAGGGGGCTTAGTACTTCCATCCTCTCTCCCTTCCCCACGCGTGGGTCCGTACCGGAAACCCGCCCTCTCACCCGCCGATCTGTTGGCGCACCTAACACGCCGTGGTCTGCTTGTTTCGGATACTCGTAGAGCGTTGCACGTTCTGGAATACGTTGGATACCACCGGCTGCTCATCTACATGCGGCCGTTTCAGCAGCCGGGGCCTCCCAAGACGTTCCTGCCGGGGACCAGGTTCGAAGACGTCGCGTCGCTGTACGAGTTCGACCGGGAGCACGCCGCTCGCTGAACGGGCTGCGGAACATGTGCGCGCATCACAAACCGCCTCTGGAACTTTCACATGGTGGTCGACCAGCCGAAGGCGGCCAAACGGCTCAAGGCCGAGTTCACGAGCACCGATCGCTTCTACGCCAGGGCCGTGGCGCTGTCCGTCCTCCTGGAAGCGGCGGGCCACGGCGCCGCCTGGCGGCAGCGGCTGGTCGCCCTGCTCGGACGCTATCCCATCGTGCGGCCCGCGAGCATGGGTTTTCCGGCGGACTGGCAGTCGCGCACTCTCTGGACGTAGCCAGATCGGCACGCGCGGTGCTTGCCGTGGACGGCAGCGCCGTCGTACGCTTTCCGTCCATCCCGAAGTCGTCTCCTGCCCATCGCCTCGCGACCGGAGCATGCGCATGCCCGAACCCACGCCGCCGCCCCAACCGCCCCCCGCCGCGCCGCAGGCCGCGTGGAGCGTGGTGGAGGCCGAGCCGGAGTTCCGCGAGCTGATGGCGGCCAAGCGCCGCTTCATCCTTCCCGCCACGGTCGTCTTCATCGCGTACTACTTCGCGCTCCCCATCCTGGTGGGCTACTTCCCCGGGGTGATGGACCGCGACGTGGTGGGCAACGTCAACCTGGCGTACCTGTTCGCGCTGTCGCAGTTCGCCATGGCGTGGCTGGTGATGTGGCTGTACGTGCGGCGGGCGCGGCACTTCGACGCGCTGGAGCACGGGATCGTGCGGCGGCACGCGGGGAGGGCCTCGTGAACGTGGCGCTGCTGATGTTCATCGGCTTCATCCTGGTCACCCTGGTGATCACCGGGTGGGCCGCGCGACGGACGAAGACGACCAGCGAGTTCTACAGCGCCGGGCGCAGCATTACCGGCTTCCAGAACGGCTGGGCGGTGGCCGGCGACTACATGTCCGCCGCCAGTTTCCTGGGGATCGCGGGGCTGATCGCCTTCTACGGCTACGACGGGTTCATGTACTCCGTCGGCTGGCTGGTGGCCTACCTCACCGTGCTCCTGCTGGTGGCCGAGCCGCTGCGCAACACCGGGCGCTACACCATGGCCGACGTGCTGGCCATGCGCTTCCGCCAGCCCTCCGTGCGCACCGTGGCGGCCATCAGCACGCTGATCGTCAGCCTCTTCTACATGATCGCGCAGATGGTGGGCGCGGGCTCCATCGTCTCGCTGCTGATCCCGCAGATCGGGTTCAAGACGGCGATCGTGATGGTGGGGCTGCTGATGCTGGTGTACGTGATCTTCGGCGGGATGCTGGCCACCACCTGGGTGCAGATCGTGAAGGCCGTGCTGCTGATGAGCGGCACCATCCTGCTCTCGATCCTGGTGCTGGCCAGGTTCGGCTTCTCGCTCACCGAGTTCTTCGCCGCGGTGGCGAAGGTGACGGGTAAGTACTGCGAGGTGGGGACGCTGAAGGACGGCGCCTGCCCCGGCGGAGCGGTGCCGGTGACGCGCGACTTCACCCAGCCGGGGCTGTACTACCACGGGAAATGGGGCGCGCTCTCGCTGATCTCGCTCGGCGTGGCGCTGATCTTCGGCACGGCGGGGCTGCCGCACATCCTGGTGCGCTTCTACACGGTGAAGGATTCGAAGGCGGCCAGGACGTCCGTGGTCTGGGCGATGATCCTGATCGGCTCGTTCTACATCATGACCACCTTCCTGGGTTTCGGCGCGGCGACCCTGGTCGGCAAGCAGAACATCGGGGTGATGAAGAACGGGGCGCTGGTGCCCAACCAGAACCTGGCCGCGCCGCTGCTGGCCGAAAAGCTGGGCGGCGAGGTGTTCCTTTCCTTCGTCGCGGCGATCGCCTTCGCCACCATCCTGGCCGTGGTCGCGGGGCTGACCATCGCCAGCTCGTCGGCGTTCGCGCACGACGTCTGGTTCAACGTGGTGAAGCGCGGCGAACGCCACTCCGAGCGCGAGCAGGTGGCAGTGGCGCGCATCGCGGCGACGGGGATCGGGATCCTCTCCATCATCCTCGCCATCTCGCTCAGGACGCTGAACGTGGCCTTCCTGGTCGGCCTCGCCTTCGCCGTCGCCGCCAGCGCCAACGTGCCGGCGATCCTGCTCACGCTGTACTGGCGCCGCTTCACCACGCAGGGGATGGTGGCGGGGATGGTCGTCGGCCTCCTCGCCTCGGTGATCCTGATCGTCCTCAGCCCCGCGGTAATGGGGATCGACGCGGCCACCGCCGCCACGCGCCACCTGATCCAGGCCGACCCGGTGTTCCCGCTCGACAACCCGGCCGTCGTCTCGGTTCCCCTCGGCTTCCTGGCCGCCATCCTGGGTTCGCTGATGACGCGCACCCGTCCGGATGCCGAGCTCTACAGCGAGTTGAACGTTCGCGCCAACACGGGCCTGGGCGCCGTCTGATCCGGGTCTGCGATCTGCCACACCGAGGGTCGAAGAAAGCGGGGGAACTGCGGCGCGGTTCCCCCGCTTCCTCCGATGTTCTCCGCGAACCGCCGCCGTTTCGTCATCCTGGGCGCGGCCACCCTGCACGTCCCCGTGACCGGCTGGCGAAACGCCCACCGGCCCCGCACCGCCAGGATCCCCCTGATGACGCAGTTTCGGCGATCCCCGTGCACGAGCGGCTGCGTCCGAAGCGCACGTACGCCGGGACGAATCTCGCGGCTGAATCGGTTCTCCGCTGCCTTGGCACCCTGGTCCCGGGCGGTACCGTCCGCGCGATTTGCCGGCATCGCCAACTGCGTCATCGGGGAACCGCGCTCGTGGGAGGGATTTTGCTCCAGGACGAGCACCCGGGCGAGCCGGCGCCCCTGGACCGCACCGCGCGCACGGGACGGCGGCGGGGAAGCGCGGGGGTGTCATTTGAAAAAATTTCGATCACTCCACCGAGCGCCGCCGTGCAGGTGCCCTCCGGCAACGCCCACGCGGATCGCGCGATCGACGGCTATCAGACCAGCGATGGATCCTTCGGCCTGCAACCCATCGCTCGTGCCGCGACGCCGGCGTGGCCGGCCTCGGGATGACGGCGATGGTGCCGAATGCACCAGCAATCTCCAGATCTGGCAGGAGACGAAATCGCCCCCGCCAGCTGGCCGGCGGGGGCGATTTTCGATCCGCGTTCGCGTGACGTCTACTCCAGCTCGGGCTTCAGGCGGTGGTGGCGCAGGAAGTCCATGAACTTGAGGTACTCGCCCTGGTGCAGGCCGAAGGTGCCCAGCAGGCGCTTGTAGCTCCCGCGCGACGACTCCAGCCCCATGGCGATGATCTCGCGCACCTCGGCGCGGTTCAGGTCGCGCTCCAGGAAGGGGCGGTGCACCATCTCCCAGAAGCTCCCCTCGCCGCTGGCCATGCGCCCGCACAGGTCGGCGAGCGCGGCGGCGTTGGCGGTGTTCTGCAACTCGCGCGCGGCGAGCTCCAGCGCGCCTGCGAAGTCGTCGGGGGTGATCTCGAGGCCGGCGGCGATGTGGAAGCCGGTATCGACCACGCTCTTCACCTCGCGCACGTTCCCCGGCCAGCTGTGCGCGCCCAGCATCCGCCGCGCCACCGCCGAGAGCTCCTTCTGCTGCCGCGTCTGGCGCCCCAGCCGGTCCAGGTAGTACTGCGCGATCAGCTCCCAGTCGCTGCCGCGGGTGCGCACCGGGGGCACGTGCACGTGCAGCGGACGCAGGCGGTAGTACAGGTCGGCGCGGAACTTTCCGCTGGCGATCATGGGCTGCAGGTCGCGGCTGGTGGCGGCCACCACGCGCACGTCCACCCGCTTCACCTGGCTGCTCCCCACCGGCACGATCTCGCCCTCGCCCAGCGTGCGCAGGAGCATGGCCTGCGCCTGCTGCGGCAGGTCGCCCACCTCGTCCAGGAACACGAACCCGCCGTCGGCCTCCTCGAAGATCCCGCGGTGCTCGGCGGCCGCGCCGGTGAAGCTCCCCTTGCGGTGCCCGAACAGCTCGCTGGCCACGAGCTCGGTGCCCACGTACTGCGCGCAGTTCACGCTCAGGAAGGTGCGGCGGTGGCGGCGCGCGTTCAGGTACAGCGCCCGGGCGAACAGCTCCTTCCCCGTCCCCGTTTCGCCGGTGATCAGCACCGGGCTGTCCGAGAGGGCGAAGCGGACGATCTTCTCCAGCGCCTCGGCCAGGGCGGGGTGGCGGCCGATGAGCACGGTGGCGCGCCGCTCGCCCCACTCGTCGAGCGACTGGTGGTAGATGGTGCGCGCGACGTCCAGCTGCAGCGCGCTGTCAGGAGCCGACGGGAGGGTCTGCACAGGCATGCGGGGCCAGCGGGGAGAGCGGGGTTGCCAGCTGCCTCGCGCGGGAAGCGCGGGCGGGAGTGGAGCGGGTTCAGGACGGAGGCGCGGAATGCGCGCCCCTGGGGCCGCACCGGGCTGAACGCCGGTGTGCCGGGGCCGGTCGCTTGCGGGTCGCTCGCGGCGCGAGACGCTCCCCTGGCGCCGGAGGAGCTTCGCCGCGCGGACGACTGTGTGGGTGTGCGGTCGGTTGGCTGCCGGGCGGTGGGGCCGCGGCGGGGCCCGGCGAACGTGCCGGGAGAGAGAACCACACGGCGGGCCGCTGCCGGTGATCAGGCAAGGCGTCCGCGGGTATTGCAGCGGCAAGGTGGGAGGCCCTTGGCCGCACGGTGCATATCAGAATACGAGAAGTATAACCCGACAGCTTATTCGTTCAAGGGGTAAACCGTTGTTTTTTCAGGCTCCGCACCTATACGGCCCTCCGGTCCCCACAAGTATCCGCAGCACCCCGTGTACCCTGCATAATCTCCCGGCAAAAACCGTGGTTCGCAATCCAGATCCTGGCAGCACCGCGACTTCGGTTTCGGCAAACGGGGCGGGATTCGGTCCCCGCCGGCACCCCGTCCGCGGCCGCGGCCGTCTTCTCGCCGACGATCGCGCGCCCCGAGGATCCCCGCCGGGAGGATGCTTCGGAAAAGAACGAGAGACGGCGGCGCGGCGCGTCTCCTCGTGCGCTGAACCGTCGAAGAAACCGGCGGCGACCCCTCGCGCGGCGGGAGCCCTGCCGCCTTCGCGTCCCCGCGACTCTCCGCCGCGCCGACCAGGCCGGTGGTTCGCCCGGGCGGGATCAGGCCAGCGCGGGCTCCGCTGCGCCGGCGGCGGCGTAGGCGGCGTGGAAGCGCTCCACGGCGCCGGGGCCGGCCAGCTCTTCCACCGAGAGCGCGGCCAGGGCGCAGAGCGCGCGCGCCTCGGCGTCCGGCTCGCGGGGGATGGCGGCGTCCACCGCCTCGAGGGCGGTGGCGGCGGCCACCAGCATGTTGCGCAGCGCCGCGAAGGCGCCGTCGGAAAGGGGCGGCGTGCCGCGGTAGTTCTGCAGGCGGCCGCCCTGGCGGTACTCCGGGTGGCGCTCCAGCCCCATGAAGCGCAGGAGCCACTCCGCGCGGAAGCGCCCCTCGGCGGCGCGGATCCCGCGCCAGTCGGCGATCAGCTCGTCGTGCAGCGAGTTGCGCATGCTGCCGAACACCCGGCGCGTGACGTAGTGCGCGCACTCGTGCTCCAGCCTGATCACGAACGACTTCTCCAGCCATTCCGCCTGGCCCAGCCCCAGCTCGGCGGCGGGAACCGCGCTGTAGGGGCCGCTGGAAAGGAGGATGAAGCGGTCCTGGTACAGCTCGCGGCGCGGCACCACCTGCTCGCGGAACCAGGCGCTCCAGGCGCCCGGCGCGGCCATGGGGTGCTCGGCCTCCCACTCGGCGCGGAGGACGGCCACGCGCGCCCAGTCGTTGTAGCCGCCCACGATGCAGGCGCCCATCGACGCGGGGACGGCCTCGGGCTCGTTGCGGCGGGTGAGCGCGCGCACCAGCGACTCGAAGTCGGCCCGCTCGCGCGCCACGATCACGGCGACGCGGCCCGCGGGGGTGGGGTGCATGAAGAGCCGCACCCCCGCCTCGTCGGCGAACTCCACCCCGCCGGCCGGGTGCTCGCCGCGCTCGCCGCGCAGCGTGGCGGCGCGGTACGCGTCGGTGGCGGCGATCCCGCCCTGGATCGGAAAGCGGAGCTGCGGGAGCACCTCGCGCAGCGCGGCGACGGTGCCCACCTGGGCCGCGCGGGCGGCGTACCCCTCCCACGCCGCGGCGCAGGGCTCGTCTTCCAGCGGCAGCGCGGGGGCGTCCGCGAGCGAGAAGGCGTTCTCGGCATAGGCCAGCAACTCGTCCACCTCGCCGCCCCGGGCGCCGTGCGCGGCCAACCCGGCGGCGCGGCACTCCATCTCCGGCGTCACGGCGCGCCTCAGCGGCCGGCCTGGGCGAGCTGCTCGCCCAGGTAGCGGAACTGGCCGTTGCGCACCACCGTCTTGACCATGGCGCGCTGCTTCAGGTCGCCGCCGGGCTCGAAGGCGATGGCGCCGGTCACCCCCTCGTAGCCCAGCCCGCGCATGGCCTTCGCCACGTCGGAGGGCGCGGCCGAGCCGGCGCGCCGCATGGCCTCGGCCAGCACGCGCATGGCGTCGTAGCCCAGCGCCGAGCCGGGGTCGGGGTCCACGCCGTAGCGCCGGTGGAACGCGGCCACGAAGCGCTGCACCGCGGGGCGCGGCTCGGCGGCCGAGAAGGGGGCGGGGATCACGGTGCCCTCCACCGCGCTCCCGCCCGCCTCCACCAGCGCGGGCGAACTCATGGCGTCCACGCCCAGCACGGGCACGTTCAGCCCCTGCCTGCGCGCCTCGGCCACCAGGCTCCCGGCCTGCGGCACCTGCCCGGCCAGGAAGATGGCGTCGAGCTCCATGTCCTTCCACTCGCGCAGCGTGGTGGAGAAGGCGCGCGACTGGCCCGAGGCGTCGGGGTCGTACGAGGCGCGGGCGGCCACCTGCAGGCCGGTGGAGGCGGCGCGCTCCTCGAAGGCGTTGGCCAGGGCGCGCCCGTAGCTGTCGCGCACGTAGTAGATGCCCACCCGGCCGTAGCCGTGCGCGGCGGCGTACTCGGCCATCTCCCGCCCGGTCTGCTGGTCGGTGGGGATGATGCGGAAGACGTTGCCGTACCCCTTGCGGGTGAGCTCGGGGTCGGTGGAGGCGGGCGCCATCAGCAGCATCCCGCCGCTCTCGTAGACGGCGGCGGCGGGCACCGTCACGTAGCTGTTCAGGTGGCCGATCACGGCGGCGACCTGGGGGTCGTCGGCCAGCTTCTGGGCCACCATCAGCCCCTCGTTCACCGAGCCGTGGTCGTCTTCGCGGCGCAGCACCAGGCGGCGGCCGTGGATGCCGCCGCTGGCGTTCACCTCGTCGATCGCCATCTGCAGCCCCTCGGCGAAGCGGATCTGGCTGGCGCGCAGCTCCCAGGGCCACACGGCGGCCACCACCACGTCGCCGGTGGCGGCGCGCCCCAGCCGCTCGCGCTGCTCGGCGGGGGTGCCCTTGCCGCAGGCGGCCAGGGCGAGGAGTGCGGCTGCGGTGAGCGCCGTCGTGATGCGGTTCATTGGTGCGGACTCCGTGTGTGCGTGCCTGGTGCGCGTTCGCTCTCTGCGTCCGCCGTTCCCCGCCGCGCCTTCACGCGCGGCCCCGGGGACCGGCCCTGTTCCTCTGTATCCACCCTCGGAGCACCGGCATTGGACCCACCGCCGTGCGATCCGTCTCGATCCATGGAAGGCCGGGCGTACCTCCGCACCCCGCACCTCGTACTCCGTACCTCGTACCTCCGTACGCTCACGCCAGCTGCCGCTTCGCCAGCTCCTGGAAGCGGCCTTCCTGCGCCATCAGCTCTTCGTAGTTCCCGCTCTGCACGATGCGGCCGGCCTCGATCACGTAGATGCGGTCGGCGTTCAGGATGGTGCTGAGCCGGTGCGCGATCACGATGCGGGTGGCGTTCAGCCGGTCCAGGCTCTCGGTGACGATCGCCTGGGTGCGGTTGTCGAGCGCGCTGGTGGCCTCGTCGAAGAAGAGGATGCGCGGGCGCTGCACGATGGCCCGGGCGATCATCAGCCGCTGCCGCTGGCCCCCCGACAGGGTGCCGGCGCCCTCGCTGATCACCGTGTGCATCCCCATCGGCATCGACTTGATGTCGTCCTCGAACCCCGCCATCCGCGCCGCGACCCACGCGTCGTCCACGGTGACCGGCGTCGAGCCCGCGATGTTGGTGAAGATGTCGCCCGACATCAGCCGGCCGTTCTGCAGCACCACGCCGATCTGCCGGCGCACGGCCTGGGCGTCGAGCCCGGCCATCTCGCGGCCATCGTAGTACACGCCCCCCGCGGCGGGCTGCTCGAAGCCCAGGAGGAGGCGCAGCAGCGTGCTCTTTCCGCTCCCCGAGGGCCCCACGAAGGCGACGAACTCGCCCGGCTTGATGCGCAGCGAAAGGTCGCGCAGGATCAGCGGGCCGTCTTCGTTGTAGCGGAAGGAGACGCGCTCGATGTCGATGGCGCCGGTCAGCGTGCCGGGGTCGGCCTTGGCGGTGTCCACCTCGGGCAGCGTCTGCAGGATCGGGCGGGCCTGGTCGAAGAGCGGCACCACCGCCATCGCCCCCAGCAGCGCCGAAGAGGCGCCCAGCATCCCGCCCAGGCAGGTGGCGAACGAGGCCATGAAGGCCATGAAGTCACCGGTGCGCAGCGCCCCGGCGCCCCCCTTGGCCATCAGCGGGAGCGCCACCGCGTACAGCACCAGCGAGGTGAGCACCGGGTACCCGGCGTTGAAGGCGGCCACGAAGTTCCCCACCGCGCGCGCCCGGAACTGGAGCTGCCGCTGCTCGCTGAAGCCGCGCGCCCAGATGGCGAACGCCTGCCCCTCGGCCGCGGCGGTGCGCAGCTTGGCGATGCTGGACAGGAACTGCAGCACCGACCCGGCGATGCGGCTCTGCAGCAGCGCGATGCGGTGTTCGCTCCCCATCTGCACCCGGCTGGCGAAGACGGTGAGCGCGATGGCCAGGGCGATCAGCCCGGTGCCCCACAGCGCCAGATGCACGCTGTAGTGGTAGAGGAGGGCGAACTGCACCAGCGAGAAGAACCCGCCCAGCAGCGCCGACACGGTGGCGCCGGAAAGCTGCTGGCGGATCTGGTCGATCCCCATGGCGCGGCTGGCCAGGTTCCCCGCCGAGAAGGGGCGGAAGAAGGGCATGGGGAGCCCCAGCACCCGGTCCCACACGGCGGCCTGGGTGGCCGAGCCCATCTTCCCCTCGATGCGCACCAGCGCCACCCCCGAGGCCAGCCGGAAGAGGAGGGTGGCCGAGGCGATCACCAGCAGCGCCAGGGTGAGCTGCACCAGCTGCCCGCGGTCGGCCCCGGGGATCACGTCGTTGAAGATGCGCCCGGTGGCGATCGGGGTGACCAGCGACATGAGCGCGGCGGCGGCGCTCATCCCCACCACCATCCCCACGTCGCGCCCGCACCCCTTCAGCCCGAAGCGGATCACGTCGAGCAGCCCCATGGGCCGGTCGTCGAAGGGGCGGTAGAAGGTGAAGGCGATCGGCTTGAGGGTGTCGGCCAGCGCGGCGGTGACCGGGGTGTCGGTGCCGGCGCGCACGTCGTGCAGCCGGTAGCGGGCGCCGGGGGCGGGAAGGAGCGCCACCGGGCGGTCGCCGTCGGCCAGGTAGGCCAGCATCGGCCCGCCGTCCTGGTGGTGCCACCCCTCGCGCAGCACCACCTGCCGGGTACGCAGGCGCGAGGCGCGCGCCACCGCGGCCAGCGGGTCGCGCGGGGCGGGGGCGCCCTTCTCGCGCGGGTAGGGGCGGATCTCCACGCCCAGGGCGTCGCCCACCAGGGTGCACGCCTCCAGCAGCTCGTCGCCGCCGGCGGCGGCCACGCGGGCGGCCAGGCGCGAGGGGGCGGCCTGCTCGAGGGTCGCGGCCAGCTGGCCCATGGCGCCGCGGAAGGCGCCGCGCACGGCGGCGGCCTTTTCGCGCAGCCGCTCGCGCTCGGCCTGCGCCGTCTCGCCACCCAGGCGCTGGACGCACTCCAGCACCAGCGCGTGCAGCCGCTCCAGCCCGTCCCAGGCGTCGCCGCGCTGCAGCACCCCGGCGGTGTCGGCCACCTCGAGCGCGCACTCCCCCTGCACCTCCATCCAGGCGCTGCGCGAGAGCGGGGTGAAGTCGCCGTTCACCTTGAGCCCCGGCCGCCCCAGCAGGAACGACGCGCCCTCGGTGTGCCGCACCCAGGCCACGGTGCGCCCGGGGCGCACGTAGCGGGCGGCCCTGGGCAGCGCCGGCGCCTCGGGCGACACCTCGGCGCAGTCGGGCGCGGTGTCGCGCGACACGGCGCCGCAGAGCCGGTCCACCCAGGCGTCGAGAGCCACCGCCAGCGCGGGGGCGTGCGCCGGGTCCATGGCGGCGGCGCCCAGGCGGCCGCGCTCCACCGCGGCCACGCGGGTGCCGGCCGAGCCCACGGCCAGCAGCCCCACGGCCTGCCCGGCGGCCGCGCCGGTGCCGAAGAGCATCTCCCCCTCCTCCACCCGGAAGAGGTGGGTGCGCCCGCCGGCGGCGGCGCCGTCGCGGACCGGGACGGCGAACACGTCCACCCGGCCGGCGCGCACCAGCCAGGCGCCGGCGCCGTCCAGCAGGAAGGGGCGGTCGCTCCCGGCGTCGATCTCGGCGGCCGCGGGCGCCAGGGCGGAAAGGGTCGGTGCGGAAGGCATGGTGCTCACTCGCTGGCGATCAGGCGGGCGTAGTAGCCGGGGGCGGCCGCCAGCTGCTGGTGGGTGCCGCGCTGCACGATCTTCCCCTGGTGCAGCACGATGATCTCGTCGCAGTCGCGGATGGTGCTGAGCCGGTGCGCCACGATCAGGCAGGTGCACCCGCGCCGGCGCAGGTTGTCGTCGATGGCCTTCTCGGTGGCCGGGTCGAGCGCGCTGGTGGCCTCGTCGAGCACCAGCACGGTGGGGTTCACCGCCAGCGCCCGCGCGATCTCGAGGCGCTGCCGCTGCCCGCCGCTGAAGTTGGTGCCCCCCTCCTCCACCGCGCTGGCGTAGCCGCCGGGGCGCGCCGCCACCTCGTCGTGGATGCTGGCGTCGCGGCACGCCTGCAGCAGCGACGCCTCGGGGACGGTGGCGTCCCACAGCGTCACGTTGTCGCGCACGGTCCCCTCGAACATGAAGATCTCCTGGTCGACGATGGCCATGGAGTTGGCCATCACCGCGCGCGGATACTCGTGGCGCGGCCGCTCGTCGAAGAGGATCTCGCCCGACCAGGGCTCGTACAGCCCGCTCACCAGCTTGGACACGGTCGACTTCCCGCACCCCGACCCGCCCACCAGCGCCACCCGGCTCCCGGGCTTGAGCGAGAGCGAGAAGTTCTCGATCAGCGGCGGGTCGAGCGGGCTGTAGCCGAAGGTCACGTTGCGCAGCTCCAGGAAGCCGCTCAGCTTGACCGGGGTCTCCCCCTCGGCCGCGGCGTCGGACTCGCCGGCTTCCATCACGGCGCCGGGGTCGGGGGCGGCGCGCAGCACGTCGTCCAGGCGGTTCATGTCGCCCTTCACCTCCTGCAGCGTGCCGCCCAGCGAGACCAGGCGGTTCACCGGCGCGGCGAAGGCCAGCATCAGCGCCTGGAACGCCATCAGCATCCCCATGCTCAGGTGGCCGTCCATCACCCGCAGCCCGCCGAAGCCCAGCAGGAGCGCGGTGTTCAGCGCCAGGAGGAACTGGGGGACGTTGGC
>Ga0207706_10000884_pt1 | contig 30788 bp, 23 predicted proteins | sample KBSC53metaG_FD_184318 | JGI IMG/M metagenome (GOLD analysis project Ga0207706, IMG submission 184318) | Corn rhizosphere microbial communities from Kellogg Biological Station, Michigan, USA - KBS C5-3 metaG (SPAdes) (version 2) | ecosystem: Host-associated > Plants > Roots > Rhizosphere > Soil ... | reverse complement strand
ATGTACGGCTTCATCTTGGGGTTCCAGCGGTGGGTCTGGTGGCCGAAGTGCGCTCCGGCTTCGAGCAATTGCTGCATGGTGACGACCGTGGCCGCCATAGTCTTTCTCCTTCCGGTTCTGCCTCTGGGAAGCGTTAGCGGGCGTGGCGAAAGGCCCCGACCGACCGGTGTATGTTGCTTCCCATGCGGGTTGAGGCGCGGCCCCTAGCGGAACCGAACCATAGTTTCAAGCACTTGGACGCCCACACAACAGCGCAGTTGACAAACAAGAACAAAGAGTGAACATTTCATCGTCCAAGGAGGACGCGATGATGATTGCAGTTCTAGGTACCCTTCCCTTCCTCGCCACTTTGTGGCTGCTCGTGGTGCTGGGTGCCAGAGTTCTTGAGGAAAGCGGCGCCAAGATCGCCGCTGCCCTCAAGGGCAAGCCGCTTCATCAGCCGGTAATGCAGGGCCGGACCGTCAGGATCCGGATGCGGCATTCGCCGCGGGTTATGCGCGCGGAGCCGAAGTGGCGCGCCGCTGCCTGACCTTGGCGTAGCTCGTCAGAGCGACCGGGATCATCAGCAAATAGAGCACCGCGAGCGCAAGCAAGGTGTGCCACGGCGCCGTGAGCAAGGCAGCGCCAAAGAGGGCGACGCCAGCAAGCGCGAACAGCCGCCATTCGCGGCGAATGCGGATCGAGGCCCAGCTGTATGTGGGCAGGCTCGAAATCATCAAAGCCGCGATGAACAACGTCCACCCCATCACCAGCGGCCATGACTCGAACACCGGAGCGTGGTCGCTGACCAGCCACAGGAACATCGGGATGAACGCCAACCCCGCCCCTGCCGGCGCCGGGACACCCGTGTTGAAGCCCGCGGACTTATGCGGCTGCTCCGCGGCGTCGAGGCGGGCATTGAAGCGCGCAAGTCGAAGAGCACAACAAACCGCCAGGGCAAGCGCCGCCGTCCACCCGAACTTCGGCGCATTCTGAAGCGACCACAGGAACAGGATGATCGCTGGCGCGGTCCCGAACGCAATATTGTCGGAGAGGGAATCTAGTTCCGCCCCAAACTTGCTCTGGGCACGTAGCAGGCGGGCAATCCGCCCATCCATTCCATCCAGAACGCCGGCGAGGATGATCGAACCAATCGCCTTCTCCCACTCGGCCCCGATAGCGAAGCGAACGCCCGTCAGTCCCATGCACAGGGCCAGCGCGGTAATCGCGTTGGGGATCATCGCACGGAATGGAATCCGCCGCGGACCTTGGTCGCTATTATTGTCCTCGCTCACTGGCTGGAGCCGGTCACCGGAATATCGAGCCCGACGATGCCGAGGATCGTCTCACCGGCCACGGAACGTTGGCCGAGCAGCACCCGCGGTGCGACTCCCGCCGGCAGATAAACATCAACGCGGCTGCCGAAGCGGATCAGGCCAACGCGCTGCCCGGCTTCGACCGCATCGCCTTCCTTCACGAAGGCAAGGATCCGGCGGGCGACGAGACCGGCAATCTGAGTAAACCCGACGCGTAGCCCATCCGCGCCCTCAACGAGGAAGTGCTGACGCTCGTTGTCCTCGCTTGCTTTATCCAGGTCGGCGTTGACGAACTTACCTGGGACATAGGCCATGCGCCGAATACGCCCGCTGATCGGCGACCGGTTAATGTGAACGTCGAACACGCTCATGAAGATCGACACCCGCGTGTAGTCACCATCGGCAAGCCCGTCGGCGCCCCGCAGCTCCGGAGGCGGCGGCACCTTGGCGATCAGGGTGATGAGACCATCCGCCGGCGCGACGATGAACTTGTCACCGCGCGGTGTCGTCCGGACAGGATCCCGGAAGAAAGCCGCGACCCACAAAGTCAGGCCAGCAGCGAGCCAGCCCAAGGGGTGCCACAACCAATAAAGGATCAGCGCCGCGAAGGCTGCACCAACGACGAACTTGCGTCCTTCAGGGTGGACGGAAGGGAAGCGCCACTTCACCGTGGTCGTCGGAAGCGAGCTGTCGTGCTTGTCGAGTTCAGGCATGGCGGCGATCCTTAGAGCCGCTCCGCGGGAGGCACAACGCCGCGGTTGCGCACGTTCCTGACGCATCCTAAGGCCCGCCCAACTCCAAAATCGCAGGAACACGCATGCCCAAGATCAAGGTGAAGAACCCGATCGTCGAACTCGACGGCGACGAGATGACCCGCATCATCTGGCAATGGATCCGGGAACGCCTGATCCAGCCCTATCTCGATGTTGAGCTTCTCTATTACGACCTGTCGGTCGAGCATCGCGATGCGACCGACGACCAGGTCACAATTGATGCCGCCAATGCGATCAAGGAACAGGGCGTCGGCGTTAAGTGCGCCACGATCACACCCGACGAAGCGCGCGTCGAGGAATTCAAGCTCAAGAAGATGTGGAAGTCGCCCAACGGAACGATCCGCAACATCCTCGGCGGCTGCATCTTCCGCGAGCCCATCGTGATCTCGAACGTGCCGCGCCTGATCCCCGGCTGGACCGATCCGATCGTCGTCGGCCGTCACGCCTTCGGCGACCAATATCGCGCGACCGACTTCAAGGTCCCCGGCCCCGGCAAGCTCACCATGAAGTGGGTTGGTCAGGACGGCCAGGAGCTCGATTTCGACGTATTCGACTTCCCCGCCGCGGGCGTCGCCATGGGCATGTACAATCTGGACGCGAGCATCCGCGACTTCGCGCATGCCTGCTTCAACTACAGCCTCGACCGCGGCTGGCCGCTCTACCTCTCCACGAAGAACACGATCCTGAAGGCCTATGACGGGCGCTTCAAGGATATCTTCCAAGAGATTTATGAGAGCGAATACAAAGCGAAGTTCGAAGCTGCTGGCATCGAATATCAGCATCGCCTGATCGACGACATGGTCGCCTCCGCCCTGAAGTGGAGCGGGAAGTTCGTGTGGGCCTGCAAGAATTACGACGGCGACGTTCAGTCGGACCAGGTCGCGCAGGGTTTTGGCTCGCTGGGGCTCATGACCTCGGTCCTGATGACTCCGGACGGCAAGACCGTCGAAGCCGAGGCAGCGCACGGCACCGTCACCCGCCACTACCGCATGCACCAGCAGGGCAAGGCAACCTCGACCAACCCGATCGCGTCGATCTTCGCCTGGACCCGCGGGCTGATCTATCGCGGCAAGTTCGACGACACCCCGGACGTGGTTCGCTTCGCCGAGACGCTCGAGCGGGTCTGCGTCGAGACGGTCGAATCCGGCAAGATGACCAAGGATTTGGCGCTCCTCGTCGGGCCCCAGCAGGCGTGGATGACGACCGAGCAGTTCTTCGAGGCGATCGTCGAGAACCTCGAAGCGGCTATGGCTTCGCAGCAGCCGGAGAGCGAACCCGCTCGCGCCTGACGCCGAGGCCGATCAGCCGGCCCGGAATACGTCGTAGAAGGGGAAAGCGGTCGAGCAAGCGCACGATGAGCGGCGCCTGCGTGATCGGTGCTGACGATTGGAGAACGCGGCCGATGACCCGCTCCTGGGCGAGCTTCTGCGCGCCCTGGATCATCCTCGTTGGGAACATCCGCCGATCCTGAACCTCGTGAAGCAGCGGATCGATGTTCTCGCCTCTGGCCAGTGGGCCGGCCAGCGCGTTCGCGGCAGCCACTGCGTCCTGAGCGGCGAGATTGATGCCGATGCCCCCAATCGGCGACATAGCGTGGGCGGCATCGCCGATCGCAAGCAGGCCGGGGCGGTGCCAGAGCGTCAGCCGGTCAAGCTTCACCGTGAGCAGGTGAAGGTCGCTGATTTCGTCGAGCTCGGCGAGATCGAGCTCGGCCGGCGCCGCTTGCCGCACTTCCTCGCGGATCGCCTCGATTCCCCGTTTCTCATAGGTCTCCGCAGCGCCCTTCGGAATGACGAAGGCGCATTGCCAGTAATCGCCGCGGTCGATCATCACGAGGATGCGGCCTGGGGCAACATTGCCACGTAGCCCCCCAGCTTCGGCGCTCGCCTTTCCAACCCGGAACCAGAAGACGTCGATCGGCGCACCGAGGTCTTCCAGCGGAAGCATCGTCCGGACGAGCGATGCCCGGCCATCGGCGGCGACGGTCAACTTGGCGCGCAGCTCGCAGTCATCGCCAACGCGGACACCGGCAATCCGGCCACTCTCCTCGATGAACCCCGTGACTGGCGCTTCCATCCGAAGGTGGAAGCCGGGAAAGGCCTTCGCTTCCTCGCGCAGGAAATCGAGGAAATCCCACTGCGGCATCATCGCGATGAAAGGCGCAGGCGTGTTGAGATGTGACAGGTCGCCGATCGTCCAGTCACGGCCGGCGATCCTCAACTCTGCCGAGTTCACCCGGTTGTGAGCCCGCTTGAGAAAGCGACCAAGCATTCCGAGCTGGTCGAGGATCTCCATTGTCGATGGGTGAACGGTATCGCCACGGAAATCGCGGAAGAAATCGGCGTGCTTTTCCAGCACCTGTACCTGGCATCCAGCGCGGGCGAACAGCAGGCCGGTCAGCATCCCCGCCGGACCACCGCCGACAACGATCAGGTCCAGATCTGACGTCATGACGTCACCGTCGCAGAGGTGACATTCAGCGTCAAACCTTCGTCAGCGCCGTGACCTTGTGGCCTTTGATGTTGGTCTTAGACGTCAGTTTCTTCAAGATCTTCCCATGCGCGGTTCCGCCGTGCGAGCTCCAGCTCACCTTGTCTCCGGCCTTCAACTGCTTGGTCATACAATCCTCCAGCCCCGACCAAGGCTTGGCGGTGACAGCGGTCCCCTCACCTGCTCTAAAGCATGTATGGCGGGCGAAACCTCGATTGGTGGCCACGGGCTAAGCGATGCGCTGACCATCCTCGGTGCCGCCGGCATCGTCATCCCTGCCTTCGCACGTCTCAAGGTGTCGCCGATCATCGGCTTCATCATCGTTGGCGTGATTGCCGGACCCTACGCGCTCGGCGCGCTCGCTCCGACGCACCCGTGGCTGCACGCCCTCTCGATCAGCGATCCGGAGGCGATCGAGCCGTTTGCCGAGCTCGGAATCATCCTCCTTTTGTTCTCGGCCGGGCTGCACATCAATTTCCGCCGGCTGCGTACGATGCGGGGCGCCGTGTTTGGGGTCGGAAGCGCGGAGCTACTCGGCTGCGCGATCCTGATCGGGGGCGCCCTGTTCGCCTTCGGGGCATCGCCGTCCATGGCTATCGCTCTGGGGCTGGCGCTGGCGCTCTCTTCCACCGCCCTGGTATTGCCAAGCGTCGGGATCGAGGGGCCGGTCGGCCGCTCCGCCTTCGCCATGCTCCTGTTCGAGGATCTGGCGCTGGTCCCGATGCTGTTTCTGATCGAGCTGATCGGCGGCCACGCCGAGACAGGCGAATTCGTCCGCACGGCCTCGCTCGGCGTCCTGGTCGTCATCGGAATGCTGGTCGCGGGACGCTTTCTCCTCCCGCTGCTGTTCGCCCAGGCGGCGCGGACCAAGAGCCCGGAGCTGTTCCTGTCGATCAGCCTGCTGACCGTGATCCTTGCGAGCCTTGCGACGAGCGCAGTGGGGCTCTCTCCAATCCTCGGTGCGTTGATCGCCGGAATCCTGATCGCCGAGACCGACTACAGCGCGGAAGTCGAGGCGATCACGACGCCGCTGGCGGGCCTTGCACTCGGAATCTTCCTGATCACGGTCGGAATGCGGATCGATCTGCCCGCTCTGTTGCTGCATTGGCCTGCGATCCTGGCCGCGGCCGTCGCGCTTCTGCTGGTCAAGGCGATCGTCACGGCCGCCTTGCTGCGCTTCTCGGGTATCCGGTCGGGAGTTGCGATCGAGACCGGCATCGTCATGGCCAGCCCGTCGGAAACCAGCCTGATCGTCATTGGTGCCGCCGCTGCCGCCGGCATTGTCAGCCGGGATAATGCGAGCTTCTGGTCAACGGTGACGGCCATCGGGCTGACCGTAACACCCGTCCTCGCGGCGGTCGGGCGGCGAATGGGCCGGCGCGTCGAGCGCGTGACCGCTCCAGAAGAGGTGCCGTCGGGGAAAGACCGCACCATCATCTTCGGCTTTGGCCGCGTCGGACAGATGGTCGCGGACATGCTGATCACGCACAAGAAGCCCTATCTGGCGATCGACAGCGACGTCGACGGTGTGCGGCGGGCTCGAGAGGCCGGCTATGTGGTGACGTTCGGCGACGTCCGCCGTCCTGAGCTGAGCGATAAATTGCATCTCGGCCATGCGTCGGCCCTGGTCCTGACCATGGACGATCCAGTGCTGGTCGCCCAGATCACGCGCCGGGTTCGCGGCTGGGTACCGAAGCTGCCGATCATCGCCCGCGCCCGGGACACGAACCATGCCGCGGTTCTTTACAAGGCCGGGGTGACGGACGCGGTGCCGGAAACGCTGGAAGCGTCCCTGCAGCTCGCGGAAGCAGTGTTGGTGGACGTCGGTGCACCGATGGGACCGGTGATTGCCTCGATCCACGAGAAGCGATCGGAGCTCCGGGCCGAGATCATGGCCGATGCCGAGCTGGAGTCCGAGCCGCGCCTCGGCCGGCGCACGCTTCGCGACGCTGCCCCCAAGACAGAAGGCTAGCGCGCCGGCCAATCGTCCTTCGCCAGTTCCTCCAACTGTCGGAATCGACTGGGCGCAAGGCCTACTTCCAATTTATCGTCAATGGCTTGCGCTTCAGTCCATGGAAGGCGTCTGAGCGTCTCACCGACACCAGCGAGACCGCCTACGGATACGACGACATAGGCCAGTTTCCCGCTCGAACAGCCTGCCATCGCATCGACACAGGTACCGACCCGCTCTCCGCCGCACTCGACCGGCCCGTGGGTCAACAGGGAAATCGGGAACAGGGCCTCCCCGGGAGTGTGTTCGCTCTGCTCTGACGCGGTCCGGGCGCCCTCCTCCACTCCTGCCTGGCGGCCTAGCCAGCGCCACACGCCGAAGATGTTGAGCAACGTCAGGGCGACATTGGTCCAGGTGAGCGCCGGCTGTCCGGTCAGAATTCCGACTGTCAGCCAGCAAAGCGACCCAAGCAGGAACACCGCGAAGCCGTAGCCGGTGATCTTCGAGCCGAGGTTCGAGGCGGTCATGAAGGCCGCGACGATCGTCGCCGCGGTCGCGATCCAGGAGATGGTATCAGCCATGACCGCGACAATGCGCGGCTCGTGGCGATGGTTCAGATTTCGACCTGGCTTCCGAGCTCAACGACGCGGTTGGTCGGAAGCTTGAAGAATTCCATCGCACTGACCGAATTACGGAGCATCCATGCGAACAGGCGCTCGCGCCAGATCATCATGCCGGGGCGCTTGCTCGAGGCGATCAGGGTCTGGCGAGCAAGGAAGAAGCTGGTGTCCATCATCCGGCATTGCGGACCGCACGCCTTGAGGTCGGACAATGCGTTCGGCACATCCAGCTCATCCATGAAGCCGTAGCGCAGGACAACCCGATAGAAGCCGGCCCCGTAGTCGTGGACGTCGAGGCGCTTCTCCTCGGGGACATAGGGAACGTCTTCGATCTTCACGGTCAGGAGGAACACGCGCTCGTGAAGCACCTTGTTGTGCTTCAAATTGTGCAGCAGCGCATGCGGCACGCCGCTCGCCGAGCTGGTCATGAAAACCGCGGTGCCCGGGACCCGAGCCGCGCTCGGCGCTGCCGACTTGATGAAGATTTCCATCGGCAGGCTGGCTTCGTTCATGCGATCGATCATGAGCTGGCGGCCTTTGGCCCAGGTCGTCAGGAACATGAAGGCGATGCCGCCGACGAGCAGCGGGAACCAGCCACCGGCGGGGATCTTCAGGAGGTTTGCCGCGAGATAGGTGAAATCGACGGTGAAGAAGAGCGCGAGTAGCCCGGCGACGACGAAGCGGTTCCAGTTCCACATTTGGCGCAGCACGACCGCGATCAGCACGCTGTCGATCAGCATCGCGCCGACCACCGCAATGCCATAGGCCCCGGTCAGGGCCGAGGAGCTGCGGAAGCTCACGACAAGTAGCAGGACCATCACCATCAGCGCCCAATTGACGAGCGGGATGTAGATCTGGCCCGCGGTGGTTTCGCTGGTGTGCTCGATGCGCAGACGCGGGACGAAGCCGAGCTGGATCGCCTGTTGCGTGACCGAGAAGGCGCCGGAGATCACCGCCTGGCTGGCGATGATAGCGGCTGCAGTGGCGAGAAGGACGAGCGGCAGACGGAAGGCGTCCGATGCCATGTAGAAGAACGGGTCCTTCACCTTGGCAAGCGCCGTCGCGGAATCCGATGACAGGATCATCGCGCCCTGGCCGAGATAGTTCAGCAGGAGGGCGGGAAGGACGAAATAGATCCAGGACACGCGGATCGGCTTGCGTCCGAAGTGACCCATGTCGGCATAGAGCGCTTCGGCGCCGGTGACGGCCAGTACGACCGAGCCCAGGGCCACAAAGGCCCGGACGAAGTCGGAGGTGAAGAAATAGACCGCGTTCAGCGGGTTCAGCATCGCCAGGATCACATCCGGCTTATCCATGATGTGGATGATCCCGAGCACCGCGAGCGTCGCGAAATAGATCAGCATCACCGGCCCGAACATCAGGCCGACGCGAGCCGTGCCGCGCGATTGGATCAGGAATAGCCCGACGATGATGACGACCGCGATGGGAATGACAAGATTGCCGAAAATCGGATTGACCGTCGTCAGACCCTCGACCGCGCCGAGCACCGTAACCGCCGGGGTGATCATCGAATCGCCGTAGAAGAGCGCCGTCGCGAAGACGCCGAGCATCACCACGCCCTTCGTCCATTTCTTCTTGCCGCTCAACGTCCGGTTGATGAGCGCCAGCAAGGCGAGGCTTCCGCCCTCCCCCTTATTGTCGGCGCGCATAATGATCGTGACGTACTTCAGCGTCACGATGATCATCATCGACCAAAAGATGAGGCTCAGGACGCCGAAGATGTGGAGCTGGTCGACCTTGAGGACGTGGTGCCCGGCGAAAGTCTCGCGGAACGCGTAGATCGGCGACGTACCGATGTCGCCGTAAACGATGCCGATCGCGCCGATGACCAGCTTGTAGAGAGGTCCCTGGGCGTGGCCGTGCGAAGCGTCCGTCGGGGCGTCAGCTTCGGCGCCCCCTGTCGCGGTGATGTTCATGTCTTGAGATACTGCTCGAACAGACTGCGGCTTCGCATCCTATGCGCCGGCGCCGACATGCTCGGCCACGGTCGCGGCCAATTAGCACTGCCGTTACGGCCCTGCAATCGCAGGGGACAGACCGGGAATCCCCGTCTATAGGCCCGCCCGAACAACATAGCTGGAGCCAACGTTTAAATGCGCATCGGGGTGCCAAAAGAGATCAAGGTCCATGAGTATCGGGTCGGACTGACCCCGGCGTCGGTCGCCGAGCTGATCGCCCATGGTCATGAAGTGGTGGTGGAGACCAAGGCCGGCAACGGCATCGACTGCCCCGACGCTGCGTATGAGAAGGCCGGCGCGACCATCCTGCCCGACGCCAAGTCGGTGTTCGCGGCAGCGGACATGATCGTGAAGGTGAAGGAGCCGCAGCAGCAGGAAATCGCCCTGCTGGAGCCGCGGCATATCCTGTTCACCTACCTCCATCTCGCGGCGGACAAGCCGCAGGCGGAAGGCCTGATGAAGTCCGGCGCGACCTGCATCGCTTATGAGACGGTTACGGCGCGCAATGGCTCGCTGCCGCTTCTGAAGCCGATGAGCGAAGTCGCTGGCCGAATGTCGGTCCAGGTCGGCGCCCACTATCTCGAAAAGGAACAGGGTGGCCGCGGCGTGCTTCTGGGTGGTGTCCCCGGCGTCGCTCCAGCCAAGGTCGCAATCCTCGGCGGCGGAGTCTCCGGCGTGAACGCGGCGCAGATGGCGACCGGCATGCGCGCCGACGTCACCATCTACGACATCAACAATGATCGCCTGGCCGAGCTCGACATGTTCTTCTCGAGCCAAATCAAGACGGCCTATGCCTCGCGCGCGGCGATCGCCAATGCGGTCAAGGAAGCCGAGCTGGTCATCGGCGCGGTGCTGGTGCCGGGTGCCGCAGCGCCCAAGCTGGTCACCAAGGACATGCTGAAGACGATGAAGCGCGGATCGGTTCTGGTCGACATCGCGATCGATCAGGGCGGCTGCTTCGAGACGTCCCATGCGACGACGCACGCCGACCCTGTCTACGAAGTCGACGGCATCATCCATTATTGCGTGGCGAACATGCCGGGCGCGGTCGCGCGGACCAGCGCCTTCGCGCTCAACAATGCGACCCTGCCCTTCGCACTGAAAATCGCGAACCTCGGCGCCGAGGAAGCGATGCGGCAGGACCCGCACCTGGCCGAGGGCCTCAACGTGTCGGGCGGCAAGATCCGGCACCAGGCCGTCGCCGAAGCGCTCGACCTGGCTTACGAGCCGGCCTGACGTTTAGGGGTTAGGCGGCTGCCGACTGAATGGCCGATTCGATCCATTGCTGGATCTGGCTGCGCGGCGCCGCCCCGACCTTCTGAGCGATCGGCTGACCGCCCTTGAACAGCAGCATCGTCGGGATTCCGCGCACGCCGTAACGGGTCGGCGTGTCGGGATTTTCGTCGATATTCAGCTTGGCGATCGTGATCTTGTCGCCAAGCTCGTTCGAAATCTCATCGAGCGCCGGCGCGATCATCCGGCACGGACCGCACCATTCGGCCCAGAAATCGACGAGGACGGGTCCGTCGGCGCCCAATACGTCGGACGAAAAGCTCTGGTCGGTGACGGTCTTGGTACCCATGGGAGCGACTCTCCTGCAAATCGTTAACGGCCATATGGGCGCTCGCCCTGCCCCGCTCAAGGCATCAGTTCGATGAGTTTCGGGCCGGATGTGTAGAGCAACGCGGCCTTCACGGTGCGATTGGGGAAGATGACCTTCAAGGCATCTGAATAGGCCCGCATCTGGGCGAGATGCGAAGCGGGGATCTTGTCGTCGGTCTCCGGCACGCGCCCGGTCTTGAAATCGATCACCGAGATCTGGTCATCCTCGACCATCAGGCGGTCGACGGTACCCGCGATTACGCGGCCATCGGGCAAGGTCGCGGCGAGCGGTGCTTCGCCGAGTGAATTCGGTCCGAAAAGTTGCGCAAAGGCGGGCCTGGAGATGACGTCGCAGACGGTCGCGGCGATCTCATTGCGCTCGCCGTCGTCGGCGACGCCCGCAGACTGCTCGAGCCAGCGAAGTGCGCAATCGAACCGGTGCCCAGGATCGACCGGCGATAGCCGCTCCAGTAACTGGTGGATCAGCGAGCCGCGCCGAACAGCGGCGCGCATCGCGTCGCTTGGGGGCGGAGCGGCTTCATCATCGGCCGCGATCGCTGACGGCGCGAGCGGCCGTGGCGGACGGTCTTCGATCGGAGCTTGCCGCCTTGCCCAATCGGGAACGTCGATGGGTGGGAGCTTGACCTTGTCGCGGCGGCGCTTCGATAGCTGGGCTCCGCCCGAAGCATAACGAATGTTGCCGCCTTCCAGAGGCTCGGCCCCCATCGAGAGCATCGCTCCCTCGACGATGACATGCCAGCTCTGCGCCGGACGCGGGTCGGCGCCATCCTTACGCTCACGGGGCCTCACTCCGCTGACGATTAGCCGGTCGGCCGCGCGGGTCAGCGCGACGTAGAGAAGCCTCATATGCTCCTCGAGGTCGCGCCTCTCGTCTGCCACGACCCGCTCCTCGAACAAAGGAGTTCGCTCGTCCTTCTTGGGGCGAAGCATCGGGACCTTGGGCCCGTCGAGCTCCATGTCGATGGTGATTGGCCGCCGACCAAGCCGATAGGGATCCGCCGTCGCATCGGCGAGGATGACGACCGGCGCTTCCAATCCCTTGGCTCCGTGGACGGTCATGACCCGAACTTCATTCGCGGGCGCACCGGGATCGCGCTGGACGTCGACAGTCCCGCGCGAGAACCAGGCGAGGAAGCGGTCGAGCGAGGCAATCTCGTTGCGCTCGAACTCCAGCGCGCTGTTCACCAGCTCGTCAATCGGGTCGCGAGCCGCCATCCCGAGCCGCGAGTAGAGCTTGCGCCGGCCCTGCATCGGACCGGACAGGATCGTCTCGAGGAAGCGCGACGGCGTTGTGAAATCGGCAATCCGAAGCAGCTCAGCAAGCGCATCATGCGCGTCGGGGAAGTCGGCTGAGCGTTGCCGAAGCTCCCGCCAGAGCGAGCTTTTTCGATCATAAGCGAGCTCGCGAAGCTGGTCCTGGTCCCACCCGATAAGTGGCGACACCAAGAGGCACGCCAAGTTGAGATCATCGTTCGGCTGAACCGCGAACTTCACCGCGGCGATCAAGTCCTGAACCGCGAGCGGCTCGTGCAAGTGCAGGCGATCTACGCCCGCAACCGGAACGCCCGCTGAGAACAATCGCGCGACGATCAGCGACGCGAGCTCTCCCCGGCTTCGAACGAGGACGAGGATGTCACCGGGCGCCAGCGGACGGCCTGTCGACGCGAGGACCGGTGCCTCCGCGATCATCGCCTTGATTCGTTCGGCCAGATCCTCCGAGTAACGGCGGTCGCGAAGGCTAATCCAGCGCTCCTCGCCTTCCTCGGAATCATCGTCGAAATTCTCGACCGCGAACGGCTGCCACAGCTCGACCTGGCCCGGTCGCTCTAAATGGTGCGCCACATGCCGCGGCGGCGGTTCGGCCAAGGCCAGCTGCTCATGGCCCAGGGTGTCGATGACCGCATTCACGACATCGAGCACGGGCTGCGCGGAGCGGAAGCTGGCTGCGATCGACAGGTCGCGAAACTCACGCGCGCGCCGCTGGTAACTGAACAGGTCGTCGCCATCGAAGGTCAGCGAGTCCGCGCGCTTGCGGAAATGCGCTCGGGCCTCGTGGAAGCGCTGCGGGTCGGTGCCCTGGAAGCCGTAGATCGCCTGCTTGAAGTCGCCGACCATGAACAGGGTGCGGTGCCGCTCGTCGGCCTCGCTCGACCCACTAAAGAATTCGTCGACCAGGCGTTCGATGATTTCCCATTGGGCGGCGTTGGTGTCCTGCGCTTCATCGACGAGCACATGGTCGATGCGCCGGTCGAGCTTGTAGCGGATCCAGTCGCCCATTCCGGCTTGCGCTAGGAGATGTCGAGTCCAGTCGATCAGGTCGTTGAAATCGGCGACGCCGGCGGCTCGCTTAGCCTGGGCATAGGCCCTGGCAAATGCCTGCCCCGCACGGAGACCGGCGGCGATATCGGCAGCGAGACGGGCGCCATTCTGGATCCGCAGCAGCTCGCCGATCAGGGTGGCGAGCCTACCCGCATGCTCTTCATAGTGCGGCTCTGCCTTGGTCTGGCCAGCGTATAGCTTCGGCGTTCCTTTGTCGGTCAAAACAACCTTGCGGAGTTGATCGAGTTTTGCAGCCCGTTCGATTGGCGTCAGGGACAGCCATTCCTCGATTGCTTCGGCATTCCCGATGCCGGTCTGCGCGCCCCACTTGCGGTTGGCGCTGGCGACTGCGCGCAACAGGTCGCAGTCGAACCCATCGTCTCCGCACTGGTTCGCAATATACTGCTCGGTCGATTCCTCCGGCAGGTCGAGCATCTTGCGAATGCGCGGCTCGATGCCTTCCGGCGGGCCAAGCGCAGCAATCGCTTCAGCCTTGCGCGCGCAAATCTGTAGATACTCGACCGCGCCGGCTTCGCCCAACCGTCGGCTGAGGCTTTGAACGTCAGAGATTAGCTCGCGATCGCCCCGCTTCTCGGCATCGCTGATTAAGTCCGCTAGAGTCCGCCGCACCAATTCCTGTTCCGCCCGGCCCTCAATCGGCTGGAAGCCCGGCGTGATGTCGGCCTCGGCCGGAAATGCCGCGAGCAAACCCTGCGCGAAGCTGTGGATCGTCTGGATCTTCAACCCGCCGGGGCAATCGAGGACCTTCGCGAAGAGCTGGCGCGCGCTTTCGATCAACCGCTCGTTCGGCCGTTCGCCGAGCGCTTCGAGGTCGGCCCATAGTTCTGACCGCTTCAGCCGCACCCAGGCAGCGAGCCTGGCGCCAATGCGATTGGCCATTTCGGCCGCTGCCGCCTTGGTGAATGTCAGGCACAGGATCGATTCCGGACGCGCTCCGCCAAGCAGCAAGCGAAGCACGCGCGCGGTCAGGACCTGCGTCTTGCCCGTGCCCGCCGAAGCCGAAAGCGAGGCATGCGCGACCGGGTCCGCCGCTTTCGCCTGCTCATTCTTCAGCGCGGGATAGGGACGGAAACGCTTGCTCATGCGTTCGCCCGCGCAATAGAGGATCGGTCATGACTGATAACAGCGATGACGAAACCGACCGCGCCAGTGAGCAGCGCCGTCAGAAATTGGTGAAGGCCGGCGTTGCGGTCGGTATCGGATCGGCCGCGATCGTTGCCGCCTTGCTCTACGCGTCCAAGGTCAAGAAGAAGCCGCGCCAATAGCGTCATTTGCGGCCGTACCATTCTTCGAGCCGCATCAGCTGATCATAGTCGCCATAAGGCGCGTACGCCGGATTGAGTTTCGCGGTAAAAGGCTCGTCGCCGGTCAACCACCGGCGCGCCGCTTCGGCAAAATTCGTCCCCGCATGCTCCAGAAACTCACCCGGCTCCATGTCCTTGTCCGGACACATCAGCTTGCCGAAGCTGCCCTTGTGGCGGGTTAGCGACCAATATTCGAACGCATCCGGATCGCCGGATATTCCTTCGAACCCGCCGCCACGACCGATCAGACCGAGCAGCCCAAGCTGAAGTGCGAAGCCTTCGTTCACCGCTTTTTGCGTCGGCGGAGCGCCGGTCTTGTAATCGATGATGGCGAGTGAGCCGTCGGCGAATCGGTCGATACGGTCGGCGCGGCCGTGGACGGTAACACCGAAGAGCCAGGCTTCGCCCTCGACCTCGGCCATAAACGGCCGGCGACCTTCTGCGCGGTTTGTCCGCTCAAGCGCCGCAATCCAGTCGATCGCTTCCAAGAGGCGCGGCGCCCACAACGCCCGCACCATCGGATGGACCGCTTCGTGACTCAGCAGCTGTTCGGCGCGCGGCCGCAGCTTGTCCGGATCGCACTCGTCGTTTTGCAGCCACTCCTGCAGTGCCTGATGAACCGCGATGCCTTTCCAGCGCGCGGTGTGGTCGTCATCGACCTGGTCGAGCGCTTTGAGTCGAAGGATGGCCTGCGCGTAAAAAGCGAAGGGATCGGCCTTCAGTCGATCTACGGCCGTTACCGAAATGCGGTCCGGACGCTGCTCCGCCGGTGGCTTGGGCTCTGGGCGCGACACTGGATGCGGGAAGCCCGGATCGTCGAGGACCCGCACCAGTCGCTCCAACCGAAGGTCCCGAGGGAGTCCCCCGCTGATCGCATCGAGGCGAAGCAGGAAACGCGAAGCCACCGTGGGGGATCGCGCGTCGCGCCGGGAGCGGGTGATGAGCACTTCTGGAGCACCGAGCGCGCTCGCGAAATCATGCGCGGCGAGACCGATCCGGAACTCGAGGCCTGGCATTTCGAGCTTCGCCCGAACCTTCGGAGGCAGCCACGGATCGGGCGTTGACAGCGCGGGCCATACAGCTTCGTTCAGCCCACCAAGGATCATCAAATCAGCGCGCTGGAGGCGAGCTTCGAGCAGACCCCAGATGAAGATACGCGGATGCCCGCCGTAGGGTGGGCGTACCGAATGCTGATCGAACAGGTCGCGAAGGACAGCGACAGCGCCATTGGCGTCGACATTAATCGCCGCGCCAGCCTCCGATGTTTGCAGCTCCGCCAAGAGGTCCGCGGCCATTCGCCCAGATTGGCCGCTCCAGGCTCCATCGCCGGCAATCATCTGCGCCGCTTTGGCCAGATCATCCGCGAACCTGGCGAGCGATCGTGGTTCGAACAGCAAGCCGTCGACAGCCTTCAGGTGATCGCGAACCCGTTGCCACGCCCGATGGTCGCCGAAATGTGCGTCGAGACCGGCAAGCCCTGCCGGCGGGCGTGGCCCGCGCAGCTTGATGTCGAGTTCGCGCACGTCATCGAGCCAGGCGAGGCGCTGTTCGCCTTCGCCGCCGACCAAGGGATGCTTGACCAGCGCGAGCATCGGAACGGGCGCCAGTTCTTCTGCCGCAGCCGCCGCAATCGCCAGCAGCAGAGTCCCGACCGGCGTTTTGGATAGCGGTGTACCGGCGCTGTCGTCGGCATCGATTCCCCAGCGAGCGAGCAAGCCCGAAACACGTGCTGCAAGCTGCCGGTCGGGCGTCACCAGCGCCGCGGTCTTCCCCGGAGTATCCAGTGCCTCCCGAAGCGCCAGCGCGACGGCCTGCGCTTCAGACGCTGCATCGGGCAGTTCGGCGAGCCGGATTCCCGTCAGCCGTCGCTGCGATGTACTGAGCGTCTCCCATTTATGCGAGAATTCCGGCGCTACCATCGCATTCGCCACCGCGCGGACGCGCGCTGGAGAGGATGCGGCCCTCCCCGATTGGCGCCAGCGCTGCACTTCGCCGCGCGCTATTCCTATCCGGTCGAGCAGGAACTTCAGATGGAATTGTGGATGCGTTTCCTCGCCTCGGCCATTTTCGTCCGGGCCAAGCGCATCCCATTCCTCGTCCGGAAGGATGTCTGTCAGGCTCAGGCCCGGGAGAACCACCATTCCCTCCGGCATCCACGCGACGCGTTTAAGCAGTTCGGCAACTGCTGGCGCTGCCGTCGTGACGCCAGCGACGACCGTGAAACCTTCGGGCGGCTGGGCGCCCCAGCGCTCTGCCATGCGCTTCAACAGACGGCTGCGGCGCTCGGCGAGGTCGATGAGGTGCTCGCTTTCGAGGATCGCCGGCCATGCCTCGTAGATGACCTGGAGCTGGGCGAGCGACTTCTGCCAATGCCGGGCCAGTTCGTCGCTCTCGTCGACGACGCGGCGAAGTTCGGCCGGATCGATCTCCTCGATGAGCAAAGCATCGAGGGTGCGCGTCAAGTCTCCGGCCAGGCGGAGCCGTTCGGCCGAGGTCGTTGCCGGGACGATCGCGGCAAGCTTCAGCAGCCGCTCCAGCGGAACGATTGCTGGCGGGACCGATACTTCCTGCTCGATCGGATCGAGCGCGCCGCCGATGCGGTCATCCAATTCCGGATCGCCGATCGGGATCAGCCGGGGCAGCAGCAGCCCGCCTTCGCTCGCACGGACAAACGCGTCGGTAACAGCACGCAGGGCACGATTGTTGGGGAGCAGGATGCGGCCTCGTGCGAGCGCCAGCGGCTCCCGGCCAAATCTTGCAAGAAGCCCGGCGACCAAAGCGTCCGCGAAGGAGCGGTGCGAGGGGATGGTGTAGACGTTCGGGCGATCAGCCCGGTCAGGCATCTTCGAGCGCCGCTTCCGTCAGCTTGATCGACTTGGGCGTGCCGACGTCAAACCACAGGCCCTGATGGACGGCGCCGAAGCAACGTCCCTCTTCGATGGCGCGGTCCCACAAGACATTGGTCGAAAACGGTCCCTCGGGCGCATCGCGGAGCAGGCGCTTCGACAGCATCTGGATGCCAGTGAAGACGAACGGCGCGACGTGACCTTTTTCGCGGCGGCGCACTCTGCCTTCGCGATCCATGTGGAAGTCACCCATTCCGCGATGGTTCTGGGCGCGGGCGAGCGGGACCAGCAGGAGCAACGCGTCCATCTTGCTGTCGTCCCAGTGCGAAGCGAGGAGCTTCAGCGTGTCGGCCGGGCCATCGACCCAGAAATTGTCGCTGTTGACCGCCAGGAACGGGTCGGAATCGATGAGGTCGCGCGCCCTGATCAGCCCGCCGCCAGTTTCCAGCAAAAGATCGCGCTCGTCGGAAATGGCAAATTCGAGGCCATGAGGTCGGCTCTCCATGTGCGCTTCGACGGCGTCGGCGAGGTAATGGACGTTGACCACGACCTTCTGCACACCAGAGGAGCGCAGCCGCTCGAGCACGTGATCCAGCAGGGCTTTACCCGCGACCTCGATCAGCGGCTTTGGGCGGGTCGCGGTCAGAGGCCTCATGCGCTTGCCGAGACCTGCAGCCATGATCATCGCGGTGCGCGGAACTTCGACTTTGACCTCGGCACGCAGCCGGAGAGCGCGCCGAGCCTGGCTCATGCCGCGTCCTTCCACGGAGCGCAGCGATATTCGTCCGGGACATTCGTGTCGAACCAGTCGAGCACAGGCTTTAGTTGGGGTTGCGCGAGGTCACGTTCGAGCAGGCCCCACATGCGTGGTTGGAACTGGCGATAGTGAGGCTTGCTATCGCGCTTCCACAGCCGCGTGAAGACGCCAAGGATGCGCGTGTTGCGCTGCGCAGCGAGTGCCCAATAGGCGCGTTCGAAAGCCTCGCAGCGTCCCGTCGCGCGGACGTAGCGGTCGATCATTGTCCGTTCGACATCTTCTGAAACGTCACGCCGGGCGTCCTCAAGTACGGAGGCCAGATCGTAGGCTGGGTGGCCAGCGACTGCATCCTGAAAATCAAGCAGGCCAAATCGCTCAACACCCTGAAGGCCATCAACCAGCATCACGTTCTCCGCATGGTAATCGCGCAAAACCGTGACTGGGCCGAGACCGTCGTTTGCGATCGGCGCGAGCACGTCGCGCCAGGCGGCTTCATATCCGGCTTCATCGACCTCGATGCCAACCGCCGGGCAATACCATTGCGTGAACAGCTTCAGCTCCTCGATCCACTGGTCGAGCCCGTGCGAGCGCAGGCCCGGCATCGCCGAATGCTGGTGCAGATGAACGAGGACGTCAGTCGCCAATTCGTACAGCTCGCGCTCCGCCGCGGGATCCTGGTCAAGGAATTCGCGCATGCGCCAGTCGCCGAAATCCGCGAGTAGCAGCAACCCCTGCTCAAGATCCCGGGCGATGATTTGTGGTGCGCTTAGGCCCACGGACGACAGCCACTCGGCCACAGCAACGAACGGCCGCGGGTCCTCGTGCGGCGGCGGTGCATCCATCAGCACGGCCGTTTGTTCGCCATGGACCACGCGGAAATAGCGCCGGAACGACGCATCGCCGGCCAGCGGAAGGATCTCAGCCCCCGCCCAACCGGAAGCGGCAAGGAAATCAGGCGCATGCGGCGGCGGAGTCATCGGGGAGGCCATCGTCCCTCCCATGACGGTGGCACCTTCGCTGTCAAGATTCTGTCGCCGTCCGGAGCGAAATCGAGGGTCAGCGCGAGAGCTTCAGGCCAGGCTGCCTCGCCTGCGCGCTCCGGCCATTCGACCAGCAGCACCGCGCTGGCGGCGGAATCCAGGCCCAGTTCGTCGATCTCCGACACATCTTCCAGGCGGTAGAGGTCGACATGCCAGACCGGCGGACTCAAATCTTCGTAAGGCTGAACGATCGCGAAGCTCGGGCTTGGCACCTCGCCCTGATGATTGAGCGCGCCGATAAGCCCGCGGGCGAGCGCGGTCTTGCCAACGCCGAGTGGCCCCGAGAGAGTAATCACGTCCCCGGCCCGAGCGATCTTGGACAGGGCTGAGCCTATCGCCGCGGTCGCAGCTTCATCGGGCAAAATCATTTGATTTCGCGGGGAATGGTCAGGGTCACCTTAGTGCCCTTCCCTTTCTTCGATTCCAGCTCGACGGTGCCGCCGTGGGCTTCGATGAACTGGCGAGTCAGCGGAAGACCTAGTCCGAGGGCCGCCTCTCCTCGCACGCCTTCTTCGACAATACGGTCGAAGCGATTGAAAACGCGGGGTAAGTCCTTCGCAGCAATGCCGGAACCATTATCGCTGATTCGGATCACCGCGGCCTCTTCGTTACCGCCGGCTTCCACAAGGATTCGGCCCTTGCGATCGGTGTAGGCGATTGCGTTGCCAAGGACGTGTTCAATCGACTCGCGGATGCGACGAACGTCACCGAGCAGGAAGCCAGCGGTCGACGCGACCTCCAACTCGAGCTTTTGCGCTTTCTCCTCGGCACGCGGCCGGGCGGTCTCGATGGCGGTTCGGCACAGGCCGGCAACGTCGATGCGCTCACGCTCGAGCGCAACGCCGCTCGCATCGCCCGTGGTCAGGTCGAGAACATCGTTGATGAGCTTTGAAAGGCGCCCGACCGCTTCGAGCATGGCAGCGACATAGTCGGCGGCCTTGGGCGACAGCTTTCCGCCGTAACCGGCGCCGAGCATTTCGGCGAAACCACCGATTGAGGTTAGCGGAGTCCTGAGCTCGTAGCTCATATTCGCAACGAAATCGGTCTTCACGCGGTCGGCCGCCTCGAGCGCCGCAGCCCGCTCGCGAAGCGCTGCCTCTATCCTCGTCGAGTCCGTCACATCGACCATCGTGAAAAGCGCATTTCCGTCGGGCAGCGGAACGGCGGCAAAGGCAAAGTGACGGCCGTCGGTCATCGACACCCGGCCGCTTTGCGACTGCCGCTCGTTGGTTGTCTGACGGATAATCTCGCGGATCTGCGTCGCGGAGTCAGGATTGACGAGTTTCTGGGCCATCGCCGGCACCAGTTCGTCAACGCGTGGATGCTCCGTCAGCCATTCCTCATCAAGCTCCCAATCTTCGATGAAGCGCCGATTCCAAAGGTATAGCCGGCCGTCGCTCGCAAAAACGCTGATCGCTTCAAACAGATTGTCGAACGTCGCGGCGCGTACTCGAAGCAGCGTGTCGCGGGCCGACGCCAGGCGGAGTTGCTCGGTCCGGTCCTCGAGGAACAGCCGAAGTCCTCCATCGGGAAGCGGCTGGGCAACCACTCGAATGTGGTCGCCGTTCGGCAGCATCCATTCCTCTTCCAGCACTTCCTCGGGGCTGGAAAACCAGGCACGACGCTCTTCCTTCCACGCGGGAAAGTCGCGAGCCTCCGGAAGCCGGTGATTGTCGCGCATTCGCTCCAGTACCCGGTCGAATTCTGGCCGCTCAGCGAGCCATTCGGGATCGACCTGGGCCATCATGGCGAAGGGACGGTTAAAGAAACTGAGATTCCGGTCGGCATCGAACTGGGCCGTTCCAGCGGTCATCCGGTCGGCAAGCTCGCGCTGCGATTCAATGTGTCGGGCCAGCTCGTCCCGCGCATCCTCAAGGTCCTGGACGTCGATGGCGAAGCCGGCGACCGCCGACGTCGACAAGGGTACATCGACGATCCGCAGCATTCGCCGCTCCGACCGGACGATGGCCGGAACCATGCGCGATTGAACCTGGTTGCTTTCAAGCGCCGTCCGGGCGGACTCGGTCGGGCTATCGGCTCCCGATGCATCGATGAGCTCCAGGCCCCGCGCAATAACGTCGGCGGCGTCGCGGGCGTCCACGGCCGTCACGAACGCGCTGTTGACGAGGCCGAGTTTCAGGTCCGGTCCGCGGTACCACATCGGGAATGGCGCGGCCTCGATCAGGTGTGTGAGGGAATCGAGCGCGCTCTCCGTTTGCCGGAGCTTGAGTGTCAGCCGCGCACGATCTTCTTCGCCGGCGCTCGTGTCGTAGAACCACAGGAGCAGGGTTCCAGGTGGCTCCGGGGACGGCGCCGGCCCGCCGCGAACGTCGAAGACTCTCGATGAGCCAGTCAGCCTTAGCGTTCGCCCGAGCGGCTCTGCGGACGCCCGGGCCGCTTCGATATCCGCCGTAAGCGCTTGGAGGTCTTCGGGATCGATCCCGCTCGCCTTGCCCGCCAAGTCGCCCAGGCGTTTTGGAACAGTCTTGAACCCAAGGGCACGAGCCAGCTGGGCATCGACCTCGATCCGTTGATCGGGGCTGACAACCATTGGCCGGGCCGGAGTCGACTCCAGCAACGCCGCATTGGTGCGGGCTGCCTCCAGGACCGTTTCGGCGAGCCGGAAGCGCTGCGCAGCCATCACCGAGATGGCAGCCGCAATGGCGACCCACACCAGGGCGAGAACGACCACTACGACGATCGTCGCCGACGCGCTCATTCAATTTCCCCGCAGAGCCCCATTGCAACGGTCATAGGCAATCACGCGCGTCCGACAAGAAAAAGGGCCGCCCCCACATGGAGAGCGGCCCAAAGTTCAACGGCGAAAGGGCTTAGAGGCCGAGGAGGTCTCCGAGCTTCGCCCGAGCCGTCACGAACACGCGACGGCCGTAATAATCGTAGTAGCTGCCCAGCAGCGGTACCTGGCCGAACGAGCTGATCGGCGATCCGACGTTCGAGACCAAAGGCGGCTTCTTGTTGAAGATGTTCGCCACGCCGATGATGAAGCTGAAGTTCTTGGTCGCCTGAATCTCCGCGGAGATGCTGTGATAGGCAACCGCCGGCAGCTTGTAGACCGGGCAGTACGGGCCGCCACGAAGCGCGTAAGCGGCAGCCGTGGCCAAGCAGAAGTTCGACGTCAGGTTGGACGTTTGGGACGGACCATTCGGTTCGCCGTTCGAGTCGATCAAATCCTGCTTGTCGTTCGTCCCGGCAATGACCTGGAGACCATAAGTGATGGTCACCGGATCCTTGCTCCAGCTGACATTGAGGTTGCCGACCCACTTCGGATCGCCCTCCATGCCGTTGAACGACTGCGTAATGCCCTGGAAGAGCGTGAAGCGGTCCTTCAGCTGGTAGGTAGCCTCACCGAGTAGCGACAAGGTGCCAAGATTGCCCATCTTCTGACGGAAGCGGGTGGTGAAATCGAGGCTCTTGTTCAGCTGCTGGTCGATGTTCAGGTACGGGTCGTTCACCGTCAGGATGTTGAACTGGTTCGGCGCTCCTGCAGGTGCGCGAGTGAACAGCGAGCATAGCGGATCCGTCGGGAAGCTCTCAGATGCATAGCAGCCACTGACAATGCTGCCGGCACCGAGCTGCGTGATCTGATCCTTCACGTCGATGCTGATATAATCGACCGCGAAGCTGAACTGACCGCCGCTCCACAGCCACCCATCCGGAGTGAAGATGGCGCTAAGCGTCAGTGCCTTCGACGTTTCCGGGTTAAGCCGTCCAATGCCGCCCTGCGAGAAGGTCTCGGCGCTGGCGCCATTGCCCGTATAGCCGACGGGAATCCCCTGCGACGCGCAATTCTGTTGCAGCTGAATCGACTGGGAGTTCTCGTAGCGGATGCAGGGATCGATCTGGCTCTGGCCAAGGAACCCAGACTCGTCGGCCAGGAACTGTTCGAACAGCGCTGGTGAGCGGAACGAGGTTCCGTAGGTACCGCGCAGACGAATCCAGCTTGTCGGCGAGTAATTGGCCGCAAGCTTGTAGGTCCAGTTACCCTTGTCCGAATCGTGCACACCGTCGCGACGTTCCGCATAGGTATTCGTCAGGCGGGCCGCCGCGTTGAACGTCAGCTCGTGGATGCCCGGGATGTCGCGAAGCACCGGAAGTTCGATTTCGCCGAACGCTTCCGTCGTCCGCTCGAAGCCCTGGGTAATGCCCGAGGACGTGCTGCCCCAGATATTGCCCTCAAGCGTCGCTTCACCCGGGACGTCCTTGATCGAGTCCCGGCGCCATTGCGCGCCCAATGCAAACTTGACCGGGCCGCCAGGCAACTTGAACAGGTCGCCGCCGAACGACAGTTCCGCGGTGTCCTGGTTGTACTTCGTGTTGCCGCGGTCGACGCCGAACAGGAACGCGCGCTCCTGAGGCGTGAACTCGCCGCGAAGGACGCGCGGGTCGGTATAGTTGATATCCATGCAAGGCACGCCGCGGATCGCCGTGACCGTTCCCGCGCACAGGTTGGTGCGGAACTGCGCCACGCCGAATTCGATGGCGTCGCGGTAGATGATGTCACGCCAATAATCGCCATCGGAATGGCTGTGCTGGAAGTAGAAATCAGCGAAGCCATGCGGCAGCAGCCTGCTCAGGTCGCCGCGCGCACCGGCAACCCCGCGAAAGTATTTGACGTCGGTGCCGGAATCGAACGGCGCGATGATGACCGGTTCGAGCAAGTCCGTTCCGCTGAACCCAGTGTTGAGCGGGTCACCCTGCGCCTGGCGGTTACAATTGGCGCTGTCGCAGAAGAAGTACGGCAGGTAGATGCCATAATATTGGGTGAAGACGGTCGGCGACGTGCCCGGGAACTGATAGAAGAACAGCTGCCGGTGAGCGACCGTGTGAGTCTTGCGCCGGTCGTACAGGCCCTCGAAGTAGAGGCTGATGTCATCGGTCAGGTCGTAGCCGGCCTCGCCGAACACGCTGAAGCGCTTCGTCTTCGGCACGATCGAGTCCTGGTCGAGCTGGCTGTTGTAATTGTTCGCCAGCGCAAGACCCGTGGCGGTGTAAGCACCCACCGGGAAGAAGCCCGCCGGCGCACCGAACTGGAACGGTGTCGTTGGCGGAGCGAGAATACCCGACAGATATTGGTCGAGGTTGGTCCCCGCATAATTATATTGAACGCTGCCGATTGCCCGGCGAATCGTTCCCGGAGCCGTCGGTCCGCAGTTGGAACCGAACGGCGCCACCGGGCGGCGGGTAACCGAAGGTCCGCAAAGGTTCCGGGGACCTGCGCCATAGCCGAACGGAATGAGGTCAGTGACGAAAATCTGGCTGTTGGCGAACGTGCCGCAATAGGGCTGTCCGGTCCGCGGATCGATCGGATCCGAGCGAGCGCCGGTCGCCTCGTTGGTGACGTTCTCCTCTTCACAGCCGAGGAAGCTGCGGTCGCCGCGCTTCAGCGCATTGCGCTGGTACCAATCGACACCGACCATGAAGTGGCCGCGATCGCCGATGCCGAATCCGGCGAGTGCCGACAGGCTCTTCTCATCGCCGCCTGCGGTCGTCGGAACGCTGGCGAAGCCCTGTAGCTGAACGCCGCGAAGATCCTTCTTGGTGATCAAGTTGACCACGCCCGCGATCGCGTCCGAACCGTAGATCGAAGACGCGCCAGTTTTGAGGATGTCGATCTGCTGGATGGCGTCGATCGGAATGACGTTGAGGTCGAACGCCGAAACGCCGCCGCGAACACCGGCGGGACCTGCGCGGCGACCGTTCAGAAGGACGAGGGTACGGTTGGCGCCAAGGCCGCGGAGCGAGATGGTCTCGACGCCCTCACCGCCGTTGATGACGAAATTCGACGAGATGGCCGAAGTAATCTGGGTCGAACCAGCAGCGAGCGGCGACGTCTGCAGAACCTCAGCAGTATTGAGCTTGCCCTCACGGTTTTCGACGTTCGGATCGATGACGGTGAGCGGGTCCGCGCTGGTGCGCTCGTCACGGCGCAGACGCGAACCGGTGACGACGATGGCGCCCTTGCCACCCTGGACGGAATCAGCCGATCCGGCACCCGAAGCGGTCGTGGCCGCGTCGCCGGTGTTGGCGAGAGGATCAGTTTGCGTCGCGGCCTTGGCGCAAGCCTGGCGCTGCGCCTCATCGGCAATCTTGGTGCAATCCGGGACCGTCGGAGCGGCCGTCTGACCGTGCGCAAATGCCGGCGCGGCAAAAGCGGTGCTGAGCGCGACTACGGACGCTGATAGCGCGAGTCGCGAAACATTCTGAAAAGTACGCATTTTCTGGGGTTCCCTCTCACCGATTCAGAAAACATTACCGGTGAGAGGTTTTCAGGCAACGCGCTCAGTTGTTCCGACCAACGGAATCAGCCTTGGTGTCGCATTCATGCAACATACAGGAAGCTGTAACGTCGGCATCCCGACGCCCCGCCTGCTTAGTAGCGATAGTGATCCGGCTTGAACGGTCCTTCAGCCGACACTCCGATGTAGCTTGCCTGCTTGTCGTTGAGCGTGGTCAGGTGAACGCCAAGCTTGGCGAGGTGCAGGCGGGCGACCTTCTCGTCGAGGTGCTTTGGGAGCACGTAAACGTCGTTCTTGTACTGGTCGCTCTTCGTCCACAGCTCGATCTGCGCCAGCACCTGGTTGGTGAAGCTGGAGCTCATGACGAAGCTCGGGTGTCCGGTGGCGTTGCCGAGGTTCACGAGACGACCCTTCGAAAGGACGATGATGCGCTTGCCGTCGGGAAACTCGACCTCGTCGACCTGCGGCTTGATCTCGGTCCACTTCATGTTGGCCAAAGCGCCGATCTGGATCTCGCTGTCGAAGTGGCCGATGTTGCAGACAATCGCCATGTTCTTCATCGCCCGCATGTGGTCGAGCGTGATGACGTCCATGTTGCCCGTGGCGGTGACGAAGATGTCGGCGCGCAGGCAAGCCTCCTCCATCGTCACGACCTCATAGCCCTCCATCGCGGCCTGGAGGGCGCAGATCGGGTCGATCTCGGTCACTAGCACGCGGGCGCCGCCATTGCGGAGCGAGGCGGCCGAGCCCTTGCCGACGTCGCCATAGCCGGCGACGCAGGCGACCTTGCCGGCGAGCATGACGTCGGTCGCGCGGCGGATCGCGTCTACGAGCGATTCCTTGCAACCGTAGAGGTTGTCGAACTTCGACTTGGTGACGCTGTCGTTGACGTTGATCGCCGGGAACGGAAGCTTGCCCTGCTTGGCGAGGTCATAGAGGCGGTGAACGCCGGTGGTGGTCTCTTCGGAGACGCCCTTGATCGCTTCGACGGTTTTGGTGAGGTAGCCCGGACGCTCGGCCAGGAAGCGCTTCAGGGTCGCGACGAAGATTTCCTCTTCCTCGTTCGAGGGCGTGAACAGCTCCTCGCCCTTCTCGACGCGATGGCCCCACAGCGCGAACATCGTGGCGTCGCCGCCATCGTCGAGGATCATGTTGCAGGTCGTGTCCTGGCCCCAATCGAAGATGCGGACGACGTAAGCCCAGTAATCCTCGAGCGTCTCGCCCTTGATTGCGAACACCGGGATGTTGCGCGCTGCGATCGCGGCCGCGGCGTGGTCCTGGGTCGAGTAGATGTTGCACGAAGCCCAACGAACCTCTGCGCCGAGCTCGACGAGAGTCTCGATGAGCACGGCCGTCTGGATCGTCATGTGGAGCGAGCCGGTGATGCGCGCGCCCGTGAGCGGTTTCGACGCACCGAACTCTTCGCGCAGAGACATGAGTCCCGGCATTTCCGTCTCGGCGATCTCGATCTCCTTGCGACCGAAATCGGCCAGGCCGAGGTCCTTCACGACAAAGTCGTTGAAACGAGTTTCAGCCTGCGTTGCCACGTCGAAATTCTCCAAATGAATGAGTGTTGCGCGCCTCAAGCGCGGGTCGCCGCCGCCGTTAGCCGCGCACGGTGCGGATAGCAAATATAAAGAATTCTTTATATGTGCCCCGGCGTTGCCAGCATCGGCATTTCGTCTAGTAGGCCAGCACGCAATTATCAGGGAATTTTCGTGTGAGTAATCCCGGCGGGTTCCCGCCAGTTCAGACCAACGACCCTCGCTTTGCGGAGGTGCTTGCCGCTGGCCAGGAACTGCTTGAGCGAAATGCGAACGACGCTCTCGCCTGTGCCGAGCGCTTGCTTCAGATCGACCTTGATCCACGAGCGTTGCACCTTGCGGCGGCGGCGCTGCGCAAGCTCGACAGGTCCGCCGAGGCGGAGCAGGCCGAGTTGACGGCGATCAAGGCGAGCTTCGCCATCCAAGAGCTCGATGATGCTGCGGTCGCCGGTCACGAGGGCCGCAACGAAGAGTCCCGAGTCCTGGTCGAACGCTTCCTCAGCACGGCCGCCGACAACCTCCTCGCTTTGACCATGGCGGCCGAAGCCGACATTCACGCCTGGGACCTCGAGCGCGCCGAGGACCGGCTACGCATCGTTCTCGGCCGGGCCCCCACCTTCCTTCGCGCGATCATGCTCCTCGCCAAGTGCCTGATGCTTCAGGCGCGGCTGAAGGAGGCGATCGCACTGGTAGAGGAGGTCGTCCAGCGCAAGCCAAACAACCTGACCGCGCTCCAATATTTAGGGGAGCTCGACGGCGAGGCGAACGAGCATGAGAAAGCTGCCGACGTCTACCGCAAGGTCATCGATCTCGAGCCGAGCCGCACCGAAATGTGGATCGTCTACGCTCAGGAACTTCGAATGCTGGGTCGCCGGGACGAGAGCAAATCGGCCTTCCGCAGGGCACTGGAACTCGATCCATACAACGGCGCCGCATGGTGGGGCCTAACGAACTACTTCATGCCGGAGGTCGGCGATCACGACATTGCGGCAATGGAGCAGGCGCTTGCCAATCGCGTTGGAACGTCTGCCGATGGTGGCCCGCTTCACATTGCCCTTGGCTTGGTGGCCGAGAAGAACGGCCAGATCGAAAAAGCCTTCCAACTGATCGCGCAAGGCAAGCAGCTCCGCGCGATCGCCCATCCTTATGATTCAGCCCTGGCCAGCGCCAATGTCGATGCCTTGATCGAAGCGCTCAGTGCGGAGCGCTTCGAGCGCGCGGCTTTGGCGGGCTTCGGCGACAACTCGCCGATCTTCGTCATCGGCATGCCGCGGGCCGGAACCACGCTCCTCGAGCGGATTCTCAGCTGTCATTCGAAGATCGAAGCAGGTGGCGAGCTTCCGATCCTGCCGCGCCTTCATGGCCGGCTTCGGCGCGACGGGGACGCCGGTTATGCGCACCGGGTTGCGGCAATGCCGAATGACGAACTCACCAGGCTCGGCGAATGGTACATCAGTCGGTCGCAGGATTACCGCACGGGCGACAAACCTCGTTTCATCGACAAGAACAACTCGAACTGGTTCCACGCGGGGCTGATCAGGCTCACCTTGCCGAACGCCAGGATCATCGACCTTCGCCGAAACGCGCTCGATTGTTGCTGGTCGAACTTCAAGATGCTGTTCGCTGAAGGATCGATCGCGTCCAACGACCAGCGCGATATCGCGCGCTTCTACCTCGATTACGTACGGATGGTCGAAGCCGTCGACGCGACCGCGCCGGGAGGAATCCTCAAGGTGCGCTACGAGGACCTGGTCGACGATGTCGAAGGCCAAACCCGCCGCATCCTGGATTTCCTCGGCCTCGACTATGAGCCCGCGTGCATCGACTTCCATTTGTCCACCTCGGCGGTGGCAACGCCCAGTAGCGAGCAGGTACGCCGCCCGATCAATCGCGAAGGAATTGGCTCGGCCGAGCCTTATCGCCAGTGGCTTGGGCCGATGATCGAGGAACTCAGCGCTTTGACTCTTTGAGCTCGCTTCGGAGCAGGACGCCTCCGGGAATGAGTGGCAGCCACAAGGTGAAACCGCGAAACATCAAGGTCGCGGAGATGGCGGCCTCGAACGACACTCCGAATAGCCGGAGCATGGCGATGCTGACCGCTTCGAACGAAGCGAGACCCATCGGTACCGGCCCCAGGATGACGGCGATCGAAGCCATCATGAATGCGACATAGCTTGCGCTGAGCGGAGCATGGACGCCGAGCGCGAGCAGGCAGGCGTGCATCGTGCCGGCGTCGGCCAGGAACACGAGTGCATTGAACAGCGTGAGCCAGGCAATGAGTTTCGGATCGCGGACCAGTTCGCCAGGCGCTTCGCCAACGAGCTTGAAGAAATTGCGGACCTTCGACCACTTCATCACCCATTTGGGGATGCGTTCCTGGCCACGGCGGTGAAGCCACAAGATGAGCGCCGGAACGCCAGCGGCAACAATGAGGAACACAAGCACTGAAATGGTCAGGAGCAGGCTCGACCGGTCCTTCCACCACAGGACCACAAGCACCCATAAGGCGCCGAGCGCGTAGGAAATGTAGTAAGCGATGATCTGCAGCAGCAACGTCGCGACGGCGCTGCCGCGCTTGACGCCCAACCGCACCAGTCGATCGACGAGCACGACATTGCCGCTAACGCCTGCGGTCGGAATGACCTGGTCAGCAAAATGCTTGGCCAGGGTCAGCCGGAAAAGTTCGGTCCAGCTAACCGGCGTTCGCCCCTTGCGAAGGGCAATCCTCCATTGCGCCGCAAGCCCGCCGTAGGTTAAAACTTGCAGACCCGCCGCGACGATCAGCCACAAGGGGTTCGACTGCGCCATCAGGGCCGCGAACTTCTTGACGTCGCCCCAATGGATGATGGCCGTGATCAGCGCCGCGACAAGCAGGAGCGCAAGGAGCCAGCTTCGCCAGGAAGAGACTATTTCCTGGGTGTCGATTTGTCTCTTTGCCGTGGCCACCGGTGCCCAACGCGCCGTTGCACTATAGTTATCCCTCAGGCGGCTCCGGTCTCGCTGGCAAGCAGGCGCGGATCGATCCCCTCGGCATTGAAGGCCGCCGCCCACCGCTCGTCAGTCGGCTTGTCGAACAGGATGCCTGGGTCGCCATTCGCGGCGAACCAGCCGTGACGGGTCATCTCTTCGTCCAACTGGCCCTCGCCCCAACCGGCGTAGCCAAGCGCGGCAATCCACTTCGCCGGGCCGCGTCCTTCGGCAATGGCCCGAAGAACGTCGATTGTGCCGGTCATGGCGAAGATCTCACCTTTGGGACCATTCACCTGGAGCGAGTCCTGCCCGCCCCAATCGGTCGTGTGGAGAACGAAGCCCCGGCCCGGCTCAACCGGACCGCCATGATGCACCGCGCAATCGGGCGCCTCACCCGGATCGATTTCGAGTTGCTTCAAAAGACCGCGAAAGCTGATTCCGGCGCGCTTGTGTCCGACTCCGATCCCGACGGCGCCATTCTCATCGTGGACGCAGATGGCGATAACCGCTCGCTCAAACCGCGGGTCGGCCATTCCCGGCATTGCCAGGAGCAACTTTCCAGACAGAAAGGTCGGCTGATGAGACACGATGCAACAATGCGGCGGCAGTCTGTAGCGGGCAAGTCTTGAGGCCGACATACGGCGAGCCTATCTGCCGTTTCAACGCGACCCGAAGGAGATTCCCATGACCATTCAAGTCGGCGAACGCCTGCCTGACGTTCCGATCGCCATTGCCACCCCCGACGGCCCTCAACAGACCACCAGTGGCGAATATTTTTCCGGCAAGAAGGTCGCTCTGTTTGCGGTGCCCGGAGCCTTCACTCCAACCTGCTCGGCGCGGCACCTGCCTTCTTATGTCGAGAAGGCCGGCGAGCTGAAGGGCCAGGGCGTGGACGAGATCGCGTGCATCTCTGTCAACGACCCGTTCGTCATGCAGGCCTGGGGGCAGCGCGACGGATCGCAAGACATCACGATGATTGCTGACGGCAACGGCGCGTTC